>Ga0105103_10000440_pt1 | contig 23429 bp, 18 predicted proteins | sample PPLLaktember2015_2_FD_79107 | JGI IMG/M metagenome (GOLD analysis project Ga0105103, IMG submission 79107) | Freshwater sediment microbial communities from Prairie Pothole Lake near Jamestown, North Dakota, USA - PPLs Lake P7 Core (6) Depth... | ecosystem: Environmental > Aquatic > Freshwater >...
GGGATGAGCAAGAAGACGATCTACAAGCACTTCCGCTCGAAAGATGAACTCACAAAGGAGATCATCCAGCGGACTATGAACTATTTGTCGCTCCATGTCCGCGAGATCCTTCATGCCGATCGTCCATCGGTTGAAAAACTCGCCATGCTCTTCACCTTCTTCGGATCGCAGTATTCACGGTTCTCAACGATTCTGAAGACGGATCTCCTCAAGTTCCGTCCTGAATTGTGGAGAGAGGTCGAAGCGTTCCGGCGCTACATGGCGCGGACAGAGATCCTTCCCATGCTCCATCAGGCGAAGAATGAGGGGGTGCTTCGTCCCGATGTGAATCCGAACCTGCTCTTCATGATGGTCCTCTCCAGTATCGAGGGGATCCTGAATCCGCAGGCACTCGCTCAGCAGCCCTTCTCGGTCGAGGAAGCTTTCACCGGCATCTTCAAGACGCTTTTTGAAGGGGCGATGACACCTGAGGCAATCACCCGGTTGAATGAACGATTTCAGTCCCCATACCATTTTGACATCTCGAGGGTTTTATGAATTACCCAGACCGAAACAAGCACCGTACCGCTCGGCGGTTCATCGCCGCTGGGGTCTTGGCTGTCCTCGCTCTTCTGACCGGCTGCGGAAGGGACGACGGGAGCGCCGTGAGTGCCACCGGCACGATCGAGGCAACCGAAGTGACGGTGAGTGCGCAGGCGGGAGGAATCGTTCAGCGCATCGTCGCCGACGAGGGAACGATCGTCCGTCGGAATGATACCGTGCTGGTGATTGACGCGGTCGATTGGTTGCTCCAGCTGCGTCAGGTGGAGGGGGCGTATGCTTCGGCGAACGCACAATATCTCCTCGCGTTGCGCGGTGCACGTCGTGAAGACATCGCCCAAGCCGAAGCGACATACCAGAGCGCCGAGACCGACCTGAAGCGCATGGAGGATCTCACCAAGAGCAATAGCATCCCGCAGAAACAGCTGGATGACGCGAGAACGCGCTTCACTCTCGCACAGCAGGCGCTCGAGAGGCTGCGTCGCGGCTCCCGGCCGGAAGAAGTGGAAATGGCGCGCGGCCGAATGGAACAAGCGAAGGCACAGCGGGATGCGCTCCAGAAAAAGGTCTCCGACTGCATCGTAACCGCTCCGATCAACGGCGCCATCACGAAACGCTTCGTTGAACCGGGAGAACTCGCCGGCTCAGGTGCGCCTCTCTTTCGGATTGCAGATCTGAACGAAATGGAAACGACGATCTACGTCTCGGAGGCCGATCTCCCTCGCATCGCCCTTGGTCAATCTGCGGACGTGCGGGTAGATGCATTCCCGGACCGGTCCTACCAGGGTCGTGTCGTGTTCATTTCATCCATCGCAGAATTCACGCCGAAAAACATCCAGACCAAAGAAGAGCGAACCAAGTTGGTCTTTGCGGTGAAACTCACGGTCGCGAATCCCGACGGTTCGCTAAAGTCGGGGATCCCGGCGGATGTCACGATCACGGTAGCAACGAAGTGACGTCATCCCACGACATATTCGCGCTGGAACTCCTCGGCCTTTCGAAAACGTTCGATCCGCATTCCTCTCATCCGGTCAAGGCGGTGGATGACGTTTCGGTCACGGTCCGCAAGGGGGAGATCTTCACGATCGTCGGTCCCGACGGGGCGGGGAAGACCACAGCTATCCGGATGATGTGCGGCGTTCTCCCGCAGGATCGCGGTGATGTTCGCATCATGGGGCTGGATCTGCGGACGCAGCGCGATGAGGTGAAACGCCATATCGGCTATCTCTCGCAACGATTCAGTCTGTACGGGGACCTGACGATCGATGAGAACATCGATTTCTTCGCGGAGATCCATCGCATCAAAGAATTCGGTGCGCGGAAAGAGGAGCTGCTGAAATTCATGCGGCTGACGGAATTCCGGGACCGGCTTGCTTCGCGCCTCTCGGGGGGGATGAAACAGAAGCTGGAGCTGGCTTGCACGCTTATCCATGCGCCGGACATCATCTTTCTCGATGAGCCGACGACGGGCGTCGATCCGGTCTCGCGCCGCGACTTCTGGAAGATCCTCTCCGAATTGCTCCGTTCCGGCATCACGATCGTCGTCAGCACTCCGTACCTCGATGAAGCCGAACGTAGCACGCGGGTGGCGTTGATGGACCGCGGCCGCATTCTCCAATGTGACTCGCCGGAAGCGATCAAGGCGGATTTTCCATTCCGTGTTCTTGAGATCGTGACGGAGGATGTCCGCACCGCGGCGGATGTGCTCTCGGCGGATTTCCCGAAGGACCGCATCCAGATGTTCGGGGATCGCATTCATTGTCTTATCGAAGCAGAAACGGACGCGAGCCGCAAGGCGGTCGAGCGACGGCTGAAGGGATCCGGCGTTGTCGTTCATCACATCCGTCCGGTTCCGCCCTCGCTTGAAGACGTCTTCATTGCACGCGTTTCAACAGCAGGTGTCTCATGAAAGCGCAAATGGCAAATATGAGATGGTTCATGATGGCGGGTCTTGTGACGCTCACGACGCACTTCGGTGTCGCGCAAGAGGGGAGCAAGGGTGAGAGGATGACGCTCGAGCAATGCGTCGCCCGTGCGCTGGAACAGAGTCCGGCGATGACCATCAGCGAAGCACGTGTTACGTCCGCGGAAGCAAGAGCCTCTGAGGTCCGCACACAGTTGCTTCCCAGTCTCCGGCTCAGCGCGCGCGCTGCATTGCTCAGCGAGGTTCCGGAGTTCGTCCTGAACGCGCCGCCGCCGATCGGACAACTGACCATCTTCCCCTCGATCACCGAGAACTACGGAGCACGGCTCACACTGCAACAGCCGCTGTTCACCGGCTTTCGTCTGCTGAATTCCTATGAGGCGGCCTCGCTGCATGCGGATGCCGCCCGCGAAGACCGGACCAAGGACCGCGCCGACCTGACGCTCCAGGTGACCACAACCTTCTGGACCGTTATCCGCGGGATGGAACTGGAGCGGACCCTGAATTCTTCCATCCGGCAAATGCAGGACCATGTCAAGGACCTGCGCGCATATGTCGCGACCGGAATGGCGACCGACCTCGATCAACGGAAGGCAGAGGTGCAATTGGCCTCGCTGGAAGTCAGGCGCATCGAGGCGCGATCGGCGGTCCGCGTGGCGACGATGCAGTTGAACAGCCTCATCGGACGGGAACTCACCGATCCGATGACCCCGGCGATTCCGGATCTCGCCGCAGACACCGGACGTGTCGGACGTGAGGAGTTCGGAATCTTGATGTTGGCGGCGAAGGAGCATCGGCCGGAGATCCGGGCGATGGAACGGCGGAAAGCTGCGAGCATTGCCGGATTGAGCGCCGCGCAGGCCGGCTGGTACCCGTCGGTTGCACTGGTTGCGAACTACGACTACGCGAACCCGAACCAACGGCATTTCCCGCAACGCGCCGAATGGAACGATACGTGGGACGTGGGAATATCATTTCAGTGGAATGTCTGGGATTGGCTTGCGACCTCGCATCAGTCCGTGCAAGCGGAAGCGAGCGTGCGCCAGAGTGAAGCTGCGTTGATTCAGATCCAGGATGCGGTGGTGCTGGACGTTGCGCAGAGCGCCCAGCAGGTGATCGCCGCGCGCGAGATGGTGACCGTTGCGCTTGCCGGAGTGGCCGCCGCCGACGAGACAAAGAGGATCACGACGGAACGATTCAAGCAGGGGATCGTCTCAAGCACGGATGTCCTGGACGCGCACGCCGCGGCCATTCAGGCTGAGGCGACCTTGGTTCAGGCGAGAGCAGATCTTGCGATCGCGTTGGCGAAGCGGGACCGCGCGATCGGAGCGATTCGATGAACGGAAGTTCAACAGAATATGCTGTTGTTGTTGAAGGTCTCACGAAACGGTTCGGCCAGTTCACCGCAGTCAATTCTGTGAGTTTCAACGTGCGGCGCGGCGAGATCTTCGGATTTCTCGGTCCGAACGGTGCGGGAAAGTCGACCACGATCCGGATGCTGTGCGGTCTCCTCACGCCCACGGGCGGAAAGGCGATCGTCGGCGGATTCGATGTTTCGCGCGATCCGGACGCCGTGAAGTCGACGATCGGCTACATGTCGCAACGGTTTTCCTTATATGAAGATCTCTCGGTGGAACAGAACATTGAATTCTATGGAGGGATCTACGGATTGGAAGGGGAACGTCTCAAGGAGCGGAAAGCATGGGCGTTGACCATGGCAGGACTGGAGGGGAAAGAATCCCTGCTTGCCGCGTCGCTCTCGGGAGGGTGGAAGCAACGTCTCGCCCTCGGATGCGCGATCCTGCATGAGCCGCCGATCCTGTTTCTCGATGAACCGACCGGCGGTGTCGACCCCGTGTCCCGCCGGAGCTTTTGGGATCTCATTTACGATCTTTCGCATCGCGGCGTTACCGTATTCGTTACCACGCACTACATGGACGAAGCGGAACACTGCAATACGATCGGTCTGATCTATGGCGGTGAACTCATCGCCATCGGCCCCCCGACCGACCTCAAACACAAGCTCGACCGCTATGCCTTCTTCGAGGTTCAGAGCGGCGCTCCGGTCGAGGCGATGGATGTGCTCAGGCAGCAGCCGTGGACCGTCGAAACCTCGATCTTCGGTTCTGCGTTTCACGTGAGCACGGCGATCGACGAAGGAAGACCCCGACAGATCTCCAGACTGCTTGAGAATGAGGGGATCACGGTCGAACGGATCGATCGGATCCTGCCGTCGCTTGAAGATGTCTTCATTCATTTGATCGCGGAACATGACGCACGCACCCATTCCTGAATTTCTGCGATCTCTCATTGTCCCTTTGCGCTCTCGGCATGGTCATCTTCCGAAGCATGGTTGAGCACATCTTATGTCCCTAAATATTCTTCCCATCGTACGGAAGGAATTCCGCCAGATCCGTCGCGACAAGCGCATCCTCGCGGTGCTGCTCTTCATCCCGGGACTGATGCTCGTGATGTTTGGCTATGCGCTGACGTTTGACGTGAAGCATACGTCGATGGCGATCCTCGACAAGGACCAAACGAAGACCAGCAGGGAGTTTGTCCGGCTCTTCTTCGTTTCGGAGTACTTCGACCGCGTGGCCGATCTCGCGCGCGACGATGAGGCCGACAAGCTGCTGGACGCCGAGCAGGTGCGTGTCGTCGTGGTCATTCCGCGAGGGTTTTCGGCGGACCTGGCGGCGGGCGACGGCGCCTCCGTGCAGGTCCTTGTGGACGGAGCGAACTCGAATGCGGCGTCGACAGTACTGGGGTATGTCGGGACCATCATTCAGCAGTATTCCCTTCAGATCCTCACTGAGGCATCGATGCGGCTCAGCGGCAGAACATTCGAACTCCCGGTCGATTTCCGCCAACGCGTCTGGTACAACCCGGAATTGGAGAGCGCGAAGTTTCTTGTGCCCGGGCTGATCGCGTTCATCCTGATGGTCACGGCGGTCATTTCCACTGCGATGGCGGTCGTCCGCGAGCGGGAGCACGGCACGATGGAGCAGATCATCGTTTCGCCGATCCGGCCGGTCGAGCTGATCCTCGGGAAGACCATCCCGTACACACTGATCTCCCTCATTGCGACCGTCGCCATTCTCATTGTGGGATACATCTTGTTCGGCGTGACGATCAAAGGAAGCGTTCTCCTGTTGTTCCTTGTGACGGTTCTCTTTCTGGTCGGAGGGCTCGGCATGGGATTGCTGATCTCGACGCTCGTTGAAACGCAGCAGCTTGCGTTCATGATCGCGGTGATCGTCTCGATGCTCCCCACGTTCATTCTGTCGGGTTTCGTCTTCCCGATCCGAAACATGCCCGTGGTCATCCAGGCGGTCACCTACATCATTCCGGCGCGGTACTTCCTCGTTGCGCTGCGGGCGATCATTCTGAAGGGGGCGGGAATTGCGGCGTTCTGGGATCAGCTAATCTTTCTTACGGTCTTCGCCGTGTTCGTGCTCGGGGTCAGCTCGCTCCGAATGAAGCGGATCCTTCATTGACCGGCCATGCGAACCATCATCCATATCATCCGCAAAGAATTTCTCCAGCTCATTCAGGACCGCAAGATGCTCGGTGTCAGCATCGTGGCGCCGATCTTCCAGCTGATCATTCTCGGATATGCGGCGACGTTCGATGTGAAGGAGATCCCGATGGTCGTCGTCGACCAGGATCGCACGGCGTCGAGCAGGAATGTGGTCGAACGCTTTGTCAGCACGGGGTATTTTCTTGTGGTGGAGAACGCCGACCGCATGGGCGACATCGATGAATTGCTGGACAACGGCCATGCATCTGCGGCGATCGTCATTCCGCGGGGGTTCGAGGCGGGACTTGGCGCGAATCGAACCACGACGATCCAGTTCATCGTCGACGGCTCCGAATCGAGTTCGGCATCGATCGCATTGAACTACGCAGCGATCATCGTGTCACGGTTCTCCCAGGATGTGGTTCTCGAGCAGTTCCAGCGGCGTGGTGCTGCGCGACTTCCGGCTCGGTTGCTGGCAGAGTTCCGCGTGTGGTACAATCCGGAACTGCGGAGCCGCAACTTCATGGTCCCCGGCGTCCTTGGCTTGCTGCTCATGGTCATGACGATGATCCTCACATCCCTCGCGATCGTCAAAGAGAAAGAACTCGGGACGCTCGAACAACTCGTCGTGACGCCGATCCGCCCCTACCAACTGATCACCGGAAAGCTTGCGCCGTTCCTGCTCATCGGCATCGTCGACGTATTCCTCGTCGTCGTGATCACCACATGGGTCTTCGACCTTCCGGTCAAGGGGGGTATTGGTCTCCTGTTCGCGCTGTCGCTGCTGTTTCTGATGACGACACTTGGCTTGGGCCTGTTCATTTCCACCATTTCGCGCACGCAACAGCAGGCGATGATGACTGCGATCTTCTTCTTCATGCTTCCGATGGTCTTCTTCTCCGGGTTCGTCTTTCCCATCGAGAACATGCCCCCGATCATTCAGTACATTTCCTACCTACTCCCGCTCCGTTACTTCTTCGTTGTCGTCCGTGGTCTCTTTCTGAAGGGCGTCGGTCTTGAAGTCCTCTGGCCTCAAGCAGTCGCCATGGCCGGCTTCGGAGTCGCCATCCTGTCGATGAGTGTCCTTCGATTTCAGAAGAAGATCGGATAGAGGATCCTTCCAATTCAAAGAAATAAAGCGTATATTCTAAAATTAAACGGAAAAGCCCTGCGGAGTGAGTGTGCCCCTGCTCAAAATAATGATCGTCGACGACACCGACACGTGGCGGATGCTGGTGGGGCAGTATCTGAGGAATGTGCCGGGGGTGGAACTGGTTGGTGAAGCGGAGAGCGGTGCGCAGGCGCTTGAGAAGTGTGTGACGCTACAGCCGGATGTCGTACTTCTGGACATCAGCCTCCCCGACGGCAAGGGCGTGGATATCGCCCGACGCATCAAGGAGCAATCCCCCCAGATCAGAGTGTATCTCTACTCGGCGTATGAAGTAGGCGAGATTCGCGAACTCTCCGTCAATTCCCCCGCAGATGGATTCGTCCAAAAGTCGGCGCTCAAGTCCGAACTCATGGACATGATCAACAAGGAAAAAACAAGGCTCGGCGTGTAAGAGCCTGACGATTGCGGATTGTTGATTATTGATTGTCGATTGTTCCCTACTGCTTGCCCAACAACTGCCGCAGGACGTACTGCAAGATCCCTTCGTGCCGGTAGTAATCCACCTCGTTCGGCGTGTCGATGCGGCAGATGGCAGCGGACTTCGTTGTTGCTCCATCCTTCTTCCGCGCGGTGACCTCCATCTTCTTCCCCGGCCGCAAGTCGTTTTCAATTCCCGCGATGTCGAATGTTTCGAATCCCGTCAATCCGAGCGTCTGCGCGTTCTGACCTTCCTCGAACTGCAGGGGCAGGACTCCCATGCCGACCAGATTACTTCGGTGGATCCGCTCGAAGCTCTCTGCGATGACCGCTTTCACACCGAGTAACATGGGACCTTTGGCGGCCCAGTCCCGCGAGGAGCCCGATCCGTACTCTTTCCCCGCAAGGATGATCGTGGGAGTCCCTGTTTCCTTGAACTTCATCGATGCGTCGTAGATGGACATCGGCTCCGCGGACGACGGATGGAGCGTGACGCCTCCTTCGATCCCGGGAACGAGCATGTTGCGGAGCCGGATGTTTGCGAACGTCCCGCGCATCATGATCTCATGATTCCCGCGCCGTGCTCCGTACTGATTGAAGTCCTTCTTCTGCACGTTCAAGGAAAGAAGGAGACTCCCTGCGGGCGTCTTTTCACCGAATGATCCCGCGGGTGAAATGTGGTCCGTCGTGACGGAATCGCCGAGCATTGCCAGAACATGTGCGCCGCGAATGTCCTTGAGCGGTCGTGGCTCGCGCGGCATATTCTCGAAGTAAGGAGCGGCTTTGATGTACGTTGAAGATGCATCCCAGTGGAATCGCGCGCCCGTTGGCACAGGAAGGCTCTTCCAGTTCGCGTCCCCATCGAACACGTTCGCATATTCCCGCGTGAACATCTCGGACTTGACGTGCGCGCTCATCGTGCGCTCCACCTCTTGCGGCGTCGGCCAGATGTCCGCGAGAAAGACCGGTTTTCCATCGTTTCCGGTGCCGAGTGCTTCCCTTTGGAGATCAATGTCCATTGTCCCTGCAAGTGCATAGGCGACCACGAGCGGGGGAGAGGCGAGGTAATTTGCACGCGCATGCGGATTCACGCGGCCTTCGAAGTTCCGGTTGCCGGAGAGCACCGCGGCGGCGACGAGATCGTTCTCCTGAATCGCCTTCGCGATGTCCTCGGGGAGCGGTCCCGAGTTGCCGATGCAGGTCGTGCAGCCGTACCCGACGACGTGGAATCCGAGATCTTCCAACGGTTGCATTAAGCCGGCATCCTGGAGATACGCGGTCACCACTTTCGAGCCTGGAGCGAGGCTCGTTTTTACCCAAGGCTTCGCCTTCAGTCCTTTTGCGGAAGCCTTCTTCGCGAGCAAACCGGCAGCCACGAGGACGGAGGGATTCGATGTGTTCGTGCAGCTCGTGATGGCTGCGATCACAACGGATCCATGGTTCAAGGAGAATGATGTCCCGTCCCGAGTGACTCTCGTCTCCTTTGCGAAGGCGGGAGCTGCGGAATCGCCATTGAGCCAGCCGCTTGCCGCTGCCTTGTCGACGGCGACGCCTTTGGTCTCCAGCATGTCGATCAGCGCAGCGCGGAACGCGGGCTTGGACTTCGAAAGAGCGATGCGATCCTGTGGACGCTTCGGTCCTGCGAGACTCGGCTCCACGGAGGCAAGGTCGAGTTCGAGGATATCGGAGAATTCCGGCTCGGCAGTCCCCGCTGTCTGGAACAGTCCTTGTGCCTTGGCATACGCTTCTGCCAGTACAACGACCTCGTCCGAGCGCCCCGTGAATCGGAGGAAACTGATCGTCTCCGCATCAATGGGGAAGAAGCCCATCGTTGCCCCGTACTCCGGCGCCATATTGGCGATGGTTGCGCGGTCTGCGAGCGCGAGGTTTGAGTAGCCGGGACCAAAAAACTCGACGAACTTGCCGACCACGCCTTTCTTCCGAAGCATCTGCGTCGCCGTAAGCACGAGATCGGTCGCGGTCGCGCCGGGTTGCAGCTTGCCCGACAGGCGGAAGCCGACCACTTGCGGGATGAGCATCGACACCGGTTGACCCAGCATCGCAGCCTCTGCCTCGATCCCGCCGACCCCCCAGCCGAGCACTCCCAATCCATTGATCATCGTTGTGTGAGAATCCGTGCCGACGAGCGTATCGGGATATGCCAGCGACTGTCCATTTGCGTCGGTCGTGAAGACCACGCGGGCCAGATACTCGAGGTTGACTTGATGCACGATCCCGGTATCGGGCGGAACGACGCGAAAATTCTTGAACGCCTGCTGACCCCATCTCAGGAAGGCATAGCGCTCCTTGTTCCGTTCGAACTCCAGTTCAGCATTCGCCCGGAAGGCGGAGGACGTGCCGAACTCATCGACGATCACCGAGTGATCGATGACCAGATCGACCGGTTGGAGCGGATTGATCTTCGCCGGATCGCCCCCCATCGCGACCATCGCGTCCCGCATGACGGCGAGGTCGACCACGCAAGGAACGCCGGTGAAGTCCTGCAGCAGCACTCGGGCAGGCATGAAGGCGATCTCCTTATCCGGCGTTGCCTTCGGATTCCACCGCAGGATGGCTTCGATATCCTCTTTGCGGACCACTCGTCCATCCTCGCGCCGAAGCAGATTTTCCAGCAGGATGCGGAGCGAGACGGGGAGTTTGCTCAAGGGAATACCAGTGGATGTCTCGAGAGCCGGGAGGGAAAAATAGGTGAACGTCTTTCCTCCAACGGTCAGCGTGCTCTGCGTTCGGAACGAATCAAGGCTCTTCATTGCGGACTTCCTGATGTGGAACGAATGACATGGAGTGGGAGAATATACGAAAAGCACCCGGGAGGGACAAGACAGGTCCGGGATTCTATCCGGGGACTTATCCGGGGATTTATCCGGGACTTTATCCGGGGATTTATCCGGGGACTTATCCGGGATGAAATCGCCAGATTCGGGATGACACCTTGGCCAACTTCTTCATCATCTCAACATTGAATCCCGCGCCAAATCTGAGTATATTATTTCCCGTTCACAACGATCCATTCTCGGTCATCACTTACGAGGTGTCAAAGAAGTTGATGGTTCGCTGTCCACGGTATTCGCCCAATCCCCCGTCGCCACCGGTCGTTCTCCCATCCAAGCTGTTCCCATTTGTTGCCAAGAACACAGATCCTCTTCTGCCGTCTTCCGCCCAAAGGATGACCTCCTCCCGTGCCTAAACGTACTGATATCGAAAGCATCCTGATCATCGGCTCCGGACCGATCGTCATCGGCCAGGCCTGCGAGTTCGACTACTCGGGAACCCAAGCCTGCCGCGTCCTGCGCCAAGAGGGATATCGGATCATCCTGGTGAACAGCAATCCGGCGACCATCATGACGGACCCGGAATTCGCCGATGCGACCTACATCGAACCGATCACGCCGGAGTATGTCGCCAAGATCGTCGAGCGCGAGAAGCCGGATGTCATTCTCCCGACGATGGGGGGACAAACGGCGCTCAACACCGCCGTCGCCTTAGCCGAAAGCGGTGTTCTGGAAGCACACGGGGTCGAACTCATCGGCGCGGACCTGAAAGCGATCAAGAAAGCGGAAGACCGCGAGTTGTTCAAGGAAGCGATGGACCGCATCGGACTGCACAGCGCGCGCGGCGGATTCGTCAATTCGCTGGATGAAGCGATCAAGATCGCCGAGTCGATCGGATTTCCGCTCATCATCCGTCCTTCCTTCACATTGGGAGGAACCGGCGGCGGCACCGCATACAACATCGAGGAATTCGAGACCAAGGTTGTCCACGGACTCACGGCAAGCCCCATCCACCAGGTACTGATCGAAGAGTCGGTGATCGGTTGGAAGGAGTACGAGCTCGAAGTGATGCGCGACCTGAAGGACAACGTCGTCATCATCTGCTCCATCGAAAATTTCGATCCGATGGGCGTGCACACGGGGGACTCCATCACGGTCGCGCCCGCGCAGACGCTCACCGACAAAGAGTATCAGGTGATGCGGGATGCTGCCCGGAAGGTGATCCGCGAGATCGGCGTTGCGACCGGCGGGTCGAATATCCAGTTCGCCGTCGATCCGCGGGACGGACGGATGATCGTCATCGAGATGAATCCCCGCGTTTCGCGTTCCTCCGCACTTGCGTCGAAAGCCACGGGCTTCCCGATCGCAAAGATCGCAGCGAAGCTCGCCGTCGGCTACACGCTGGACGAGATCCCGAACGACATCACGAAGTTGACCCCGGCCTCCTTCGAACCGACGATCGACTACTGCGTCGTCAAGATCCCGCGCTGGGATTTCGAGAAGTTCAAGGGGGTCGACAGTACGCTGGGCGTCCAGATGAAGTCGGTCGGGGAGGCGATGGCGATCGGTCGCACGTTCAAGGAGGCTTTCCAGAAAGCGCTCCGGTCCCTTGAGCAGGGCAGGTTCGGGTTGGGGGCAGATGGAAAAGACATCGTTGATGTGCGAACTCTGTCGAAGACTGAACGCGCGGAGTGGAGGCGGAAAGTGATGGAGCGGTTGAAGACCCCGCGACCGGAGAACGTCTTCCTGATCCGATATGCGTTCCAGCTCGGATTCACCGTCCCGGAGATCCACCAGGCGACGGCAATCGATCCTTGGTTCCTGCAGAATATGAAACAGATCGTCGATTTCGAGGAGGAACTCGTCGCGCTGCGCTGAAGCTGCGCTGCGATCCGCCGCTCACCATCGAATCACGAAAGGTCGATATGCGCTCTTTCCCCCTGATCGTTCTATTGCTTGTTGCGGCATTCCCCGCGTCGGCTCAACTTGTCGTCCCTGCGGACCGGACGGAGCTGCTCGACGGGAAGCCTGCCGGCGAAGCCGCCTATGCGGCGTCCATCGGATATCCCATGCGCGAGCGGTTACTGGAGTTCAAGGAACAGCTTGGGCTGACACGGGATCAGCTCAGGAAGATTGATGCCATCACGCGCGATGAACCGGTCGCACTGAAGGTCAAAGGGGAAGAGATCGTCGAGGCAGAGGATGCCCTGCTGAAACTCATGCAGTCCGGCGCGGCCAACGAACGAACGGTTCGAACGCATGTTGAGAAGATCGGCAAACTGCGTGCGGATCTCCGGTTCATGCAGTTGCAGGTCTTCCTGCGGCTGAAGGCGTTGCTGACTCCCAATCAAGCTGAGCGCTACAAGGAACTTGTCACCGCGAGCCCGCAATAACATGACGACAAAACTCCCGACGAAGGTTACGCCCGACCATCTCCGCAAGGCGAAGGAGTACGGGTTCTCCGACCGCCAGCTTGCGTTCCTCTGGGGTGTGGATGAGGCGGATGTTCGTCAGGCACGCCGTGAGTGGAACGTCCTTCCTGTCTATAAGACGGTGGATACTTGCGCGGCGGAGTTTGAGGCGCATACGCCTTATCACTACTCCACGTATGAGGTGGAAAACGAGTCGGTGCGAGGCCCCAAGGAAAAGGTCATCATCCTCGGCGGCGGTCCGAACCGTATCGGGCAGGGGATCGAATTCGATTATTGCTGCGTCCACGGCGTTGCCGCGTTGCGCGAAGAAGGGTTCGAGACCATCATGGTGAACTGCAATCCGGAGACCGTCTCGACCGACTATGACACCACGGACAAACTGTACTTTGAGCCGCTCACGCTGGAGGACGTCCTCAGCATTTGCGATCACGAAAAGCCTGTCGGAGTCATCGTCTCATTCGGCGGCCAGACGCCGTTGAAGTTGTCGAAAGCGCTCGAAGCGAATGGCGTCCGCATCCTCGGAACCTCCCCGGAAGGGATCGACATCGCGGAAGACCGTGAGCGATTCGGCGCGTTGCTGCGTGAATTGAAAATCCCCCATCCGCAGTACGGTACTGCGACATCCGTTGACGAAGCGGTGAAGGTCGCTGTGAAGATCGGATTCCCCGTGCTCGTCCGCCCATCGTATGTGCTCGGTGGGCGCGCCATGGAGATCTGCTACACCAGCGATTCGGTCCGGGACTACATGAAGAAGGCGGTGGACGTCTCGCCGGATCATCCGGTACTGATCGATTGCTTCCTTGAGGATGCGTTCGAGTACGATGTCGACTGCGTCGCGGACGGGACCGACGTGGTGATCGGCGGGGTCATGGAACACATCGAAGAAGCGGGCATCCATTCCGGAGACAGTTCGTGCGTGCTTCCCCCTTACATGATCTCCGAGAAGAACCTGAGCGAGGTCATTGAGTACACGATCCGCCTTGCCAAGGCGCTGAACGTGGTGGGATTGATGAACGTCCAATTCGCCATGAAGAACGGCATCGTCTACGTGTTGGAGGTCAATCCGCGCGCATCGCGTACGGTGCCGTTCGTGAGCAAGGCGACCGGGTTGCCGTTGGCCAAGGTCGCCGCCAAGATCATGGCGGGAAGGAAGCTCAGAGATCTGGGATTGACATCATATGATTTTCGGAAGGTCTCCCACATCTCCGTCAAGGAGGCGGTGTTTCCATTTTCGAAGTTCCCGAAGACGCCGGTGTTCCTCGGACCAGAAATGCGCTCGACCGGTGAGGTGATGGGGATCTCAAAAGAGTTCGGCGCGGCGATCGCGAAATCACAGACCAGCGCCGGCAACACGCTTCCGACACGCGGCACGGTCTTCTTCAGCATGAACGACAGCGACAAAACACCGCTCGCGTTGGGCATTGCGCGAGATCTCCATCTGCTCGGGTTCTCTCTGATCGCCACGGAGGGGACGCAGATGTTCCTCCACCAGGGGGGCGTACCGTGCGAGCGCGTTTACAAGGTGAACGAAGGCCGACCCAATGGTGTCGACCTGATCAAGAACGGACAGATCCAGCTGATCATCAATACGCCCCTCGGCGAGTCGTCACGGTACGACGAATACGCCATCGGATGGGCTGCTCTTGAGCAAAGGGTTTCCTTTATTACGACATTGTCCGCCGCCGCGGCTGCCGTGAAGGCGATCGAAACACAACGCGCCGGCGGCATCGAAGTGAGGACGATACAGGAATATCATTCGCAGGGGAACGGGGGTCGGTAATCAGAAACCAGTGGTCAGTTGAAAAGTCATCTAATAATATCTGCCATTTGCCATCCTAAATCTCACATATCCCATGACCCACCTTCGCTCCTTCTTCGTTCCGCTCATTCTCCTTGTTCTTTTCTCCGGTTGCAGCTCAGGACCGGGCATCACGCTCTCTCCGAAGGAAGGGAGGCCGTTCATCATCGTGTACCAACCGTCGCACCAGACGGATACGGGAAGGGAATTCAACGAGGCACTTGTCTGCAACGCGATCGCTGAAGCGGCCATCGCATCAGCATCCGGCGACGTGCGCGTATACAAAGTCTGGAGCTATGATGTCGATACGGTCCACCATGCACGGCGGGGAAGCAACACGAAGATCGAACACACCTCCGCGATCATCGACGGCAAGATCTCCGGGTATGCGTACGAGCTGATCAAATCGAATGAGATCAAGCCCGATCTATTCGTTTCGATCCACAATAACGGTGCAACGAACCGGAACGCCTGCTGGGGCTTTGTCCACGAGGGGGATCAACACGAGGCAACGAATCGCGAGATCGCACGCGCGCTCGTCAAAGCGGTCTGCGATGTTTCAGGGCTTGAGGATGCGAAGGATCACGGGGACAGTTCTCCGAATCGGAACGACTACAGGTGTCTGGCCACGGGGAAACTCTCGTTCTACAGTCTGGATGAGAATGTGAACAAGGCACCATATAGAGTTCTGTTGGAGATCGGTGACAATGCGGTGAGTCGCGCGGTACTAACCGACCCTGAATTTCAGCGAAAAATGGGGAAAGCGATCCAAATGACCATCGAGGGGATGATACGCTGAATTCCGATCTTGGCTCTTTCCTTCAATTTCCTGCGTCTATTCATTGAAGCACACTCCCGGCAGATTAAGAAGCCGGGAGTCCCGCCTTTCCGAACGCCCAAAATTGCTTGATTCGGGAACTCATTTCCCTTAAATTAGCACGTTATTGATTTTCGCTGAGATGCCGCTTTAATGAAGGTGTCGTAACTCCTCATTTTACAATGCCAAAAATCCTACATAGTCGATTCGGCCTCCTCCTGACCATTCTTTTGTTGGTCTGGTCGGTTGGCCAATACGCCGTTGCTCAGGAAAGCGAATCGATTCGTGAGGAGCAGGATTTCTCGTTCGCAATGGGATTGTATCGCGACAGCCTGTTCCAAATGGCATCCGAGCAGTTTGCGCAGTTCGAGACGAAGCACGAGAAAAGCCGCCGACGGGATGAAGCCGCTTTTCTGAAAGGCGAATGCCTCGCTGCGATCGGTCAGCATGCGTCCGCGCTCGACAGCTTCACCGAGTTTCTTCTCCGGTATCCCCAAAGCCGATTCGCCCCGGACGCACGTTTCCGGAAAGGACAATCTCTCCTGCAACTGGGACGTGCGAGCGAAGCGGTCCGTGAATTCCGAATCATCCTCGACCGCCACAATGACCGGGATATTGCCGGCGAAGCAGCCTATTGGATAGGAGAAAGCTATTTCAAGAACGCGGACGACGAGAACGCGATCAAATATTATCTGCTTGCTGCGGAAGGGTATCCCCAAAGCCCTGTCCGCGATTACGCGCTCTACTCGATCGGATGGACGTACCAGAAAAAGGGGGACCTTGCCCGCGCGGCTCAGGCCTACGAGCGGATGGCGAGAGAATACCCGGCGAGCAAACTTGCCCCTGAGGCTGTTGTCCGTGCAGGTGAATGTCTGTACCAGCGGAAGGACTTTGCCAAGGCCGAATCCTGGCTCATGGATGCGGCTTCCAACGTCACCCTGGCTGATCACAAGGCGCGTCGAGATTATGTCCTCGCCGATTCAAAGTATCAACGCGGTCAGCATGCCGAAGCGATCGCTTCCTTCCGGCAGTTCCTCCGTGATCATCCGGCGCATCCGCTTCGTCGCGACGCGCAGTATGCTTTGGGATGGAGCTACCTGAAGACCAAGCAGTATCCGGCGAGCATTGAGTCATTCCGCGCACTCGCTGCGGATTCGGATGATCTGGGTCATGCGGCGCTGTTCCGCCTCGGCGTCGCCTTCGGTTTGGACGGGAAGAACGACTCTGCGCGGGCGCGATACGACGAATCGGTGCGCAGGTTCCCGAACGGGGAGTATGCCGACAACGCGCTCTATGAAGCGGCGGCGCTCTCCTTTGAGGGGAAGCAATGGAAGAACGCGCGCACCCTGCTCGAACGGCTTCTGAAGGACTATCCGAAAAGCGAGCTCAGACCCGAAGCGCAGCGCATGGTGGGTGAGTGTCTGCTTGCTGAAGGCGACATCGCCGGAGCAGAGAAGCAATTTACGGCGGCCGCATCAGCCGGAGAGGCGTCCGACGAGGTGCGATCGCTTTCGCTCTTCCAGTCGGCTTGGTCCCAGTACAAGCTGAAGAACCACGACCAGGCCGCTGCGTTGTTCGCACAGTTCCTCCAGCGGTACCCCGCGCACGAGCGCCGGCATCTTGCCTTCTTCTGGAAGGGGGAGTCGGAGTATGCTTCAGGCAAGTTTGCGGATGCACGTTCCTCTTATGCTTCCGCGGCGGCCACGAAAAGCGGGGAGAAACGAGAAGATGCACTCTATGGAGCGGCTTGGTCTTCACTCCGGCTTTCGCGATTCGACGATGCGATCGCAGGGTTCGAGCAGCTCTTGGTTGAGTATCCGAAGGGATCTCGCGCATTCGATGCACGCCTCCGACTCGGGGACTGCTATTTTCAGAAGAAGGACTATCGGAAGGCCGCTGAAAGCTATCTCCTTGTGATCCGATTATTCCCCGGACACTCAGGATTGGATGAGGCGCATTATCAACTCGGACAGAGCTTTGAAAAAGCTGGGAATAACGCCGAGGCGTACAAAGCGTTCGAAGCGTTGGTGACGCAGATCCCCGCTTCGCCGCTTGCGGATGACGCCCAGTACGCTCTCGGGTGGATCAGTTTCAAGCGGAAAGAGTTCAACGACGCTATCACGGAATTCCAGAAGGTCGTCAAGAACTATCCTGATGGTGACGCGGCACCTCGCGCATGGTACAGCATGGGCGATGCGTACTACAATCAGCAGATGTACGAACCCGCCGAAAAGACCTACCGCGAACTGCTGAAACGCCACCCGGAACATCCCCTCGTTGCCGATGCGACCGTCGGGATTCAGTATTGCCTCATCGCACGCGGCAAGGATCAGGAAGCGATGGCGGTGATAGACGAGTTCGTCCGCGAGCATCCGACATCTCCCGCGGCGGCCGACCTGCAGATGAAAAAGGCTGACCTTCTCTTCAACAAGAAGAACTACCCGGGTGCGGCGACGGAATATCGGGCATTTCTTTCGAAGTTTCCCCGGTCGCGGAATGCCGCACAAGCAAGCTATCGGCTCGCGGAATCGTATCGCCTGCAGGGAAATCTGACCGAGGCAGCAGAGACATACGAACGCACTGCGACGTTGACCGGTGTAACGCCCACATTGGCAGGACGATCCGTACTGGATGCGGCTCGCATCTACATCGATCAAGGAGCGTCGCAGAAAGCGCTCGGGGTTCTTGACGGAGTTATCAAGAAGAACGCTGTCAAGGCGGTGGTTGCCGAGGCGAGGCTCCTTCGCGGTATCCTCTTCGAGCGAGCGGGTAATCGCGGTGAGGCCGCGGCGGAATACCAGGCGCTGGTGACCGATCTGCCGACGCTGGATGTGACGGACGACGCACGGGTCCGTCTGGCCCGTATCCATCTGGCTGGCTCGCGTCCCGAGGAAGCCCGTACGCTTGCCGAACGTGTGGCGACATCGCGCAAGGATGCATTGGGAGCGGAAGCGCAATGCCTGGTGGCGGAGACCTACGCCGCGCAGTCGAACTGGGCCGAGGCACTCAAGTCGTACCTGCGGGTTCGCTACGTCTTCCCGTCACACGCGAAGTGGATCACGAGATCTGCGGTGGGTGCGGGGATCGCCTACGAGCGCCTTGGCGATCCGGGGAAAGCGGCGGATCAGTATCGCTCTGCGGTGAAAACGGCGGGTGATGCGGCAGCCGCGAAGGAAGCTCAAGACCGGCTTCTGGGGATGCAAAAGCCATGAGTCTCGTACGAAATGCCGGATGCGCGATCCTCCTCGTTGCGTGTGGCACGGACATTCTTTTCGGTCAGCAGGACATCAAGGAAACACCGACGATCAATATCCGGATGAAGAAGGATTCGCTCGAGACGGTCAGGCAGGATTCACAGGCCGTTGCTCAGGTTCCACTGCCGGAGTTCGACATCCCCGAATATGTCATCACGGGTACGGCGACGATAGACCTTCCCCCTGCGGAACGAGCGGCAACCGATGCAGTGACGACGGCGTTCCCCCCCGTTCTGCGCGCGATGCGATCCACTCTGCGGGACCGTTCCATCGAAGGTCCAAACGAACGAAATGCGACCTACGGGTTCCAATCGGTCTATGGATGGAACGGACGGGCCTTTGCATCCATCGGGACGTTCTTCACTCCACGGCTTGAGGCGTGGGTTGGACGATCGGATGAACGATATCGGGTTGATGTCGATGCGGGTTATGGCCGCACGAAGGGTTGGGTGCGATCCTCCGACCGGACGGAAGCGAATGGTTCGGTCGCGGGAACGTATGTCCTCTCGGGAGACTCGCCGCTGATCCAGGATGCCCAGGTGGATGCCCGAGCAGGATTCCAGTCCGCCGCGTACCGTTTCTTCGGATCGATGGTCCCCAACCTTCGTCGGGAAGTTTCGCGCACAGATGTTGCTGTCGGTGCCCAAAGCCTCTCGAACGGCGAACTTCCGTACGCTCTCCGGCTGAGCATCTATTCGATGAAAGTGTCCGATTCGGCGCGCGCTGTGAATGAAGGCGGAATTCGGTTCGGCGTACGGACGTTATTCGAAGCGCTCGCATTGCCGTGGGAACTCTCGTTCAGGATCGATAACGGGAATCTCTCGGGTTTCCGTCGCGGATCGCAATCGTACTTTCACCTGGAAGCGGGGACGTGGACCGACATCGGACCAGTGTCGTTGACCATTGCCGCTCGGGTCATGTCGGCGCGCAGTGCCGGATCCTCTCAGCTGCTTCGCTTCTATCCGCATATCACGGCGTCCGCGGCGCTCGATGATGTCCACGCCCTTCAGCTGGCATTCGCACCGACGCTGGAGCATCGGACCCTTGCAGCGGCCGTTTCGGAGAATCCGTACGTGTCGACGCAGACGACGCTTCGGCCGACCGACGTCCGGCAGATGTGGACGCTCTCGCTTTCTTCGAACTGGAATTCCCGCATCCAAACGGTGGGATCGGTTGAGTACCGGCATGCTGCTGATGCACCGTATAGCCTGGATACATCCTCGATCGGGATGTGGTCTCTTGCATATGCACCGAGCGCTTCGATCCTCGCGCTCAACGTCGCTGCGGTTGCAACATTATCCCCAAATGATTATTTTGCTTCGAAATTCGCGATTCGCTCCGTGCGGTTCGATCTGATCGGTTCCAATGTTCCGTACGTTCCGAAGGCGGAGCTTGAACTGGCGTACACACGGTCGATCGGCACCGCGCTCAGCGTTGCGCCCCGCATGTTCGGATCATTCGGCCGAGTCGCTGATCCGACCGGCGCGACGCTCCCGACACTCTGGCAACTCGATGTGCGGGCGGAGTATCGTCTGTTGCCAAATGCAGTGGTATTGTTGGACCTGTCCAATTTGTTAGACCGTTCGAACGAAACGTGGCGAGGCTACCGCGATCGCCCGTTCAGCATAACGCTCGGAATAGATGTTCGGTGGTGAACCCAAATTCGTTGTATCGCGGACGCAACTCCCACACTTCAAGGAGGTACTTCGATGCCAGATCTTAACCTGATCGATGATGACGGCGGCCTGGAAACCTCGTCCTCTCCATCCACCCCAGCACCCGCTCCAGCGCCCAAGAAGCGGTCCTCCGGAGGGGGAGGAAACAAGAACATCCTCATTATTCTGATCATTGTGATCCTCGCTGCCGTGGCGGTATTCTATCTCAACAAGCGCGGGATCATCAAACTATGGGGAAAGAAGGCGACTCCGGCGGTCGCGGATATGACCGAAGAGGATATGATGGGGGATGACATGATGGATATGCAGGAACCGATGCCGGGCGGTGAGCAGGTCCAGACGGCCCCGACCGACACCGAGCAGGTCGCAATGCTCGAGACCCCTCCGGTCGACGAGTACGCTCCGGTCACTCCGGGCGGAGACCAGCCACGGCCCGATGCCGCGACTCCCCAGCAACCGGTGAAGAGCGTCAAACCGGTGCCCATCAAACCGGATGCCGCGAAGCCAGACGGCACACCGGCCGGTGATACCAAACTGGCGGGGATGACCGGCGAGTTCACGGCACAAGTTGGCGCCTTCCGCGAGCGCAATCGCGCCGAATCGGTCGTGGCCAATCTTTCGGAATCGGGTTATCCGGCGTTTGTTCAGACGGTGCCGATGAAGGGAGCTGATTGGTACACCGTGTGCATCGGTAAGTATGCATCACGAAATGCCGTTCGGGAAGCTGTCGCGAACTCCGCGGCAGAGATTCGTGCGTCGTACGTCGTCGCGCGCGTTCGTTGACTCATGTGATGTCCCAGACACAAAGGTCCGTATGAATCTGCTGGAACTCTTCCTCCGTGGCGGGATCGTCATGTGGCCGATCCTGCTCTGTTCCGTCATCGGTGTTGTCGTCATTGTGGAGCGGTTTCTCGTCCTCCGCCGCGCCCACATTGACGCGGGACAATTCATGATGCGTCTCCGGAGCGTGTTGCAGCGCGGTGATCTTCTCGCCGCGATCAATTTCTGCTCCCGCACCGATGCGCCGCTCGCCCGCATTCTCAAGCAAGGCATCACCAAGTATCCGGAAGGTCCGGAGCGCGTCCGCGAAGCGATTGAGAATGCGGGGAAGGAAGAAGCGTTCAAGCTTGAGCAGCGTCTCGGGGTGCTGGCCAACGTCGCCGGCATCGCACCGCTGCTCGGATTCCTCGGCACCGTGACCGGGATGATCGGCGCATTTCGCATGATCGAACAGCTCGGCGGTTCGGCGACTCCCGCGGACCTCGCGGGGGGAATCTGGGAAGCGCTGCTGACGACCGCGTTTGGTCTCATCATTGGCATTCCCGCATACGGATTCTACAATCACTTCGTCTCTCGCGTCAGCCGGTTTGTGTTCGAGATGGAGAGTGCATCGGAAGAATTCCTGGACCTCGTCCGTTCGGGGAAGCTTTCCGACAACGCCGAGAAGTCCTGATCCATGCGATTCCGCACCGAGAATAGGCCGCTCGTCGCATTTTCCTACGCATCCCTCACGGACGTCGTGCTGCAGTTGCTCATCTTCTTCCTGCTCTCCTCGGGATTCGTCATCCAATCGGGTCTCCGCGTGCATTTGCCGAAGGCGACCTCCGCCGACCAGGGACAGAAGAGCGAGATCATCATCACTGTTGCACAATCCGGCGCAATGTCGCTGAACAATCAAGCGGTGACGCCAGAGAGCCTGCGCGGTGAATTGGCAGCGCTCTTGAACGGCGATCCTTCCCGGCTGATCATCATCCAGGCAGACCGGAGCGTGAGTCTTCAGCAGGCTGTCCTTGCGATGGATATCGCGAAGTCCGCAGGAGCGACCAAGTTCCTTATCGCGACGCAACCGCATGATCGACCTTAACGCGACGGTCACCCGTGAGCTGAGAACCGGATGGATCGCCTCGGCGGCGTTTCATCTGTTGCTCCTTCTGCTGTTCGTCTTCTTCTCCCTCCCTGAAGCAATTCGTGCTCCCCAAGAAGTTGAGATGGCTTGGGGTATGGTGGCATCGGAGATCGAATCGTCACCCGCGGGAGGACTCACGTCGGACCTGGTGCCGCGGCTTACCGATGCCGATGCATCGTTGGGGCAAAATGCGGCAGCGGCTCCGTCCGTTCCTCTTGATCTGCCGGAACGCCGTTCACTCGATCCGTCAACCGAAACGCTGCGATCCCTTCCCCGGGACAAGCAGGGAATCGAACCGGATGCGGTTGGAGCGACGACGGGACGCCAGACGGGAACGGCGGGAGAGCGAACGGGTCGCGGTGCGATCCAGCGCGGGGCGGCTGAACGGGGGACCGGCGTTGCTCCGGGAGCTTCGGCGGGCCGGTTCACTGGCTCAGGGCAGGAAGGCCCCGGTACGGGGGTGGGAAAGGGGGTTGGGTATTCGTTGGAGTGGACGAACGGGGGCACGCGCAAGAAACTCAGCGGGGATCTTCCGAAGTATCCTGAGGGGACGAATGTTGAGGCGCAGATCAGAATTCTCGCGGTTGTGGCGCCGGACGGGAATGTCCGCAGCGTACAGCCGGCACAGCGAGCGAATGCACGCCTGGAAGATGCGGCGATGCGCGAACTACGTCTCTGGAGATTCGAACCGCTTCCTTCCGGAGTTCCACAGGTGGATCAGAGCTGCGTTGTATCGTTTCAATTCCGCTTGAAGTAAGACTTGCCGCTTTTCCCGTCTGACAGAACGATCTTGTAGAACACCACCTCTCCGGCCGTCAGGATCAGGAGCGAGATCGTGTCGCGATTGAATTCCTCCCGCACTTCAACCCAGAAATTCGAATCGAGCGGCTGATAGAACCACTTCACGAACCACTCCGGCGAAAAGAGGAGGTTCGTCAGCATCGTTGCGATCGTCCATCCCACGGCGAAGATCACAACCATGAACCCGACCGCGAGCAATCCCTCACCGATCCCCTCCTTCCTGTAGCGGAAGAACGCGTAGAAAGCTGCAATGGCGTGAATGATGAAGATGGATGCGGAAACCATGGGGGGGAAGAGAATTTGTGAATTATGATTGCTGATTGAAGACTGAGCAATGAGCCGATAAGCCAATGAGTCGGTGAGCCACTGAGCCGCGAGCAA
>Ga0105103_10000441_pt1 | contig 23414 bp, 22 predicted proteins | sample PPLLaktember2015_2_FD_79107 | JGI IMG/M metagenome (GOLD analysis project Ga0105103, IMG submission 79107) | Freshwater sediment microbial communities from Prairie Pothole Lake near Jamestown, North Dakota, USA - PPLs Lake P7 Core (6) Depth... | ecosystem: Environmental > Aquatic > Freshwater >...
GCGGTCTCGCCGCGTGATTCCTTGACGATGCGGACGCCTGCGCTGGCGCCGATGCGGGTGGCGCCGGCCGCCACCATGGCCTTCACCTGCTGCAAGTCGCGCACCCCGCCCGACGCCTTCACGCCCATGTCGCTGCCCACCACCCGCCGCATCAGCGCCACATCGGCAGCCGTGGCCCCGCCCGGGCCGAACCCCGTAGAGGTCTTCACGAAATCCGCGCCCGCGGCCTTCGCCAGCGTGCAGGCCGTCACCTTCTCTTCGTCCGTCAGCAGGGCCGTCTCGAGAATCACCTTGCTCACCACACCCCGCTCCATGCAGGCGCCGACGACCGCGCGGATGTCGTCGGTGACCAGCCGCACATCACCGGACTTCAGCGCGCCGACGTTCAGCACCATGTCGATCTCGGTGGCGCCGTCGAACATCGCGCGACGGGCCTCGTACTGCTTCACGTCCGGGGTGGTCGCGCCCAGCGGGAACCCGACGACGGAGCACACGCCCACGCCGGTGCCTCGCAGCCGCGCCGCTGCCCGTGCCACCCATGTCGGGTTCACGCACACGGTCGCGAACTTCCACTCGGCGGCCTCGCGGCACAGCGTGTCGATGTCGTCGGCCGTGGCATCGGGTTTCAGCAGGGTGTGGTCGATGGCCGAAGCCACCGCGTTCTCGCCGCCTTCGCGCGCGTGCAGGCCCAGGCGGGTCGCGCCGGCATCCAGCACGCCCCGGACGCGGTCGGGACAGCACTCGTAGGTGAAGCCGTGGCACTGGCACCGTGACGGCGCCACCGCGCCGGCCGCCACCAGCTCCTCGAGAATCAGTTCAATCACCCGTCGGTAGTCGGTCACCGTGACATCCCCGCTGCCGCGCTACTGCGTGCGCTCCAGTTGATGAATCTTGGCCAGCCGGCGCAGGTATCGCGGCTCGGTAGTGGCGGTCGCCAGGAACGTATCGACGATGCCGAGCGCTTCTTCACTCGACACCAGCGTCGCGCCCAGCGCCAGGACGTTGGCGCCGTTGTGCTCGCGTGCGTAGCGGGCCAGCGTCTTGGTCGTACACATGGCCGCGCGCACGCCGTGGATCTTGTTGGCGGCAATGGTCGATCCGAGCCCGGCGCCGTCGATGACGATGCCTGCGTCGGCTTCGCCGCGCGCCACCTGCCGCGCCACCTGTGCCGCGATGTCCGGATAGTCCACCGCGTCGGGACCGTCGGTGCCGATGTCGGTGACGGCGAGTCCGCGCCGCCGCAGGACTTCGCGCAAGTGATTCTTCAGCGCGACCGACGTGTGGTCGCCGCCGATCACCACGCGCCGGATCTCGGCTACCGGCGCGAGCGATGCCGTCCGGCTGTCGGCAACGGCGCCGATCACCGTGACGCGGCGCTCGCGCAGGGTGTCCTGCGCCAACGGCGTGACGTGCCCGCCAGGCGCCAGGGCCACGGTGGTGCCACGATCGAGCACTCGAGCGTCGGCCTCGGTGATGATGCTGAAGGTCCTCATGCCCTATGCTACGCTCCACACGCCATGCCGTCGCCCGTCGTGCTCATCGAGACCCAGCAGCTGGCCAGCCGCGTTGCGGCGATGGCCGCGGAAATCCGCGCCACCCTTCCCGACGATGATATCCATTTCGTCTGCGTGCTGAAGGGCGCGTTTCTGTTCCTGGCCGACCTGGTCCGCGCGCTGGACGATCGGGTGACCATCGACTTCATCGCGGTGTCGAGCTATGGCGCCGGCAAGCAGTCGTCTGGCGAGGTCCGGCTCGTCAAGGACGTGGACGCGAGCCTCGAGGGGCGCCACGTCGTCATCGTCGAGGACATCGTCGACACGGGCCTCACCCTGCACTACCTGCAGGACATCCTCCGCCTGCGTGGGCCACTGTCGCTGCGGACGGCCTGCCTGCTGAGCAAGCCCTCGCGCCGCAAGGTGGACGTGCTGGTGGATTTCATCGGCTTCACCATCGACGATCATTTCGTCGTCGGCTACGGGCTCGACTTCGACGAGAAGTACCGCAACCTGCCGTACATCGGGGTGCTCGAGGCCTGATCGCCGTTTGCTCACTGCACGGCCTTTCGGACCAGATCAGCGGCCCCGCGCGCGTCCTTGATGATCTGCGCCGCGTTCAGCGTGTGCACGACCCCGTCGCGCATCAGCACCTTGCCATTCACCATCGTCAGCACGACATCGTCTCCGCGCGTGGTGTAGACCAGGTGTGAGAGCGGGTCGTACATCGGCACCTGGCGCGGTTGGTCGGTGCGGATGGCGATGACGTCCGCCAGTTTGCCCACTTCCAGCGAGCCCAGACGGTCCTGCATGCCGAGCGCGCGCGCTCCCCCGATGGTCGCCATACTGAGCGCCTGCTGCGCGGATACCACGCGTGGGTCGCCGGACACCAGTTTGTGGAGGAACGCCGCCTGCCGCATGGACTCGAACATGTCGAGATCGTTGTTGCTCGCGGCGCCATCGGTGCCGAGGCCGAGCTTCGTGCCGGCGGACAGGTACCCCGGAACGGGCGCCGTCCCGCTCGCCAGTTTCATGTTGCTCTCCGGGTTGTGGGCCACCCCGATCCCTCGAGCCGTGAGCATCGTCACTTCTTCGGGTGAGATCCACACGCCATGTGCGCCCAGCGTGATCGGCGCCCAGAAGTCGATGCTGTCCAGGAACCCGGCCGGCCGCTTCTTGTAGCGCTCCTGCGAGATGCGCACCTCGTCCTGGGTTTCGGCGAGATGAATCTGGAGTGGCACGCCGTACTTGATCGCGAGGTCGCGGGAGGCGAGCAAGGTGGCCGTGTCCAGCGTATACATCGAGTGCGGAGCCACCGACGGCACGATCAGCTCGTCGTCCTGGAAGCGCCGGATGAAGGCTTCGGCGCGCGTCAGGCCGTCGGCTGGCGTCTTCGCATCGGCGACCGGGAACTCGATGATCGTCTGCCCCAGCACGCCTCGCATCCCGGATTCCTTGACGACCGCCGCGACTTCTTCCTCGAAGTAGTACATGTCGGCGAAGAGCGTGGTGCCGGAGCGAATCATCTCGAGGGCGGCGAGCCGCGTGCCGACGCGCACAAACTCCGGAGACAGGGTCTTCGCCTCCGCCGGGAAGAGGTACTTCTGCAGCCAGTCCATCAGCGCCAGATCGTCAGCCAGTCCGCGATACAGCACCATGGCGGCGTGGGTGTGGGTGTTGATCAGGCCCGGCAGCACGATGTGGCCGGTGAGGTCGATACGCTCCCTCCCTCGATATTTCCCCGCGATGGCATCCGCGGTGTCCACGGCCACGATCTGGTTCTTGTCGATGGCCACGCTGCCCGGGGAGATCACGCGGTTGGCGCCGTCCATGGTCACCACAGTGGCGTTGGCGAGGACGAGTGCGACCTCGGTGTCACCCGCTTGCGGAGCGCTGGCCGGGGCGGGAGGCGTCGAGCATGCCGCCAGGACGAGGACGAGGAATAGAGGGAGAGCCGGCAGACCGGCGTACGTCCTGGACATGATGCGCTGTGATCTTACCCCGTGCGCCCATGCGCTATGCTCTCCCCGTGCTGCATCTCGTTCGCCATCCTGTGGTTCACGACTGTCTGGTCCAACTCCGCGACGCCGCCACCCCTCCAGAGCTCTTTCGCCCGCTGACCGAACGGATCAGCGTGCTGCTGGGCGCCGAAGCGCTCGCCAGCCTGCCGCAGCGGCCGGTGCAGGTGACCACACCCATGGGGCCGGCCGACGGGCACCGGATTGGCGTGGATGTAGTGATCGTCCCGGTGATGCGCGCCGGCCTCGCGATGCTTCCCGGGTTGCTGCAACTGGTGCCGAAGGCGCGGGTCGGCTTCATCGGGCTGCGGCGCGACGAGCAGACGGCGGTGGCCTCGCAGTATTTCGAGCGGCTGCCCGAGCGCCTGGGCGCAAGCCACGTGGTCCTGGTGGACCCGATGCTGGCCACGGGCGGCAGCGCGGTGGCGGCGCTCGACCTGCTGACGCGCGCGGGTGCCCAGCACCTGTCTATGGTGTGCATCGTCGCGGCGCCCGAGGGGGTGGCCGCCGTGGAACGCGCCTATCCCGATGTGCCGGTCTTCGCGCCGGTGGTGGACCGCGAGCTCGATGCTCGGAAATTCATCGTCCCGGGGCTCGGGGACTTCGGCGACCGGCTCTACGGCACGACGTGAGTCGTGGTAGACTTTTCAGTCTCACCATACGCGCGCTTGGCTCAGCGGTAGAGCACCGCCTTCACACGGCGGGGGTCCCAGGTTCGAATCCTGGAGCGCGCACCACTCAGGCTTTTTCCACATCAGACGTTGTCAGGGTGTCGGCCCCGTTGAGCGGCTGCCGCGGCACGCGACGAACCACGCGCGTATACTCGCGCCATGACCGCCCGGCCCCAACCCAGTCGTGAGTCGCTCGGGCCACTGCCCGCCGCCATCGTCGTACATCTCACTACGACCGTGGGGCCGCCCACCCCTCACCTGCTGGTGGATGGCCAGCCGCAGGTACATCAGGATGGCTGGACCCTTGGCGAGAGCCAGGTCGACGACAGCGAGGGTGAGGGGCACATCACCGACGTGGAGGTCTGCCTGCTGAAATCGGGCGCGATCCTGACCAGCATCGTCTCGATCAGCGCCGATGGCGACTCGCATACCGCGCACGTCCACGGCACGCCGGAAGAGGCTGCTCACTGGCTGAACAAACACTGCCACGGCCATCTCGAGGCGCCGGCGCAAGCGGCGTGGCGCCAGGCGTGCGAGACGCTGCCAGCGCTGCTGATTTCGAGCGGCAAGAAGTAAGCGCGTCGTTGATTTACTGACGGCTGCCCTGCGCGGCCTTCAGCCAGGCCGCCATCTCGGCCAGTTGCGCCTGGACCGCGTCCGGGTTGGTGGACTGCGGCGTCTTCTTCGCCCGGACCGAGGCCTGCGCGGTGACCACCTTCATCACGTCGTCGCCGAAGGCCGGGTTGAACGCGCGCCATTCCGCCGGCGTCAGCGTCTCGAATTCCTTTCCCTGCTTCAGCAACTCGCGGACCATCCCGCCCACCACTTCATGCGCGGTGCGGAAGGCCACGCCCTTCGAGACGAGATAGTCGGCGACGTCGGTGGACAGCAGGAATCCCGACGCACCCCGCGCGGTGCGCGCCCGATCGAGGGTCAGCGTTCGCACGACCGTGGCGGCCGCGCCGGCCGATCCCATCAGGGTGTCTTCACTGTCGAACACCGCTTCCTTGTCCTCCTGCAGGTCTTTGTTGTACCCGCTGGGCAGCCCTTTCATCGTCGTCAGCATGCCGGTGAGGTGACCGATCGTCCGGCCAGACTTCCCGCGCACCAGTTCCATCGGATCGGGATTCTTTTTCTGCGGCATCAGGCTGCTGCCGGTGGCCACCGCGTCGGAGAGGACGAAAAAGCCGAACTCCTCTCCCGTGAACAGCACCACGTCCTCCGCCAGACGGCTCAGATGCACCATCGCCAGCGCCGAGGCGTGCAGGAAGCTGCTGACGTAATCCCGATCGGAGGTGGCATCGATGCTGTTCGCCACCACTTTGGTGAAGCCCAGCTGCTGCGCCAGGAACTTCGTGTCCACCGCGTAGTTCGTGCCGGCGATGGCGCCGGCGCCCAGGGGCATGGCGTCGGCCTCCGCGCGCACGGCGTCGAAGCGGTCGACGTCACGCCGCAGCGCAAAGGCGTGGGCCAGCAGGTAGTGCGCCACCAGCACCGGCTGAGCGCGACGGACGTGGGTATAGGACGGCATCACCGCATCGCCGGCGGACGATGCCTGCGTCACGAGCGCATCGATCACGGCGAGCAGCGACTTCTGGATGTCCGGGACACGGCGGCGCACGTAGAGCCGCATGTCCACGCCCACCTGGTCGTTGCGCGAGCGGCCGGTGTGCAGCCGGCGTCCAGGCTCGCCGATCCGTTCGATCAGCACGCGCTCCACGAACGAGTGGATGTCCTCGTCCGGCCCGGTCAGAAACGCCGGGTTGGCGCGTCCCGACTCGAGGATGGAGTTCAGGCCCCGGCGGATCGCCGTCGACTCCTCGGCGTTCAGCACGCCCGCGCGAGTCAGCGCCTCCGCCCACGCCAGGCTGCCCGCCACATCGTCCTCGAACAGCCGCTTGTCGAACGCGAACGACGCGCCCCACGCCAGCAGCGCCTTGTTGGGTTCGACATCGAAGCGGCCGGACCAGAGTGGCTTGTTGTCCTGCGCCAGGGCAGGTGCGGCGAGGAACAGGCCGAGGACGGCCGGCGCGAGACGGCGCGACAGTGGTGCGAGCATGATCTCGGGAGGGTCAGCTCGGCTTCTTGATCTGCTCGATCAGGATGCCCAGCACCTTCGTGTAGGCCTCGTCTGCCTCAGCGTGGGCCTTCACGTAGTCCTGCTCGGACATCTTGTCTTCCTTCCAGCTGCCATCGAACCGCATGTTCTTCGCGCCCACATCGTGGGAGTCGGCCGGCTGGTTCTTCGCGCCGCGACGGATGCCGTCGGCGCCCATGTCGGTGATGAAGTGGCGGCTTTCGGGCGAGGATGCGCTGTTCAGATCGATGTAGGCTTCACGGAACTCGCGCTTGATGATCTTCTCGTTGAGCACGGTCGGGGCGCTGAACCTGGCCCAGACCACGATCATCTGGCCGGGAAACACGAGGGCGGCCGCGAACTCGTCCGGGGTGCCGGGCATCCGCGCGGCCACGCTGTCGAGCTTCTTGTCTGCAAGGAGTTGCGCCAGTTCGCGCGCCGGTGCCGACGACTGCGGATCCTGGGCGAAGGCAGGAGGGGTGAGGCCCAGAACCAGGCCAGCGACCGAAAGCAGACGGAAGAGGGGACGTTTCATCCCCTCCATCTATCACCCGCCGAGAGCCGGCGTCAATGAGAAGCGTGTTCAGCCGATGAAGAGCGAGTCTTCGTCGTCGAGGCCAGGACGGAGATTGCGTCGGCGTCGGGACGCTTCACGAATGCCCTTGAGAGCCGAGAACGCCGCCTGTACGCCGGCCAGCACCGCCATCCCGCGCTTCGCTGGGCCGCCCACGAACTGCCGTGCGACCGTCAGCGTCTCGTCGACGCGTGCGGTCACTTCGCTGAACAGGGCGTCGACCCGTTCCACCTGGCGCGAGGCCAGCGCCGCCGTCCGTGCCGCCTCGGAGGCCACGGCGGTCAGATTCGAGAGAAGCGGCTTGATCTCCTCGTCGATCTGCCGTGACACCTGTTCCATGCGCCTGGCCAGACGCAGTCCGGCCACGATGGCGCCCACCTGGATGACTGCCATCACCAGCACGGACAGGGCGATCACCCCGAGGAACAGTTCGGCGGCACCGCTCACGCCTGCTCGCCTCGCTCGCGCGCTTGCTGGAACGCTTCACGGCCACGATCGATGGCGGTCGTGACCGACTCGCGGTTCCGCTCGTAGAACTCACGGCTCTGCTCGGCAGCCTCGCGCGCCTTGTCACGGCCCTCGCGGGCCTTCTGACCGAGGTACTCGCGGGTTTCGTCGCCCGATGCCGGCGCGAAAAGCAGCGCCACGGCGGCGCCCGTGATGGCGCCAACCATGAAGGCCAGCACCACGCTGCCCGAACCCGACTGGTTGTCCCTGGACATGATTGCCTCCGCCTAGAAAAGGCTGACTTTGACGTTGAGGTATTTCTTGGGATCTTTGCGGATATCTCCGATGAGCCCACGCAGCTCCGATGCCGCCTGGTTCATGTTCTCATATAACTGTTTGTCCTGCAGCAACTGACCGGCCGTTCCCTGCCCGGTGCTCAGGCGCTCGACGAGCGTGTCCAGCCGACCGGTCATCGCGTCCAGACGCGTGTAGAGCGCGTCGTCGTTCAGAAGCTTCCCCATCGTGCCTTCGCCCTGGTTCAGACGATCGCTCAGGGCTTCGAGGTTCCTGGTCGTCGCCGTCAGGCTCGTGCTGAGGGCCGGGTCGTTAATCAACTGGCCCAGGGTGCCTTCCCCGTTCCGCAGCTTGAGGGTCATGGCATTGAGGTTGGCGATCGAGCGCTCCAGTTCGTCGTACAGCTTCGGATCGCGCGTCAGCCTGCCCAGCGTGCCCTTGCCGTCGGCCACGGCGGTCGTCACGCGTTCGGCGGCCCGGACGAACCCCTCGACCTCGCGGTAGACGGTGTCGTCGGTGAACAGCTTCCCAACAGTGCCCTTGCCGGCCCGCAGGTCCTGAATGAGGCGCTTGGCTTCCTCCAGGCCGCCGGTGGCGCTCTCGGTGAGCTCGGCAATGCTGCCAACCGCAGGCCCCGACCGCACGTACCCCCAGTCCGGCAGCGGCGTGCCCTCGGGCGCGGGGGTGATGTCGACGGCGCCCTCGCCCAGCAGCGAAATCGAGCCGATGGTCGCGAGCGACGCGGTGGTCACGAGCGGGCGGACCTCGTTCTCGACCTCGAGCCACACCTCCACGCCGGTGCCCGCGAAGTCGACGCGGCTGACGGTCCCCTTCTCGATGCCGGCGATGCGCACCGGCGAGCCGCTCTTGATGCCGGCGACGTTCGGGAAGGTGGTCTTCAGCGGATACTGCTGCCAGAAGAAGCCCCCGCCGCCGACCGCGAAGATCAGCACGGCCGCCAGGAAGGCCGCGGTGATGGCGAGGATGCCGATTTTCAGCTCGGCGAAGGCGAGAGATCGTGTGCGAGGCATTGGACTCGGACCCTTCTACGACAGAAACGCTTGCAGATACGGATCGGTGGAGGCGCGCAGTTCGTCGGCGGAGCCTTCGAATGACACTTCGCCGTCCCGGATCATCACGAAGTCGGCCTGCTCCAGCTTCTGCCCGGCCGCGGGCGAGATGGTGATCTCCTTGCCCAGCATGCTGGCTTCGTGCGTGGCGATGTAGAACGCGTCCCGCAGCTGATGCGTGACGAGCACCGAGGTGACGTTCTCCAGATCGCGGAGCTTGATGATCTCGGCGTCGACCGTCAGCGACGTCATCGGGTCCAGCCCGGTGGTCGGCTCGTCGTAGAGCAGCAGCGTCGGCTTGGCGGCCATGGCGCGGGCAATCGCCACGCGCCGGCGCTGCCCGCCCGAGAGGTCCGACGGCATCTTGTCGATGTGCTCGCCCAGGCCGACGAAGCCCAGCACTTCCTCCACGCGCTCGCGCACCTGGTGGAGCGGCTGCCGGGTCTCTTCGTACAGTTTGTAGCCCACGTTCTCGCCCACCGAGAACGAGTCGAAGAGCGCGCCCTCCTGGAAGACCATCCCCATGTGGTGCCGCACGCCCATCAGCTGGACCTCGTCCATCTGTTCGACGCGGTGGCCGAGTACCCAGATCGTCCCCGAGTCCGGCTTCAGCAGCCCGAGCATCAGCTTGAGAATGGTCGACTTCCCGGCACCGCTGGCGCCCAGGAAAATCTTGGTGTGCCCGGCCCGCACGTCGAAGGTGACGTTGCGGAGGATCACTTTGTCGTCGAAGGCCAGACACACCTTGTCGAACAGCACGACCGGCGCGTGCTTCTCGACCAGTTCAACGGGCAGGCCGGCGTCGGCAAGGGACTCGCGTCTCATCAGAATAGAATCGAAATCAGCAGCCGCGTCACGAAGAAGTCCACGACCAGCACGGTGACCGAGGCGGCCACCACGGCGCTCGTCGTGGCCCGGCCCACACCCTGGGTGCCGCCCTTCGTGCGCAGCCCCACGTGGCAGCCGATGCTCACGATGATGAAGCCGAGCGCGAACGGCTTGATCAGCCCCATCCAGACGTCTTCGAGATAGAGGCCGTCGATCACCGACTGCCAGTAGACCGAAGATGCCACGCGGAGCTGCGTCACGGCGATGATCCAGCCGCCCAGCAGGCCGACCCCGTTGGCGACCACGGTCAGGATGGGACACATGATGAAGCCGGCCAGCACGCGCGGCACCACCAGCTTGCGGATCGGATCGGTGCCGAGCGCCCGGAGCGCGCTCACCTGATCGGTTACCACCATCGAGCCGAGCTCGGCCGCGATGCCCGACCCGACGCGGCCGGCGAGCATCAGCGCCGTCAGCACCGGGCCCAGCTCCTTGATCATCGACGCGCTGATCAGCCGGCCCACGAAGGGGCGGGCGCCGAACTGATCCAGCGTCATGCCCGACTGCAGGGCCAGCACCGCGCCCGTGAAGAACCCGGTCAGCAGCACGACCGTGAGCGAGCCGAGGCCGATGACCTCGAGCTGCTCGACGAGATCGTGCGCGTAGAACGGGCGGGACACCGCCCCCCGCATGGCCGCCAGGCTGAGGCGCACGTACTCCTGCACCTCGAGCAGGGCGCTCTTCAGGCCGTCGACGAGGCGCGACTGCACCGACTCGCTCACGAGAACGAGGGCGCCCCAAGCCCCAGCTCCCGCGTCTTGAGGATGCGAATCTCGTCACGCAGCGTGGCGGCCTTCTCGAAGTCGAGGTTGGCCGCGGCCGACCGCATCTCCTTCTCGAGGGCCGCGAGGTGCGCATCGAGCTCGGCCTGCGATCGGAACGCTTGCCGGCCGTTCTTCGGTTCGGGCACGCCGAGGTAATCGCGCTCGTAGACGCTCGTCAGCACGTCGTCGATCGACTTCACGATCGAGGTCGGCGTGATGCCGTGCTCGGCGTTGTAGGCGGCCTGCAGGGCGCGCCGGCGCGAGGTCTCGCCGATGGCAGTCTTCATCGAATCGGTCATGGTGTCGGCGTACATGATGACCTGCCCCCGCACGTTGCGGGCCGCGCGACCGGAGGTCTGGATGAGCGCCCCGCCCGATCGCAGGAAGCCCTCCTTGTCCGCGTCGAGAATCGCCACGAGCGAGACTTCGGGCAGATCCAGCCCTTCGCGCAGCAGGTTGATGCCGACCAGCACGTCGAAGACGCCCCGGCGCAGATCGCGGAGAATCTCGACCCGCTCGAGCGTGTCGATATCCGAATGGAGATACCGGACCTTGACGCCAAGCTCCTGATAGTACTGCGTCAGGTCTTCGGCCATCCGCTTGGTGAGCGTCGTCACCAGGACGCGTTCGCCACGGGTGGCGCGATCGCGAATCTCGGCCAGCAGGTCGTCCACCTGGCCCTTCACCGGCCGCACTTCGATGGGCGGATCCATCAGTCCGGTGGGACGAATCACCTGCTCCACCACCACGCCACCGGCCTTCTGCAACTCGTACGGGCCGGGCGTGGCGGACACGTAAATCAGCTGGTGCACCCGCTGTTCCCACTCGTCGAAGTTGAGGGGGCGGTTGTCGAGGGCCGAGGGCAGCCGGAAACCGTACTCGACCAGCACTTCCTTGCGCGAGCGGTCGCCGTGATACATCCCGCGGATCTGCGGGATCGTCTGATGACTCTCGTCGATGACGACCAGCGCATCGGACGGCAGGTAGTCGAGCAGCGTCGGCGGCGGCTGCCCCGCCACGCGCCCGGTCAGGTGCCGCGAGTAGTTCTCGATGCCGTGGCAGTAGCCGATCTCCTTGATCATCTCGAGATCGAACATCGTCCGCTGGTGGAGGCGCTGCGCTTCGAGGAGGCGCCCTTCGCGCTCGAGGTCGCCACGGCGCTCGGTGAGCTCCGCCTTGATGGTCTCGACGGCAGTCCGCAGGCGATCGCGGCTGGTGACGAAGTGCGACTTCGGGTAGACGGCGATGCGGTCGTGACGCTTGTGGGCCTTGCCCGTCAGCGGATCGAACGACGTGAGCTCGTCGATCTCGTCACCGAACAGCCCGATCCGCAACGCCGACTCTTCATACGACGGGTAGACCTCGACGATGTCCCCGCGCACGCGGAAGGTGCCGCGCCCGAACTCCACGTCGTTGCGCTCGTACTGGATCTCCACCAGCTTGCGCAGGATCTGGTCACGGCCGATGCGCTGGCCGCATTCGAGCGGCAGCAGCATGCCGTAGTACGCCTCGGGCGAGCCCAGGCCGTAGATGCACGAGACGCTCGCCACGATGATGACGTCGCGGCGTTCGAAGAGGGACCGCGTGGCGGAGAGGCGCATGCGGTCGATCTCGTCGTTGATGGTCGATTCCTTCTCGATGTACGTGTCGCTCGACGGCACGTAGGCTTCCGGCTGGTAATAGTCGTAGTAGCTGACGAAGTACTCGACCGCATTACCCGTGAAGAAGCGCCGGAACTCCTGGAACAGCTGGGCGGCCAGCGTCTTGTTGTGCGCCATCACCAGGGTGGGCCGGTTCACCCGCGCGATGACCTGCGCCATCGAGTAGGTCTTGCCCGACCCGGTGACGCCCAGCAGGACCTGGTGCTTGTCGCCACGATTCAGCCCATCCACCAGCTCGGGCACGGCATGGACCTGATCGCCGCGGAGCTCGAAGTCGGAAGTCAGGGTGAATCGGTCGTGTACGGACGGCATGCGCGTGGCGGGCGGAACAGCCCATGGTACCACAAGGCCCTGGGGCGTCCGGAGGGGCGGGAGACGCCTCAGCGGGACGGCTGATAACGCGCGAAATAGCCCTTCCGGGCGCGCACTTTCAGGCCCGGCCGCTTCACCTTCACCTCGACCTTGCGCCACCGTCCGTCGGCGGCAACATTCGTGGAGAGATAGCCGAGCTGGTACTGGGCGCGAATCTCGTTGAGCACCTGTTCGTAGGCCCCATCCAGGTCCTTCAGACTCGACGGAAAAAACGCCTGCCCGCCGGTGGTTTCCGTCAGCAGCCGCAGCCGCTGCTGCGACTCCATGCGGGCGCTGCCGCTGTTCGCCACCAGGCCGACGGCGTAGACCGTGGCGCTCGACGCCTTCAGCAGTTCGATCGCCTCCCGGAACGAGAGCGACGAGCGCGAGTCGGCCCCGTCGGTATACATCACGAGCACCGGCCGGCCCTGCTGCGCCGCCGCGCCGTCCAGATACACGCCCAGGGCGTCGTACAGCGCGGTCCAACCGTCCGGCTTCCGGTTGCGGATCCGCTCGACGACGCGAGGGAAGTCGCGCTGCGGGTATCGCGTCACGCGGACCTCGGTGTCGAAATCGACCAGCGTGATGTCCTCGGACCGGGGCAGCAGATTGAGGAACTTGATGGCGGCACTGCGCGCCAGCTTGAGGTCGCGCTCCATGCTCGCACTGGTATCGAGCATCAGCCCGGGGTGCAGGGCCGCGACGGCCTCATCGCCGCTCCCGGGCGCGAAGTACTCGAGCCGCTGTGCGGCACCGTCCTCGACAATCTGGAAATCGTCGCGCGTGAGGTCGGTGGCCAGATGGCCGGACTTGTCGGTGATCGTCACCCCGAGGGTGACGAGATCCACGCCGGCGCGGAAGACGGCCTGACTGGCATCCAGCCCCGAGACGGCGGCGATGACGCACACGCAGGCGGCAATTCCCCGCATAGGGTCATCCTACAACGGCTCCGGAGCGGTATTTTCGGGCGCCTCGTGACGACCCGGGCGTGGAGGCCTATAATCGGGGATCGTGCGTTGTCTTGCGGTCTGCCATACCGAGCTGGTTGCCCGGCTCGTGGAGGCGGTCCTGGCCCCACACTCCGAGGTCGAGCTGATGGTCGAGAGCGCGGCATTTGCCCGGCGCGTCGACGATTTCGGCCTCCCTATCACCGTCGCCGATCCCCAACGTCTGGACAGTTTCGTCAAGGCGGACCTCACGCCTGGGACGGTCGTGCTCATCGAGGACAACGGCCGGAAGGGCCTCAGACGCATCCTCGACGCCGTGATGAACGCCGGGGGCACCCTGGTCTACATCCTGGGGACCCGGTCCGGGGACATGAAGAAGGCCGAGGCGCTGCGCTCGGAATTCCCGGACGTCAACACGCTGACCCTGGCGGAACTGGTCGGGCGCCCGTTGCTCACCGAGCTCGGCCGTTCGGTGACGAGACAGAAGGTCCAGCAGTACCAGCACTACTTCCGGGACGCCGATCGGGTGCTGATCCTCACGCACAACGACCCCGATCCCGACGCCCTCGCCAGCGGCCTGGCGCTGCGCAGCCTGCTCCGCCGCACGCGGCAGACCGCCATCATCGGCTGCATGCAGGGCGTCACCCGTCCCGAGAACCAGCGGATGGTGAAGCTGCTGGACCTGAACTACGAAGTGGTCACGGCGGATCAGTTTCCGAGCTTCGACAAGATCGCGCTGGTCGACGTGCAGCCGCACTACTTCCCGGGGCTGCTGCCCCACACCGACCTGGTGATCGATCACCATCCCGAACAATCCGGCTACTCCGCGGTCTACAAGGACATCCGTCCGGACTACGGCTCGACGTCGACGATCCTCACCGAGCACCTTCGCGCGGTCGACATCGACATCTCCGAGCGCACGGCCACGGCCATGCTGTACGCGATCAAGTCCGACACGCTGTTCTTCAACCGCCAGGCCAACAGCGCCGACCTCGATGCCTTCTCGTACCTCTATCCGCTCTCGGACGCGACCATGGTGCGGAAGATGGAAGGGTCTGAAATCACCGGCGAGCGCCTCGATTACGTGATCAAGGCGTGGCAGAGCGGCCGCATGGTGGAGTACGGGTTCTGCGCGTTCCTCGGCGAGCCGCCCCGCGAGGACGTCGTGCCCTATGTCGCCGACTTCTACCTGTAGCTCGAGAACGTGCAGTGGACCATCGTCTCGGGCGTGGTGAACGACACCTTCGTCGTGTCGGTGCGGAACCTCGGCTACTCGCGGAACGCGGGCGACTTCGTGCGCCGCTGGTTCAACGACATCGGCAGCGCGGGCGGACATCGCACCATGGCGAAGGCGGTGGTTCCGCTCGAGGCCTTCCAGCGCAAGTTCGGCACCTCCGAAGGCTCCCGCATCAACCAGCGCATGCTGGAACTGGTGCTCGAGTTCCTGCACGAAGTGAAACAGGCGCAGAGGTAGGCGCGAGGCAGGCGTACCTGCGGTGCGTAGGAAAGAACAGCGCGGCCTAAGAGAGCGCCTGTTCGAGATCCTCGATCAGGTCCTGCGCATCCTCGAGCCCGATCGACAGGCGAATCATGCCTCGCGACACACCCGCCGCGGCCAGCTCCTCGTCGGTCAGCCCCGTGTGCGAGGTCAGGATCGGCAGGCTGCAGATACTCTCCACGCCGCCGAGGCTGGTCGCGCGCTGAATGACGCGGAAGCGATCGAACACGCGGAACGCCGCCTCCTGCCCGCCCTTCACGTCGATGGTGACCATGCCGCCGAATCCCGACATCTGGCGCGCCGCGACGGCGTGGTCGGGGTGTGACGCCAGTCCCGGATAGAAGACCCTGGTGATGCCGGGATGCGACTCGAGTGCGGTCGCCACGGTCATCGCGTTGGCGTTCTGCTGCGGCACGCGCAGTGTCAGCGTCTTGAGCCCGCGGCTCAGGGCATAGGCGGCCTGCGGGTCCAGCGTGGCCCCCATCAGGCGTCGCGCCTTCATGATCGGCTCGAGCATCGCCCGCGATCCCGAGAGCACGCCGGCGGTCACATCGCTGTGGCCGTTCAGGTACTTCGTCGCGCTTTGCATCGAGATGTCCACGCCCATCGACAGCACCGGCTGGTTGATCGGCGAGGCGAAGGTGTTATCGGCCACCGACGTCACGCCCGCGGCCTTGCACGCCGCGGCGACCGCGCGGACATCGACGCAGCGCAGCGTCGGGTTGATGGGCGACTCGAACCACACCAGCCTGGTTCGGGGGCCGATGACGCTGGCGGGATCGGCGAGCGCCTCGAGCGACACGAACCGCCCGGCGATGCCGAAGCGCGGCAACAGGTTGGCGATGAGGTGGTGCGTGCCGCCGTAGATGGCCGCGCTGCACACCACTTCGTCGCCCTGCTGCAGCAGCGTCAGCAGGGCGTGCGTGCTGGCGGCCTGACCAGAACTGAAGAGGAGCGAGCACTCCGCGCCATCGACCGCGGCCAGCTTCTGTTCGGCCGCGACCACCGTCGGATTGTCGTAGCGCGAGTAGAGATAGCCGGACGAGCGGCCCTCCTGATACGCCTGAACCTCCGCGGCCGACTCGAAGATGAAGGTGCTGGTCTCGTAGATCGGCGTGGTGAGCGATGGGGTAATTCCCGCGGTCACGCGCTCGCCGGTGTGAATCAGCTCGGTGCTCTTCCTCATCTCCCGCTCCTTCGCGTTCTAGAGTCTGTCGCCACTGGCGCCGAGCATCGGCTCGATGAACTGGTGATAGGCGTCTTCGTACCCGTGCTCCATCAGCTCCTCGAGCGATTCGGTCCGGTCCGAGAGCTCGTCGAAGGCGCCGCCGAGATCCATCGGCCGCACCGGATTGTGCGCGGGCCGAATCACGTACGTGCCCTGGAATCGATGCTGCAGGTGCCGGAGCGCATCGGCCATCGCGGCCGACTCGGTGGCGGCGAGCTGCTCCCCCACCACGCCCAGGCCATCCGGCCGCGTCATGCGGAGCTCGTGGGGGCCGAGCGGCTCGGGGGTGGCGGACACGAAGATGATCTGCTCTGCGCCGGCGGCGGCGGCTTCCTCGAGCACGCGCGCGATGCTCGACGGGCGATCGGCCAGGCGGTGCGATTCCCCGCGCCAGAAGGCGTCGTGCGCGAACGTCACGAGCCGGGGGCTGCACACTCCAGGCAAGGTCAGCGCGGCGGCGAGCACCTCGGTCAGGTGATCGCGAGACACCCCCGCGAGATCGTGCGCCTCGGCGCGCCGCGTGGAGGCCGCCGTCGCGGCCGCGAACAACGCCTTGCGATACGGCTCCTTGAGCAGCCCGAAGACCATGTCGCGTCGAGCATCGAGATCGTGCACCACCAGCAGCAGTTCGCGGAAACCAGGGTGCCCGAGGTTCTCCATCAACAGGTCCGCGTAGCGCCGGCTGAGGTCGCGCGCATCGGGGGTCCGTAACGCGGCGCCGCCGCGAAGGATGCCCCAGAGCGCGGTGACACTCGCGCCGATGGCGCCGGACGCATCGACGGGAGCGCCGAGGAGCGACCAGAGGGCGTGCGACGTGGAGCGCCTGCGGACCGGCATGCGCCATCGCTCGGCCGCCAGTCCAACCATCAGGACCAGCAGGCCCGTCATGGACAGTGCCAGAACCAATCGCGGCACCCACGTCGGCAGGGCGCCGGGACCGAATGCCCAACCGAGCCCCGCGAGCGCGGTCTGCGCGAGCGACGCGCCCGACTCGAGACCAGCCATGCCCAGCCCAAGCGCGACTGGATAGATGGAGGCAACGAGGAGGATCGCGATCAGCGGGACCGCCAGCACGCCAAGGAGCCCGAGCAGCAGCACATGGAGCCACCGGAAGGGCCAGCGCCACCGATAGAACGCGGCCGGCGCGGGACCGCGCCACGGACCGCCCGGCTCCCAGAGCCGCGCGGCGCCGTCAACGGCATACAGCACTGCGCCGAGCGCGCCGATGCCGCGACCGCAGACCATGTCGACTTTGATGCCGGTTTCGTGGAGGGCGCGGAGAACGCCCGCGTGATACGCCCCGTCGGCGCCGGTTCCACTCAGCACCAGCGCCGTGCGTCGCTCGGGGGAATAGTGGTCAGCCACTACTCGTCGTGAATGGTCACCAGCTTCATGATCTCGAACGTGCGCGCGCCCGCGGGGGTGGTGACGGCGATCTCGTCGCCTTCCTCGTGGTTGAGAATGGCGCGGCCGATCGGCGAAGACGTGGAGATCAGACCCTTTTCGCCATCGGCGTCTTCCGGCATGACGAGCTGGTAGACGATCTCCTGCCCGGTGGACTCGCGCAGCGTGACCGTGGAGCCGAACCCCGCCTTGCCGTGGGGAATCTTCTCCATGTTCATCATGGCGATCTCGTTCATCCGCCGGCGCAGCATGCCGATGCGCGCCTGCACGAGTGTCTGACGCTCTTTGGCGGCCTGATACTCGGCATTTTCGCGCAGGTCACCCAGCTCACGAGCTCGCTGGATCTCCTTGGGGAGTTCCATCTTCAGCTCGCGCTCCAGGACAGCTACCTCTTCTTCGAAGCGCTTGAGAATCTTTCCCTTCATCGCCTTCAGACCTCAGACTTTAGCATAATTACCAAGACCCTCATGACGCTCATCACCAGCCGTCAGCACGCCGTCGTCAAGCAGTGCCGCGCACTTGCCCGTGGCGATGCGCGCCACATGTTGCTCGACGGCTGGCATCTGGTGGCCGACGCGTACGTGGTGGGCCTCCCAGTCGAGCTTGTCGCGGTGCGTGCGGACATGGCCGCCGCGCACGCCTTCACCCTCGACGCGATGGCTGACGACGGCATCACGATCCTGCTGGTGTCCGACGCGGTGATGGAGGCGCTGTCCCCGGTGCGCACCCCGTCCGGCGTGGTCGCGATCGCGGCCCGACCCGCCATCGACCCGCGCGCGCTGCTCGTGCCCGATCCCGCCATGGTCGTGGCCGCGCTGGGGGTGCAGGACCCCGGCAACGTCGGCGCACTCATCCGTTCCGCGGACGCCGGCGGCGCCACGGGCGTGCTGCTCGACGCCGCGTCGGCCGACCCGTGGGGCTGGAAGGCCCTGCGCGCCGCGATGGGCAGCGCGTTCCGGCTGCCGGTTCTCCGCGAGGACGATGCCACGGATCGTCTCGACACCTGGCAGCGTGAAGGCCTCCGCATCGTCGCCGCCGACCCTCGTGACGGCGTCGATCTGCACACCCTCGACCTCGGCTGCCCGCTCGTGTTCGTGATGGGGGCGGAGGGCGCCGGCCTCCCCGGAGAGATCCTCGCCGCCGCCGACGTGCGGGTGCGCATTCCGATGCGGGCACGGGTGGAATCGCTGAACGTCGCCGTGGCCGCGGCCCTGCTGGTGTACGAGGCCGCGCGACAGCGCGGTCAGGATCTGATCCGCTGATGGACCTGTTCGACTCCGAGCCGCAAGCCGTCGATCCCCGGACCGTGCCTCTCGCGGAGCGCATGCGCCCACGCACGCTCGATGAGGTGGTTGGCCAGGACGATGTGATCGGTCCAGGTCGACCGCTCAGGGAAATGATCGAGCGCGATCTGCTCCAATCGATCATCCTCTGGGGCCCGCCGGGAACCGGCAAGACGACCCTCGCGCGACTGGTGGCCGATCTCACTAGGGCCAAGTTCGTGTCCTTCAGCGCGGTGCTGGCGGGAATCAAGGAGGTCAAGGAGGTGATGGCTGCCGCCGAGGAGCGCCGCCGGCGACTGGGCACGCGCACCATCGTGTTCGTGGATGAAATTCACCGCTTCAACAAGGCACAGCAGGATGCGTTCCTTCCCCGCGTCGAAGCCGGCGACATCGTCCTCATCGGGGCCACGACCGAGAATCCCTCATTCGAGGTGAACGCTGCCCTGCTGTCGCGGTCGAAGGTGTTCGTGCTGAAGCCGTTGGACGAAGCGGCCACCGTCGCGATCCTGCGCCGGGCGCTCGACGACCAGGAGCGCGGCCTGGGAGGTGAAGGCGCCGAGGCAACCGACGACGTCCTGATGCGCGTGGCGCGGTTCGCCAATGGGGACGCGCGCGCGGCACTGAACCTCCTGCAACTGCTCGTGGCTTCCGCGCCCCAGCCGGCGGGCCGGCCGAAGCTCGACGAAGCGCTGCTCGAGCGCACCCTGCAGCACAAAGCGCTGCTGTACGACAAGGGCGGCGAGGAGCACTACAACCTGATCTCGGCGCTGCACAAGTCGATGCGCAACAGCGATCCCGATGCCGCTGTCTACTGGCTCGCCCGCATGGTGGAGGCAGGCGAGAATCCCAACTACATTGCGCGCCGGCTCGTGCGGTTTGCTTCCGAGGACATCGGCAACGCCGATCCGCAGGCCCTGGTGATCGCCATGGCCGCTCGCGACGCCGCTCACTTCCTCGGCTTCCCCGAAGCCAACACCGCCCTTGCCCAGGCGGCGCTCTACCTGGCGACGGCGCCGAAGAGCAACGCGGTGTATGCCGCCTACAGCCTGGCGGCCGAGTCCGCCACGCGCGATGTGGCCGAGCCAGTGCCGCTGCACTTGAGGAACGCGCCGACGCGACTGATGAAGCAGCTGGACTACGGCAAGGGCTACCAGTACGCGCACGATCAGGCAGACGGCGTGGCCGACATGGATTGTCTGCCGGAGCGGTTGCGCGGACGCCGGTTCTACCAACCCACCGAGCGAGGGTTCGAGAAGGAAATCAAACGGCGGCTGGATGGCTGGCAGGAGCTGAAGAAGCGCCGCCGTGAGACCCCGTAGTCCGCTGCCAGAATCCGTCGTCAGATGTGCTCGCCGTCAGATCCGCTCGAAGTTCTTCTCCACTTCCCGGCGGGTGATGCGCAGCATCACCGGCCGGCCGTGAGGGCAGATGCTGGAGTACGCAGTAGCCCGCAGCTCCTCCAGGATGTGCGCCATCTTCTCGAATGTCAGCGGATAATTCGCCTTGACCGCCGCGTGGCATGCTGTGAGCGCGGCGATGCGTTTGAGGCCCTCCTCGATCCCAAGGCCGCGGTCGAGCCCTTCCAGGTCGTTGGCCAGCGAACGCAGCGCGCCCTCGCATTCGTCCCTCGGCAGAATCGCCGGGATTGACGCCACTTTCACCGTGTCGCCGCCGAACTCCTCCACCTCGAACCCGAATCGCTCCAGCTCCGCCGCGCGCGAGACCAGCGCCTGGCGTTCGGCCGGCGCCATGTCGAGCATGATGGGCACCAGCAGCCGCTGACTCTCGAGCGGCCGCTCGGTCAACCGCTGCATGATCCGTTCGAACAGCACGCGCTCGTGAGCGACGTGCTGATCGATGATCGCGATCCCCTCGTCGTCCATCGCGATGATGAACGTGTCACGGAACTGCCCCAGGGGGATGAGCGGCCGCATGGCGTCCGGTCCCGACGGCTCTGGTTGCATCCGCGATTCCCCACCCGCGTCACCGCCCACCGCTGTCGACAGCTCAACGCCGGCAATGTCCGTGGCGCTCGGACCGGTCCCAGACACTTCACGTGGCGCGAACGACGACGCCCCGTACGGCGCCGTCGGCACCTGTGCCCATCGATTCGGATAGCTGCCGCCGCCGAGCACGCCGGGGATGCTCTGGGCAATGGGCCGGCCGGGGATGAGATCTGAGGGCCGCAGGGTCAGCTCCGGTGCGGGTCCGCGGCCGAGCGCGTCGGCCACCGCTCGGCGCACGATCTCGTGGACCAGCGACTGCTCCTTGAAGCGGACCTCCGCTTTCGTCGGGTGCACGTTCACGTCGATGCGGTCCGGCGGCACCTCGAGGAACAGGTGCACCTCGGGGCTGCGCTCCTTGTTCGACGCCACGCTGTAGGCGTCGAAGATCGCGTGCGCGATGGTCTTGTCCTTGACGATGCGGCGGTTCACGAAGACGTGCTGCGGCCCCCTGGTGGGACCCTGCTCCGCCAGTGCCGCCACGAACCCGTGCATGCGAAGGCCCACGGCCTCCCGCTCCACCGTCACGAGGTCGGGACGATCGCCATACAGCTGGTACAGGCGATCCGCGATCGAGGTCACCGGCGGACACGAGAGCACCTTGCGCCCGGCGTTCAGCAGCAGGAACCCGACACGCGGGTAGCAGAGTGCGAGCTGCGTGACGGTTTTCGAGATCTGGGCGCTCTCAGCGGCGTCGGACTTCAGGAACTTCCGTCGGGCCGGGAGGTTGTAGAACAAGTCGGCCACTTCGACCAGCGTGCCCTCGGGACCGCCGGCCTCGACCACCGATTCGAGCACGCCGGCATTCACGCGAATCTCCGTGCCGCTCGGGGTGCCCCGCGACCGCGTGCGCATCCGAAAGTGCGACACCGAGGCCATGGACGGCAGCGCCTCGCCGCGGAAGCCGAGCGTCACGATGGCACCGAGATCATCGGCACGCTTGATCTTGCTCGTGGCGTGCCGCTCCAGACTGAGGCGCGCATCGTCCGGATCCATGCCGATGCCGTCGTCTTCGACGCGGATCAGCTTCTTGCCGCCGTACTCGGTCGTGATGGTGAGCCGCGTGGCCTCTGCGTCGATGGCGTTCTCGACCAGTTCCTTGATGACGGAAGCAGGCCGTTCGACCACCTCCCCAGCGGCAATCTGATTCGCCAGGTCGTCCGGCAGGCGCGTGATTCTTCCCATGGCGTTACACGTTCGGCCCGGTCACAGCCAACCCGACTTCTTGAACCACCAGTACATCCCGATGCACGACACGAACATGACGCCGAGGATCTCCCAGAAGTGCATTGCGCTGCCGCCCACGAGGCTGGGGAGCGGCACGTTCATGCCGAAGAGGCCCGTGATCACCGTCAAGGGGCCGAACAGGGTGGCGATGACCGCCAGCAGCCGGGACACGTCGGCCAGCCGGTTCGAGACGCTCGCGAGGTGCGCGTCGAGAATGCCGGTCACCCGGTCCTGGAACACGATGGCATCGTCCGCGATGCGCGCGAACTGGTCGTACACGTCGCGGAAACGGTAGGCCATCTCCTGGTTGATGATCTCGAATTCGCGGCGTGCCAGCCGGCCAACGGCGTCCCGCTGCGGCACGACGATGCGGCGCAGCATCGAGATGTCGCGCTTGACCGCGAGGATGTCGGCCATCAGGCCCTCGTGGCTCGACTCGATGACGGCCTTCTCGATTTCTTCGAGCCGATCCTCCAGTTCGTCGGCTTCGGGACGGTAGTGGTCCACCATCGTGTCGACGATGCGATGGAGCAAGGCCACCGGGCCTTCCGCGAGAATGTGACTGGTGCGCTCGCAGAGTTCGGTGACGTGGGCGATGCTGCGCCGTTGCCCATCGTGAACCGTCACCAGATAGTTGGGGCCAAGGAAGAAGTCGGTTTCGTGCGTGTCGAACAGGTGCTGCTCGCCCTGGAAATTGATGCCGTGGAGCACCAGGTAGAGATGGCCCTCGTACGACTCGATCTTCGGATGCGTCTCCCGGCGCAGGGCCGCCTGCACGGCGAGATCGTGGAACCCGAACACCGACGTGAGCAGCGCCCCTTCCGCCTGGCTCGGTTCGGAGAAGTCGGCCCAGAGCGTGACGCCGCTGTCGGGGTGGAGCCACGCGGGGTCCACGGTGGCTACCTGGGTCGTCGCGCCACCGCTGTGCTTGAAGAACCTGGTCATCGCGCCTCCGCCAGCTTGAGCGACGACAGGACGGCCTTGAAGCGGGGGTGACCTCGCAGCGGGTCCACCTTCCGGTCGACGGCAAGGAGATCCATACCGCGACTCCGTTCCTCGACGCCCTCTTCCAGCCAGTTCAGGGCCGCGTCCTGCTCGCCGAGGGCGAGGTGGAGGAACGCGAACTCGGCGGCCGGAACATACTGCCGCTGGGCGTGAGCCCGCAGCGCCTGCAGCACCGCGCGCGCGTCCGCTTCCCGGCCGGCAAGGGCATACACGTATCCTTCGACCCAGAGCGGCGCGTTCTGCATCGCCGCCCTCGCCTGTCGGGCCGCTGCCAAAGCGTCATCGAATCGGCCCAGCCGAGCCAGGGCGACCGACTGCCAGATGGCCGCGGTGGCGTAGGCCGGGTCCTGCTTCAGGGCCCGTTCGAAGAACGGCAACGCCTCGGCGCCGCGGTCCGCCAGTTCGTGCACGATGCCGGCCGAGGTCTGGAGTGCGGGTGACTCGCTATCGAGTTGAAGCGCCTTCAGGCTCTGCTCCACCGCTTCGGTCAGGCGATGGCGTGCCGCCAGCA
>Ga0105103_10000442_pt1 | contig 23411 bp, 19 predicted proteins | sample PPLLaktember2015_2_FD_79107 | JGI IMG/M metagenome (GOLD analysis project Ga0105103, IMG submission 79107) | Freshwater sediment microbial communities from Prairie Pothole Lake near Jamestown, North Dakota, USA - PPLs Lake P7 Core (6) Depth... | ecosystem: Environmental > Aquatic > Freshwater >...
GAGGGTGTCGACGATCACCTCGCTGACCGCCGCGCCATAGGCGAAGTAGTAGAACGGTCGGCCGGTCAGCGTGGCGCGGTCCCAGTGCAGCCCGGGCGTGGCATAGAAGCCGTCGCTCCATAGCTGCACGCGCGCCACGTAGGCGCGGCCCACCAGTTCGACGAAATCGATGTCCACGCCGGCGGCGCGAACGCGCCCGCCTTCGAAGCGCACGCCGGCTGCGTCGACGCCATGCTCCTTGGCCACCAGCGCGGCCAGACGCTGGCGGATCTTCCGCGCCGCGTCCAGCGCGGCCTTGCCGTTCAGGTCGCTGCCGGTGGAGGCCGCGGTGGCCGAGGTGTTGGCCACCTTGCTGGTGTCGGTGGCACTGCAGCGCACGCGCTTGAGCGGCAGGCCCAGCTCGTGCGCCACCACCTGCGCCACCTTGGTGTTCAAGCCCTGGCCCATCTCGGTGCCACCGTGGTTCACCAGTACCGAGCCGTCGGTGTACACATGCACCAGCGCACCGGCCTGGTTGTAGTGGTTGACGTTGAAGGAGATGCCGAACTTCACCGGCGTCAGCGCGATGCCGCGCTTGAGCAGCGGGCTGCTGGCGTTGAAGGCCGCCGTCGCGGCACGCCGCGCGCTGTAGCCCGAGGTGGCGACCAGCTCATCGGTCAGCGCGCGGATGACGTTGTCGGTGACGGTCTGCCGGTAGGGCGTGACGTTGTTCGAGTTCAGGCCATAGAAGTTGGCGCGGCGCACCTCCAGCGGGTCGCGCTTCAGCTTGCGCGCGATGCGCTCCAGGATCAGTTCCATGATCAGCGCGCCCTGCGGCCCGCCGAAGCCGCGGAAGGCGGTGTTGCTCTGCGTGTTCGTCTTCGCGCAGTAGCCGTGGATGGCCACCTCGGGCAGCCAGTAGGCGTTGTCGAAGTGGCAGATCGCGCGCGTCATCACCGGCGGGCTCAGGTCGGCGCTGCAGCCGGCGTTGCAGATCATCGTCACCTCGGCGCCGAGGATGCGCCCGGCATCGTCGTAGCCGATGTCGTAGTCGAACTCGAAGGCGTGGCGCCGACCGGTGATCATCATGTCGTCGTCGCGGTCGGGGCGCAGCTTGACCGGCCGGTTCAGCCGCCGCGCCGCCACCGCGGCCACGCAGGCAAACAGCGCCGACTGCGATTCCTTGCCGCCGAAGCCGCCGCCCATGCGCCGGCATTCCACCAGCACCGCATGGGCCGCGCCGCCCAGCGCATGCGACACCACGTGCTGCATCTCGGAGGGGTGCTGGGTCGAACAGTGCACGCGCATGCCGCCGTCCTCCAGCGGCACGGCATAGCTGATCTGGCCTTCGAGGTAGAACTGCTCCTGCCCGCCCTGCACGAAGCTGCCCTGCAGCCGATGCGGCGCGGCCTGCATCGCGCGCTGCAAGGCACCGGGGCTCGACTCCCGCGTCAGGTGCATCGGTGGCACCACATAGGACTGGGCCGCGTGCGCCTCGCGCACCGACAGCACCGCCGTCAGCGGCTCGATGTCGAGGAACTCCTTGGCCCGCGCGGCCGCGCGGCGTGCGGCATCGCGGGTGCTGGCGATCACCGCGAACACCGGCTGGCCCAGGTACTGCACCGTGCCCTCGGCGAGGATCGGGTCGTCGCGCACGATCGGGCCGCACTGGTTCTCGCCGGGGATGTGCTCGGCGGCGATGACCTCCACCACGCCGGGCAGCGCGCGCAGCGCGTCCAGGCGGATGCCCTTGAGTCGGCCATGCGCCAGCGGCGACAGGCCCAGCGCCGCATGCAGCGTGCCGGCCAGTTCGGGCAGGTCGTCGATGTAGGTGGCGCTGCCGGCCACGTGCAGGTGGGCCGATTCATGCGCATGGTCGCGGCCGACCACGCTGGTAGCGGTGGACTGGGCGAATGGGGCGTCGGTGATCTGGTTCATGGCATCAACCTCCCGTCTCAGGCGGTGGCCGTGGCAACTTGCGCCCACACGCTGGCCTGCGCCATCGGTGCCTGTGCCCTGGTTTCCAGCCACAGGCGCTTCAGCAAGCCGCGTGCCACCTGGCGCCGGTAGTCGGCGCTGGCGCGCAGGTCGGACAGCGGCGTGAAGTCGTTGTCCAGTGCGCGCATGGCCGCCTGCACCGTGGCCTCGGTCCAGGGCTGATCGATGACGGCCGCCTCTGCGCCTTGGGCGCGCTTGACGATGGCCGCCATGCCGCCAAAAGCAAAGCGTGCGCTCGTCACCACGTCGCCGTCGAGTTCGATCGCCAGTCCGGCGAACAGCGCCGAGATGTCGCAGTCGTAGCGCTTGCTGATCTTGTAGGCGCGAAAGCGCTGCGCCGGCACAGGCAGCGGCACGCGCAGGCCGGCGACGAACTCACCTGGCTTGAGCTGGTTCTTCATGTAGTCGAGGTAGAAGTCCTCGAGCAGCATCTCGCGCGTGGCCGCGCCATGGCGCAATTGGATGCTCGCGCCGAGGGCGATCAGCACCGGCGCGCTGTCGCCGATGGGCGAGCCGTTGGCCACGTTGCCGCCCATCGTGCCGGCATGGCGCACTGGCGGGCCGGCAAAGCGCAGCCAGGCTTCGTTGGCCGCGGGCCAGCGTGCGGCCAGCGCCGACCAGGCATCCTCCAGCGCGGCGCCGGCGCCGATGTGCAGCACGCCGTCGGCCTCGTGGATGCGCTTGAGTTCGTCGACTTCGCCGACATAGACGATGTCGCCCAGGTCCCGGAACATCTTGTTGACCCACAGGCCGATGTCGGTGCAGCCGGCCAGCAGCCGCGCCTGAGGCCGCTCGGCGCTCAGGCTGGCCAGCTGCTCCAGCGTGCGCGGCGCGAAGAAGTGATCCGTCCGCGGCTGGCCGTCGTGAACCACCGCGGGGTTCGGCGCCGCGTAGTGCAGCGGCGCGTCGGCGCGCAGCTGCTGCAGCAGCGCCACCAGCGGCGCGGTGTCCAGGCGCCGGCGCGGCAGCTCGAACATGCGCTGCCCGGCATCGAGGATCGGCCGGTAGCCGGTGCAGCGGCACAGGTTGCCCGACAGCTCGTCGGCCAGTTGCGCGCGCGTGGGCACGCTGCCGGCCTCGCAGTGGTGCTCGTAGGACGCGGCCATCGTCATCACGAAGCCCGGGGTGCAGAAGCCGCATTGCGAGGCGTGGCATTCGACCATGGCCTGCTGCACAGGGTGCAGTTCGCCGGCGGCCGCAGCCAGGTCTTCCACGCTGAGCAGGGCCTTGCCGTCCAGCGTGGGCAGGAAGCGGATGCAAGCATTCACCGGCCGCAGCGACAGGCCGCCGACCACGGTGGCCTGCGCCGCCGGCGCACCCGACGCGGCGCCGGAGCCGGCCAGCTCGGCCACGATCACCGTGCAGGCACCGCAGTCGCCCTCGGCGCAGCCTTCCTTGGTGCCGGTGCAGCGCGCGTCCTCGCGCAGCCATTCCAGCACGCTGCGGGTGGGGGCGGCACCGTCGACGCTGACGATGCGGCCGCGGTGCACGAAGCGGATCGGTCGGGTGTCCATGCGGGCCTCGTTGGATGACACAGGGTGAACACTAACGCCTGGCGCGCTGCAGGCTATACGCGGATGGTTCTATGAAATATATGATCCGACGTATGGCGCAGCGGCCGATCATCGCCAACATTGACCTCCATCTCGTGAAGGTCTTGCACACCGTGATCAGCGAACGCAGTGTCTCCCGTGCCGCGATGCGCCTGCAGAGCACGCAGCCGATGGTCAGCGCCCAGCTGAAGCGGTTGCGCGAGCTGACGGGCGACCCGCTGCTGGTGCGTTCGGGGCAGGGCCTGGCGCCGACCGACGCGGCGCTGGCCATGCTGGAGCCGGCGGCCCGGTTGCTGCGCGAGGCGGAAACACTGTTCGCGCCGCAACAGCGCAGCGGCGCCTTCGACCCGGCCAGCGCTGTGCTGACCTTCCGCATTGCCGCCAGCGACTACCTGGACCCGCTGTTCCTGCCGCGCATCGTCGAGCTGCTCAAGCGCGAGGCGCCACAGGCCCAGGTGGAACTGCACCCGCTGTCGGCCGAGATCGACTACCGGCGCAAGCTGGCCTCGGGCGAGGTCGACCTGGTCATCGGCAACTGGCTGCAACCACCGGATGAACTGCACCTGGGCCGGCTGATGAGCGACGAAGTCGTCTGCCTGGTGGCGCCGGACCACCCGGCAGCTCGTGGCGGTCGCGGCTGGACGGTGGAGCGCTACCTGCAAAGCGAACATGTCGCGCCCATGGCCTTCCATTCCGGCGCGCCGGGCGTCATCGACGAACACCTGTCCGCGCAGGGCCTGAAGCGCAACCTGGTGGTGCGCAGCGCGCACTTCAGCCTGATCCCGCTGATGGTGGCGCGCAGCTGGCTGGTGCTGACCACCGGGCGACTGTTCTGCAGCCGCTATGTCGACGCGCTGGATCTGCGCATCGTGCGCTGCCCGGTGCAATTTCCACCGCTGACCTACTACCAGCTGTGGCACGAGCGCACCCATGCGGCGCCGCCGCTGCGCTGGCTGCGTGAGCGGGTGCGCGACGTGGCGCGCCAGCTGGCCGTGCCGGAGAAGGCATCGTGACTGCCGCTCGCATCGCGCTGCGCGGTGACCTGCTGGATTTCGTGGCCAGGCCGGCGCGCTCCGAGCGCGACAGCACTGCGGTGCGCTTCCGCCCCGGGCACTGGCTGCTGATCGAAGGCGGCCGCATCGTCGGCGCGCAGGCCGCGGCGCCGGATGTCACCTGGCGGTGCATCGACCATAGCGGCAAGCTGGTGCTGCCGGGCTTCATCGACACGCATGTGCACAGTGCGCAGCTCGACGTCATCGGCTCCTGGGGTGCCCAGTTGCTCGACTGGCTGGAGACCTACACCTTCCCGGCCGAGCACCGCATGGTCGACCCGTTGCTGGCGCAGCAGGGCTCCAAGCTGTTCCTCGATGCGCTGCTGGCCCATGGCAGCACCAGTGCGGTGGTCTTCCCGACGGTGCACAAGGCCTCGGTCGATGCACTGTTCGAAGGCGCACTGGAGCGCGGCATGCGGCTGATCGCCGGCAAGGTGCTGATGGACCGCCATGCGCCGAGGACGCTGTGCGACGACATCGACGATGTCGATGGCGCCGAGGCCGACTGCCACGAACTGATCGAGCGCTGGCACGGCCGCGGCCGGCTGGCCTATGCGGTGACACCGCGCTTCGCCCCGACCAGCAGCGATGCGCAGCTGGCCATGGCCGGACGGCTGCTGGCCAGCCGCGAGGGCCTGTACATGCAGACCCACGTGGCCGAGAACCCGGACGAGGTGCGCTGGGTGGCCGAACTGTTCCCCGACGCGCGCAGCTATCTCGACGTCTACGAGCGCCACGGCCTGCTGAACGCCCGTTCGGTGCTGGCCCACGGCATCTGGCTCGACGATGCCGACCGCGCGCGGCTGCACGCACACGGGGCGCAGATCGCCTTCTGCCCCAGTTCCAACCTGTTCCTCGGCAGCGGCCTGTTCGGCTGGGCCGCGGCCGAAGACGCCGGCGTCGGCATCAGCCTGGCCTCCGATGTCGGGGGTGGCACCTCGTTGTCGATGCAACGCACCATGGCCGACGGCTACAAGGTGCAGGCGCTGGCCGGCACCAAGCTCAGCGCCTGGGCGCTGCTGCATGCGGCCACGCGCGGCGCGGCCCAGGCACTCGGCCTGGCCCATGAGATTGGCTCGCTCGAAGGCGGCACGACCGCTGACCTGTGCGTGTGGGACTGGGCCGGCAGCCCGGTCGCGCGGCGGCGCCAGCAGGTGGCGCGCGACTTGCATGAGAAGGTCTTTGCCTGGATCACGCTCGGCGACGAGCGCGACCTGGTCGAGACCTGGGTCGCCGGAGTGCGCCGGCACCGCCGCGACGGTGCCAGCTGAACGGCCCCCACGCACCCTAAAAGCGACCCGCACGCCAAGCACCCGCCAGGAGACAACATCATGCTGCGACTCGAACTGATCGGCATCAGCAAGCAGTACCCGTCGGTGCGCGCCAACGACAACGTCAACCTTCGCGTGCTGCCGGGCGAGATCCATGCCGTGCTCGGCGAGAACGGCGCCGGCAAGAGCACGATGATGAAGATGATCTACGGCGCGGTGCGGCCCGACGAAGGCGAGATCCGCTGGAACGGCGAGAAGGTCGAGATCAAGAACCCGCAGCAGGCGCGCGCGCTGGGCATCAGCATGGTGTTCCAGCACTTCAGCCTGTTCGACACGCTGACCGCGGCCGAGAACGTCTGGCTCGGCCTGGACAAGAGCATGAAGCTGCCCGAGATCACGCAGCGCATCACCCAGGTCAGCAAGGACTACGGCCTCGACGTGGAGCCGCTGCGCCCGGTGCATTCGCTGTCGGTGGGTGAGCGCCAGCGCGTCGAGATCGTGCGCTCGCTGCTCACCAGCCCGAAGCTGCTGATCCTGGACGAGCCGACCTCGGTGCTGACGCCGCAGGCGGTGCAGAAGCTGTTCGTCACGTTGCGCAAGCTGGCGGCCGACGGCTGCTCGATCCTGTACATCAGCCACAAGCTCGACGAGATCCGCGCGCTGTGCCACAACTGCACCGTGCTGCGCGGCGGCAAGGTCACCGGCATGGTCGATCCGCGCACGGTCGACAACGCCGGCTTGTCGCGGCTGATGATCGGCGCCGAGCCGCCGCAGCTGCAGCACAAGCAGGTCAAGGCCGGCGCGGTGGTGATGTCGGTGCAGGGCCTGTCCGTGCCCAAGCTCGACCAGTTCGGCACCACGCTGTCCGACATCGGCTTCGAGGTGCGCGCCGGCGAGATCGTCGGCGTGGCCGGCGTCTCCGGCAATGGCCAGCAGGAGCTGATGGCCGCGCTGTCGGGCGAGGACCCGCGCGGTCCGCAGGGCTCGATCAAGCTCTTCGGCAAGGACATTGCCAGCCATTCACCGCGACGACGGCGCAAGGAGGGCCTTCACTTCGTGCCCGAAGAGCGCCTGGGCCGCGGCGCGGTGCCGGTGATGTCGCTGGCGCAGAACACGCTGCTGACGCGCACCGAAGCGGTCAGCGGCTCGGGCTGGATCCGCAGCACCGCGGTGGACCTGCTGGCCGCCAACCTGATCAGCCGCTTCAACGTCAAGGCCGGCGGCACCGGCGCGGCGGCGAAGAGCCTGTCCGGCGGCAACCTGCAGAAGTTCATCGTCGGCCGCGAGATCGACGCCAACCCCAAGCTGCTGATCGTCAGCCAGCCCACCTGGGGCGTGGACGTCGGCGCCGCGGCACTGATCCGCGGCGAGCTGCTCAAACTGCGCGATGCCGGCTGCGCGCTGCTCATCGTCAGCGAGGAACTGGACGAGCTGTTCGAGATCGCCGACCGGCTGATCGTCATCGCCCAGGGCCGCATGTCGCCGTCGATCCCCACCGCCGAGGCGACCATCGAGCGCATCGGCGAATGGATGTCGGGGCTGTGGCCGCAAGCCGGTAGCCTGGGTGCCGGTTCCGCTGCCCCCGCTCCCGCCACCGCCCAAGGAGTGCGCCATGCTCAGGCTTGAAGCCCGTCCGCAGCCCTCGAAGCTGATGTCGCTGCTGTCGCCGGTGCTGGCGCTGGTGCTCACCGCGATCCTGGCTGCGCTGCTCTTCGTCGCCCTCGGCAAGGACCCGGCCAAGGGCCTGGGCATCTTCTTCGTCGAGCCGCTGTCCAACCTGCGCCAGTTCAGCGAGGTACTGCTCAAGGCCACGCCGTTGATCACCATCGCGTTGGGCCTGGCGGTGTGCTACCGCTCCAACGTCTGGAACATCGGTGCCGAAGGGCAGTTCCTGCTGGGCGTGCTCAGCGGTGGCGGGGTCGCGCTGTGGCTCACCACCAGCGGCATCGTGCTGCCGAAAATCGTGGCCGTGCCGCTGGTGCTCGCCGCCGGTGTGCTGGGCGGCATGGCCTGGGCCTCGATCACGGCGGTGTTGCGCGACAAGTTCAACGCCAGCGAGATCCTGGTCAGCCTGATGCTGGTCTACGTGGCCCAGCAGCTGGTCAACTACATGGTCTTCGGCCCGTGGAAGGACCCCGCCGGCTTCAACTTCCCGCAGACCAAGAACTTCGACGCCTCCACCTGGCTGCCCAATCTGCTCGGCGGCACGCGGCTGCACATCGGCTTCCTGATCGCGCTGGTGCTGGTGGGCCTGACCTGGGTGTTCATGTTCCGTCTGTTCCGCGGCTACCAACTGCAGGTGGGCGGGCTGGCGCCGGCCGCGGCGCGTTATGCCGGCTTCTCCGCCAGCACCTCGCTGTGGACGGCGCTGCTGATCTCCGGTGGCCTGGCCGGCCTGGCCGGCGGCATGGAGGCGATCGGCAGCTTCAAGCAGATCACGCCGCATGTCTCCACCGGGCTGGGCTTCACCGCCATCATCGTCTGCTTCGTCGGCCGGCTGCATCCGGTGGGCATCATCTTCGCGGGGCTGCTGCTGTCGATGATGATCATCGGCGGCGAGCTCGGCCAGTCGCGCCTGGGCCTGCCCAATGCCTTGACCGGCGTGTTCCAAGGCCTGCTGTTGGTGTTGCTGCTGGCCTGCGACACCTTGATCCATTACCGCGTCCGCGTGCGTTCCGCGCTCGCCGGTGCCCACTGAAGGAAGCGTTGTCATGGACCAACTTCCACTGCTGATCGCGGCCACGCTGGCCTCCGGTACCCCGCTGGCGCTGGCCGGCCTGGGCCTGCTGATCAACGAGAAGGCCGGCGTGCTGAACCTCGGTGCCGAGGGCATGATGCTCGTTGCCGCCATCGCCGGCTTTGCCGCTGCCTTCACCACCGGCAGCGACACGCTGGCCTTCGTGGCTGGCGCGGCGGCCGGCGGTCTGCTGGCGGCGGCCTTCGGCGCGCTGGTCATCTGGCTCAACACCAACCAGTACGCCACCGGCCTGGCGGTCAGCCTTTTCGGCTACGGCTTCTCGGCCTTCGTCGGCGTCGGCTATGTCGGCCAGAAGCTGTCGGAGCGCACGCCCTTCGAGATCCCGGGCCTGAGCCAGATCCCGTTCATCGGGCCGGCGCTGTTCCGCCACCATCCGATGGTCTACATCGCCATCGCGCTGATTGCTGCGGCCGTGTGGTTCCTGTACCGCAGCCGCGCCGGGTTGGTGCTGCGCGCGGTGGGCGAGTCGCCCGAATCGGCGCATGCGCTGGGCTACAAGGTGCGCTGGATCCGGCTGATGGCGGTGGTGGCCGGCGGTGCGCTGTGCGGCATGGCCGGAGCCTTCCTGTCGGTGGTCTACGCACCGCTGTGGGTCGAAGGGCTGGTGGCCGGGCGCGGCTGGATCGCGCTGGCGCTGACCACCTTCGCCACCTGGCGGCCGGTGCGCGTGCTGCTCGGTGCCTACCTGTTCGGCGGCGTGACGATGGCACAGTTCGCGCTGCAGGGCGCGGGAGTCAACTTCTCCAGCCAGTTGCTGGCGATGCTGCCGTACATCGCCACGATCGTGGTGCTGGCCATCATCAGCCGCAATCCCACCTGGATCCGCATCAACATGCCAGCCTCGCTCGGGAAGCCTTTCCACCCCGGCACATAATCGTTGTTTCGTTGCAGCGGACCGCGAGGGCGGCCGCTGAACTCGTCGGTCAGATGGCTCAACCACTCACAAACAGGAGTTCTCCCCCATGAGCACATTCTCCAAGCGCACTTTGCTGAGCCTGACGGCTGTGGCGGCGATGGCCGCCTTGGTCGGCTGCGGCAAGAAGGAAGAGGCCAAGCCGGCTGCAACTGCACCGGCCTCGGCACCGGCCGCAGCTGCTGCCCCGAAGGCCGAGCCGCTGAAGGCGGCCTGGGTGTACCTGGGCCCGGTGGGCGACGCCGGCTGGACCTTTGCCCACGACCAGGGCCGCAAGGCGGTGGAGGCCGAGTTCGGCGACAAGGTCAAGACCACCTTCGTCGAGAAGGTGCCCGAAAGCGCCGATGCCGAGCGCGTGATCCGCGACCTGGCGGCACAGGGCAACAAGATCATCTTCACCACCAGCTTCGGCTACATGGAGCCCACGCTGAAGGTCGCGGCCGAGTTCCCCGACGTCAAGTTCGAACATGCCACCGGCTACAAGCTGGCGCCGAACATGGGCGTGTACGACACGCGCTTCTACCAGGACGCGTACCTGTCGGGCATCATCGCCGGCGCGATGACCAAGACCAACACGCTGGGCTTCGTCGGCAGCTTCCCGATCCCTGAAGTGCTGCGCAACATCAACGCCTTCACGCTGGGTGCCCAGACGGTCAACCCGAAGATCAAGACCAAGGTGGTGTGGATCAGCACCTGGTTCGATCCGCCGAAGGAAGCCGAGGCCGCGCAGAGCCTGATCAACGCCGGCGCCGACGTGCTGATCCAGAACACCGACTCCTCGGCCGTGCTGCAGACCGCCGAGAAGAACGGCAAGTACGCCTTCGGCTGGGATGCCGACATGAGCGCAGTGGCGCCGAAGGCCCACCTGGCGTCGAACATGGTCTTCTGGGGCCCGTACTACAAGAAGGCGGTCGGTGACGTAATGAACGGCACCTGGAAGTCCGAGCGCACCATCTGGGGTTACAAGGAAAGCGCCAATGGCGTGATCAAGATCGCCGACGCCGTGCCCGAGGAAATCAAGAAGAAGGTCGAGGAAGTCAAGGAAGGCTACAAGGCCGGCACGATGGACCCGTTCAAGGGCCCGATCGTCGACAACGAAGGCAAGGAACGCCTGCCCAAGGACGCCATGCCCGACCAGGCCTGGAAGGACAAGGTCGACTTCTACGTCAAGGGCGTGGACGGCAAGATCCCGGCCGGCAAGTAAGAAGGCCTCGGCGATCGCACGCCGCCGCGCGCCCCTGTCGGGCCCGGCGGCGTTTTCCATTGCGAAGGACTACACCATGGCCATCGACTTCGACCGCATCCCGCGCCAACGCCTGAGCACGCTGTTGCGCACCATGCCCAAGGCCGAACTGCACATCCACATCGAAGGCTCGCTCGAGCCTGAGCTGATCTTCAAGCTGGCGCAGCGCAACGGCGTGGCGCTGCCCTATACCAGCGTCGAGGCGCTGCGCGCGGCCTATGCCTTCACCGACCTGCAGAGCTTCCTCGACCTGTACTACGCCGGTGCGGCGGTGCTGCTGACGGAACAGGACTTCTTCGACATGGCCTGGGCCTATTTCGAGCGCGCCGCGGCCGACAACGTGGTGCATGCCGAAATCTTCTTCGACCCGCAGACCCACACCGAACGCGGCGTGCCCATCGAAGCGGTGATCGTCGGCCTGGAACACGCCTGCCGGCGAGCGCACGTCGAGTTCGGCCTCAGCGCGAAGCTGATCTTGTGCTTCCTGCGCCACCTGAGCGAGGAATCGGCCTTCGCCACGCTGGAGCAGGCGCTGCCCTACCGCCACCATTACATCGGCGTGGGCCTGGACAGCGGCGAGCGCGGCAACCCGCCGGAAAAGTTCGCGCGCGTGTTCGCCAAGTGTCGCGAGTTGGGCCTGCATGTCGTGGCCCATGCCGGCGAGGAGGGCCCGCCGGCCTACATCGAAAGCGCACTCGACGGGCTTCTCGTTGAGCGCATCGACCACGGCGTGCGCTGCGTCGAGAGTCCGGCGCTGGTGCAGCGCCTGGCGGCACTGCGCATGCCGCTGACGGTGTGTCCGCTGTCCAATGTCAAGCTGTGCGTGTTCCCGAGCTTGGCGCAACACAATCTGAAGGCATTGCTCGACGCCGGTCTGTGCGCCACGGTGAACAGCGACGACCCGGCCTACTTCGGCGCCTACATCAACGAGAACTTCGTGCAGACCTTCGATGCGCTACCGGCGCTGACGGCGCGCGATGCCTGGCAGCTGGCGGCCAACAGCTTCACGGCCAGCTTCGCCGACGACGCGCACAAGCAGCGCTGGCGCGCGCAACTCGACCAGGTGTTTGCCGCCGGCTGAGGCCGACCTATAACAGGCCGTGCTGCGCGGCCAGCGCCATCAGCCGCTGCACCTCGCGGTCGTGCACGCCGCGTTCGCGCAGCGCGTGCGCGGTGGCCGACAGGTAGTGCAGCGTGCTGCCGTAGCGGCCGCTGGCATGACGCAGGATGTGCAGCATCTGCGCATCGCCAATACGGCCCATGAACGCCTCACTGCGCCGGCTCAGCGTGAAGGCCAGCGCCTGCACCTCGCCCTGAGCCGTGCGCGCCACCAGCCAGCGCGGGTCGTACACGCCGGTGGGCATCTCGCGCGCCCACAGTCGCTCGAGTTCCGCGTCGGCGCTCTCGCGCTTCAGCCTGAAGACCACGCCGCGGCAGGCGCCGCCGGGCAGCAGCGCGAACACCAGCCCGGGCTGCTGCGGCGTGCCGCGGTTGACGCGCGAGCGCATGCGCAGCGCTCGGTGCCAGCCGTGCACCAGCGCGCTGCGGTGCTCGGCGGCTTCGAACTCCTGGCGCCAGATCAGCGACGCATAGCCGAAGACCCACAACTCGCCGCGGCCACCCCATTGGGCGCGCGTGCGCTCCAGCATCTGCGCCGGATTGCGGCCGGGTAGGTGGGGTGGCAGCTCCTGCATTGCAGCGGTCGAAGTGCAACCTTCGCAGGCTATCATCGCCGCCGCCTGCGTGGCCGATCGACGATGGACCGCGCCGGCGGCGATCCTGGTGGTGGCGACGGCCCTGAACTTGCTCGCCGGCATTCCGATGTTTGCTTTCGAGCGTTGCCGCATGCAGCCCGTGTCCGTCCCCGTTTTCCTTGCAGGCTGCCGCAGTGCATGGGCTTGGCGCTGGGCCGTGGCCGTGCTGTGCGTGCTGACGCTGCAAGCGGCCTGGGCGGACGACCAACCCAAGGGCCTGGGCGGCGGCCCGGCGGTGCCGCCGGTGGCCCCGGCCGCGTCGGCCCCGGTGCTGCCGGCCATGGCGGCGAAACGGCCGCGCATCGGCCTGGTGTTGTCGGGCGGCGGCGCGCGCGGCGCCGCGCACCTCGGCGTGCTCAAGGTGCTGGAGGAACTGCGCGTGCCGATCGACGTCATCGCCGGCACCAGCATGGGGTCGATCGTCGGCGGCTCCTACGCGTCAGGCCAGACCATTCAAAACATGATGGTCGACGTGGCCAACATCAAGACCGACATGCTGGCACGCGACCAGCCGCCGCGCGAGGAGATCACGGTCCGCATGAAGCAGGAGGACTGGCTCGATTTCATTGGCCCGCAGTTCGGCTTTCGCGAAGGCTCGCTGCGGCTGCCGATGGGCGCGATCACCGGCGTGGCGCTCGAAGCGGTGCTGCGCGACCTGGCCCTGGCCAAGGGCGACTGGAACTTCGACAAGCTGCCGATCCCCTTCCGCGCCATCGCCACCGACGTGGTCAGCGGCCAGATGACGGTGCTGAAGTCGGGGGACCTGGCCATCGCCATGCGTGCCAGCATGTCCGTGCCAGGCGCCATCGCGCCGGTGCAGATCGGCGGCAAGATGCTGGTCGACGGCGGCCTGACGCGCAACCTGCCGGTGGACGTGGCCCGCGCCATGGGCGCCGACGTGGTCATCGCGGTCAACCTGGGCACGCCGCTGCTCAAGCGCGAGCAGATCACCTCCGCGGTGAGTGTCGCGGCGCAGATGCTGAACATCCTGACCGAGCAGAACGTGCAGGCCTCGTTGGCGTCGTTGCAGCCGCAGGACGTCCTGATCCTGCCGGAGCTGGGCGACTATTCGGCCGCCGACTTCGACAACATGCCCAGCACCATCCCCATCGGCGAGGCGGCGGCGCGCAAGGTGGCCGACCAGCTCAAGCGCTACAGCCTGCCACCGCAGCAGTACGCCGTGCATCGCCAGAGCCAGGTGCGCAACGTGGCTCAGGACACGCGCCGGGTGGACGAGATCCGCGTCGAAGGCCTGCAGCGTGTCAACGAGCAGGTGGTGATCCAGAGCATGGAAACGCGCGAGGGCGAGCCGCTGGACGTGGCCACGCTCGACCTGGACATGCGCCGCATCTACGGACGCGGCGACTTCGAACACGTGAGCTACAGGCTGATCGACGAGTACGACCGCCGCATCCTGGCGGTGGAGGCGGTCGAGAAGGCCTGGGGGCCGACCTACGTGCGCTTCGGGCTGTCGCTGTCCAGTGACTTCCGCGGCGACAACGCCTTCAACCTGCTGGCCAGCATCAGGCGCACCTGGATCAACAGCCTGGGTGGCGAGTGGCGCGCCGACGTCCAACTGGGCAACGACGGCTTGCTTTTCACCGAGTTCTACCAGCCATTGGTGCCGAACCAGTATTTCTTCATCGCGCCGCGCTTTTCGCTCGCGACCGGTCCGGCTGACATCTACGGTGGCCCGCAGGGCGATGACCTGGCGGCGCGCTACGGTGTCACCATCGGGTCCGTCGGCCTGGACCTGGGCAGCCAGTTCACCAAGTACGGGGAACTGCGAGTCGGGTTGGTGGCCGGGCGGGGCAAAGCCGAACTGGAGATCGGCGACCCGATATTGGCGCAGTACAGCATCAAGCGCGACATCGGTGCGGTGCGCGCCCGGCTGTACCTGGACCAGCTCGACAGCACCAACTTCCCGCGCAGCGGCTACAACCTCGACGCCCAGATCGTCGCCTCCACCACGCAGCTGGGTGCAAGCGATACCTACAACCGCTGGGGTGCCAATTTCCTGGGCGCCAGGTCCTTCGGGTCCAACACCTTCCAGTTCGCTTTGGCCGGCGGTGGCTCCTACGGCGCCAATCCTCTGCCGTTGTACGACTACCTGAGCTACGGCGGTTTCATGCGCATGACGGGCTACCGCGACGGGCAGTTGCGCAACGATTCGATGAGCTACGGTCGATTGACCTACATGAACCAGCTTTTCAAGATGCCGCTGCTCGAGGGCGTGTATCTCGGCGCATCGCTCGAGGGGGCGCGCCTCGGCCGGCCGCTGATCCCCACCGGCATCCAGGGCAACGTGGCCTCGGGCAGCCTGTTCGTGGCGGTGGACACGCCGCTCGGCCCGGCCTACCTGGCGTACGGCCACACGCAGGACGGCAACAGCAACGTCTACTTCTATCTGGGCAAGCGCTGACGCGTTTGCTTGCACTCAGCGCAGCGATGCCGGCGGGCGGTGCCAGGGCCGCTTGGGATCGGCACCGTCTTGACGCGCACGGTCGCCGGGGTCATGCCGGCTTGCGCGTCACCAGGTAGAGCAGCGGGCCGAAGGATCCTGCCAGCAGTGTCAGCACGATCCACGGCCAGATGACGCGGCCGCGCGCCTTGGCGTCGTGCCACATCCACACCATCACCAGCGTCAGCGCGATCACCAGGTCCACGAACACCTGGGCGCCGCCGAAGCTCTTGAGGTGCGGCTCGAAGATGCCCCAGTAGCCGTGTTGCCACAGTGCGGCGGCAGTGAGTGCGCCGAACAGCGCCAGGGTGAGCAGGAGCAGGGTGCGGGGCATGGAGGCTTCAGCGTGCTTGGCGAGGCTCGCAGTGTCGATGCCGCATGCCCCAGCCACAACTACCTGCCAGGTAATCGCGCGCACAGTGCGCCCGGCGCGCGTGCCGGTGCACCGGCATCCCCCCACGCTTTGCCACGGTGCATCACGGCAGTCGCGGCCCGGCGCAACGCGTGGCCTGATCCTTGCTCGATTGCCGAGGACCGCCAGGCGGCCCTGCGCCGCATGCGGAAAAGCATTGACGATGTAACTGGGTTACATCAAAATAGATCACAGAGTTACAACGCCGGACTGCGCTTGCGCCGCACCGGCCTGGAAGGCCATGGTCACAGCCACCGTCGACCGCATCACCCGCCGCATCCGCGAGCGCAGCACCGCCACGCGCGGCGCCTACCTGGCGCGCATCGAGCGCCACGTCGGCCGGCCGCACAGCACCGACCGCATGGGTTGCGCCAACGTGGCGCATGCTTTCGCGGCGCTGCCCACGCACGACAAGCTGCGCGTGGTGGCGCAGCGTGCGCCGCACATCGGCGTGGTCACCGCCTACAACGACATGCTGTCGGCGCACCAGCCTTACGAGAGCTACCCGGCGCTGATCCGCGACGCGGCGCGCCAGCTCGGGGCCACGGTCCAGGTAGCCGGCGGCGTGCCAGCGATGTGCGACGGCGTCACGCAGGGCCTGCCCGGCATGGAGCTGAGCCTGTTCTCGCGCGACATCATCGCCATGGCCACCGCCATCGCGCTGACGCACGATGTCTTCGACGCGGCGCTCTTGCTCGGCGTGTGCGACAAGATCGTGCCCGGGCTGCTGATCGGCGCGTTGCACTTCGGCCACCTGCCTTGCGTGTTTGTGCCGGCCGGGCCGATGGGCACGGGCCTGTCCAACCACGAGAAATCCAAGGTGCGCGAGAGGGCGGCGCAGGGCCAGGTCGGCCGCGAGGCGCTGCTCGAAGCCGAGAGCGCGGCCTACCACGGCCCGGGCACCTGCACCTTCTACGGCACCGCCAACAGCAACCAGATGCTGCTCGAGGCGATGGGCCTGCATGTGCCCGGTGCGGCCTTCGTGCACCCGCATGCGTCCTTGCGCGAGGCGCTCACCCGCGCCGCTGTCGAGACCGTGCTGCAGCGCGTGCAGGGCCCGAACTTCCTGCCCATCGGCCGGCTGGTCGACGAGCGCGTCATCGTCAACGCCATGGTGGCGCTGCTGGCCACCGGCGGCTCCACCAACCACCTGATCCACTGGGTGGCGGTGGCCCGCGCCGCCGGCATCGTCATCGACTGGAGCGACTTTGCCGTGCTCTCGGCCGCTACGCCGCTGTTGGCGCGCGTGTACCCCAACGGGCAGGCCGACGTGAACCAGTTCCAGGCGGCCGGCGGCCCCGGCTTCGTTCTGCGCGAGCTGCTCGATGCCGGACTGATGCACGACGACGTGCCCGCTGTCGGCCCGCGCGGTCTGCGCGCGCATGCCGAGGTGCCGGTGCTGCAAGGTGACAAGCTGCGCTGGAGCGCGCTGCCGCCGGACAGCGGCGACACGCAGATCGTGCGCAAGGCGGTGACGCCGTTCTCGCCCAGCGGCGGGCTGAAGCTGCTGACCGGCAACCTCGGCCGCTCGGTCATCAAGGTGTCGGCGGTGCCCGACGATCGGCATGTCATCGAGGCGCCGGCCAGGGTCTTCGACAGCCAGCAGGCGTTGCATCACGCCTTCAAGGCGGGCGAACTGGACTGCGACTTCATCGCCGTGGTGCGCTTCCAGGGCCCGCGTGCCAACGGCATGCCCGAGCTGCACAAGCTGACGCCGCCGCTGGCCGTGCTGCAGGGCAGGGGCTTCAAGGTGGCGCTGGTCACCGACGGCCGCATGAGCGGCGCGTCAGGCAAGGTGCCGGCGGCCATTCATGCCTGCCCCGAGGCGCTGGCCGGCGGGCCGCTGGCCAAGGTGCGCGACGGCGACCTCATCCGGCTGGATGCGGTGGCCGGCACGCTGCAGGCGCTGGTCGACCCGGTGCAGTGGGCGGCGCGCGAACCGGCCGTGCTGGACGAGGCTGCGGCCGAGGACAATGGCCACGGCCTCGGCCGCGAGCTCTTCGCCGGCATGCGCCGCAACGTCATCAGCGCCGAAGAGGGCGCGTGCTCCTGGATGTGAATTGACCCACCCCGTACGCGCTTCGCGCGCCCCCTCGAGGGGGCACCGTTGGCGGACCGGCAAAGCCGGATCCGCGGCGGTCGCTTGATTCCACGCACACCACGCGCCGTCACTTGTTCCATGAAGGTCCGCCGATGAATGCGCTCGATCTCGTGTCCCACGGCCCGGTGATCCCGGTCATCGTCATCCAGCGCGTGGCCGACGCGGTGCCGCTGGCGCGCGCGCTGGTGGCCGGCGGCGTCAAGGTGCTGGAGATCACGCTGCGTACGCCGGTGGCGCTGGAGTGCATGCGCGCGATCGCGCAGGCCGTGCCCGGGGCCATCGTCGGCGCCGGCACGATCCGTTCGGTCGAGGACGCGAAGGCCGCGCTGGCGGCCGGCTGCCGCTTCGGCGTGAGCCCAGGCTACAGCCATGACATCGGTATCGCCTGCCGAGACATCGGGCTGCCGCTGCTGCCCGGCGTGGCCACGGCCAGCGAGGTGATGGGCGCCAACGCCGACGGCTACGGCTTCCTGAAATTCTTTCCGGCCACCGCGGCCGGCGGCATCCCGATGCTCAAGGCGCTGGCCGGGCCCTTTGCCGACGTGGTGTTCTGCCCCACCGGCGGCATCACGCCGGAGACTGCGCCGCAGTTCCTGGCGCTGCCCAACGTCAGGGTCTGCGGCGGCTCGTGGCTGACGCCGCAGGATGCCGTGGACGCGCAGGACTGGGCCCGCATCACCGCGTTGGCCAAGGCGGCAAGCGCCTTGCGCTGATGCGCGGCGGGCGCCGTAGACTCGGCGCCCATGACTGCAGCCCCCGACCCGATGTCCGACGCCGCGCTGCGCGAACGCGCCGCGCGCGTCATCCCCGGCGGCCTGTGGGGGCACATGCGCTCGCAAGGCCTGCCGGCCGGCTACCCGCAGTTCTTCCAGCGGGCGGAGGGCTGCCGCCTGTGGGATGCCGACGGCCGCGAGTTCATCGACTTCATGTGCAGCTGGGGCCCTATCGTGCTGGGCCACCACGACCCCGAGGTCGAGGCCGCGGCCGAAGCGCAGCGCCGCCTGGGCGATGCGATGAACGGTCCGGCGCCGGTGCTGGTGGAACTGGCCGAGCATTTCACCGCCCTGGTGGCCCATGCCGACTGGACGATCTTCGCCAAGAACGGCACCGACGCGACGACGATCTGCGTGACCACCGCACGCGCCGGCACCGGCCGGCGCAAGCTGCTGGTGGCCAAGGGGGCCTACCACGGCGCGGCGCCGTGGTGCTCGCCGTCGGTGGTGGGCGTCACCGCCGAAGACCGCGCGCACTTGCTGCACTTCCGCTACAACAACATTCGCAGTCTCGAGCAGGCCGCAGCGATGTGCGCCGGCGACCTGGCCGGCGTGCTGGTATCACCGTTCCGACACGACTACGGCGTCGACCAGGAACTGCCCACACCGGAGTTCGCGCAGGCCGTGCGTGCGCTGTGCGACCGCGCCGGCGCGGCGCTGATCCTCGACGAGGTGCGCACCGGCGCGCGCATCGACCTGGCAGGCAGCTGGGAAGACCTGGGCGTGCGCCCCGACCTGGCCGCCTGGAGCAAGGCCATTGCCAACGGCCATGCGCTGGCTGCGGTGACCGGCAGCGAGCGCTGGCGCGATGCGGCTGCGTCGATCTTCGTCACTGGATCGTTCTGGTGCGGCGCCGTGGCCATGGCCGCGGCGCTGGCCTGCTTACGCAAGCTGCAGGCCGTGGACGGCATCGCCCACATGCGCGCCATGGGCCAGCGGCTGCGCGACGGCCTGGCGCGGCAGGCCGCGGCGCACGGCTTTCGCATCCGCTGCAGCGGCCCGCCGCAGATGCCGATGCTGCTGTTCGACGACGACGCGGACGCAGCGCTCGGCTCGGCCTTCTGCTCGCTGGCGCTGCAGCGCGGCGTGTACCTGCACCCGAAGCACAACATGTTTCTCAGCGTCGCGCACCGGGCGCAGGACATCGACCGCACGCTCGACGTCACCGAGGGTGCGTTCGCGGAGCTGGCGGCCGGCCGACGCTGAAGTCGGCCGCGTCAGCCGCTGCGACCCACCAGCGCTGCCATCGCGCGCGCGTCGTCGCCGGCCAACGCACCGAGCCCCGCAGCCACGCCGCCGCGGTCGGCGGCCGTGCGGTTCTGGCTGACCTTCCACTTGCCCTGCAGCCGCGTCACTTCGATCTCGATGCCGACGATCGCGCGCAGCATCATCTCGATGTAGTCGGCCGGTGCGTCGCCGACCTGCCAGCGCTGCGCGCGCGGGGCTTCGTGGGTGTCGGTCAGGCGTTCGACCAGCGCGCGCAGCCAGGCGGCGTCTTCGGTGATGCGCAGCCGGCCGTGCATGTGCACGACCGCGTAGTTCCAGGTCGGCACCACCTTGGCGGTCTCGGCCTTCGACGGGTACCACGACGGCGTGATGTAGGCCTGCGGGCCCTGGAACACGGCCAGCACCTCGGTGTCGGCGGCCGCGCGCCACACCGGGTTGGCGCGGGCCACATGGCCGCGCAGCGTGCCGTGCGCGCCGTCGCCGGAGTCGCGCTCCCACATCAGCGGCAGGTGCTCGGCGCTCAGGCCGTCGGCCGACTGCCAGGCCACGCTGGCCAGCGGGTGCAGCTGCAGCAGCTGGGCCATCGCGGCCTCGTCCTGCTGCTCGAAGTGTTTGGGCAGGTACATGTTCAATGCCGCTTGGCGTCGCGCTCGATCAGCTCGATCTTGTAGCCGTCGGGGTCGGTGATGAAGGCGATGACGGTGGTGCCGCCCTTCACCGGGCCGGGTTCGCGGGTGATGGCGCCGCCCAGTGCCGCGGCCTTGTCGCGTACCGCCGCGCAGGTGGCGGCCACGTCGGGCACACCGATGGCCAGGTGGCCGAAGGCGCTGCCGAGCTCGTACTTGTCGACGCCGTAGTTGTAGGTCAGTTCGATCTCGGCATGCGCCGGGTTGCTGCCGTAGCCGACGAAGGCCAGGTCGTACTTCTGCTCGGGCCGCTGCGTGGTGCGCAGCAGCTGCATGCCCAGCACCTGGGTGTAGAAGTCGATCGAGCGTTGCAGGTTGCCGACGCGCAGCATGGTGTGCAGCAGGTTCATCCGGGGTCCTTCGTGTCTGGGAAGTCGGACATTGTGCCGGCCTCGCGCGCCGCCTGCAGGCCCGGCACCACGGCGTTGCCGTAGGCCGCGCGCCAGCGCTGCTGGATGGCCGCGTAGTCGGCGAGGCGCACTTGCGGCAAGCCGTCGTCGTGGAACCAGCTGTCGATGCGCGATTCGGCGGCGAAGTGTTCGGTGGGCTTCAGCTGCCCGGGCTCGTCCAGGCTGCCCACCGACAGGTCCATGCGCTCGCTGTCCAGGAACTCGAAGCTCAGCGGCGTGCCGCAGCGGCTGCAGAAACCCCGCCGCGCGATCTTCGACGAGGCGTAGTAGCTGGGCGGCGCGCTCAGCCAGCGTACCTGGTTCTTGTGCAGGTTGAGGTAGGCCGCGCGGGTGTTGCCGAAGGCCAGCTGGCACATCCGGCAATGGCAGTAGTAACCGTCGCGGTGCTCGGGGGTGGCTTCGTAGCGGACAGCGCCGCACAGGCAGCCGCCTTGCAGCGGGGGCAGGGGGTCGGGCATGGGGCTACTCCTCGCGGCTCCGGGCCGCCGAGCTTAAACGCCCACGCCGGCCAGCACCAGCACTCCCAGCACCGCGAACACGGCTGCCGCGATGCGGTGCACCCACTTCACCGGCAGCCAGTCCATGACCCGATCGCCGAGCAGTACCGCGGGCACGTTGGCGATCATCATGCCCAGCGTGGTGCCGGCGGTCACGACCCACAGCGAGTCGAACTTGGCCGCCAGCATCACCGTGGCGATCTGCGTCTTGTCGCCCATCTCGGCTAGGAAAAAGGCCACGGTGGTGATGCCGAACACGCCGAAGCGGCCAGTGCCATGGGCCTTGACCTCGTCGGCTTGGTCCGGAATAAGCATCCACACCGCCACCGCCAGGAAGGACGCGCCCAGGCCCCAGCGCAGCCATTGCGGGTCGATGGTGCGCGTGATCCAGTTGCCCAGCGCACTGGCGCCGGCATGGTTGGCCAGCGTGGCCACCAGGATGCCCAGGATGATCGGCACCGGCTTGCGGAAGCGTGCCGCCAGCAGCAGCGCCAGCAGCTGCGTCTTGTCGCCGATCTCGCCGAGCGCGACGACGCCGGTGGAGACGAAGAAGGCCTGCCACATCTAGGCAGGCGGCCGCGGCGGCATCGTGTAGTTGAGGGCCATGCGGCCGCCGTCGACGACGACGATCTCGCCGGTCATGTAGCTGGCCGCGTCGCTGAGCAGGAAGGCGGCGACTTCCGCCACTTCCTCGGGTTCGCCCAGGCGGCGCATCGGCGTGCGACCCAGGATGCGCTCGCGCGCCTCGTCGCTGGTCAGCACGGCGGCGCGCGCCAGTTCGGTGGCGATGGTGCCGGGCGCCACCGCGTTGACGCGGATGCCGTGGTCCACCAGCGCCAGCGCCATGGCGCGTGTCAGCTGGTTGATGCCGCCCTTGCTGGCGTTGTAGCTGGCGATGTTGGGGATGGCCAGCGTGCCGTTGACCGAGCTCATGTGCACGATGGCGCCGCCGCCCGAGTCAGCCATGTGGCGGGCCACGGCCTGGCCAACCAGGAACGCGCCCTTCAGGTTGACGCCGAGCACCGCGTCCCAGTCGGCCTCGCTGATGTTCAGGAAGTCCGCGCCCTTGAAGATGCCGGCATTGCTGACCAGCGCGTGCACACGGCCAAACTCGGCCAGCGTGGCGGCCAGCGCGGCATCGACCTCGGTCTTCTTCGACACGTCGCAGTGCAGGTAGCGCACGTGCGCGCCGCCGTCGGCCAGCGACTGCGCCAGCGCGCGGCCGTGCCCGTCGTCCACGTCCCACAGCGCCAGCGCGGCGCCGTCTCGCGCCAGGCGCCGTGCGCAGGCCGCGCCGATGCCCTGTGCCGCGCCGGTGATCACGGCCGTGCGGCCGTGCAGCTTGAAATCGACTTCGGACATGTGCGGATTCCTGTTCAGCGGCCTTGGTGGTCGAGCCACAGCCCCAAGCCCTGGGCATTGAGGGTGGCGTCCATGGCCAGCAACTCGGCCACGGTGTCGGGATGCAACATGCAGCCGCGCGCTCGGGCGTCGCGCTGGTAGCCGGCCAGCAGCGCCTGGCGCATGCGCAGCTCGCGGTCGGCACCGCTGCCGGCCGACTGCGCCAGCGACACCAGCCGGTCGATGCCGGCCAGCAGCTCGGCGCCCAGGCGCGCCACGTCGGTGACGCGGCCGTAGTGCGTCAGGTGCATGCAGCGCGGCTGCCGGGCCAGCAGCCTTTCGATCGACGCGCGCAGCGCCGGCGGGTCGAACTGCACCGGCGTGGAGATGGCCACCATCCAGGCGCCGCGTGCGGTGTCGAACTCGCGGTAGCTGACGCCGAAGGTGTCGCCGGCAAACCAGCCTCCGCAGGCCTCGTCCCACAGGCAGTGGTGGTGCTGGGCATGGCCCGGCGTGTGCGCCAGCTCCAGCCGGCGTGCGCCCAGCCTCACCACCATGCCGTCTTCGCTGGCGACGGCACGTGCCGGGTCCACCGGCAGCAGCGTGCCGTAGTCGCGTGCCGCCGCCTCGGGCCCGTAGATGTCGGTCACGGCCTGCTGCAACGCCGACGGGTCGAGCAGATGGCGCAGGCCGCGCGGGTGCACCAGCAGCCGCGCCGTGGGCAGCTCGCGCATCAAGCTGCCGGCGCCGCCGGCATGGTCCAGGTGCACGTGCGAGGGGATCACCCAGTCGACCGCGTCGCGCGCCAGGCCCAGCGACTGCAGCGTAGCCAGCAGCCGCGGCACGGCGAAGTTGGTGCCGGTGTCGAAGAAGGCGGCCCGAGCGCTGTCCACCAGCAGGTAGGCGGCGTCGTAGTGGGCTCGGTGGTAACCGGTGTCGATGCACCAGATGCCGTCGCCCAGCGCGTGGGCAAAGGGCGGCA
>Ga0105103_10000443_pt1 | contig 23368 bp, 21 predicted proteins | sample PPLLaktember2015_2_FD_79107 | JGI IMG/M metagenome (GOLD analysis project Ga0105103, IMG submission 79107) | Freshwater sediment microbial communities from Prairie Pothole Lake near Jamestown, North Dakota, USA - PPLs Lake P7 Core (6) Depth... | ecosystem: Environmental > Aquatic > Freshwater >...
TCAATAATTTTTTACAAATTGTTTTTTTGGTGGGTCGCTATCGGCACACAAGCCTTATGATGGATGTATATGGGAATGCGTTTTGATGTTGCTCGGGAAAAGAATTTTCTGGTTGTTATTTCCTCAAGAGCATGGCGCCGCTTGAGTATCCGCCACCAAAAACTGTGATTACAATCAGATCGTCTTTCTTAAACCTTTTCCAGTTTTGTGAAAATCCGATCATTGTACTTGCACAGCCTGTATTGCCGGTATCTTCAATATTCATGATCAACTCCCCGTTTCGTAATTCAAGGCCCTCTGCCACCTGTGCAATTATCCTTGAATTGGCTTGATGGGGTATAAGATGATTGATCTGATCCAATGTCAAATGGTTTTTTTTCAGGATGTTTTTGACTTCCAAAATCATATATTTGCTTGCATTGACAAAGATGTCTTTGCCGAACGGCATCTTGAGGCCGCCCTCGTTGGGTCGCAACAACACACCTTCCGTCCCTTTTCCAATATGGCCGAGTCCCGTTGTGTTAAGATCAAGAATCTTTATATCATCATCGGAGGTCTTCTCTTTTGAAATAAAAATAGCTCCGGCACCGTCGCCCCATAAATGGCCTGATTGCGCATCCATATCATCACTGTATGCGGTGTTGTGCTCTGCAGAAACAACAAGGGCTCTTTTTGATTTGTTTGTGGCGAAATATCCTTCAACAATCTCCACAGCATTCAAGAATGAGGAACATGCTGACGAAATGGAAATGACCCTAGCCTTGGCAATATCAAAAAAGCGTTGTACTGCATGGGCGAGGGTTCCCACAGTATCATACGGCGTGTATGTGGCACCGACAATGAGATCGACATCCCTGATTGGATAGGAAAGTTGATCGATTGCAGCCTTTACCGCTTCTATTGCCATTGTGTTTGTGTTTTCGTCTGTGTTTGCTTTTGAACGAGACCGGATTCCAGATCGCTTAAAAATCCATTCGTCAGATAGACCTACCAGTCTTGTATAGTATTCGTTAAAAACGGTTGTTTCAGGTATGTAATGCGAGGCGGTTGTTATATACATGGATTAGTTATTTTCCTTAGTATCTTTTTTGTTTAATGCTTATTCATGGAATCCACAGTTTTTTTAACGCCAAAGGTGTCTCATTAAGGAGCATCAGAAACATATATCTGAGTTTCAGTATCGATGAAAGCGCCCACCTTATTTCACGATAAACTATTTTGTGTATGAGATCGCGCCGGTAATACGCAGAGGCATCTTTGATAGCAAATTGTTAATAGTATAAAGTATAGCGGTGAGGCTCGTTTGAGTCAAGAAAATTCGATCAACCAGAATACCTCAGAGACTATTACTGCTTGTTTTCTTGTTTGTGGCAATATATTTCCGAGAACAACAGATTACTTCAACAGCTCTGTACCAATAATAGTCTTTTCAACCTCTTTGGTTCCCTCATAAATCTCCACGATCTTTGCATCCCGATAAAATCTCTGGATGTCATACTCAGCAATATATCCATAACCACCGTGGAGCTGCAATGCTTGATTAGCGACATAGACAGCTGTATCTCCTGCAAACCATTTTGCCATGGAGATAAGTGACGGATCGAGCTTCCCGTGGTCGAGGAGATACGCTGACCTCCAGTAAAGGCTTCGTGCAGCTTCTATTCTCGTTGCCATTTCAGCGATTATGAACTGAACCCCCTGCAACTGGGAAAGGGTACCACGAAAGGCCTTTCTCTTTTTTACATGGGATATGGCCATCTCAAGGGCTCCCTGGGCGACTCCTACGCCTTGGGCTGCCACGTGGTTTCTTGTTTTATTAAAAAAATCCATGAGTTGGTAAAATCCCCTCTTTTCCTGGCCAATGAGGTTCTCTGCTGGGACTTCCACGTTATTCAGGTTTATCTCTGCGGTATTTGAAGCCCTGATCCCAAGCTTGCCATGTATCTTGGTAGCCTCGTAACCAGGGGTGGATGTCTCTACCAATATGACGCTAAAACGCTTGTGCACGTCTTTTTCCTCCGGGTGGGTGAGGGCGTAGACGAGCATGTATTTTGCAAGGCATCCGTTCGTAATAAACATTTTTGAACCGTTGATGATATATTTATCCCCTATCTTCTCAGCTTTTGTTTTAATCATCGTTACATCACTGCCCGCATCAGGCTCGGTGATTCCAAAGCCAATAATAGCGTTCCCGCTTACCAGGGGAGGAAGGTATTTCTTCTTTTGTTCTTCAGTGCCAAAGGCCTGGACCATTTCAGATCCAAAGGTACATGAAAGGATTGCCTGTCCACACCCTGGGTCAACCCTCCAGAATTCTTCTGATATGAGGGAGTGCTCAAGGAAACCAAGGCCTGCGCCTTCGTACTCTTCTTTGATGAAGGTGCCAACGAAGCCGTTTTCACAGGCCTTTTTCCACAGGGTCTGATCGAATTCCTCTTTCTCGTCGAACTCCTTCGCGCGATCTTTGAATTCGCCTTCTGCAAACTCCCTGGCTGCCTTCCTGATGTCAACCTGTTCGGCTGTTAGTTCCATGTCTGTCTCCCCGCTGCCTTATGGAGGCTAAGTCCTTCATCATGTAATTCCCTGAGCCGGGTCTTCTCCTGATAAAAACCATGGGGGCATGATTGTGAAGTGCGACCCGGCTCAAATGTTCAGACGTCAATGCCGTCTTTGGGGGCTTATCTTGTGTGTTACTCAGTCTCTTCGTGACGTTTGCGTTCCTCTCTCCTCATTTCTCTTCTGAGTAGTTTACCAACCTTTGATTTGGGGAGCATATCTCTAAACTCTATGTACTGGGGGATTTTGTACGATGCCAGATGGTCTCGACACCAGTGGATAAGATCGTAACCTGTTACCCCTTTTACGTCTTGTTTCAACACAACAAAGGCTTTTATTCTCTCTCCGACCTTTTCATCAGGAACCCCCACAGCACATGCTGCCAATACAGCCGGATGCTCCTGAAGAGCTGCTTCAATCTCTGAAGATGACACCCTGTATCCTTTATGTTTAATAGTATCTGCAGTTCTGTCTACAAAATAGTAGAAGTCTTTTTCATCTTTTTTTATCACATCGCCAGTTCTGTACCATCTCTGTCCTTCAAGTTCGACAAAGGCATCTTTTGTTTCCTCTTCTTTGTTCCAATATGCATCCACCATGTGTTCTGATGAAACAAGAAGCTCGCCTGCTTGTCCTACGGGCATTTCCTGCATGGTGGCTTCATCAATAATTTTAACTTTTTTTGTAGAGAGAACCTTGCCGATGCTTCCTGGTGGTATTTCTTCTGTCACGGTAGGCATGGTTACCCCGCCACAGGTCTCTGTCGCTCCATATCCTTCGTAAATCTCTTTACCAAATTTTTCTTTCCACCGTCGCGCTGTTTCATGAGGCAGGACATCGCCGCCACTAAAGCAGTATGCAAGGGATGAAATGTTGTAGAAATCAAGCCTGTCATGTTCGAGGATCATTCTATAGAGGGCTGGAACTCCAAAGAAGGTCTTTGCTTTGTATGTCTGGACATAGTAAAGAAAGGCGTCTATGCTTACCTTGGGCATAATAATTACACAGTCTCCGGTAATACAGAGCGGGCCAAGGCCGAATACCTGTCCGAGGATATGGAAAAGAGGCCCTCCCTGCATTATTACGTTATCCGGAGGTGGGGTCAGAGGAGCGCTCACCTCTAACTGAGCCTTGACAGATTCCAGGAAGAGGGCATGACTTATAGGGACACCTTTCGGATTTTTTGTGGTGCCACCGGTATAGAGCATTTCAAGGGGTTCGTTTTCATCAACCTTGGCTCCCTCCATGGCAGTCCTCGTTTTCATAAGATCTGTAAGTTTATAGATGCCTTTGCCCTTTTCAATCTTGCCTTCTGGTATCCGGTCGAAGGCTTTGCCTATGAGCCACTTATATTGGGGCAAGAGATCTGCCATCCTCGTGACAATTACAGTATCCAGAGTGCCTTCTTCTTTCAGTTCTTTGGCATAACCAAAGTTCGTATCAGCACAAATAATAGTACGTGCGCCGGAATCACCAGCTATATATCTCAGATCTCGCGGTGTATATATTGGAGCGATAGGTATGGCTACAGCCCCGATCTTTTGGATTGAAAGCCAACTGATTATCCATTGGGGGGTATTTGGCATGTAAAGCATAATTTTGTCACGTTGTTTTATGCCCAACGATTTAAGCCCTGTGGAAAGACACTCCACACCCCCGAATATATCAACATAATTCAGAACCTCTCCAAGGTATCGAACGGCCGGTCTTCCTTTATGCTGGTTTGCTACTTCTTCGAAGGTCTGATATACATTCATCGTACATTACACTCCAAAATAGGCTGCTTTTATTTCAGGGTTGTTATAAAGTTCTTCTCCAGTTCCGTGAAGAGTGAGCATACCGTTCTCGAGGACATATCCGCGGTCGATAATTGGGAGTACCGGTCGGGCAAACTGCTCACAGATCAAAATCGTGACATTCGCCTCTTTCCTGATTGCAACAATCGATTCAATGAGCTTTACCTGTATAGCAGGGGAGAGGCCAAGGAGCGGCTCATCAAGGAGCATCAGCTTAGGTTTTGCCATAAGCGACATCCCGATGGCAAGCATCTGCTGTTCGCCACCGCTTAAGAATCCGGCCTTTCTCTTTCTTAATGGCACGAGGGCAGGGAAGATCTTGTAAATGGATTCTATTTTCTCTTTCATTTCCACTCTTGGCAATAAGTAAGAGGCGATCTTGAGATTTTCTTCTACGTCGCTTTCTACAAAGACCGGATGCCTTTCCCTGGACAGTACAATCCCTCTTTTCACCCGTTCATCAGCCCAGCAATTGGTAATATCCTGTTCAAGAAAAGAGATGGTGCCGAATATAGTTATCCTCTCGCCGCCCTTACGTTGTTCCTTGAGTTTCGTGTCAAGCAGGAGTCCGGAAATTGTATTCATCAGCGTAGTTTTACCCGCACTGTTTGAGCCGATGATTCCGACTATTTCACCTCTATTCACTGTAATAGAGAGTTCGTTAATAGCGATGGCGTTTTCGTAAAAGACCATGAGCTTGTCAACGTTTAGCATATTCTCACCCTCTACACCTCCACACCGAGGTACGCCTTCTTTACCTCTTCATCTTCCAGTATTTCTTTTGGAGGTCCTTCCTTTATCTTCTGGCCATGATTGAGAACGATTACTTTGTCAGCAATTCTGAACAATTCTTTGAGCCTGTGCTCCACCATGATTACGGTCTTGCCATCCAGCAGGATTTTTTCAATAATAGGAATGATGCTTGTGACTTCTGCAATAGAAAGACCAGAAAAAAGTTCATCGAGAACGAATATCTCACTCTTAAGAGCCAGGAGTCGAGCAAGCTCAAGTCTCTTGAGATAGCCATGAGGCAGTACGCTTGCTGTCTTATAAGGCACTGAGGAATCACGTTCAAAACCGACTTCCTCGAGAATGTCCAGGGCCACCGCATCCTTATCGCCAAATTTTCCACCTGAAGAGGCCTTCACCCTTGGCGATGCAAGAGGTACAACAATATTCTTATAGGCAGGGAGGTGAAAAAAAGGTTTTACCATCTGAAAGGCCCTGCCCACACCTATGTTCGTAACCCTATAGGGTGGCGACCCTATCAATTCCTTTCCATTAAAGAGAACACTGCCTTTATCCGGCTTGACAAAACCAGAGACGATGTTGACAAAGGTGGTTTTGCCGGACCCGTTTGGGCCGATTATACCTAGGAGTGAATTCTTTTCCACGTTCACGCTCACATTGTCAAGCGCAATAACTCCTCCAAAGGTTTTTGTGATGCCTTTTACCTCAAGAATGCTCATTTATTCATCCTCTGTCTTCCTAATCTATCTTCACCCCTCAGTTACTGGGGCTCACGTCGCCCCCTCTCCCGGCCAAGCTGTGTGAGCCTCCCCTTCGAGCCCAAGAATGGGCTGGTTAATCCTCTAATCCTTAATTCCTTAATCCTGCCTTTCATTAGTCTATTTTCACCCATCGTTCCATCTCATTGTATTTTCGTGATGCATAGTGGAAGATGCCTTCAGGCAGCGCCACAACGCAAATGACCAGGATAAACCCGTAAAACACAATCCGCAAGGTACCGAATTCCCGCAAAAGCTCAGAAAGGGGAACAAGAATACATGCTCCGACTAGTGGCCCAGCGAGAGTACCGATACCCCCGATTGCGGCTGCAGCAATCGGAAGAATAGAGAATTCCATGGCAAATACCGGCATTCCAGTAAATTGGTAAGAGTGCGTCATAAAGGCACCACAGAACGCACAAATGCTGCTTCCTATGAACAATGCCTGAGCTTTGAAGGCGTAAATATTGATACCTGATGCCATAGTGGCCCTGTCGTTGTCTCGTATGCTCACAAAAATAAGTCCGTAATCAGAAGCGATAAACCTTCGCAGCCCGAAGAGTGCTGCCCACATAGCTGCAAGAATCACTGTGATCTCAAACCAAACATTCGGGAAGGGACTTAAACCTGTAATGCCTTCGGTGCCCCCTAGGATTTTTGTCGCCTCAACCAGACGCATGAACATCAGGGGTAGAATGAGTGTTACCATGGCAAAGTAGATTCCCCGGAGCCTTATAACGGGAAGAAGAATCATGGTGGAGAGGAAGCCGCCAACTACAGTAGCCACAGGGATAGTAACATAAACAGGCAGATGGAGGTAATGGTTGAGGCTCCCGGCGGTGTATGATCCTATACCGAAGAAAAGGGCCTGTCCGAGAGAAAGCATCCCGCAGCTTGAAAGGAAGTCCCATGAAACTGCAAGCATGGCAAAGATGCACGTAGTGATTACTACCTTTTTCCAGTATAGGGGCAGGAAATAGGCAAGAAGAGCAATCCCAACGATCGGTATCAACCTTGGAAACAGAAGGTACCACATCTCCTTGTACGATGTGACAGCGTAAATATCATCAGAACGGGCTTTAATACATCGGTCAATACGTTCCTTGCGATAATTTCCCTTCAAACCCTCTCCTCCAACTCTTTTTGGTGTCCCAACAGCCCTGAAGGTTTTATTGCCAGTATGATCAGAATGGCAATAAGACTTACGATCATGGTCCAGTGTGCAGAAACATAGGTAGCGGTAATTGTTTGGGCATAACCGATGATGAAGCTTGCAATTATAACCCCGAAGGTGCTTCCAAGGCCTCCCACTATGCAGACAGACAAAGCGCTGATAAGGACATCATAGCCGCTATCCACTGTAATTGTACCAAGAGGGAGGATGACAATTGCCGCAAAGGCTCCAAGGGCACAGCCCATACCCATACTCCACCCTGCAATCCTGTCGGGGTTGATTCCGAGTGACAGCGATGTATGTTCTTCCTGGGCTATTCCTCTGAAGGCAAGTCCAACTTTCGTGTAATGGGTAAACAGATAGAGGACAGCGATGAGAAGGATCACAAAACCAACGATGAAAAGCCGTTGGATATCAACAAAAGCCCCAAGAATCTCAACAGAACCGTCTACAAAAACAGGAAGGGAATACTTAAACCCTATAAATCCCACATACCGGAGAAATTCGAGTATAATGATTGAGATGCCGAAGGTGGCAATGACCTCTGAGATTACGAGTCCTCGTATCCTTTTGATGATGAACCGGTAAATGAGGGCCCCGAATATCCCGATAAGAACGATTGTCAGTGCCGCAGACAGAGCATAGGGAATACTCAACTCATTGATGAAAGTCCAGGTAAGAAAACCCGCAACAACATATATGGCCCCATAAGCGAAATTTGCCACACCCGAGATACCGAAGGTTAGATTGAACCCGAGGGCCATCAGGGCGAGGACAGTACTGTTTATGAGGCCATATACGAGCATGGGAACCTCTACTTCATCCAGGAAGGTTTCTGGACTTTGTCTGATGCAATCGACTCAGGCCACACTACAGCCATTTTGCCCTTTTGCCACTGGAAAGTGCATCCCACTGCCGCCTGCTTCGGGTCAGTTCCGAAAATTGTCTGATGGCTCTGATCAAACTTAATCCTGCCGATTGCGCCGGCCATATCTGTAGCCTGGAGAGCCTGTACAACCTTATCAGGATCGAGAGTACCTGCCTTCTCGATGGCGTTCGCAAGAACATAAACTGTGTCATAAGCAGGAGCAGCGCCATGACCGGACTGGATGTCCTCTTTCCATCTTTTCTGATATGCTTCGGAGAGCTTTACCGTTGGTGGATATGCCTTGATCGGGAAGTAACCGATCTCAAACACAACATTCATAACGCCATCAATATCTTCTCCAAAAGTTTTCCAGGCTTTTGAGCCCATAAGGGGTGAGATGAAGCCAGCCATGAGAGCCGGGACCTTCATGCTCTTCCACTGCTTTACGAGGATGCCGCTTGTAGGCATATCAAATATGGGCAGGATAACCTGCACACCGGCAGCGCGTGCCTTGAGAAGGCCAGCAGAAAAATCCGTTGCCCCGACAGGGAATTTATCAAAGCCGGTAACGGTCCAGCCATTGTCTTTAAACCATTTTTCCATCATTTGGCCTGTTGCCGATGCCCAAAGTACATCCTGGGTTGCAATATAGACCTTGTTGTAGCCGAAATCCTTGTTGATAAATTTCATTGTGTTCTGAATGTATCCGGCGAGATACCGGGAATCAAGGCAGTTTCTGAAAGAATATTTGTATTTTTCCTTGTCTGAGAGAAGTTTTTCCTGAAATTTAGGTGTCATAGCGATTGTTCCGACATTGATAGTCTTGTATTTCGAATAGATATCCATGGCAGCGAGGAGTGCCTCAGAGCGAAAGTTACCGACCACCGACGCAAATATTTTTTTGTCGAGGATCAGTTTTTCGATCCCGAGCAAGGCCTCTGAGGTTGGAACGCCCGGTTCACCATCCCTGATATCCAGAGCCTCAATTTTAAGGAGTCTTTTTTCCTGACCCACCTTAACGCCACCCTTCGCATTAATCTCTTCAACAGCAAGCTGTGCTGCTCTATGCCCCTCGTAGCCTTCAATTAATTTCAAAGAGGTTGGAACGCCAAGAGAAATATACTGTTGTGCTGCTGATGGAAGAACAAAAAGAACGGTTAGCGCAATGCTGACAAATACAAGAAAAACCCTCTTCATAATAACACCCCCTGTTTAATTGTTTTCAGACGTCTTGCAATGTTACATTTTTTATTACATATGCCCCTTAACTGTAGTCTGTCACGCCATCATTTCAGCTCTACGTTAGCAATAAGAGTGCCAGGACAGGAAATTAAAGCTCACATTGAGTTCAAAGAAAACAGAAGTCCTGAAATCAATATCATCATGTAACATTGTTTAACAAACTGTATAGAAAATAGTCATTAAAGTGTATAATAATGAGCCAGTGGTTAAATTGGTACACGTCATGCGCTTGCCTTTTGTATACCTTCCATTCAATGTCCAACAAAGGCAGACGGGTTCTGGATAAATTGGATTTAGGATAGATATGTTTGGAATATATCATGCATAGGGTTTGATTTTTGAGTACACAAGGAATGAAAAGAAAGAGGGTTATTCGGGTAGCAAACAGGAGACGCATGAGGGGTGGTGTCCTTCGCAAAGGTCTACCAAGCTCTGAGATTTTGTTTGAAAATACAGACGGCGCCATAGGACTTACAGAGCGCAGGCAGACCGCAGCTGCAATTCGTGAATCAAAGAATAAATTTAGGGACTTATCTGAAAAATCTCTCGTTGGCGTTTATCTGATTCAAGACGCTCTATTTAAATATGTCAATCCGAAACTTGCCGAGATATTCGGCTACACAACCGATGAGTTGATTGACAGAAGAGGGCCCAGGGATGTGGTGTGGCCCCAGGATTGGCCTTTGGTTGCCGGAAACATACAGCGCAGACTAGTTGGAGAGATAGAATCAATCCAGTATGAATTCCGGGGTATTACGAAGAACCGGGAAGTCAGGTACATCGAGGTGTACGGATCACGGACCAGTTATAAAGGGAGGCCTGCCGTTATTGGCACCCTTGTTGATATTACAAAGAGAACAAGGGCGGAGGAGCTTGTCAAAGATGCGGAGCAAAAATATCGAAGCATATTTGAAAATGCCGTTGAGGGAATCTTCCAGAGTACACCTGAGGGAAAGCTCATTGCCGCCAATCCGGCATTTGCAAAGATGCTGGGATATGACTCACCTGAAGAGTGCCTTGCGTTAATTACAGATATTGGTTACCAGCTCTACAGCGATTCAGAAGTCCGTGAAGAGTTTATGCAGAAGGTTGAAAGCAGCGGGCTGTTGAAAGGTTTTGAGTGCGAACTGTACAAGAAAAATGGAGAAAGAATATGGGTTTCGATGAACGCCCGTCGCGTCCATGACACAGTCAAAAGAGTCCTTTATTACGAGGGGACGCTTGAGGACATTACGGAGAAGAGGAAAGTTGAACGTGAGCTGAATCACCTTCATCAGTTCAACACGGCAATTATTGAGAACGCTCCGGTAGCCATTTTTACCATTGATTTAAAAGGTAAGTTCATGAGTGTAAATCCGGCCCTTGCTACCCTGTCCGGATTAGGGCTTGAAGTTGAAGAGAAGTTGTTGGGTTTTAACTGGCTCGAGAACCCGTACACGATACGGTGTGGTCTTGCGGAATACATAAGAAAAGGTCTTCAAGGTGAACCTTTTCAGCTCTGGGATTTTGCGTTTATGACGTACAAGGGTGACAGGAATATTTTCATGGATTTTAAAGGCGTTCCTCTCAAAGGAAAGGACGGAGACATCGAGGGACTTCTCTGCATCATTGAAGAAACGACTGAACGGGTGATGACGAGGGCGAAGCTCATGCAGGAGGCGAAGATGTCGGCAATTGGCAGGCTTGCAGCAAGTGTTGCCCATGAACTGAACAACCCCCTTGGGACCTTGGTGGCATATGCAGAGCGGGCGACCAATTACCTCGAATCAATAGGGGAAGATCTTGCAGTGCCGTTGGAATTAGAAAAACTCAGAAGCTACCTTAATATTATTGATGAGGAGGCATTCCGATGCAAGAGGGTGGTATCCGATATCCTCAGCGTTCCTAAAAAAGAGGGAATGGAGATTATCCAGGTTGATATTGAGTGGCTCCTTGACAGGATTCTTGAACGAATCAGCATTGATAACGCCGGGATTATGATCATAAGGGAAGCAAGTGCTCCTTTGCCAAAAATTACCGGCGATTCAAGAGTGCTGCGACAGGTATTTGTGAATCTTATCAACAATGCTGTGGAAGCGCTCGAGGGAAGAATAGATGCAAGGCTATGGGTTCGAACCGCATTGAAGGATAATATGGTAATCGTAAACATTGAAGATAATGGGATTGGCATCCCGGAAGCTATTATCGATAAAATTTTTGAACCACTATTTACAACAAAAGAATCAAAAAAAGGGATCGGTCTTGGATTGTCTCTTAGCAATGATTTTGTAAAAAGCATGGGGGGCACCGTAAGGGTTGAGAGTAGACCTAAGTTTGGAGCCACCTTTATTGTATCGCTTCCAGTCTCTATGGAGGGCAAACAGCCAGGAGAGGGTTCGCTATGACTAGGGTATTAATAGTAGATGATGAGACCAGGCTTGCTGAGGCTTTTCGGGAACAACTAACCGAGGAAGGAATGAAGGTATTTATTGCATCTCAGGCACAAGAAGCATTGTCTATCATGAAACGTGAAAGTATTGATGTGGCAGTTCTCGATATCAAACTACCGGATATGGATGGTGTTGAGTTGCTCCTTAAGTTGAAACAACTGGAGCCAACGACAGAAGTGATCATGCTTACCGGCTATGCTTCAGTAGCAACGGCAATCAGATCAATGAAATTGGGGGCGTATGATTACCTGACCAAGCCATGCAAATTGACGGAACTCTCGAATGTAATCACAAAAGCCCACGAGAAAAAGATGCTGAAGGTAAAGACCATCGTTCTTGAGGAACATCTCCACAGGATAGGGATACATGATGAATTCATAGGAAAGAGTAAAGAGATGGAGAAAGTCAGAAGCCTTATTTCCATGGTTGCAGGTTCAAACATCCCTGTACTCGTTCTAGGTGAAACAGGCACCGGTAAAGAACTCGTAGCCAGAGCCATTCATGACCAAAGTCCCCGGGCGGGTAATCCTTTTGTTGTGGTGAACTCAAGCATTTTTCAGGAGACTATGCTTGAGAGTGAACTCTTTGGATATAAGAGAGGAGCTTTTACGGGAGCGGAGACCGACAAAATGGGTCTCATCGAGATAGCGGATCGAGGCACCTTTTTTATTGATGAGGTTGGTGAGATGGTGGCGAGCATACAGGCAAAGCTCCTGAGGGTGCTTGAAACAGGAGTATTCAGAAAACTAGGAGATACCAAAGAAATAAAGGTAGATGCCAGATTCATATTTGCTACGAATAAAGATCTCAAGGATGCGGTAGAGGAGAAAAAGTTTCGTAAAGATCTGTTTTTTCGTATAAGCTCTTTTATTATTACCCTTCCACCCCTTAGAGATAAAAGGGAAGATATTTCTTTTTTGGTAAGTTATTTCCTCGACAAATTCGCGAAAGGCGGAAAAAAGAAACGTTTTTCACGGGAGGCAATGGAAATACTTATAACATATGATTGGCCTGGCAATGTAAGGGAGCTTTCCAATGTGGTTGAAAGGGCGATCATCGTGAGTAATGACCGTGAGGAGATTCTTGCCAATGATCTCTCTGAAGGTATGTTGAACCCTGTCTCGCGTGTGAAAGAATCAATAGAACCGCAGTCTTTGGGCAGGGTATTGAGCCTTGTTGAGATGGAATCAGAGTATATTCAAACCGTTTTGCATTCTGTGGGTGGGAATAAGAGCAGGGCAGCACGTCTTCTGGGTATAAGCAGGAAGAATCTCTACGATAAGATTAACGCCTCACATTCCAATCTTGACCATAACACTTGATGCGGCCTAGGAAAGATTAGCCGAATTCTGCTGTTTTGCTCTCCTATGCGGAGCATCATTTGGCGATCATAGTGAAAATTTTGCCATGAATGAATAAAGTATATTCATGGATATGCATCTGTTTGCATTGTCTGATTGTGAATTTAATAAGAAATCTTTTAAAGGAGGGCACAATGAAAGGATTCACAGTAATAATGTTGATTTTATTGCTTATGCTGGGAGTGGCTGGTGTCTTGTATGCGACTCCGAAGATTATTGGGCAGTCTGTAGACTACGCGAGCCAGGGTGCAACGTTGAAAGGCTACCTGGCTTTCGATGAAAGCATTGAGGGTAAAAGGCCAGGCGTTCTGGTGGTTCATGAATGGTGGGGTCTCAACGAATATGCGAGAAAAAGGGCTCAAATGCTTGCTGAACTTGGTTACATTGCCCTTGCGGTAGACATGTACGGGGACGGCAAGACTGCTATGCATCCCGATGACGCAGGAAAGTTCTCGTCTGAACTCATGAAAAATTTCGATGTGGCTAAGACGCGATTCCTGGCTGCTTTGGACTTCCTGAAACAACAGCCCATGGTTGATCAGAAAAAAATAGCTGCCATTGGCTATTGCTTTGGGGGTGGTGTGGTCCTGAATATGGCGCGGCAAGGGGCTGATCTGAAAGGAGTTGCAAGTTTTCACGGAAGCCTGGCAGCTATCAGACCTGCAAAAATTGGGATAGTAAAAGCAAAAATCCTTGTTCTTCATGGAGAAGACGACACGTTTGTCAAACCTGAGCAGATTGAAGGCTTCAAAAAAGAGATGTCAGAAGCAAAAGTTGATTTTCAATTTATCTCCTATCCTGGAGCAGTGCATAGTTTTACCAGCCCTGACGCAGATGCTTTGGGTAAGAAATTCAACCTGCCACTGGCCTACAATGCAGACGCCGATAAAAAATCCTGGGACGAGTTGAGGATGTTCCTGAAAAAGATATTCGGGTAACGGTTCCACTCACTGATCTGATTGTGTCGACAAGGGGCCCACTGTGTCGCATATTAAGAGCGGGTTAGAATTTGAAAATTGACAGAGGTAGCCATGAACTGTGACGCAAGGTTTTTGGGACGAGAAATGGTGGGTGGTGAAATAATGCTTTTTAATGTTGAGAAACCCAGTGAATTCAACTTTGTGGCAGGACAGTTCTGTTTTCTTATTGTCCCGGATCTTGACCTGGATTGACGAATTGACATTGCTGAATTATGTTGCGCTTATGATCAAGTCTATATCACGGGATGAGTTACTGACGACCCATGTCAATGGTGCTTTAGCGGAAGCAGTTTGTTGGGACCACACATACCCTGACCTAAACATGCTATGCCCTGCCATCTTAATTTTGGGGCATAAAAGGGAGAGGATAATAACATGAGAACCAAAGTCGGTAAAACAGCATTGATATGGCTGCTGGTACTCGCCCTCACAGTTCCCGCAGGTGCTATCGCGCAAGACACGGGGCAGATTGAAGAAACGCCGCTGAGTTACGCATACACCCAGGAAGATCTCGATCAAATGCTTGCCCCTATTGCACTCTACCCCGATGAGTTGCTTTCCCAGATTCTCATGGCGTCGACATACCCGCTAGAAGTAGTTGAGGCAGATCGTTGGTTGAAAAAGAATCCGAGCCTGACAGGAGATCAGCTTGATGAAGCCTTGAAAGATCAGCCTTGGGACGTAAGCGTCAAGTCGCTCTGTTACTATCCTAGGGTACTTTCCACGATGAGCGAAAATCTGACCCAAACCTCCAACCTCGGAGAGGCCTTTCTGAGCCAGGAGGATCAGGTTATGGATACGGTTCAGAGGCTTCGCGAGAAGGCGCAGGCCCAGGGAAACCTCAAGTCAACAGAGCAACAGACGGTGGTTGTCGAGGGCCCTGACATCATCATCCAGCCGGCTAATCCGCAGGTTGTCTATATTCCTGCCTACGACCCTTGCTGGGTCTATGGGCCGTGGTGGTACTCAAGGTGTTCGCCCCTCTGGTTCTGGTATCCTGGCCTGTGGGCAACGGGCGCGTTCTATTTCGGTCCTCCGATTTTTATCGGCTACAGGGGTTCATGGTGCGGTTTTCAATGGCGCCGCCATAGGATTTTTGTCGATATAAATAGGACACTCTCTTTTCACAGGGCAAAGCCTACCAGGATGCATGGTGGTAGGGAGACTTGGCGGCATGACCCGGGTCACCGCAGAGGCGTGGCTTACCGGAATGAGGCGACTCGCCAACAGTATGGCCAGGGTGGTCGGCCTGGTGTGGATGCCAGGCGTAATTTCAGGGGGTTTGGGCAGGATGGAAGGCCGCCGGGAGGAGTGGGTGTCGAGAGGCAGGGTACCCAGCCACGCGGACAGGAAACCCAACGCCTCCAACCAAGAGGCCCGGAAACAGGGCGATCTCAGTCACGAGGCATAGAGGCTGAACGCTTGCAACCGCGAGTCCCCGAAGGTCAAAGAGCGCAACCGCGAGGCCAGGAGATCGAACGTCAGCCCTCCAGAACCCCTGAAGGTCAGCGACTGCAGCCAAAAGGACCGGAGGTGCAACGTCCAGCGCCAAGGGCACCTGAGGCACAACGAATACAGCCTCGGGCAGATACAGGCAGTCTTGGGGGACGCAGTGTTGGGTCGCCGAGGGGTGGCGAAAGCAGTTTCCAGGGTCTTGGAAGCGGTCCTGAGGTCAGACAACAGAGCGAGCGCGGATGGAGCAGTATGGGCTCAGGCATAAGAGGTACCGTGCCCCAGGGAGGTCAACCCAGTTTGGGAGGCCTTGGCGGCAGCGGGGTATCCCGTGGCGGATCTCGCGGCGGCGGTGGCAGGGGAAGATGAGCAAGCAGGACGCTCATGCGATCATACATTCCTATGGCCAAGTCCCAAAGATGAGGCGTAAGCCGTTAGCCCGTTCTCTGGCAAGAGAGGAAGGTCGGGTACCCACTTAGCGGGTGGAGACTGCGTTCGTGGAGTGGGCGACGCAAGCCCCGGAAATGGAGGTAGACGATGGTATTATCCATATGTAATAGAAAAAAGGCTTTCATTGCGGTAATTCCTTTTATAATCATATCCGTCATGCTCCTTTTTACCTTTGCCTGCGGCCTCAGTTATGCAGCAGGGCAAAAGAGCTTCGGTTCTCCTGAAGAGGCAGTTAAGGCTATGCTGGAAGCAGTGAGAACTGACAACAGTTCTGAACTTATCGTCATTTTTGGTCCAGCCGGGGAGGAATTGGTATATTCGGGGGATGAAGCTCAAGACAAAGCGAAACGGGAACGTTTTGCCAAGGCTTACGAGGAGAAGAACAGGCTTGAGCGAATTGGAGAAAAACGGGTGATACTCCATGTTGGAATAGATGATTGGCCCATGCCTATTCCCATCGCGAAAGTGGGTAAAAGGTGGCAATTTAAGACTGAGGAGGGTAAACGGGAAATACTTGCCCGCAGGATAGGAAGAAATGAGCTGAGTGCCATTCAGGTCTGTCTCGCTTACGTAGATGCTCAAATCGAGTATGCTGAGGGCCGTGGGAAGAATCAACTCGCGGAGTACGCACAGAGGTTTGCCAGCGGCCAGGGCAAAAAGGACGGTCTGTGTTGGGAGGCAAAGGAGGGTAGCCCACCAAGTCCCATGGGCCCTCAGATAGCCAACGCCTGCAAAGAGACTTTTGTGGGGAGCAATTCAGGCGAGGGGCCTGTGCCGTACCACGGATACTTTTACAAGATATTGAGAGGACAGGGCCGGAATGCTCCGGGGGGAGCATATGATTATGTTATTGATGGCAGGATGGTAGGCGGATTTGCTCTTATTGCATATCCTGCGCGGTATGGGGCTTCGGGTGTTATGACATTCATTGTGAACCAGGATGGAGTGGTATATCAAAAAGACCTTGGTAAGAATACAGAAAAGCTTGCCAATACCGTGGTGCTTTTTGATCCAGACAAGACATGGCAGAAGGTAGAATAAAACAAAAAAAACAAATGAATAATAAGATAGAAGAAATTGCCGAGTTGATCATCAATTCAAAGCGAATTGTCGTATTTGTGGGAGCCGGGTTAAGCACAGAATCTGGCATCCCTGATTTTAGAAGCCCAGGGGGCGTGTGGGATAAATATGACCCGGAAGATTTTTATTTTCAAAATTTCCTCTCCAGTGAGGCCTCGCGGGAAAAATACTGGCAGATGGCGACAGAAATGTATGATTCCATGAAGGATGCCAAGCCCAATCAGGCGCACCTTGCCGTGGCAGAACTGGAAAGGCTCGGTAAGCTGGACTGCCTCATAACTCAGAATATAGATGGCCTCCATTTTAAGGCGGGGAATTCTCCTGAGAAGATCCTGGAACTCCACGGTACTGCTATGTATGTTACATGCCTTAGTTGCAATAAGCGATATGATCGTGATGCAATTCAACTCCGAATAGTAGAGGGCGACAAAGCGCCTCGTTGTAAAGAATGTACCGGACTCCTCAAGCCCGCCACCATCTCTTTTGGTCAGCCCATGCCCGAGTGGGAGACAAGGGAGGCATACGAACGCTCAGCCACATGCGATCTTTTTATTGTTATTGGATCATCTCTTGTAGTTCAACCAGCGGCTTATATGCCTGTGGTTGCCCACAAAGGAGGTGCGAGGCTTGTTATTATCAACCGTGATGAGACCGCATGTGATGACATTGCAGATATCCAAGTGAAAGCCCAGGCAGGCCCAACCATGGCATCCGTGCTGGAGAAGGTTCGTGAAGCTTTATCGAAGAAGCAATAAGCGTAGCCAACTTTTGTGGAATAGCTATACTACCGTTCAGGAAGCATCTTGTTGATGAGTCTTGTTTTCAGTCTTCGAGGCCAATGCACGGGATTTCGTAAAGTGTGCCATGCTATAAGAGCGCTTGCAAACTGTTGGCCGGTCAGTCTCTTTTCTCCATAGGCCTCAATACTCAAGGCAGTAATAATAGTTTCGATCTCTGCCTTCAACTTGGGGAATTGGTGGCTAAGACGGGCGCCAAATTCAAGAGGGGTATCGGTTATCAGACGGGGAAGGCCGCTTCGTCTGCCCCATTCTGAAAGAACTGAGAAAAGTTCTGCCGCCCTTGTGTATCCGTGAGTTACATTTTTCACTGCCTTCCAAAGTGCTGAAAAAAAAGCCCACAGTCGGACGAACCATGGCAGAGAATCATCGCGATTTACAGCAGTCCTTGGGTTGATAGCGGTTCTTGAAAAAAGCCATTTGAGAATTAGGAATATGAGAAGAGCTATGGCAGAGGCGAAAAACAAAACTATTATTACCTCAATTCCCCATCGAAAAATTTTCTCCAGAAGTTCAGTCAACCAACTACCCACGAACATTGATTCTGATCCCTGACCTCCTTTTGGGGATGAGCCCGATGGAGGATCTGGCCTTATCCGTCCACCGGTGAACATGAAACTAATCACACCGCTCACAACCGGCAATATCCAGAAGGCAGTATTCTTAAGAACCCGTTGCCCTGTCTCGGCCACTTGAGTCAAGATGGGTATAAGAAAAGATATCAGGCTGGAAGCAGAAAGAACGATGACGGAGACAATGCTCATAAGAATGCCAAAACCGCCATGGCCCGGCAGGAAATGCCTTGACCCATCATGACCGACTCTGGTCATCCCAATTGCAATAATGCTGAGAAGCAAATATGGATAAATCAATGCGGAAGACACATGGTCGTCAGCATCGATACCACCTTTCACTCGGAGCGCGAGCTTCGCAAGGAGCAGAACAAAGAATGCAGCGAGTCCAATGTCAAAACGGGCGCATGTTGCAACATAGATCTTCTCTCTTTTTGCGAAGGTAGCGCCGCCAAACCATATGAGGCCAACCCAGATGAGTGCAAGAATGAGATGGACCCATTCCAGCGGCGTCCTTGAAGCAGCAAGAAACAGGTTGATCCAAGCGGTTCCGGCGACCGGATGCGATGGATAAAACAGTCCATGGAGGAGGATCAAAGATGCAAATGAATAAGCGAGGATGTGCATTAAAATCAGCGTTACAATCCTCCACCCTCGTCCTCTGGATGCATACGTTAGGATTCCGGCGAAAGTAAAGATAGCTGCCATTGCGGGAAGAGAAATGCTATGCCCCATAATCGCTTTCATGGAGAAGGAAATCCAGGCATAGATCCAACAAATCTCCATGCCGCTGCTAATACAAGTCAAGAGAACGCCGCCTCTTTTCTTCATGTCGGTCGTGCCTCCTCGATGAAGGTTTGGCCTTTTGGTGGGATGTAAATTTCCGAGACAACAGGGCTGTTCCCTCTAAGTAATGAGACTGTCTCGGCGGCCAACATTACTACTGGCGTTTTCCAGCGTTTCAGGTATTCGACGATGATCCTCGACCCGGTATCCTCGTCCAATGAAAGGCAAAGGCATGTTGTGCCCCAGGGAACTGCCCCGGCGACCTTTATAGTATCTATGAAGTTTTCTCTGCATTCTAATCTCAGTCTTGCCAGCGTTTCCAAGACAGTTGATACCTGTTGGGAACTTCTTGAAATGGCAACAGATGACGAAGATTCCTTCACCACGCCATTCGTCAGAAGGCCAATGGCACAACCCCGACGGTCAAATTGCATGGCGAGAGAAGCGATAACCTCAAGCCCCCATTCAAATGATTCTTCGGCATTGGCTTTTGCAAACCCCTCAACGTCTATAAGGAAAAGGATCTTTTCCTGCACCGAAGAGTCAAACACCTTCTCCTGTAACCGCTGATGGCGCGCGCTTGCCTTCCAATGGATGTATCTTGCAGGCCGGCCATAGTGGTAATCGGAGGTGCCGAGGATGTATACCGGATCGTCGACAGGGCTTTCACCACCAGGAATACCAAAGAACTCACGTTTCGGAAAGTTAAAAGGAGCAAGCGGAACAATCCTTGGATACACCACGACTTGGAACCTCTCATTGTTTATTGATTCATTCTGGAAGAAACCAAGGAGGTCACCGGATATCGTTCGTAAAGGCCCCACTTCGTAAATACCCCTTCTAAGGGTTGTCAACTGCCACTGAAACCGGGTTCTCTGATACCACAGAAGGGTTTGTTGTCCTGTGAAAGGCACAGGCTCAGCAAAGGCATTCAGTGGCCCATCTACAGGCGCTTCAACCTCCAGCCATACAGGGAGGGGCTTGTGGTTTTCGACCGTTGCCGTGAAAGTAAACTTTTCGCCAGGGAAGACCCTATACCTGTCTGTAGCAAGACGATAGATGATCTTTTTCCCGGCCAGTTTTGCCCATACTTTCAGGGTAATAGCAATGCCGAAGACAAGGATACACAAGATTATAAGATCATACTGATGATTCAGGAGGCCAATAAAAAGGAAGAGACCAACCGCAACCATCATGATGGACGTTATGAAAAGACTTGATACCCGCCTTACCAGTATCATTTTCATTTATCACGATTTCATCTCTGCGGCTGGCACGGCAATCTGGTTTAGGATCTGATTCACAACATCTTCCTGTGATGTGCCTCTTAATCGCTCCTCTTCCTTAAGAATCATTCTATGAGCGAGGACAGGTACTGCGAGCGATTTAATATCATCAGGAAGCACATACTCCCGGTCCCTCAATGCAGCGAGCGCTTGCCCGGATCGCATCAATCCAAGTGAACCTCTGGGGCTTGCACCGAGACGAAGTAAAGGGTTTGAACGGGTAGCCCCTACAAGTGATGTTATGTATTCCTTTACCGCTCGGGAAACGTGTATTTTTTTACGGGCCTTCTGCAAGCTGGAGATTTCAGCAGGGGTGGCGACTGATGAAAGCCCTTGAAGGGGATCTTCTTCTTGAAATCGTTGAAGAATTGCAATTTCCTCGTTCTGTTCGGGATACCCGAGTCGTATTCTCAGGAGAAAACGATCAAGTTGCGCTTCGGGCAGAGGAAATGTTCCCTCAAGTTCAATAGGGTTTTGCGTTGCCATAACGAAAAAAGGATGAGGTAAGGTATGGGTTTTTCCGTCCACAGTGACTTGGCGCTCCTCCATGCTCTCGAGAAGGCTGGACTGAGTTCTCGGTATTGTTCGGTTGATCTCATCAGCAAGAAGCACATTTGTCATGACCGGACCTTGCTGAAAGACGAACTGACCTGAACGTTGATCAAATACACTGAACCCTGTTATGTCAGCAGGCAACAGGTCCGGAGTAAACTGAACCCTTTTAAAAGATGCACCGATACTTTTTGCGAGTGATTTGGCGATGAGGGTCTTGCCAAGGCCGGGAATGTCCTCAATCAGGATATGGCCCTCTGCGAGAAGGCCAACTAACAAAAGTTCCATAGAATGTTCCTTGCCAACAATAACACGGGACATATTCTCCATGATTTGTTTGCATAAATCGAAATTCATAGTATCTCCATTTCCGGGGCTAGCGTCGCCCCCTCACCAGGCAAAGCCGTTTGAGCCTCCCCTTCTCGCCCAAGAATGGGCTAGTTAATCCTTACCCCTTAATCCCTAATCCTGCGTTTATTTCTGAGGCAAATTCCCACGGAAAATCCTTAGAAATGAACATATACAACAGAGACTTCAAGCCTGCAGTGATTGAAAAAGAGAGCGGATTTCCAGAGGTACACCTCTGAAGTCGAGATGTCTGGCTATATCCTCCATGGTAAAACCTCTTGTTTTACGAAAAGAGGCGTTTCCCTGTGCACACAGCTTTCCGGATTCATCTTCGATGATTCCGTCGAGGTGATATGTATTGTGGGTTGACCGGACGAGATGACCGGCGGCACGGTATGTCTTTCCACATAGAACAGGTCTTTTGAACTCTGCCTCAATCTTCCAGGTTGCACAAATCTTTTTTGTCTCCATGAAGAGGGTCCACCACATTACTTCGTCAAGTATGCCGGTAACAATACCACCATGCAACATCCCGTCGTAGCCCTGAAATTTCTCGTGGGCTGTAAATTCACATGAGGCTTTGCCATTCCCATAGTGTAGCTCGAGAGCAAGACCACCAGTGGCAGGTCCGCAGAAGAAACATTTTTTATATCCGGGTAGAATTCCGTTCATTGATTGATCGCCCCTTCCTTCCTTTTCTCAACGTATTGTACCATTTTTGATGAAAAGATGTAGAGAAAAAGACATTCTAACTTTGCGTAATTTATTAAATTTAATTATTAATCAAAAACTATCGCAAAGAAAATATGAGGGAGCGTTAATAAAATTTATACAACTATAAATTTAATTGTATGTAAAAATATGGAACATAGATGTAGAATCGTTGCATAAAATATAAAATTGTAATATTGCGGTAATTAAACGGGTACATTTTTTAAGGTCTGCCGCGATTTTGATACTCCAATCCCCTGTTCAGGCATTTGAGGGCAAACTCTGGCAGGAGTAAAAAAGAAGACTGAATACCCATAGCAGGCAAGGGAAGGTTTTATCAAGTCCGGTATGACTTACTATGCCCCGTTGTGCACAACGGGAGTTGTTTATTACCTTCTATGAAGGCTGTTAAGGAAAGAAATGTTTATTATGACAATTTTCAATACACTGTGGTTCAAATTTAAACGTAGATTCTATGGGTTCATTATTGCTAACTAGCTGAAATAGAAAGATAAATAAGATAATTTTATTATGGTATCAAATTTGCTTACCAGAAAAGAAACACTAGAATTATGCTGCAACCATGAGCCAGACGTTATTGCGGATCAATGCAAGAATTATGGCTAATGCTCAGGGGAAGGGGGAGGTATGGATATAACACGAAGGCAGTTTCTCCTCAGAGGGGGAGCTGCAGCTGCCGGTCTGGCAATTTCAGGAAAATCTGCAAATGCGAAAGTTATTGATTCGCCAGAACTGAGGATCAAAGGCCTAAAATCAACCACAACGATCTGCCCTTTTTGTGCTGTGGGATGCGGGATGATCGTCCACGTCAAGGATGGCAAGGTGGTAAACATAGAAGGGGACGAGGCAAGCCCCATAAATAAGGGTTCCCTCTGCTCAAAAGGAGAGGCCCTCTTCCAGGTGGCGAACAACGAACGTCGTCTGCAAAAGGTTATGTATCGTGCACCGGGTTCTGACCATTGGGAGGAAAAGGCATGGGAATGGTCCCTTGACCGCATTGTAAAACTGATGAAAGAGACACGGGACCGAACCTTCACAGTAAAGGAAACGAATAAGAAGGACGGGAAACAATATACGCTGAACCGGACAGATGGGATGGCCATCCTGGGAGGGGCCGGACTTGACAACGAGGAATGCTACCTTTTAAGCAAGTTTGCCCGTTCCATGGGGGTTATCTACCTGGAGCATCAGGCGCGTCTTTGACACTCGTCCACGGTCGCCGGGCTGGCGGCATCTTTCGGACGCGGTGCTATGACAAATCACTGGACCGATCTGAAAAACAGCGATTGCATCATGGCCATTGGCTGTAATCCCGCTGAAAACCACCCAATATCCTTTAAATGGATTGAGGCGGCTATAGATAAAGGGGCGAAGCTTATAGCTGTTGATCCACGTTACA
>Ga0105103_10000444_pt1 | contig 23330 bp, 21 predicted proteins | sample PPLLaktember2015_2_FD_79107 | JGI IMG/M metagenome (GOLD analysis project Ga0105103, IMG submission 79107) | Freshwater sediment microbial communities from Prairie Pothole Lake near Jamestown, North Dakota, USA - PPLs Lake P7 Core (6) Depth... | ecosystem: Environmental > Aquatic > Freshwater >...
GTTCTTGCTCCGCAATGCCCACCTGCTGGACCTCGGCGATCTGGCCAACGAGATCCGATTCCGGAAGAATCCGAATCCGTGGGTGACCTACGTCCTCGACACCAATCCGAATTATACGAACGTCTGCACGATCGACTGCATCTTTTGTGCGTTCTATCGTCATCCGGGAGAACCGGGCGCGTATACGCTCACGATCGACGAACTCATTGCGAAGTTCAAGGAATCGGCCGCGAAGGGGGTCACGACGGTTCTGCTTCAGGGGGGCGTCAATCCTGCGCTTCCGTTCGAGTACTATCTCGAACTTGTCCGGCGAACGGTCGCAGAAGTGCCCGAAGTGCATCCGCATTTCTTTTCGCCGTCCGAGATCATCGGTCTATCCCAGATGACCGGCCTGACGACGGAAGGAGTGCTGCAGAAATTGTTCGATGTGGGATTGCGCTCGATGCCGGGTGGAGGAGCGGAGATCCTTTCCGACCGCGTCAAGAAGAAGATCAGCAACAAGAAGGGGACCTCCGCCGATTGGTTGGATGTGATGCGGGCGGCGCACAAGGTCGGCATTCGAACGACCGCGACGATGATGTATGGTCATCTCGAGACGGACGAGGACATCCTGACGCATTTGGACGCGATCCGGGCTCTGCAGGATGAGACGGGTGGATTCACAGCGTTCATTCCGTGGTCATTCAAGCCGGGCAATACGCCGCTCGAGAAGATCATCCCGCACTACGCGACTCCCACCCGGTATCTCCAGATGATCGCACTGTCGCGCATCTATCTGGACAATATCCAGCACATCCAGGCGTCCTGGTTCTCGGAAGGGAAGAAGATCGGACAGATCGCGCTTCATTTCGGCGGGAATGATTTCGGCGGGACGCTGTTGGAGGAGAACGTCCACGCCGCGGCGAACTTCGTGAACACGACGAATGCGGAGGAATGCCGGAAGCTGATCCGACAAGCGGGATTCACGCCGGCCCAGCGGACGACCTTGTATACGGTGATTCGGGTGGATGAGGAAGCGGCGGCCGCGTAGCGTGCGCTAGGAATCGATGAGGCCGGCGAGGTTCTCGTAGAAGATCTTCTTGATGTCGTTCATCGGGATGCGCATTTCCTGCGCCAGCTTGAGCTGGTTATCCACGATGTCATAGCGGTATCCCCGGGGGAGGAGACCCGAATCCGAGCCGAAGAGAATCCGGCTTGATCCGAACACTTCCAACGTGCGCTGATACACCTTTCGGAGATCCGGTTGCATCGGGTGGTCCGCCATCCAGGAATTTGATCCCGCCGTGTCCACGTACACATTCGGACACTGTTTTCCCACCTCCAACAGCTCGTCGAATTTTCCGGCGCCGAAATTCGGAATGATGAACTTGATTCCCGGGAACTTCTTCGCGACCGGGATCAGGCTCTTCGGGTCGGCGAATTCTTCGTTGATCTGTGTCGGAATCCCGGCGTAATCGCGCGGCCGGATGATGAGCTTGCCGAACTGGACAATGGCGATTCCCTTGATGTCCTGGAGGAGATTGAACAGTGGGAGCAGCCACTCATCTTGGACGTTGATGTGCGCGAGCGATGGATACAACATCACGCCGCGCATGTGCTGTTCCTTCAGGCGTTTCTCCGCCGTTTCCATCAGGAGGTTTGAGTTCGGATCGACCGTGATGATCCCGGTGAGTCGCTGGGGAAACGCTTGGACGGCCTTCACGACCGAATCTTCATCCCCCGGGATACTGCTGATGAGTAACAACCGTTCAAGCTTCCACTTGTCGATGATGTCGATCCACCGTTTCGCAAGCTGGACGGGATCGTCGCCGGGGATCTCGAGATGCCCCTTTGTCGCGAGGTTCCGCAATTCGGAATTCGTGTCGGCGCGGTTCGGTTTCTGCTTGATGAGAAACTTGAAGTACGCGTTCGAGTAGAAGTGGACGTGTGCGTCGAATATTTTGTAGAGGCCGATCATGCGAGGAATGCGTCAGAGAAGCCGAACCTCCGGCACTGATGGGATCAATCCGCGTTCTGAGCCCAGCGTGAACAGCGTCTGCAGCGCGTGGCGTCCTCGTTCGCCCATGTTGATGGTCAGCTCGCTGACATACATCTTCACGAAGCGCGTCCCCAAGTCCGTGTCGATCCCGCGCCCATACTGCAGCGCGTAGGGGATCGCCTCGGACTGGTGCGTATATCCGTAATGGATGCTCTGGCGCAGGCCTTCGGAAAGCCGCTTGGCAAGATCCTCACCAAGGTCCTTCCGCACGACGTCGAGTCCGAGAGGAAGCGGGAGACCGGGATACGATGATTCCCAAAGCTCTCCGAAGTCGACGACCTTGTTGAATCCCGCTTCACGATAGGTGATCTGGCCTTCATGGATAAGCAGTCCGGCGTCGAACTCTCCGGATGAAACACGGTCCATGATCTGATCGAACGGGACGTCGACATTCTCGACCCCGTCAACAAAGATCTTGAAGATAAGCGTCGCGGTCGTCAGCGGACCGGGTGTTGCCACCCGTTTTCCCTTGAGTTCCGCGACTGACGTGAACTTCTTCGAAACCAGCACGGGGCCGTAGCCTTCTCCCATGCTTGCTCCCGTGGCCATGATCCAATACTTGTCCGCAACGGAAGCATAGGCATGCGCGGAGATCGCCGTCACCTCAAGCTCGCCGCGCATGGCGCGTTCGTTCAGCGTTTGGATGTCCTCAAGCTGATGTGCAATGACGATGCCGGGAAGCTTGACCTTCCCGGACGAAAGGCCGTAGAACATGAACGCATCGTCGGGGTCCGGACTGTGTCCGACTCGAATGATCCGATCAGAATTGTGTGGTGTTTGAGTCATTTGGTGGCGACGTAAATGGAGGCGATTCCCCCGGTCAAGGATTCCCATGCGACATGCGCGAATCCTGCACGGCGCAGATGCGCTGCAAAGGCGGCGCCATCGGGGAATTCGGCGACCGTCCGGGGCAGATATTCATAAGCCTTCTTGTTCCGCGAGACCAACCCACCGACGGCAGGAAGGAGAACGCGGCTATACAATCGATAGATCGGGCCAAACAACCGTCCGCGCGGTGTGGAGAATTCAAGGATCACCGCAACGCCACCCGGTACCAGAACGCGAGCGAATTGCGCAAGGCCGGCTTCGAGGTTCGCGAAATTCCGAACGCCGAAGGCGACCGTGACAGCATCGAAACTCCCTTCGCCGAAGGAAATCTCCTCCGCGGCCATCCGTTCGACGCGGATGCGATGATTGAGTCCGCGCCGGGCGATCTTCTTCTCGGCGATCGCAAGCATTGATGCAGAGACATCGATCCCAACGATCTCCGACGGAAGCATCTCCGCGGCAGTCAGGGCGACGTCCGCCGTCCCCGTGGCGACGTCCAGCAAACGCTTGGGGGCTGACGGGACAAGCCTGCTGATCGCGCGTCGACGCCAACGGACATCCGTACCCGCGCTCAGAACCCGGTTCAACAGATCATACCGGTGGGCGATGGAATCGAACAGCGACTCGACATACGAACGGTCATACGTCGTCCGGGGAGGCGTTGCGGCGTTGAGATCGGCGGTCGTCATCCAGTCGCTTTGAAAGATTCAAGTAACACAAAATATACGGAAGAGAGGGATGATTTCCAATGTCGCATCCCAATGGAGGCATTCCAAAGCGAATCGATGAGATTTCTTGAATCCGATTCAACATTGGCGTATCATCGTATCATGTATATCGACACGCACGCGCATCTGTTCTTCGAGGATTTTCAGCAGGACCTTGCCGCCGTCCTCGTTCGCGCAATCGAAGCGGGAGTCCGGCAGATCGTGGTTCCCGGAACCGACGTCGCCACGAGCAGGCAGGCGATCGCCTTGGCGGAAGCGCACGACGGCATCTTCGCTTGCGTCGGCATTCATCCGCACGAGGCTGCGAAGTGCTCGAATGATGACATCGAACTGATCAGGGGCATGACCCAGCACGAGAAAGTTGAGGCCGTCGGCGAGATCGGCCTCGATTTCTATTACGACTTCGCGCCGAGGGATCGACAAGGAGAAGTGCTGAAGCGCCAGCTGGATATCGCGGTGGAGGCGAATCTTCCGGTCGTGATCCATACGCGGGAGTCCCTCGCCGAAACGATGGCGACGGTTGAAGCACAGGTCCAGCAGCATCCGGATTGGCGGAACGAACGCGGAGTGTTCCATTGCTTCCCCGGGACGGTACAAGATGCGCGCCGGCTTAGCGCACTCGGATTCTTCGTCTCGTATCCGGGTATCGTGACATTCAAGAAATCGGACGCGATGTCTGTTGTGCGGGAATTCGGTTTTGAGAACATCTTGCTGGAGACCGATTCTCCGTACCTCGCTCCGGTCCCGCTTCGAGGAAAGCGGAACGAACCAGCCAACGTTCCGCTCATCGCCAGGCACATCGCAGCACAATGCGGTGTGGAGGAGTCCGCCGTCGAACAGGTGACCACGAACAACGCTCAACGTCTGTTTCAATTGGGGGACGCACTCTTATCAAAGGAACACTTATGATGACGCGAACTGTGCCCTCAAAACATATGATCCTGTTGATTGCAGCCTTGCTCCTGTTGGGACAGGAGCTCAATGCCGGCGGCAAACTTGGCATCTATGGAATCCGCATGACGCCGTACGGAGCGGCGGCTCGGGATTACGCCCGTCCCGGCTGGGGAGGAGGCATTCACGCGGTCGTCCCCCTCGAGTCCATGGCGAATCTTGTCGCCTTCGACGGCGGGCTCGAAATTGTCAATCTGCTTTCGGCGACAAAATTCTTCCAGGACCGACTCACGGGATTGCGGACGGAACAGCAGACCTCGCAGAACTACTTCAGGCTGTTCGTCGGAGGGGAGATCGGCGGACATGGGAATGGCTTCATCCGGCCTCATGGGGGGATCCATCTCGCGCTGGTCCATTATCGGATCGACACGGATGTGGTGATCCCGGACGACTTCGATCGCGAGAATGAGATCCGGCAGGAACTGCAGGAGGAGGGACGGACCATCTTCGGGTACGACATGACCCTCGGCGTCGATCTGAATTTCAGCAATACATGGACCATTGACGGCGGCGTTCGATACGTCAAGAGCTTCAGTCTGCCGCAGCAACTGGGCGACGGTTCGGTCACCGTTCACCCGGATTACTTTCAGATCTATCTCGGCGTGGGGATTTCGTTCAATGCGTTCCAAGGAGACTGAGGAATGACGCGGTCACTGTTCCTGCTGGTGTTTGTTCTGACCACAGAGATATCGGCACAGGAGATAAGCCGTCGCGACATCATGCGGTGGCAGGATGAGCGTGGGCCGGTCGATTCGCTTCTCGTGGCGCTCGAATCGCATGAGTCTGCAATTCGGAACCGGGCCGCATCCGCGCTTGCGAATCTGCAGGACACCATGGCGGCCGTGGCACTCGGGGCCCGCTTGTCCGATGATGATCCGGGGGTGCGCCGTTCTGCGGCGTTCGCACTCGGCCTCACGCCAAGTCCGTACTCGGATGTGATGCTCTTTTCCCGCTGGACGGCGGAGAACGATCGTTCGGTGCGAATCGCGATGAGTGAAGCGTTGGGAAGAACGAGCACACCTTCGGCGCTCGACGTGCTCGCGCAACTCCTTCCTTCGAAGAAGCGGGAAGACGCACGCGAGTTCTCCCTCGCATTCCTCCGCTTTTCGCTCCGGGGAATCCACACGCCCTTGGCGATCGCACACGCGTTCGATGATCTCGCGCTGGACGATGACGAGATTCGTTGGCATTCCCTCTATGCACTGTGGCGTTCCAGTCCGAATGAATCCGTGGACAGCGGGATCATTGCTTCGGAACGTCTGTTGTCGCATCTGGCGGCGAGCCGGTCTTCTGATGTGCGTATGCATCTGGCGACGCTCTTGGGAAGGTCGAGGACCGATGTGAGCGCGCGGTTGCTTGAAAACATGCTGCGGCGTGAGTTGAGTGCGAAGCGAGCGGATTGGCGCGTCCAGGTTTCCGTGGTTCGAGCGGCAGCTGGCCGTGCCGTGTCGACTCGACACTTCGTCGAGCATCTGCTGCGCTATCTCTCCGTGGAGAATTCTCACGTGCGGATCGCCCTCCTTCAATCGCTTGTCCAATCGGCGGTGCTCACAGCGAAGGACACGCAGGCGGTGCGCGTGATTCGTGAGAACTTTCGGCAGATGCTCCGCACCGGCACCACCGAGCCGATGCCCGTCCGGGCAGAAGCGTATGTGCTCCTTGGACGCCTCGGGCTGGCGGATGAATTCGGGACCGCACCGCTGCTCGAGGATCCGACCACCGATCCGTGGTTGCGATCCAGGCTGCTGGAGGCGTTCGCGCAGCTTCCGTTGAAACGGAATATGGTGCTCGTCATGCAGTACCTGAATCACGATACGAGCCGGATCGCCGCAGCAGCATGGGAAAGCCTGAAGCGCCTGTGCGTTCCACCGCTCGTCCGTTCCCTGTCGACGGATGAATCGTTCTGGCCCGCGTTTCCAGCCCGCATTGCGGAAGCGGCGCGTGCATCGCTCGAGCGGAGGGACATCGCGTTGACGGCGTCCGTTGCGGCCTTTCTGGGCGACTCGCTCGTTCATGCAACGCTCGCCTCGACGGCGCATGAGCCGATTCTTCGCTCAGCGATGGAGGAGGCGCTGGCGCGTTCGGAAAGCGCGGTCGATGTCGAGTCGATGCAGGCGCTGATCGCCGCGCTCGGCATATGGCGTGACTCGTCGAGCATTCCTCTTTTGGAGAAGCTGCTGAAAGATCCCGACCGGACGGTGGTGGCGGAAGCCGTTCGTGCTCTTGAGCTGATCACAGGGCGGTCATACGCCGGCTCCATGCCCGCACGAGGGAAGCCTCAGCACCGGGACCACGACTGGACACTGCTGGCCGGATTGTCGGACAAGACGCGCATCACCGTCAAGACAACGAAAGGGGAATTCATCCTGCAGCTGCTTCCTGACGATGCACCGTTCACGGTGGTGAATTTCGTTCGGCTTGTGCGAAGGGGTTTCTACGATGGTCTTCTCTTCCATCGGGTGGTTCCCAACTTCGTGATTCAAGGAGGAGACCCGCGCGGAGACGGTTGGGGAGGACCCGGCTACACGATTCGCACGGAAGTGTCGATGCGCGGATATGAACGTGGAAGCGTCGGGATCGCGAGCGCAGGAAAGGACACGGAGGGATGTCAGTTCTTCGTCACCCATAGCGCGACGCCGCATCTCGACGGGCGTTACACGATCTTTGCGCGCGTGGTGAAGGGGATGGATGTCGTCGATGCGATCCAGATCAATGATCGGATCCTGAGCATCCGAATGACGAAGTAGAGATCAACGACCCGATTTCTTGTCTTGATAGTATGAACGATGTTCGGGGTCGTACGTCGACAACTGGTCGAACACGGCGGCATCCCCGTAGTTGACGAATGCGTCCCCGATCTCCCGATATTTTGAATCGAAGAACTGCTTCACGAGCACGGACGTCGGATTCTGACGGCGTCGTTCCTCATTGATCGTTTCGATCGCCTTCAGCATGTTGGCGAGCCCCCCCCGTTGGTCGGTCTGCAAAAGATCGATCCCATCAAAGTGGTAGCTGTTGAACGCGTTCCGAATCGCGTTGTACTTGACATCATTCAACTCAGTGGCAAGACCCATCCGGCTGTAGCTGGCGGACGACAATTGCCATGCCGACGAGTAACTCCCGGTCGAACCCAACTGGCAGATATTGAGCGCTTTCTGGAACCACCGTGCCCCTGAAAGGGGAGTGTAGGTTTCGACGTCGAGGCCGATCATCACGTACGCATAGTAGTCGAGCAGGTCCGTCAAGGCATCGAACGCCAGGTCGTCCTGATACATGCGTTGGTTGGGGATGTACGTGAACTCACATTTCTCGTCCATGATGCGGACGATCGGCGAAACGCGCTCTGATTTGTCGTTGCCAATATACATCGGCCGCTGACTGGCGACGAAGAACTGTGTCAGGTATCGGCTTTCTCCGCTGACCGACTTGAAAAAGACATCCATCGTGCAAACGATCTTGTCTCCCATCATATCTTCGTCGGTGAATCGCGTGCTGTTCATATACCGCTCGAGCTTGGACTAGAAATTGCGCAGATAGTCCCGCTGAGCGGTCGGAATGTTCTCAACGTTCACGGTGACGTCGCACTGGAGTTCCTGCGCGATGGCATCTCCCCCCAGCAATCCCCCCAGAAGCAGTAATCCACTCAAAACGATTCTCATCGGATCCTCACGGAGTTGGCATGAGCAATATAGCACTTTTCGGAGGTGGCGGCAATATCGCGCGGCTTCTGCTGGTCGCAGGACTCGTCGCGGTATGCGACGCCGCGAGGTCACAGAGCCTGTTCACAAACGACGCGCGGAACTGTTCGGCAGGCGGATTCGTAACCGCGTTTCCGTCCCCCTGGGGAATCCCGGCGGTCCCCGCCTCGGATTCGTCGACCGCGGTTGCAGTGACGTGCGCCGTGGTCCCGTCACCGTTCGGCGTTCCCTCGCTCCGCACGATGATCGCTGCAGGATCGTTGCAGGCGGGGGGAGCCGGGTTTGGTCTCGGCGCGAGTCAAGCAGGAACCACGGTGTTTCGCGAACTGATCGTGCGGATGGGTGCAGCGGTTCCGATCGGAGCAGACTTCACGTGTTCTGTTGCGCTCGTTTGGCATCGAATGACATTTGAGCGCTATGGGAGTGCGTCAACATGGACGACAGATCTCGGACTGCGGCAACGCCTGTCGGAGGATCTGCATGTTCAGGCGCTCTTTGTGAATGCCGCTGGCAGAATGGGAGGGAAAGGTATCGATGTCCCGGGCCGGCAGGTACTTGGGGCGGTGTGGAGGCCATGGACCGACCTTCTCATCGCCGGGGAGGTGGAAAAGGAATTGTCGTTTCCCCTCACGGTGCGGGGCGGGATTGAGTGGACTCCATTGAGCGGCGTCGTTCTTCGGGCAGGAGCGTCGGATAGTCCAGCGATCGCTGCGGGGGGCTTGACGATCTTCTTCTATGGAGTGGAACTCACACTCGCTTCGGTTATGCACGATCCGCTTGGTTGGAGTCAGCTCGTTGAATGCAGAATCCATTTCGGAGGAGAAGAATGATGCTTCGGTCTGTGCGATGTGCATCCTGCGCGTTCCTCCTCGCAAGTTCGCTTGCCACATTGTCACCTCTCGTTGCACAAGAGGAACCAACCGCTGCATCGGTCGTTCTCGATGAGCTCCTCGATGAACGGGAATCGGAGATCGACGCGGAAGCGATGGAAAAGCTGTCGCAGTTGATGGCTGAACCGCTGAACCTCCAGGAGGCTGACGACGAAGCGGTGCGGGCTCTGCCGCTCCTTCCATCGGAACTCCTCGAACGACTCATCGCTTGGCGCAATGCCGGTACGATCAGGAGTTATGCCGAGTTGCATGCCATTGCGGGGATGACGGAAGAGAACCTCCGACTGCTGAAGGCCATGACACGACTGAGGGATCCCGACCCGCGGCAACGAGGCTCGATCCGTCTCCGCACGAGAAGCACGGTGGACGCCCATGATCTCGAGATGTACGGCCAACGTCTTTCGATCGCACAGAAAAGCGACCAGCGGTTCACACTCACGCACGGCTCAAAGGGGGAACCGATTTCCGTGCTGGGGGACCTTCGTATCGAGAAAGATCCGGGTGAGCGCCGGTGGAATGATCTCGTCAGCGGGCATCTGACGGTCGCAGAACGCTCCTCCGGACTGCGCGCAGTCTTCGGCACATTTCGCCTCGGTCATGCCGATGGGATTCTCGTCCGGCGGACGTCGATGCTCTCCGGGGGGAACGATGCACCTGCCCAATTCGTGCGGCGAGCGACTGGTGTGCGCGGAAGCGCGTCATCAGATGTGCAGAGCGTGTTTCGGGGGATCGCAGTCGGGTGGAGGATGGCGGGAGTCGCGATCGAAGGATTCATCTCAGAGAAGCCCATCCATGCGAATGTGGACGAACGAGGTGTGATCACATCGCTGTATGGAAGCGACATCTTCCGGACGGAGTCAGAGATGCGTAAGAGGAATGCCGCGCGGGAACGGGGATACGGTGCACGCATGGAGTGCGCCGTGATCCCTGGTTTGAATATCGGCGCGGCCATGCTGTTGACAACCTTGAGCCGGCCGACAGCGTTGTCAATCGGTCCTCAGTCTGCCGGCGGGATATCGATTGGAATGCAGTATGCGGGTGAGCGCTTGACTTGGACGATGGAGGGTGCGCGCGACCTGGACAGGAACGTCAGTTGGCGGAGTGCCGGAGCTCTGTCACTTGGTCAACGCATGACGATCGGCGTCGCCATCCATTCGTATAGTCCGCATTTCTCAAGCCGGTTTGGCGGCGGGGCATCATTGAAACAGGATCGATCGCAGAATGAGGCGGGCATCTCGTTTGCTGTGCACGTGAGACCCACAGAAGCGATTGAACTCGGCATCACCGGTGTACGCGCCGTGTTTGCCGAGCAAGGGGATGCGCTCCAGAGTGATCTGCACGCTTCGTCAGTGCGCGTGTTCCTGCTGGCCCGGCTCACTCGGCGAACCACAATGGAAATCAATGCGCGCGACCGACGGCAGGAAGAACTCAGCACCCGGAATGATGGTCCGGGGACTCCGGTTCTTGGTGAAGCGCGGCGACGTTCGCTTCAATTGACTCTGCGAACGATGCCTGTCCGCGTTCTGAGAATGACGACCCGCCTTGACCTTGTGCGATCGTCGGTGCCGGGGATGCGGAGTCATGCGACCGCTGTGCGCGCGATGCAGGAAGTCCGCATCCAGTGGAACGACGCGCTGTCGGTCGCAGCGCGCGCCGCATTTTACGATGTGGATCGGTACGACGCGCGTCTGTACGATGTCGCCCCCGACCTTCCGGGAACGAGCGGATTCCAACTGCATCTCGGAGAAGGAACGCAATGGACGATCGTCGCAACGGCTCGCATCCTTGCCGGTCTTGCATGTTCTGCAAAGTATATGCAAACTGATGCGCTCCCGCTCGGCGACGGCTCGCGCCTGATTCCACGCCCCGTTGTTCATTCCGAGGGAGGCCTTCAGATCGAAGCAACGATTCCCATCCCTTAAACGCCCATGGCAGCCCCATCAACATCCCGCGCACTCCCCCTCGATGCCCTTCGTGGGCTCTCGATCTTTCTGATGATCCTCTCCAGCAGCATCCCGTTTCACGTTCTGCCGGATTGGATGTATCATGCACAGGTTCCGCCCCCTGATCATCGGTTCAATCCTGCGCTTCCGGGCATCACGTGGGTGGATCTCGTTTTTCCCTTCTTTCTGTTTTCGATGGGCGCTGCGATCCCACTCGCCTTGAGCCGTCGCGTGCAAGCGGGAATGTCGAAATGGCGTATCTCGCGCGGACTGGCAGAGCGCGGATTGCTCTTGGCGGCATTTGCCATCTATGACGAACACATCCGGCCATGGCGATTGCATGGCGGGTTTGAAGGGATTCCGGCGTGGATCGATCTCGTCGGGCTCATCGGATTCGCTCTCCTCATACCTATGTTCATGCAATTCCCGAAAACGTGGAGCAGGAACACCGGCATCGCTCTCCGTGTTCTAGGATGGGGAGGAGCCGTGGCGTTCATGGCGCTGATCCGGTATCCGGATGGAAGCGGATTCCTCCTCGGCCGGAGCGACATCATCATCCTCGTGCTGGCGAACATGGCCTTCTTCTCCGGGCTGATATGGATGCTGACCCAGTCCAATCTGACATTGCGTTTGGCGATCCTTGGGGCATTGTTCGCGTTGCGCGTTTCCTCGGGAGCGGATGGATGGATTCACGACCTCTGGGCCTCGTCGCCGGTTCCCTGGCTCTTTCGGTTCGATTTTCTGAAGTATCTGTTCATCGTCATTCCCGGCACGATGATCGGTGACCTGTATCTGCAATTCACGCAGAAGCAGTCGGATCATCCACCATATTCATGGTCGGCCGGACGCTTCGCGGCCATCGCGGGATTGATGTTGGTCATCGTGGTGGTGGCCATCACAGGAATGAAGATGCGCGCGGTGCCGGAAACGACGGTTGCTCTCTGCGCATTGTTGGGGCTCGGACTTTGGCTCCTCCGCTCCGCGAAGAGTCCATTCGAGCAGATCCTAAGCACGTTCTTCCAGTGGAGTGTGGTCCTGACGGTGATTGGATTGTTGTTCGAGCCCTTCGAGGGAGGGATCAAGAAAGATCCTTCGACCCTGAGCTACTATTTCCTCACTGGCGGGTTGGCGATCGCGACGTTGATCGCATGCATGATCGCCATCGATCGATTCCGCTGGGAGCGACCGCTCCATCTGTTCGTTGCGAGCGGTCAGAATCCCTTGGTGGCGTACGCCGGCATCAACAACTTCATCCGGCCTTTGCTCGGATTGACAGGACTCGGCTTGCTCTTGGACGCGGTGTTCCCGACGCCGTGGTTGGGTGTGATCAAGGGGATCATCGTGACGTCGCTCGTGAGCGCGACTGCAGTCGTTTTCACAAAGTTCAAAGTGTTTCTGAAGACATGAGCATCGATTCACAACGGATGAAGGTTGTCGTCGGAATGAGCGGAGGAGTTGATTCCTCCGTGACCGCTGCGTTGCTGCGCGACGCCGGGTATGATGTCATCGGAATCACGATGAAGACCTACGACTACGATGAGGTGGGTGGCAACATTGCCAACGAAGCCAGCTGCTGCGGGCTTGGCGCTGTCCAGGATGCGCGGCTTGCGGCGGCCCGCCTGGGCATCCCGCATTACGTCGTCGACTTCCGGGAACAGTTTGGTACGCATGTCATTCAGGATTTTGTGGATGAGTATCTCCGGGGAAGAACACCGAATCCATGCGTCATCTGCAACCGGGAGATCAAGTGGGGTGAATTGCTCCGGAAGGCTGATGCGCTCGGAGCCGCCTACATCGCGACGGGCCACTATGCGCGCGTCTGGAACGATGATCGGACAGGACGGTTTGTGCTTGCGCGCGGCCGATATGAGGAGAAGGATCAGTCGTACGCCTTGTGGGGTATCGGACAAGAGGCGCTCGCGCGGACGATGTTCCCGCTGGGGGAACTGACGAAGCCGGAAGTGCGTGCGCTTGCGGCGAAGTACAATCTTCGGAACGCAGAGAAGCAGGAGAGTTTCGAGATCTGTTTCGTTCCGGATAACCGCTATGATCGGTTCCTGCGCGAACGAGTACCCGATCTGGAATCGCGCGTGTCCGGCGGTCCGCTCCTCATGGGCGGCAAACACGTTGGCTCACACCAAGGATACCCGTTCTACACGATCGGCCAGCGGAAGGGATTTGGGGCGTTCGGGAAGAAGATGTATGTCACGCGGATCGACGAAGCGACGAACAGCGTGCACATCGGCACAGCAGAAGTGCTTCTCCAGAAGACGGTCGTCGCCAGTCGGGTGAACTGGGTGAGCATTCCGCCGCCGGCGGGCCCTCTCGAGGTTCAGGCGAAGGTTCGATACAAGGATGATGCATCAGACGCCACGGCAGAGCTTCTTCCGGACGGGAGGCTTCAGGTCATATTCAAACAACCGAAGCGGGCTGTAACACCGGGCCAATCGCTTGTGCTGTACGATGGTGCGTCCGTGCTTGGCGGCGGGATCATCGAGGGTTCCTTCTGATCGGTTTCAATGCTCGTTCGCGTCCGCCAGGCCCGGAAAGACACGGGCTTTTTCGCTGTACAAAAGCCGATGTTGAGAAACATTTCGCAGGCTCATCCGTTTATTCCCAGACGTGCAAACGAACACGACTGATGTGGATCTCATCCGCCGCTTTCAGCAGGGCGATCAAGCAGCGTTCGAGTCACTGGTCCGCAGGTATCAGCGTCAGGTCGCGAACATCATCTTCCTCACCCTGGGAACGCGGGATGGTCTCGAGGATCTGGCGCAGGAAGTGTTCATTCGCGTGCACCGCTCCTTGGGACGTTTCAAGTCCGAATCGACGTTCTTTTCCTGGTTGTATCGGATCACGGTGAACATCTGCATTGACGAGGCACGCAAGCGAAAGCTGCGTCGTGCGTTGTCACTGGAGTTCCTCGCGGAGAGCAATTCGCTGATGATGCGGGATTTTCACACCGACCGCGGAACGGACGATCATGTGCTTCGAGAGGAACGGAGGCATCTTGTGCTGCGGGCGCTTCAGCGGCTCCCCGCCATCCAGCGCGAGGCGATCATCCTAAGAGAATATGAAGAATTGTCGTACGAGGAGATCGCCGAGACACTCGGGATCACGGTGCAGGCGGTCAAATCCCGCCTCTTCCGGGCACGGACCGAACTCGAGCGACTCCTCAAACCGTATATGGGGACGGAATCATGAATCACGAAGAGGCAACACGGCTTCTCCAGGAGTATCATGATCATGAGCTGGACGAGGCAACGGCGCGCGCCGTGGAACTCCATTGTCGCGCGTGTGTTCCTTGTTCGAGGGTTCTTGAATCCTGGAAACGGCTTCAGGTTGTGATCCAGGATGCTGCGGTCGCCGACCTGGGACCGGCGTTCGTTGATGAACTGCGGGAATCCGTGCTTACCGACCGCGATTCCTCCGGCGTGTGGTTGACCGTCGAACCGTTGGCGCGACGCACAGTTGTGGCGCTGGCGATCGTCGTCACCCTGCTCACCTCGATGTTCTGGTCTTCCGGAGACGAACGCACCGTTTCGGGACCGCACGCGGTCGTGATCGTGCCTACGGACAGTGCGGCGAATATGGATCTGCTCCAAACGAACGAACTGACGAAAGCGGATGTCCTCTTTGCGATGTTAGGTGAATAGGAAGCCAGAAGACCCATGGAACCAAAAACGAAAACGTTGCTGTTCATCGCGCTGGCATTCGTACTGGGCGGGATCACCGGCGCGCTCATGATGCGGGAATTTGGCGCTCCGCGCTTCAGTGGACGCGGCCCGGCCGGGAATCCGATGAAGGAGTTCGCGGAACGCCTGCGGCTGGATGCGCGTCAAACGGCACAATTGGACTCGTTGTTGGAGTTGCGTCGACAGCGAATGGAGGCACACCGGAAGGCGATGCTTGATGTGCGGGATACCGCGCGCGAAGAGATTCGTCAGCTGTTGACGTCCGACCAACTTCCGCTGTTCGATACCTATCTGCAGGAAGCAGCGCAACGGGAAGCGAAGTATCGGATGGATCACGATACGTCCCGGCATCAGGGTCGACGCGAGCAATAGAAGAACATTGCATGCAACATTCAACGAGGTTATGAACGCATGAAGAAGAAACGAATCATTCTCATTCTTGGTATTGTTGGCATTCTCGGACTCGGTGGTTGGATCCTCCTCGGCGGATCCTCGGGTCGGACAGAGGTCGCAGGACCGTCGGGTCAGGTTCAGCGAGTCGTGACCGTCGAGAAGGGGGATCTGAACCTCCTCGTCTCGGCGAACGGGGTCGTGCAGCCGATCAATAAGGTGGAGATTCGGTCAAAGGCCGGCGGACAGATCGTCGAGATGAACTTCATCGAGGGACAGTATGTTGAGAAGGGGGACCTTCTTCTGCTCGTCGACCAGACGATCGCAAAGAATGACCTTGAACAATCCCGGGCGGATCTGCAGGTGGCCGAGGCGAACTTGACGCAGTCGGAGAACAGCAACAACCGGACGAAGGAGCTCTTTCTGAAGCAGTTGGTTTCGCAGCAGGAGGTCGATCAGTCGAATACGGAATTGGTCCGCGCACAAGCGCAATTGGTCAAAGCCAAAGCATCGCTCTCGAACGCGGAAGACAAGATGCGTGACACGCGCATCATCGCCCCCGCATCCGGACTGGTGCTCTCGAAGAACGTCGAACTCGGACAGATCATCTCTTCCGCGACGTCGAACGTGGGGGGCGGAACGCTTCTGGCCACGGTCGCGAATATGGACGAGGTGTATGTCTATACGAAGGTCGACGAGGTCGACATCGGACGGGTGCGCGTTGGTCAGAAGGCGGTCGTCATCGCCGACGCGTTCCCTGACGATCGGTTCGAGGGACGTGTGATCCGCATTGCGCCGCAAGGCGTCACGCAGCAGAATGTCACCTCGTTCGATGTGATCGTCCAGGTGCGCAATGAAAACGCGAAATTGAAGGCGGGAATGAGCACATCGGTGGATATTGAGGTCTTCAATCGTCACGGTGTGCTGCTCGCTCCGAATGAGGCGTTGAAGGATCCGAACTCGGACCAAGGAAAGGCGCTCATGGCGGAAGGAAACCTCACGATCCCGAAGGAGCCGGCTAAGGAGGCGGGGAAAGAAAAGACCGCTGATCAATCGGGGAATGACCGGCAATCCTTCCGCGAGCGAATGCAGAAGATGTCGCCGGAAGAACGGGAGAAGTACCGCGCTCAAATGGCACAGCGATTCCAGAACATGTCCCCGGAAGAGCGCGAACAGATGCGCCAGCGGATGGGGAGCGGTCAAGGCGGCGGCGGTCAGATGCAACTGTTCGCCGGTCCCGGTGCGGAGAGCAGCACCCGGCCTCGACGGCAGGCGCAAGTTTCGAACGAGAACGATGTGCGATGGCGCGTCACCGTCGTTCGGGACAGCGGCGCGTTCAAACCGCGGCTCGTCAAGGCCGGCCCCAGCAACTTCGACAAGACCGAGATCCTAGAAGGCCTCAACGAAGGCGATGAATTACAGGTCACCACGATCTCCCGGGCGAAGCTTGCCGCGGAACAGATGAACGAACGGATGCGCAGCATGAGCGGTATCGGCGGCATGACCGGCGGTTCGGCGCGCGTGACAACCGGCGGCGGACGTCGATAAGGCGCGAGAGAATCCATGAATTTCAAGGAAAGCCTTCTGACGGCTCTGGCGGCGCTGTTTGCGAACAAACTCCGCGCGCTGCTGACGATGCTCGGGATTATCATCGGCGTTGCAGCGGTCATCACTATGATCGCGATCGGTGAAGGATCCCAGCAAGCGGTCATGCAGCGGATCCAATCGCTCGGTTCGAATCTCATCTTCATTAGCCCGGGGGCATTCCGCGGCGGTGGCGGCGTGGTTGTCCAGTTCGGCACGAGCGTGCGTTTGGTGAATGCCGACGCCGAAGCGATCGCCGAACAGGCGGACGGGATCGAGGCGGTCATTCCCGAACTTTCTCGCAATGCGCAGGTGAAGTACGAGAACCGGAACTGGCAAACGCGGATCGTGGGCACGTTGCCGGAGTATGAGACGGTCCGCAATTTCCCGACGATCAGCGGGCGGTTCTTCACCAATGCGGAGGAGCGCGCGTCTGCCAAAGTCGCCGTCATCGGCGCGACCATCGTCGAAAATCTCTTCGAGGGCGCCGACCCGGTCGGGTTGAGCTTTCGCATTGCAGGGCAATCGTTCACCGTCGTGGGAGTCCTGGAAACAAAGGGACAAAGCGGTTTTCAGAATCCGGACGATCAGATCCTGGTGCCCCTGTCGACGGCCCAGCGGCGGATCTTTGGGGTCGACTATCTCTCGCAGATCACGGTGAAGGTTCCGGCCGCAGGCCAGGACGAAGCGGCGTTCTTCGACATCGAGCGGATTCTTCGGCGCACGCACAAACTGCGGGAAGATCAGGATAACGACTTCACCATCCGGAATCAGGCGGACCTCATCTCCACGTTCCAGGAGACGCAGCAGACCTTCACGTTTCTCCTCGCCGGAATCGCGGCCGTTTCGCTCCTTGTTGGCGGCATCGGCATTATGAACATCATGATCGTTTCCGTCACGGAGCGGACGAAGGAGATCGGCATCCGCAAGGCGATCGGTGCCCGGAGGCGGGACATTCTGTGGCAATTTCTCATCGAGTCGGTCGTGATGAGCGTCCTCGGCGGATGCATCGGCATCATCATGGGAGTCACGGCGGCATTGTTGCTCTCGAAGTATGGGAATCTCACCCCTGTCGTCTCGCTGAATTCGATCACGATGAGCTTTCTCTTTGCCTCATTCGTCGGGATCTTCTTCGGCATCTATCCCGCCTGGAAAGCGGCGATGTCGAACGTGATCGATGCATTGCGGTATGAGTGAGCCGATTGCCTTTCCTCCCATAACCCCCTATATTCCTCTGCTTCTCCAACCTTCGCAGAGGGCCTATGCTGAATTACATCTGGCTGGGCCTCGTCATCATCGCACTCGTCGTTGCTGTTGGGAACGACGTTTCGGACGAGGTCCGGAATACCTACCGTAACGATGAACCTCTCACGCTCACATTCACTCCAACAACACAACCCGCGACCGGACAGCAGAAGTGGGAAGGGGTCCTCGGGATCTCCGCGGATCACTACCGCACGTTCTATGGCCTGAATCAGACTTCAGGTGACGTGCGACAACCCGCGACATTGACGCTTGCCGACGGAGGGTCGGGTGTCTTCTTCCTGGTTTGCGGCGAAGAGACACCGGCCCATTGGAAGTCGATGGGGAAATCGGCAACGACAAGGGACCGGCTCTCGGGTACCGTGGTGTCGTTTCTTCCCACCGAGAATGGAGACTACCGCGTGACGCTGGTTTTCGAGCACATCCGATTTGTCAAATTGAAGGCTGTGACCCAAGCGGCCATCGACTTCGCAAATACGGCCGTCGAGATCGCTCTGGGCCTCATCGGCGTCATGGCGCTGTGGCTTGGATTGATCAAGATCGCGGAGGAGGCAGGCCTGGTCCGGCTGCTGACGAGAATGCTGACCCCGATCACAAAACGGATCTTCCCCGATATTCCGGCGGATCATCCGGCGATCGGCAACATCATCATGAACACCGCAGCCAACATGCTGGGATTGAGCAACGCGGCAACGCCCATCGGGCTGAAGGCCATGGAAGAGCTGAACAAGCTCAATCCCAAGCCGGGGACCGCGACCAACGCGATGATCACGTTCCTGGCCATCAATACCGGCGGGCTCATCCTGATTCCTGCGACAGCGATCGCCGTCCGGGCGGCTTCGGGTTCTGTCAATCCCGGGATCATCATCGGCACGTCGATCTTCGGAGCGATGTGCGCAACCGTTGCCGGCGTGACAGCATCGAAGCTCCTGCAGCGGCTCCCGAAGTATAAGAAGGAGATGGAAGTGGAAGCTCCGGCAAAGGAGGAGACCAATGGCTGATCTCTTCCGTGCCGTCATCAATTTCATTGCGGTCATCGCCATTCCGTTGATGATCGCCGTGTTCCTCCTCTGGGGGATCTCAAAAAAGGTGCGCGTCTATGAATCGTTCGTCGAAGGAGCGAAGGAAGGATTCAACACGGCCATTCGCATCATCCCGTATCTCGTCGCCATGCTTTTCGCGATCGGCGTGTTTCGGGCGAGCGGTGCAATGGATGTTCTGGTTGCGGTTCTTGCTCCCGTCACGGAGCTGATCGGCATGCCTCCGGAAACGCTCCCCATGGCGCTCATGCGTCCGCTTTCCGGAAGCGGCTCCCTGGGCATCATGACGGAACTCATGAAGACGCATGGTCCCGATTCGTTCATCGGGATACTCGCATCGACGATGTTCGGAAGTTCGGAGACGACGTTCTACGTCCTCGCCGTCTACTTCGGCTCGGTCGGCGTCAAGGGAACACGTCATGCGGTTCCCGTCGGGCTCATCGCCGATCTTTGCGGCATGCTGGGAGCAGTGCTCATCTGCCGGATCCTATTCGGATTGTAACCACACACAACAAAGGAGTCACACGATGCGTTGGTTCGCGCGTTCGCTCAGCGTTGGAGTTCTCGCGGTCGTGCTGGCCGTAGTGCTATCGGCGCAGATGCGGCCCGGGATGAAAAGAGATCAGACGAGCGGTTCGTTGCCGGTCGGTTTCGGTGCGACGTTCATCGACGGAAAGACCTTCTACCTCGTCAGCATCGCACCTGAGGTGGCATTCGGGAAGTTGGGCGTTGGCTTGGACATCAACCTTCGGTTCGATGAGAACGGGAAGTTCTATTCCGCGGAGTATAAAAAGTTCGGGGACTTCCTGCGGCTGATCCGCTATGTCCGATGGGCGCAAAAGGGGGATCCGTTCTATGTTCGATTCGGCCAGCTGGACTATTCCACCCTTGGCCATGGTCTCATCATGTACAATTACCGCAACACTTCGAGCTACGACCTGCGAAAGACCGGGCTGGAGTTCGACATCGATTTCGACAAGTTCGGGCTCGAGTCGATGTACAGCGACTTCGCCGGACGCGGGATCCTCGGTTTGCGCGGCTATGTTCGTCCCCTCAAGTTTACGAAAGCGGCTGGCATTCCCATCGTTGGCGGGCTTGAGACAGGATTGACCTACAGCGCGGACATGAACGGGGACGCGGACAAACAGTTCCTTGGTGTCGGCAGCACGAAGGACGGCGGCGCGATGTCGATGATCGGATTCGATCTCGGACTGCCACTCCTTTCGCATTCAGTCATCAAGTCCACGCTCTACTTTGATTATGCAAAGATCATCGACTACGGCAGCGGAGCTGCGGTAGGGATCGACCTCCGGTTCAGCGGTCTCGGCGCCGTGTACCTGTCGGCGAAGTATGAGCGTCGATTCCTAGGTGACCGGTTCATCCCGTCGTACTTCGACGCCCTGTATGAAAAGGAACGCTTCATCCGTCTCGATTCGGTCACGTTCGTTTCGAAGGCGATGGCGCTCGAATCGGCGCGAAAGTCCGAAGGCTACTACGGCGAGATCATGCTCAGTGTGCTGAATACGATCAATATCATCGGCGGATACCAAGCGCCGGTCGGGGTGCGGAACGCCGGGATACTCCATCTGGAACTCCAGACGGGCAAGGTCATTCCCACGATCGTGGTCGCAGGCGGGTATGACAAGAAGAACGTCGGGCGGGTCTTCGTCACCGATGAGAACTCAGTTCTGTACGCGCAGCTGGGATACAAGCCCGTTCCGTATCTCCTCGTTTCCACGGTATACTATTGGACATGGACCCAAAATCCGGACGGCAACGGGTATCGGTCCCAGCGCCGAATCGAGCCGAAGGTCAGCCTTGTCTTTAACTTCTAGCCGTAAGACATTGCTGGATATGCGAAAACCCTCTGCAAAACAGGGGGTTTTTTGTTGCTTCTGGGGGGTTGTGTCGGTATATTCTCCGACAGTTTGTCCCTCGTTTTTCTCAACAATGTTGTGAATCCCACAGAATTTCCTCATTTCGCATACGATCTATGTCACTCTTCAACAAAGTAGTTGTCGCGGCGCTCCCCATGATTCCGCGCGCCATCGTGGGACAAGTTGCCAAACGGTACATCGCGGGAACGCGTCTCACGGACGGCGTGCGTACGGTCAAAGATCTGAACGGTAAAGGGATGATGACGACCATGGACCTTCTGGGCGAGGATGTGTCGGAAGCCCATGAAACGGATGCCGTTCGGGACGTCATACTCCAGATGTGGCAGGCGATCGGAGAACATCGGCTCATCGCCAACGTTTCCGTCAAGCCGACGCAACTCGGCTTGAAGATCGACCAGGAACTCTGCTACAGGAATGTCCGCGCCATCGTGCAGAAAGCCCACGAGTTGTCGAACTTCGTGCGCATCGATATGGAAGATGCCTCGACGACGGACGATACGATCGCACTCTATCGACGACTTCGTGCGGAAGGTTTCGCGAACCTCGGTGTGGTGATCCAGGCGTACCTTCACCGGAGCGAAGCGGATGTGCGCGCGCTGGTGAAGGAGGGTGCGAACTTCCGGCTGTGCAAAGGGATCTACAATGAATCTCCAAGCATCGCCTACAAGGAACGGCAGGAGATCCGGGACAACTTCCTCAAGCTGCTTCGCATCATGCTGGAGGGGGGATCGTATGTCGGCATCGCGACGCATGACGATCCGCTCATTGAGGGATCATATAAGATCGTCGAAAGCATGGCACTGGAGAAGAAGAAGTATGAGTTCCAGATGCTGCTTGGCGTGCGAGAAGGACGCCGAGACCAGATCGTCCGCGACGGTCACCGGTTGCGCGTGTATGTGCCGTTCGGGGAACAATGGTACGCGTACTCGACTCGGCGGTTGAAGGAGAATCCTCAGATGGCGTGGTATATCACGAAAGCGATCTTTACTCGGTAACACCTGCACACTACTATTCAAGGAGACGTGTATGGCAGAAGCAAAAAGCACCGGCGGAGGGTTGCGGTATACGCCCTACATCCCCGCGCAAACGGACCTCAGGGAATTCACGCTCAAGGCGGTCCTGATCGGCCTGGTCATGTCCGTGGTCCTCGGAGCGGCGAATGCGTATCTCGGCCTGAAGGCGGGAATGACGATCGCGGCGACCTACCCAGCAGCCGTGATCGCGATGGCGGTCCTTCGGGTCATGAAGGGGAACATCCTCGAAGAGAACATGGCCCGAACGGTCGGATCGATCGGTGAATCCGTCGCGGCGGGCGCGATCTTCACCATTCCAGCGTTCATCATCTCCGGCGTTTGGACCGATCTCGAGAACCACTACATCGAGGCCACGGCCATCATGATGGTCGGCGGTATCATCGGCGTTCTTTTCGTGACGATGCTCCGGCGTGTCATGATGGAAGATGTCGAGCTTCCATACCCCGAATCGGTCGCGGCGAGCGAGATCCACAAAGCGGGACAACGAGGAGGCACAGGCGCTGTCTATCTGCTCGGAGCAGGGATCCTGGGTGCATTGATCCAAGCGCTGAAGCAGCTCAGTCTCTTCGCGGCGTCGTGGGAGAAGTTTATCCCGTTTGCGAAAGGGGGAGTTGCATTGGGAAAGACGGGGACGACCGTGCCGGCGAGCGGCGGAATCGTGCTTTCGACCCCTGGCGTGAGCCCGGCCTATATGGGCGTCGGCTACATCATCGGGCCGCGACTGGCATCGCTGAATTTCGCAGGCGGGTTGCTTGCGTGGGGTCTGTTCGTTCCGCTGTTGATGTTCTTCCTCGGTCCGAATCTGATGAGCGCGATCCCGGAGCCGACGGACCATGATTGGCTTGCTCAGGCGACGAATGTGTGGCGGTTCATCGTCCGTCCCATCGCGATCGGCGGCATGTTGATGAGTGCCGCGTTCACCCTCTGGCGGATGCGGAAGAACCTCATCGGCGGCATCAAGCGTTCCGTGGGGGATGTGAAGAAAGCGGCCACGGGCGGCGCGGTCACGAATCGCATCGAGCATGACCTGAATATCAAGACGGTCTTCCTCGGCATTCTTGCAATGGGAATCGTGACGTTCGTTCTGTACAATCATTTTGCGCAGGATCTGGTCGCGGCGCTCACGGCAACGATCGTGATGATTGTTGCCGGGTTCTTCTTTGCGGCGGTTTCCGGATACCTTGTTGGCTTGATCGGCTCGAGCAACAATCCCATCAGCGGACTGACCCTTTCAACGGTCATTGTTGCCGCCGTGCTCATGGTCGCGCTCGGTCAAACCGGGATCACCGGCATCGCAGCCGTCCTGGGCGTGGCAGGCGTCATCTGCGTATCGGCAGCCGTTGCCGGCGA
>Ga0105103_10000445_pt1 | contig 23329 bp, 19 predicted proteins | sample PPLLaktember2015_2_FD_79107 | JGI IMG/M metagenome (GOLD analysis project Ga0105103, IMG submission 79107) | Freshwater sediment microbial communities from Prairie Pothole Lake near Jamestown, North Dakota, USA - PPLs Lake P7 Core (6) Depth... | ecosystem: Environmental > Aquatic > Freshwater >...
AGATTGCCGGACCTGGATTCTGTTATTTGTTTCGAATATTCGAGAGACCGCGGTTTGTTACATGGAGTTTCAAAAACGCAGAAGAAAAAACACTCAAAACATTGAAAACTTGGAAAATTCCGCTTGAGGTTCTAAGATATGATCCCAAACCACTTGAATGTACAACAAGCGATAACTTTCGTGTACAACTGGACTTAGTTGTGAATTTTAAGATTTCAGACCCCAAAAAAGCAGTTTATTCCACTCAAAATGCATTCAGTGAATTGGAAGACAAAATTGAAACTCGTCTTTACGAAACTGTCCGCACGTTCAAATTTGATGAACTTGTCTTGGGTGCAATTGTCGCACGGTTTAATTTTCAAGATTTTAATGCAAATTACAACTGTGGGATCAAAATTGATGCGCTTCGAGTGCAAAAAATTCTCTACCCCAAAGAGATCATAAATTCCACTTTGGAAATCCAAAGGCAACAACTGCAAAAGCATGCGCAAATTGAACAACGAAATGCAGAGCGAGAACATGAGTTGAAAATGCTTGAAAGCAAGAAATTGGAATTCAAAGCGCGACGCGAGTTGGAAAACATGCAATTGGAACATGAAATGTCAAAGAGTCGAAGAGAAGCTGAACACAAAAAAGCAATGGACGAGTTGCAAATTTCTTCGAATTTCGCTCTTTGGGATCGAATCAGTGCCAGTCCAGCACTTGCTCAATATTTGATTGCACAAGAACATACTAACGCTGCGAAAGAGCTTGGAAAAGATGGGAAAGGAAAGAAATTGATCATTTTTTCGGGGAAAGAATCTCATTTGAGTGAATTACCTGTGATCAAAGAATTACTGAAGTAAACACTGTTTATTTAGGTTTGTTTTATGTCTTTCGGCGGGGCGTAAGTGCGCTGTCGTAGTCGTTGTTCCTCATCAACCATTCGCCTTTCTTCGAACGGATCGATTTCAGATCCACTAAAAATAGCGGTTAGAGCACGCATGCCTGCATAAAACATCCAAAAGATGCTTTCTGCTAGGACACGGTAAACTCCGATGAATGCCAAAGAAATAAAACCTCCAAGGAAAATGAAAGGGAATGGTTGAGTGATCATGGGCAATGTACGCCAAAAACAGTACTTCTGAAGCGCACTTGGTTCACTTCCATTCAAATTGAAATTTGCCAGTGATGTGTCATATGATTCGATTAATTCATAGCCATTGAACCAACTGACAAAAGAAATTCCACTTCGTATCTTAGCGACAGTATCGCTGGTGCGAATCCACGTCGACGCAGAGGCAGGGAAATAAAACTCGACCATTGCGACTATTGTGTCAAACCCGTCCACAAATCCAACATCTTTGCAGGATAATGCTATTTGTTCTTCGTCTGGGAGGCACGGAGTAGTCATAACAGGTTGCATGAAACCAATGCATGTTTTGTTGAACACTGCAGCAAGATCGCCAATCTCCTCAACCAATTTCTCAGGGAGTCGTGGCGGAGTAGAAAAGGCACATTTTAGTGAGTAACCAAACGTCAGTCCCAAGAACAACTGCAACCCAACTATCATAAGGAGTTGCACAAAGATGGCAGGGAATGATTCCGTGGTGAATGTTAAAACAATCATGACAATCGCGAAATAGGTTATGGAAATTACAATTCCCTCAGTCAATCCGTAGCCAAGTGAAGAGTCCAGATTCTCAGGGTTGTGACAAATTGCAGGGAATGTCACATAATACCAAATTCCATGATCTACATCTCGATAGGGCTCCAAATTAACATTGGTAAAGAAATCTTTCACTTCGTTCACCTTTGAATCCAAGGTGTTACCAGAGGATCCAGTGAAAAAGTTGTAAACATCATGGAATGTATCGTAATACCACGTTTCCATCCATGATGACTTGGAAACAATTTGAGGCTGCGATATGACATTTCGTTTCACGACAGGAATAGGTTCAGCAGTTTCAATTGAGCGCTTGCGTTGGACGTATCGATCGGCTTGAGAAATGTCGAGTATAGACATCTTTTGAAATAAATCGAGTCGATCGAAAAGTGATTGACCATCAATTGTGATTTCAGGGGTTACATCCACACTTCGTTTTCGTGAAAGATATGGATTAGTGATATTTTCGGGACAAGAAAAGTTCAATCCAATCGTTATACAACTCCAGTCATTAATTTCGACACCTGTATCAGGCGTCCCCCAATAACCTCTCAATTCTAAGTCTGATATCTGCCAGCTAAACAGTGAATTGAACGGCATGTCCTTGATAGTAAGGGTGTTTCCGAAACGATATCGTATTGTGTTGGTTTCGCAGGAAATAACATATGGACTGTTTGCATTGATTAATTCAAAAAGGTCATAATTAAATCCAGTACGTGCACCTATCACTTTTTCGTTGGCCCATTCAAGTCCGTCAGCATTTGTGTTTAACAATCCACCACAAATTCCAAAAATTGTTTCATTGAACTCGAGTTGATAATCATTTGGAAGGCTAAAAGGACTATCTTTTTCGCGTTCACATTTTACCGTTCCGCAAAAATATTCAGCCGCCGGGGGTAAACTAGGCGGGTATGCGTATTGAATTAAACAAGTGCCTGCTGCATCACCGCACAAGTCAGGAAGTGTGGATCTAAGTTGGCAAAAAGAACCGTCAAGAGATCCACCGCGGCAGATTCCAGAGCAAACTTGATATGTAGTGTTGCATGGCAAAGGTTTGTATTGACAATTTACACAGGTGTTACCGAACCACGGGTCGTCATCGCAAGCTTCAGTTCCACTAACAATTCCATCGCCACAAACAGTACAAAATTCACCGCATCGAGCTTCTTTCGAAGATGCTATTGTACGCAAGCATACACCGTTTGAATTATACCCAGTGCATCCAACATTACATGCGTCATTGTAGTAGTAAAATGTGTTTAGAATCGGTGGTTTGCAGCCAGCATTTGCAAAAGTGAAAGAAACTGGGTCAAATGCTTTACAATTACTTTGAATACTTGTTACTCCATCAGTGAAACAGAACTTGGGTGTTGGTACTTTTGTGTAAAATTCTATGTCCAATGGATCGTAATAAGGTGGTGTGCATCGTCGAGCATTGTAAATATAGGTTGGACAGCGTTCGAGTTGACATGAAGATGAGCAACCGTCATAACTGCGTCTATTTTTATCGTCGCACTGTTCGCAACGCCGTTCGACATAATGCGTTCGGTTTGTGTAAATACGGTAGATTTCATCAGAAATAATACCATCACCGCATTTGCTTCGAACACAGGTGGTGTTGGTTTGTTCTTCTAGTGTAGAAGTTGCAGTGCTACGATTTCCACTGAATTCGAATAAAAATGGATCTGTTGGTTGAGGAATGATGTTGGTGAAATTAAACGGGGGTTTGATAGCGCCAATAAATTTAACAAGACAACGCTGGGTGAGCCATTTCATACGGTGAACAACTTCATCTGCATAAGCACATTCGAAGTTTGGCAAAACTTTATCAACTGGGCAAGCAGTGCATTCATTTGAACGAATGCAAAAGAAGTTGTTTTTGGGCCCATTTGGAGCAACGGCAAAGGTAATGCAACCTCGATCAGCGCCTGGAATAGAACTATTCGTAGTAACAATCCGTGGGATGCCTTTGCATGCGTTATCTGGGTAGATAGCCAATCCAGCGAATCCATCGCCGCATTCAATAACAACACCACGATCGCCAAAGAACGGTTGACAAAGACCAAGTGTCTCAATGTATTCGATTGAATCACATCCAGTTAACAATGGACCATCACAGAACATGTGTAATTGACCACAACTGTTAGGAATGTGATCTTCAAAGTCAATCAACCCATCTGTTCCATAAATGTAACTGACGTTTGTGTGAATGTTGGGATTGTCGACATCTAAATAAAGATATTCCCCAGGTGTAGCAGCTGCATTTTCCTCTGAGAATACACCTCGTTTTCGGTTGTTGTTGCTGAACCCATAGAACCCTCGCTCTTCAATGCGATGGTAGGGTGCAACATGCTCATACGGTCCGCGATTGATATCGAATTTAGGTTGTCCGAATTTAAGTAACGACATGTTTTTGGTTTCAGCTTCATTCATGTTACGACGTGATAATGCTTCGAGATAGGGACCAGCAAGAAGTCCACCGTATGCTCGCGCGGCTAACTTGGCTTTTTTGGCATAATAATAAGAAATGTCTGCTTTGGTAATCCCTCGTTCTTCGTCGCTCATTGCAGTTGCGTTGTCAGCAGTGATATTGGGGAACCAAGGTCTACGTAATTCTTCATCGTGATGCCTCTTGCGCTTCGGACTAAGTGTAGCTTCAACGCTTTCCCAGTCAATCGATGTCCAGAGAGAACTACGAATAGATGTGAATCCGGTACTCATATGAGTTGCAATTTCATTTGTGTTCAATTCAGCACCAATGATTTTCCCTGCCATAAAAACAGTGGAAAGTCCCTTGTAACTCAATGTTCCAAGATCATAGAGTGCTCGAATTGTGCCATTTTGATCTACTTGCGAAGTATTATCAAACGTGTCCATGAATGTAGTGTATCCGGTTAATGTGATATCAGAAATGGATTTCAAGTAACTCACTGCTAGAGGATCTGAAATGTTGTGTCGCTTCAATTCATCTTCCACTGTTAAATAAATGGGTTTTGCTAATGAAAGCTTTCCAATAGATGGTTCAGGCATCCTGGAATATCTACCAAAGTTCGTGATTCCAGTTAACGATGCAATTGTAGCTCCTTTGATAAATTCTTTGGAGGAATTGAAATAACGTCCAGAATCCATTAAATATCGCGGATGCACTTCATCATTTGAATCTGCAGCAAAGATAACACTACTTTTCACGATACCTAGACACGCCATGAAAATCGCAGCATCGATTTCTCCAATAGCAGGTCCAGTCGTAGGGTCGTAATTCTTGTATCGCATGAAAATGTCTCCGCAGAATCCACTGTTAAATTCCCCAGCAAAGTATTCAAAAATACTGTTGTATTTACCAGTCATGTTGACGATTGGACGTTCTTCCCAGGTTGTGTAAGAACGGCGTCGATTTGATTGTGTTAGCCATGTTGTCTGAACTTCTGGATTGGTGCTTGGAATGATGTCTGTTGGATTGGTTTGGAAAATGCCACATCCCGGTAGCAGTTCACCCAAACAACCAATGTCCAATGGAAGACAGATATCCTTTACCAATTGATATACTAGACCACAAATACAATCTGGAACAAAATCACTGATACAAGCAGTGAATGTAGCTGGTGCGTCAGGATCTTCGTAGAGTGTTTCCTGGCCAAACAACGCAGGGAAAAAGAAAGCAATTGTTAAATTGATAATCTTTTCAACAATGTTTAGAATCAACTCTAGCAGCTTCAAAAAGACATCGAGCAGAATCTGTCCAAATATACTGAGTTCGTTTGCAAAAGTGTCATTGGGGAAGATAGCGCCTGCGAACAAAGTGATGATTACAATCACTGATTGCACAGCAACCTCAAGAAACAGAATGAAAATATCTTGAATGTCGGTGAAAACCACACGAATATTACCAACCAAAACAACCAATCCCTTTCCAAACGGTTTTAGAGCATCAACACAACCGAATGTATGAGCTAGATAATCTGCTAATCCAAATGCACGATCGGAAATGGAATCTAAAAGCAACGTAAAGTATGTTTCAAAGTCATCTCTGGTTGATTCTTGCAAAGGGTTTCCTTTGATATTGGTGAGTAAACTGCTTTCACCAATCGCCACGCCCGTAAAGTCAAGGGGTAATAAAAACAACTGACCAACTGAGTTTGCCAAATCTGCAATAGCAACATTGCAGCGTTCGAAATCAGGGTCAGTAGCAGTTGTGAGTTTGGAAATTCGAGCAATCATACAAGTTAATGAGGTTTGATTCTGTTTTACAGATTTTTCATGGCTACCAATCCTTCCAACATGCGAACCAGTACCAAACGTTGATTGACCCAAAAATCTATTCAAAGATTGGCTAAGGATTTCAATTTCGAATACTCCTTGTTGGATGAGCTGGACAACGAAATAAAGCAAATCAGCTGTGAATCGTACTGCATTTCCACTCGCTTCACCAAAGCAAGAGTCAATTGGCGTAAGCAATGTTTGCACACATTTTCCAGTGTTGTTCATGTGGTAGATGACAGAAGTGAAATTACTATCTGTAAAAGGGTTCCATTCTTCGGTTCTCCAGAATAACCCAATGAGATTCAGCAGAACCAATTTTACAGCAGCCAAGCCAGTACAAGTTAATTCACCCAACACACATCCAACACCAATTTGCGGAGGATCTTCTACAAAGAATCCAAAAAACTTTCCCAGAATAAAATCAATCCAATTTGCGCCACATTCAGATGCCAAACAGAGAGTATCAAAATAAAGAAGCTGGGGTTCATATGGATCCTCTGCAACGCTTTGACCCAATGTGACAACTGCCTCAACGATAAACAATATTGTTTTGAATGATTCTTGTGCGAGTTCAACTGCAGAATTACTAGCTTGACCGATTAGACAACCAAGGTTATCTTCACTGATAACATCCCTTGTGAAATTGTAAACTGGAATCAAATCCTCGCATAAACATTCAGCAACAGGATCGAAATTGCTCAAAAGCTTTGCATACGCTTTGAATATGGACTGGAAATCGAAAGAATTGCCAAAAAGACCATTATCTAGGAATATGAATTTCAGCACACTTTCAAGTGCAACAGAAATGAAATCTTTCAGATCAAATAAAAACGCTTTCAAGTTTCCGCATTCGAATACATACTTCAAGAAGGTCTGCAAAGCCACTGTTGACCATGATGCTACTAAATTGTTCAAGCAAATCAATGGTTCAGATAGAGGCACAGCTAATTGAATGCCGTCATAAACCAGTTGGCGGGATGGAGCAGTTTCGACATATACCGTAGCAATGGATGAATCGACGTCAGCTTGAGTTTTTGTGTTGACTGCTCCAAGCACTGCCAACATCATAAAAAAGATGAAAACTTTGCCTGCTGCACCCAAAACAAAGTTCATGAGAAAGTTGTAGGTAGCAGCTGCAACTTCTGCGATGGTGTACCCAATAGCTCGAACTGCATAGAAAGCAAACAAGAACCAACTAAGGGCAATATCAATTGCCTTTGGCACTGCCATTTCTCCTTCCTCATTGTTAATGTCATTTCACAGCAAATAGCGTAAAGGAGAAATTAATCGTTTGATCGTGTGCACAGACTTTAATATTTCAAAATAGGTCGACCCCCCTTTGTTAATCCCGAAGATTGATAATGCTTGGGCAATTCGGGTTTGCATTGATTGAAAAAATCTTCAGCTACAGTCGACTGAGTGAATGCCACAGCGAGCGACCATCGATAGAAACTCTTCTTGGCCATAGCTTTCATTAACGGGGAATTGTCAGCCAACAACTCTTTGCGATATTTTCGTGCAGCTCGTTTGTCTTCTTTCAAGTGGGGTATTTTTGATATTTCAAAGACTGCCACTTCTTTCATAAGAGATGCAGGAGATATCGCCCACCACAAACACAAAATCTGATGTAATGAAGGTGGAGTAGTATTGAAGCAATGTTCACGTGGGAAATTCGAAGGAATTGGATTGCTTAAACGGACGGTACATTTGTTACCGTTTACAACATACTCAAGGTATTGATATTTCAATACATATAACAACACAGGCACATGGTCTCCATAATCCGGGAACAATTTCCCGACATTGGGTTCCTCGGATCTAAACTCCGAGAGTTCTCCGCCACAATAAATTGATTTTGGCAATGCTTGTTCACAATATTCTCGAATTCGATCGCCCAAATCAGAGACGGGATTCTTTACACCGCGCATTGGAAACAATTTCGAGAGTCCAAGTACTACCAATGCTTGCATTGCCCACGCTCTTTGCAATAGTATCCACGGTTTGAAATCAGGACTTTCTTCAATTGGAGTTGTAGGGATCAATGACAAGAAGTCTGGGCAAGGTGGTGGAGGTAGTAGAGTTTTGCTGTCTTTCATCAGGGGTTTGAGACTTGGATGCCCCCAGAAATCAAAAATGGTAGGTTTTGATAAAGCATCGATATCTATTTTGCTACACGGGGTACATTCAATAAAGCGCTTTTTGAGCTTCTTTTGTCGTTTGGGTTTTTGTATTGCGTCTGGATTATCTTCTGCCTCCCCTTCACTGAATGAATCGTCGCGATATCGATCAGGTTCAACTCGCTTTCGCCGTGCTCTGGGTTCGACTGCAATTGTTTCAGCCGGTGCTGTGTATACATCCATATTGAATTCCATCGGAGCATCGATTGATTCTTGGGCAAGGAATGCAAATGGATCTTCAAACGGTTGTGATGGAAGTGGTTCCGTTACTGGCTCTGTGCAAGAAATCGAACCAACCGGAACAATTACATTGTTGGGATTGGCGAGAAATCCGAGAGCTTTCAATGATGTCAAATCAATATCATTTTCGATCAATTGTACATGTTTTGTGTTGGGGTCGATCCATTGTTCCAATGGTTCAGCAACCACATCAGTTGAGGTTCTTAGAATATCACCTCTGACTTGGTTGGAAAGATTACCGACACGAGATTCTAAATAGGTACGTTGAACCAGATACTCTTTTGCCTCGAAGGGTGTGTTTATTTTTTGCATGTCAAAAAGTGAGCGCAGTTTAATTTTTTTATTGTGTTGGCGGACGTCAATAGCTTTTATTAACCGCGCTTCGTTAGATTAAATTATCCGAAAGAAATGAATTTGAACTTTGCAAACGGCCCTGGGGCAGCCATAAGAAACTGCGATGGGTCAATTAAACTGGATTTGAAAATTCCTCCCAATTCCGAGAATGTACATCGTAACTTCTGGTCACACGAATTTGTGTTTGAAGAAACTGAACAAGAAAAGCAAGGATTTCAATTGAATACTGCTTATCAATGTGTAGATAATGTCCGAATTGGAACAAAAAGCCAGACGTTTTTGTTTGAAGGGTTGCAACAAAAAGAGTTAACAATTTTAGTCGAAGGCTCAAACAACAAGGTTAAAGTAATGAACAATGAAATCGAGAAAATCACTATCCACGATCATGGAAAAAATAACACATTTGATTTTACACAACAAATTTTGGACAACACAAACATGAACTTTAACTCGACGACTCGCTTTCTCTATCCAACAACAACTGCGCCTATTTGTTTCTGTTGTACAGAAGCAATAGCCACCAAAGTGTTTCAGCCGTGTGGGCATTGGGGAATTTGTACAGCATGTGCTACGAAAATGACACATCGATGCCCTGTTTGTCGACAATTGTGTCATACCGCTTCGTTGTTCGTTGTGTCGTCGTAAATATTACATAAAAAGGATAAGTCTATTATTTTACTTGTGCTAATTGGTTGTAGTAAGCTTGAATACGCTCAACTTCTTCAGGATCGAGAATACGGGATGTCCAGCTGTAGTAGTTTTCAAATTCCCCGTGAAGAAACCCATAATGTTTCCACAATTCTGGTTTTGCAATTAATGCTTCATTGCGACAAGTAACGAAATCTTTCTTGGCGTGATTGCAGTCTGACGCCAATTGAAGCATATAAACTAATGCTTCGGTTTGAGTCATTTTTGTTGCGACAACTGCGATGAAAAGCAAAAAGAAACGCAGCAATCCAGTCATCCCTGAACCGTATCTATCAGGTGAAGCACGTTTGGAACAGATTAATAGAGAGGGTGGCGATGAGTTTGTTAAACTATACGGTGTCAATCCGTGGTTTTTCAAGAATCCTGACCTCCCACCCCCGCACAACAAAATGAAGACAATTATTCAAGATGAATTTGGTAGACGATATAATTTCCCTCAAGACCAACCCAATGTAGTTCACGTTCGTTTAAAAAGAGCACCAAATCTATCGGATGGACAACGTAGAATTACATTTCCTCTTCCAGGGGAGATTGTGTCTCTTGCGGATAAAAAGCAATTTCAAGTGAAAGAAACGATTATTGGTCAATACCGAGTTGCTACTGCGACGCTTGTTGTTGAATGGTTGACTTGAATAAAGTTGATTTGACGTAGAAGAAGTTATTTTACATACTATACTACATTCGTTTCAATTGATATTCATAAATCTGAGACAACGATGGAAAGTGGCCCACACACAGCAGACATCACAGAGTTGTATGGTTCATTGAATTTGTATCGCTTGATATTTCAAGTGATTTTATTCTTTTTAATTGCATCTTCAGTGGTTTACACTATTTCTTTGTTTCCTCTGGGAGATGATCTTCTGAATGCAGCTCCTTTGCCTGAAGCATTGGTTTCTGATTGGAAACAGTGGCTTTTTGTGGTACCAATCGTCGCCCAGATGATTATTCTGTACTCTCAATTTGCATTTAGCATGAACAGAAAATCATGTATGAGCCCTATGTATTGGGTTGTGTTTGTGATTTACATCCTTATCTACACTGCCTCGTTTGTGTATCTATTTTATCTTTGGTTAGCCGATTGCCGTGGTGCTACAGATTTAGTTACTGATCCATTCTTGGGTTATTGTTCTACTGGTGCAGAGGTTCGATGGCAATTTATGTTTACTTTCTGGACAATGTTTGTTCAATGGGCGTTGTTGATTCTATGCGCTATTGTATTGAATATGATTTTCAACATTGCCAAGCGCATTAAACCAGCACTTGACCGAGAAACTGTGAAGAATGAACCTTTGAACACTGTGTTGCCTGGTCAACAACTTGGACGAAGATATCACGATGATGTGGTTTCTACAACTGTGTACACTGAATTGTTGAAGCGCAAATATTAAAGTCTGAATTTTTACTTACACCATTGAAAAGACGAAATTGTTAGTGTATTTTTCTGCGCAAATTCGTTGAATTGTTGTAGAATTGAACCTTTGTACTTCCTCCAGATATTTGGGTTGATTTTGCTCGATTGCGTTGATTTGTGCTTGAACGTCACGAGATGATATTTCAGCTTCAATGGGGACAATGTAGGCGTCTAGTGGATGTCCGATGTAGTCGTCCATACCAGGTATTAATTTTTATAAACAATCAAGCGCAAGTTAATTGTGAAAATGGAAGAATCAGGGGAGAGTAAACCTCGAAGCGATGCATTTTTTGTTGACATACTAGTTTTGTTTATTTCAGCGCTTGTTGTGGGGTTGACAACCTTTATCTGTGCGATGGTAGCCGAACATTCCACTGGTTACACAAACAGTTGTCTTATGCTCACATGTTATGTTATGTTAATGTTGTCGTTGGTGGATGTATTTTCTTCACATCGCTCGTTGTTTGCATTAGTGTGCATTTGGCAATTCTATCGGAATTTGAGTTTCCAATACGATGAATGGCCCGACTCGGGGTTTCAAATGAAACGCGATGATTTGAATATAATGGTTGGGATTGGACATCTACTATTCAGTACACTACTTTGCTTACAGAGAACTCGAATTCAAACACTGTCAATCCTTTTTGTATTGGGTGGATTATCGACTTTCCAACGAAACCCAGGCAACGACGACGAAGAGTGGATACAAACATTGAATGTGTGTGCGTTTTGTTTCCTTTATTGTGTAGCTTATGTTGTACGACGGTTGGAGAAGGGATTGACTGATTCAGTGACGTTTCAATGTGTTTGGGCATTGCAAACTAATAATTTCGTACTGTTGGGTGTAGGAATGCTACTTCAATTGTTAATTTACAATTACGTTCTGTTTTCACAGAGTCGTCAAGAGAATAAAACTAAATAATTACATTGTTTATGTCGGAAACACCGAGGAACACTATTATTTTATTGGATTCGGTTGATGTATCAACCAAAAAGCGAACGAATGAACCTTCGAAGCCTCAGAAAGCCAAGCGACAACGTGCACCAAAACGAGCTGGAATGATCTACCACTTCAAACATGATTCTAACGCAAAAAATCTTCCTGTTGCCTTAGAGAATGAGGTTGTCAACGCAGATGCTGGGGGAACCACGAACAAATCAAACGTAGCAACGTATACCGAGGTGACACAAATGCAATTGGATTTACAAAGGATTATCAGTCGAGCTACTAAAATTGATCAACGAGCCAAGAAGTTACTCCCTACTGAGCTGGGTAAAGCACGACAAACCCACTTGAACAGCACACAAAAGCTGGTTTCAGCTCTTCGTAATTTTGACGAACGGTTCGGTGGGGTTATCGTGAAAAATACAATCTTGACTGCACTGGAAGCTGTGCACTGGCGAACAGCACCCACGTCGTATATTCACAGTTTGGCGTTTAACACATTCGATGTTACACGAGCCGAAGAAGTGACGAGACGTTTGCAGAAAACCCCCGTTGCATTCCAAAGTAGCGAGCCAGACGTCGAAGATTATCGTATTGCGTTGAATGAAGAGCTATCGTTGGTTTCGGACAATGCGACTGCCAGTGAACAGTTGGTTTCTGCTCAAAATGCGTTGTATTTGATTTACAAACGTATGCTTCCGTCAACACCTGAAGTACAAAAACAATTGGATACACTACGTAGTCTTCAAAGTCAACTCCAATCCAAATTCATGAAGTCACCAGAGATTCACAATAAACGCCAACCAATAATCGATCCGTTATCGTCAGTTTCGATCGTACCTATGTGAAATTCCTCAATAAATCCAATTTCTAAACTCATTCGATGCCTATGTACTTATTGAGTCTCTTAGCAACTACCAAAGCCAATTCGACGATATGAGTCTTACGTTGGGCAATGGAATGAACCCAACTGGCGTGGGCGCGTTTATTGGAGTCAACCCACCGTCGTATGCTTCGTTACCCGGAAAACTTTTCCATGGTTCTCAAATGGACCTACCATCGATGTTTATGCCTACCGGAGAGTGGTATGATTTCTCCACGAGCATTGTTTGGAATGTTATGCTACTTGAAGGAGCTGACTTCTTGACCAAGCGAATTCTTCCTATTCGTCAATCTGGCGATGAAGAACCACTCACGGTTCAATGGACTGAAACCAAACTCGAAGCTCCTCTTCTTGCAGAAAATCCTGAATGGACCACTGCACCGTTGACTTCGTTTCAACGCACAAAACATGCTATCGCTTTCAAACGAAATGGTATCCAAATCGAAATGGAGGAAGGTGCCGCTCGTAGCAAACAAGGAGAAGCTCTTTTCACCATGTACATGGGTCAGGCACTCAAAGCTATGCGAGATACATTGAATGCACAGGCATTGGTTGGATTGGTTGAGGCTTCCAACGCTGATGATCGACGACGTATTCGTCTTGAGAAATTCAAGGGTGGAACCATCTATGATATCCTTAAAACCAACATTGCATTGTTTGGGTGTTTGCAAAAATGTGAATCTCCGCTTAAAACTGTTGAAGTTGTTGTTTCGACTGAGATGGCACTCATGGGTGGTGCATTTGATTCATTGATTGTACACTCCTCTGCACGTGGATTTGTGGAAACTAATCCTGATATGACAGATTACTCAAAAGCTGGCCCAGCTGGTCCCGAGTTGCTTCGCTCTGATTTCCATGCACCAGCGACAAGCAGTAACTTCCCTGGGATTGGAAGCAGCATTCAAGTACATGCGTTGCCCCCGGGATATCGAATCAAAGAATTGTCGGGCTTTTTGGATATTCTGACACATGACGTTCAAATCGGCGAATTTTATGTCTTTGAGGATTACATTCCCTGGGATTCACCGCGTTGGTCATCGTCGATGCAAACCATTGGTATTTTCAATGAAGAAAAGGATATGTATTCAAACATCAAATTGATCACTGCAATTGAAAAATCTGGAACCTTTGACTCTGATGGAAAGTTGGTTGATTTGGATAATTTGCGCTACCAAGCCGATCCAACACTTGACCGAGAAGATATGTTCACCGATGAAAACGGAGATACAGTTCGGCTGTTTGGCGATATCCATAGCAAACATCTATCTGTTGAGCATCGAAAAGCATGGGCTCACGCTGCATTGGCCCAAATGAATCATCACGCATCTGGACCTACATCGATTGAAAGTGCGATTGCTAAAATATTGTCCGAACTACAAGCAAGAGCGAATGGGGATGTTCCCGTAGATTATTATTCTAATCTTAAACTCGAAGCCGCAATACCAGCGTTCAGACGCTGTTTTGGCTCATCCGTTTTGTTTTCAACGGCTGGTGGCTATGCAGACTTTATCAGAAATGTATTTTTGCCGCAGTTTTTGCCTGCTTTTAAAATTGCGGCAGGCGAATTAGATGAACAAGCATTCGGTTCGTTGCTCAATGAATTGTATTCAGACATTACTAATCGCAATGATGTTACTGACCAAACTGCAATGAAACAATATGCAATGCGTATGATATCTGGTAGCCAGAAGTATGACCCCAAAACCGCTGCTGAATTTGCAAATCAGAAGGACGCCATTGAAAAAGCATACGATGAAATGCTCAAGAAAAAAGGGTCTCCGTTGACGACAATGTTCAATGCCGTTTACGAAAAACTCAAAACTATCAAGGCTAAAAATGTTGCAGCCGCATTACAGCCATCTAATTTACTGTTCAGTCCGAGACAAGCAATTATTGCAATGGAACAATACATTTCGAATGTTGATGCCGGCAAAGCCAACAAATATGATAAGTTGACACATATTCCCGCAGACCCAGATTTTCCGTTTATGCCGCTAACTGAGGACCGAATGAGAGAGTTGCTTGCAAATGTTCGTATGCCTAATGCACATCCAACCCTCAAAGAAGTCCCGATTGCGAGTGCCTTCCATCAAAACATTCCGTTGGTTCATGAGTTGGTGCTACAAGCAGCTCATTCAGCGAATTTGGCATCCGAGCACAAGTATTCTGAGCACATTGAACATCACTCTCATCTACAACGACGAATGAATGCCAACTTGGAAGAGTTGTTGCAGACTGCATCTATTGGAAGGCGCCAGCATCCTTCTGAATTTGCTGCATCTAAGTTCGATAATGCTGTTTTGGTTTCATTGACATCTCATGAATACGGAAAGCAGATGGATGAACTCTTTGCTATTTGTAGTCCTGCTGAGCGAGTGATTGCCCTGTTATTTAACACTTGCCGAGTTAACATGGACACCTTGAAGCGATTTGCAGCTTGTAATTTCCCTCTGCCATTTGGAGCGTTGCTTTTACGCCCGCATATGCAGTACAAAGCTGGAGGTGCGTTAGCTTGTATGTCTGGAGGCAAGACTGGTTACACTGCAGTGAAACGTCCCGTTTGGATGGATGGTTCTGATCCGAATAGCATGTCACGAGGATTGCATATGGCTGTGTATTCTGTACCAGTCATTTTGTATCCTCATAATGTTTACCAAATCCCTGCTGTGTTACTGACGGAATACACAAGCGGACATTCTGATGGTTGGATCGATTTTAACGACTTCAAACCTAAGCTAGATCGAAACGAATCATTGTATTCAGTGATTATTCCCATCTCAAAAACACAAGACCTTCCATTTGCATTGTCGATTACCGGAAAAATAACAGACGATGCCACAATCGCTGCGATGGCACCGAGTCCTGAACCACCATTCCCACAAGCCTATCGGTTTGTGAGAACCACTGGCACATGGCAACGATATTTGTATTCGAAACAGGATGCAGAGAATGGCGCTGTTCCACAAAATATTATTTGTATTCGTGGTAACACTGTAATTCGTGATGTGGATGGAACAATGTCTCTGCGACGCGGGCAAGGACATCTAGGTGACACGAGTGTACCGGGCGCCAAGGAGGTTCGCTCTGGACGTGGAAGATATCCCTCCAGGAATAACTACAAATTCATTTAAACTACAGTTTAATCTTCATACGTTAGTCTTCGGTAGCGTCGTCGGTGATCATATGGATATAGAGATAGGGTATGAGCGTCAGGGGGAGTCGGTTGACCAAAGAGATTCCATATTTTAACGCATATTGCCAATCCAATGGGAATCGCCAGCATACGTAGCCAATTACGAGAGAAATAAAAACTGTTCCAAAAGCATTGCCACCACGCTTCGTTTTCGTAAGTACTTTCCAAGCGACGGCGACAACTCTCGCAGTCGACTGCCAGTTGATGGGAAATATGCTCTGCACAGAACTCGAGGCAGTGTTGGAGGGCGTATTGTTCATTTGCGACTCGATGTTGGCAAAAATTGTGTCGTTCTGCGATCGTATAGGTCATATAGAGCAGTGCAAGTAGGAATAGGATACGTTCCCAGGGTATGTAGATTAGGTCGAGAAGCATTGTTCATTTAGTTAAAAAGATTTTATTTGTTGATTAACACTCAAAAAATGGAAACCACAAATTCGATTTGGCTGAAAAAGCAAGATGAAGTGACTGAGTCACATAGTAAATTGGAGATGATGCTGAAAATACGCGAGGATTTGCTGTGGCGACGACGATCAGAAACTGAAGGACTAGCTGTGTATTGGAATGGTTTCTGGAAAGAATCAGTGCGAATTGGAATTACAGTTAGAAACTCGTATGAGTTGCGACAAATCGACGCGTCTAGCATTGTGTGGCCCCGAACAAAACAAACGAATCACAAATGCCATTCAGAGCACTGTCGTATCTACAATATTCCCAAAGGCGTACAAGTGCCAACGCATCAACCAGACAAAGATGAGTTTATCATTACGACGGGTGAGTGGTATTTGTGTTTGAACACTGGGAAGTTACATCGATGTCCACCGGGTGTACGTTGTAATGCGTTGAAAGTCACCAAGGATCCAATGCACGGGATTACGTTGGCATACATCTGTGTGATCAGCAATATGGTGAAGTCAACGCCTACATCAAGTCGTCCGGAGTGGGATGGAGCAACATTCTACTCGAGGGATACGCTGAGAAAGCTGGACGACCAACGGGATGATGCGGAAAAATCAGAAGTAGAAGACCCAGATGAAGATGAATCAGAGAAAGGTGATGCCAGCGATGAAGAAGATTATCCAGCCAAGCGACAACGTGCCGATGTTAGCGACGACGAAGATATGCCAATTAAAAAGCAGCGAACGGCCGATCTGCTTCCCTACAGTGCAGTTTTAATGGAATTTGGTAGTGATTTAACGTTCGATGAATTGGTTAATGTGGTTGTGGAAAAAAGGTATCTTGAAGAACAGAGATTGTTGGCAAAGAAACGCAAAGATCTCGAAAATCGCAAGTACTCTATGGCATTCGCTACTTCTTTGGGTAATCGTAAGAAACAAAAATGGTTTGATCAACTTCGTGATGCTACTTCTCTGTGGAAAGAAAAAGAAAAAGGGCGCGGCAACCAACCAAAGCGACGCAGTGAGCGACGGGAATCCATTATACGCACAGCCGAGCAGAAAACCGAACGATGCCTCGCCAAAGCGAATGAAAAAATGCTCTATGAGTTAATCGAAGCGATTACAGCTGCCAGTGTGATGGATAATATTGTACGCTGCAAACTCTTCGAAGCGGTTGGTGCTGCGGATCAAGCGGTTTACAGTCTGAAACGCAAATACTCTGATGTGCCACTGAGCATTCAAATCGGTACTTGGTGTCAAAGTGTAAATGCCTCGGTAGGATTGCCATTGAAAACCACGGGCGAACGAAAATTCAACGCTAAAGAATGTGTGAGTATTGTGATGTGTCATTGGAAGTTGGCATCGTTTTCACCGTACGTCACCGAGGCACTGGATATCCACAAGAAAAAGAAACGTAAACCACTAGACTTTCTGTTGTTTTCGTTGGGAATTCTCTACCTGATGGCTCACGGTGGCGAGACGGTGAATTTACGATGGAGTACGCCAGTGCCTGAAACACTGAGGAAAAAATTCCCAAAAATCATTGCGCGTATCGAGCGCGACGTTACTGTGAAAGAGCTACCGGACAAACATGAAAGCTGGGGAAAGTGGACTCTGGCGCCTGAAATGTTGCCCTACCTGCAGCGAGTGTATAGGGATGACTGGATTTTCAATTGTCGAACGGTCGCCGATGGGAAACAGTTGGTGAAAACGTGTAACATCTCGAGGTATCGACAAGCTGAAAGTCAATTAGCAATTCAGATGAAAACTCTAGAGGCAAATACTAGTCTACATACAGACGCTGAGCTGGGTAGGCAGCTAGAGCAGTACTACAAACAGTATCTGCGTGAGTTGATTCCAGCTCACTCGAGCAGTCGCGAATGGCAGACGTTGACTTCCTCAACTACAAACGGCCAAACGATCCCGACGAAACGATCCAGTGGTATGTAGTGTTGTTGGTGGCAGAGCAACGATCTCAGCATACTCGAGTCGAGAAAACGTGTAAACTTAACGAACTCGTCCAACCACAGCCAGACGGTCAACGTTGGGCGATCGCAGTGTTGACGACCGTTGAGAGTGAAATGGTTGCAGATCAAGTTATTTCTGCGCTAACTGCCGAACCCAAGTCTCGTGGTACTTCGTCGCGTTCGGTGTTGTTCGAACAAACCATTCGCAGACTCGATCTACCTGTGTATTCTGATCTTCGACAAATCTTCAAACATCCCGATGCTGAACGTCTGCTCGTTCGATGTCCCACCAACACAATGCCACGAAGTCGCGTTCGTCGTACGAAGAAATAAATCTTGTTCGAGTAACTCCAAAAATACGCAAATCTAAGAGCTGATTTTCTGTTCCTCGCACTCCCACTCCCTTTTTAAAATTTCAATGTTCCATTTTTATATATGTAACAAAATCTTAACATTTTTGACAGGCATTGTTCCGTTTATAAAAAATGAAACATCAAAATTTTTCGCCAACGTGGTGGGGGCTACAAGGGTACGACGGGCCCACCGGAGGTCGATACACCGGGGACGCGTGATGAGAATCGAACGATTACGACTCTACGCCCTTCCCCGCCCCTCCGGGCGGGGCCCCTGGGCTTCGAGTCTAGGTGTGGGGGAGGGAAACAGGGGGAAGTATGATGGAGAAGGGGACAAGTGATCGTGGGTATAGCAGCTCGAGTGATAGGGTGCTAGACCGCGCTGGACCTAGTCTTACTCCGTCTTACCTGGTGGGTATTCACCCGCGCCTAGTCCTTGTAAAACGGGGCCCGTTTTGGGGTGCGCCCCCGAAGTATATAAGCCAGACGATAGCGCGCGCAAAAAAAATTATGGGACGGGGTAAAAAGGGGAATAACTTTGCTAGAAAATGAAATCATGAAAAACGGATAACAGTTCTGGGTTCCTGAGGTGATTTCGCATCCAGTGATATAAAAAAGTAGCATACCCATAAAATCAGGAACTGAAGTGTCAGGGACGAACGGACATTCACATCAACCGATGGTTTATTGGAATTAATTCGTACTGGGCGCAATAAATTGGTTGATGTTATTTGTGTTCCTGACACGATTCGCTGTGAAATTAGAAGGGATAATGGAGACAACAATATTCGATTCTATGACACGCGTCCCTGCTTGAGTGGTCCCTCGACTAAATGGAATTAATCACGCCCAAATGAGGCTGTATGGGATCCCAAAAAACATAGAATGTTTGTGTGTTTCATAAGCATTGCATAGAATGCACAATAAACCCGGCGCGCTTCCTAAAAAGGAAATCGCGCTTTTTGCATTTAATTGCCAGAGAACAATGAAAGCGATTGTCATCAACGTGCCCGGAAGCAAACTGAATGGACCCATAACTCGTCGTCAAGCCTTCGAAGTGATGTGGAAGATGAGCGGAATGGAGAAAGATTGGAAGATGGAGTTTCTTTCCAATACATGCACGCCTGTTGAAATACACAAAGAAAAGTTTGTCAAAAGACATGATACGTTTGTTCCAAAACCACTGCAACAGTATTGGCTTGGCGCAACTCACGCTTCGTTGTCGTTGGAAGAAAAGGCAAAGGCGTATCAACTCAATGAGGATTACATCAATGCCAATTGGGATACCTTAGTGTTATCACTTCTTGAAAATCAGCTGAATTGCGTCGCTGCTACAACTACAGCGGTAAAGCAATTGAATGAACCTCCTCCCTTTGAAATACTGAGATTAATTTTGGACACCGTACGAACCAAATTGACTCGGACCGCCTGCACTGAAAGCCATGTCAGGGCATACACTGAATTACGCAAATCCGAGGAACCAGTGGGATTGATTTTGGAAGATGACCTCACGATGTTGCCCGGACTTTGCGACCAAATTCGTCAAATCCAGGATTGGCTTAAACTCCATGAAATTGAATGGAATTTGGTTCAGTTGGGTTGGTCGAAACATTCCGATCGCCCAGTGATGTTCAACCCAGAATCCCCAATTGGAATGCCGATCAAAGGAGTGTACGGAAACACGGCACTGCTTGTCAACCTCCAAAACAATACGCCTGGGAATGTGACCAGACTTATTCATGTTCATCGACGTGACGATGCAGTCATCAAAGCAAACGATGTCGTGTTGGCTGAGAGTTCATTGAGAATCTTCGTTGCCAAAGAACGATTGGTTGGCCCACCTGCCGGGAATCATGAAAGCGTTGTTGCTGGAAAGGCGATGGACTATGATCAATATTGTTGGGATCCAGAGAAGATGGATGAAGTCAAAAAGGTGACTGCAAAGGTACTGGAGGAATGTTCCAAACCTCAAACGATCGAATAAAACTGTATTCGGTGATATTTTTCCTAAACGAAAAAATTGCGACATAAAACAAAAAGAAAAAATGCACACGCGAGATGCTTCTCCTAAACAAGAAATTCATCCAGTTAGTGGGTTGTATTTCCCTGGTGATATTAGCAAAGGCGAACCTGAAAAAGTGGAAGCGGTCTTTGAAATCAAGGATAACGTTAAATCCATGAGCATTGATCTTCGACCAATTGGTGCTAACAATTTACCCCGGGTGATTGTTGGCGATGTTGATTGTCCTAACGAGTGCTTTATTTTTTCATTTTTGCTCGGCAGAGAAGTATTTGGTTGCGTTGCGCCAGGGATATTCAAGTTTCCTGATCAAAAAGAACGATACGAGGCATTCAAGAAAGAAAACACAGAATATCTCAAAGAATGTCATGCAAAAAATGTTCATTGGACATACAAAGGAAAAGTGCTGGATGTTGAAGGGGGTATTTACACTCCAAATTAAAATTTCTTAGTCGATAATACAAATCATGTCTGTCTATGCTGATGTTGTCGATTGTGTTCATGCCCCCAAACCGAACTTTACTCAAATTCAATTACGGTTGGAAGAAATCAAAGCATCTGTTGATGGGAATACTGCTTATCAGAACGCTGTTCGAGAAGTGCGACATGCAATGGAGGAGCAATACAAATTACCAACGCTCGACGGAAAAGGAGGATTTAGTAAAGAATAATTTATTCCTTAGCTTGCTTTTCACATTCGGCTCTCCAATATTCAGTGAAGTTGTATGCACCGTTCAATGTAATTTTAAGTGCTCGGATTTGTTGCTTTTGGGCCTCGACAGTTTGTGCCAGTAAATATGCCTCGTGTTGTTGAATAAGTTCGCTAAATGCTTGTTCGAGTTCGTAACTGTTTTTTGTGTTTGAATGAAGCAGTATTTCAATTTCAGGGCGATTGTTGTAAATTATTCTTAAACTGTCACCAATTTGCTTGACATTGATGTTAAACCCAGGAACATTAAATTCGGTTTCGTCCAAAAAGGTGCAAGTTAACCCAGCATTCGTACATACTTTCAATGCTACTCCAAGTTCCTGACTCATGCGCGAAAAATGACTTAAATTTTATTTCAACCGAAAATAGACCACCTGCGCGGCGACGGCGATCGCGGTCTTCGTGATTGATGTCTGCGAGGTGGGAGTGACGGCGATGAAGAAGAACGATGTGGGGAACGATCTCGACTAGGCGGTGACCGACCTCTACTGGGTGGTGAAGATGACCGATTGCGTCGTATTCGCTTGCAACGATACCGAAAAGTAATGTAGTAACGCTCTTTTTTCGTCTCAAAAACTTGTCCGATTAATTTGATTCCAGTTGGAGGATTGAATACAATTTCCGGTAGATTTTGCACAGGGAGTGCAACCTTGGACAAGGTAATGGTTGTTTCTTCTGTTGGCTTCGAATTCACAACAATACTGAAATTTCTGTTTTCTGGTTGAAAATCCTTCCAAACTGTACGAAACAACTCTTGAAAGTAATCCCTGTAGACTGGATTCTCTATTGTTTTGAATGCATCGTGACAAACGTCAGCACTGACTTCGGTGGGCTCCATGTTCGTTTTGAAGACTGGTTTCATCTCTCGAACATACCGTGACATTGAATTGTGAAGTTTTTTTATTTAATAGTGTTTATGTATCGCTTCTCCGTTATAGGGAGTCGAAAAAAACAAGTGATAGAGGATGTAGAGTAACGTACACAACCCCAAAAACACCAATGCCTTTCTTCCCATTAGCGTTACTCGGCGAAAGTTGATCCAACGAAGTGCATTAAGACGTTCGATTGAGCGTAATAGATCGTTGTATGGAATTTTCAACACTAAAATGTGTTCCTTTTTGTCGAATTCCAGAATCACACGAGAGCATTCCAGTAAAACTTCCATTTCTTTGCAAAACACCGCACAATCCGCAATATTATCGATACTGAACGGAATCTCCAGCTTGTTTGTAGTTTTGGCAATCTCCCACGAATCAGACGCAGCAGCTATCAATTCCATGTCATGGCTATCCGAGTAAATCTTCAATTGTTGTTTGACAAACTTATGCACCAACGCTCGCTTTGGATCAAGGGATTCACTGAAATTAGTGCGTCCAGATTCCCGTTCGTAAGTTTCGTCTCGATGCAATGTTCTCCCTCGGCTACGTGAACGTCGACTCATACTACGATGCTGAGAAAAAAGGGTTCTTTAATCAGAGACAATAGGCTCTTCGATTTTCTGCCGTTTTGCGGGTGAATCTTCGGCTTCAACGGCTCGAGGGACTTGAGGGTCATAGACGCTTTTCATCGTAGCTTCAAACTCTTGTTCGGCTTCTTTCATGAGTTGCATCAACTCTTCCACAGGTGGTTGACGTTTTGTGTTTTTCGATACCAACACTGATTTCTTGATACCAATGATCGTTGCACAAGGTTCTTCGAACTTTCCAGCAGAATTAATCAATCGTTTGAAATCACTGGTTTTCAGATCAGACGGCTCCGAAGTACCAATAAATTTAGAGAATTTTTCAACAGTAACTTGGGGTGTCCATCCATTTTTCTTTTGAATGTTTCGTAGCTTTTCCTTTCTTGATTCATCGTAGTTTGTATGGAGCATAAAATATGCATACATGTTTCCATTGACCGCAGAAGTGCTTTCGGATGCCACATACACATCTTCACCGTAGGGTCTTGGATGATTTTTGGTGTACTTTTGAGCGTTTTCATTGTAAAGTGTGGTTTGCATCATAGCAGACACAAGATCGGGCGTAATTTCAAACGCTTGTTCCGTAATTGTAGAAACCAA
>Ga0105103_10000447_pt1 | contig 23293 bp, 23 predicted proteins | sample PPLLaktember2015_2_FD_79107 | JGI IMG/M metagenome (GOLD analysis project Ga0105103, IMG submission 79107) | Freshwater sediment microbial communities from Prairie Pothole Lake near Jamestown, North Dakota, USA - PPLs Lake P7 Core (6) Depth... | ecosystem: Environmental > Aquatic > Freshwater >...
CTTGGTCAAGCACTCCAACACCGCAACGGTGTCGCCGGCGTCAACGGTATAGCGGCTCGGGCCGCGCCGGCCGTCGCTGAGGCTCAACTTCCACGTCTTGTCGGCCAACTCGAAGCTCACGAACAGCTCGCCCTGGCTCGCCGTATCCTTGCCTTGTGGGGCTGTCTGGGTTGCCTGCATTTCCATCTCCTTCGTTCAGAGGTTTGGAAATTGCCGTTGTAGTCCAACGGGGTCGCCTGGTCAGTCCCATATAGCATCTTCAGGGCGAGCTGAAGTTCGACCTCGCGAGCCTAGAGCAGCCCGTCATCGAGAAAATTCCCCAGTTCCTGCGTCTGCAGTCGTGCACTCACCCGCACGCACGCACCAGCCCGCGGGCAACAACTTCAAGCTGCCTGAGAACAGCAACCGCGCGGCAACTGAAGGGAGCTCGTGCAAGGAGCCGCGAGGACCGTGTGTGCTCGGGGCGCATTACGGCCCAGGTGCACGCCACTGCCTCCATAGCTTGAGCGCCACCAGAAACAGCGGCGCCGCATGCATGAACAAATCGAAGATGTCGAGCGGGCGCACCAGTGCGCCCTGTAGAAGAAGGCGCAATTTCTCGACCAGATGGGGCTCGGGCGTGATCGGCGCGATCGCCATCCAGGCCGCCAACGGCAGCAACCAGATCCACCGGAAGCGGTCGAGCCACCTCAGCATGGCTGTGCACTCGAAAATCGGCAGCAGCCAGGCCAACAGGCTGCTTGTCGGCCAAGTGGCGATCCGAAATTCATGGATGTTTCTGCGCGGCGGTCATCGCGACTGGAGCGGCCATCCGGAGTTTATGCAGCAGGCGGTCGCATATTCTGAGCGCTCACAGCATTCGGCCTTCAGGGTTCATGATCCGGTGGGCCGCGCCTGCCGGTCGGACACATGACGTTCTTCGGCTCGGTGCCGCGCAGGTAATCGCCTTCTTCGTCCTCTGTCGCCGGTCGAACTTCGACCAGCCTGGCTCGACCGCCGTACAAGTCTTGCAGCAGGTTGGTCATCTCGCTCTTCACGTCTACATTCGCGCCGAACGCCTTGAACCAGCGACGCGGGCGGCCGTCGCAGTGAAAGTCCACCACCCGAGTAGTTGAAGTCTTGAAGAATTTCGAATTCATGGCGGTGGCCATGCTGTCACATCGCGGCCCTGGCGGCCTCCAGTTCGCGCAAGGTTCGGGAAGATCAGGCGAGCGCACCCGTGCGCCTGCGAACAGACGCGTTGATCGCGGGCGAGAAGACTCACTCGCTCGAGGCTGTCGTGAGCGGCGCCATCGCAACAACCCAGGAACTGCAAAGTGGCGAAACGTTTGGTGATCATCGGCGGCGATGCCGCGGGCATGTCCGCTGCCACGCAGGTACGACGGATGAAGACCGTTGCCGAGCTTGAGATCGTGGCCTTCGAGCGCTCGACCAGAACCTCCTACGCCGCCTGCGGCCTTCCCTACCTCGTCGGCGGGCTGGTGGATTCGCCGGCCAGCCTGGTTGCCCGCACCCCGGAGCAGCACCGTGCCAAGGGCATCGACGTGCGGACCCGCCATGAAGTCGCGGCCATCGACGTCAAAGCCTCCACCGTGACCGTGCGCGACCTCGAATCGGGCCAGGAATCCGCGGTTCACTACGACGAGCTGCTGATCAGCACCGGTGCGTCGGGCATCCTGCCGAGCTGGCCGGGAATCGACGCGAAGGGCGTGCTGCAGCTGCGCACGCTCGATGACGCGGCCGCGGTGGAGCAGCTGCTTGCCGCCGGTGCTCGGCGTGCCGTGGTGGTCGGTGCCGGCTACATTGGGCTGGAGGTGGCGGAAGGGCTGCTCCAACGCGGCCTGCAGGTGACCGTCGTGGAACGGCTCGATGCACCGATGGGTGCCGTGCTCGACGCCGACATGGCCACCGACGTTGCCGACGCCATGAGGGCTGCGGGAATCGACCTCCGGTTCGGCACCGCTGTCAGCGGCTTCACCGCAGACGGTGGACGGGTTACGGCGGTGGCGACCGCCGCGGGCCCCGTGGAGGCCGACCTCGTCGTCATCGGGCTTGGGGTCCGCCCCAACGCCGAACTTGCGCGAGCGGCAGGCGTCGGCGTGGGCGAGTCCGGCGGCATCCAGGTTGACGACCACCTGCGAACCGACACGCCGCACATCTGGGCCGCCGGTGACTGCGTCGAGTCACACCACCGGATGACGGGGCGTTCCGTCGTGGTGGCGCTGGGGACGCACGCCAACAAGCAGGGCCGCGTCGTCGGCACCAACCTGGCCGGCGGTGACGCGGCCTTCGGCGGCGTACTCGGCACGGCGATCACCCGATTCAACGACATGGAGATCGCCCGCACCGGACTCACCGAGCGGGAGGCGAAGGCCGCGGGTCTGGACGCGATCGGCGTGACCACCGAGGCCTCGAGCCGTGCGCACTACTACCCCGGCGCGGAGCCGATGAAGATCAAGATGGTCGTCGAGCGTGGCTCGGGCCGCCTGCTGGGCGCGCAGATCGTCGGCGGAACGGGTGCAGGCAAACGCATCGACGTACTGGCCACGGCGCTGTGGAACGGCATGACGGTGGCAGAGGTGGCCGGCATGGATCTCTCCTATGCACCGCCATTCTCGCCCGTATGGGACCCGGTCCTGCTTGCCGCTGGCAAGGCGGCCTCCGTGGTCTGACCCAAGCTGGAGAGCTTGTTGCCAGAGCCGAGGTGCGCCTGCAACGCATCGACAGCCCGCTCAGCGGCGAGCACGGCGCCTTCGAGGTAGCCCGGGAAGCCCGGCGCGAACTCGCTGCCCGCCAGATGGATGCGATCGCGCCAAGGCGCAGGCAGGGCCTTGGACAGCGGCGCGGGGTGCGCCGAGGCCGGTTGCGCGTCGGCGGACGTGGCGGTTTCGGCCTCTTGCGCCCAATCCTGCAGGTACACCGCCCGCGGCGTCAGCGCCTCGGCGCCAAACAGCCTGCCCAGTTGAGCCACCGAGGCGTCGATCAGCGCCTGCCGCCCCATGCGCCGACGCCATGCAACGGGAACGCCGACAAAGCCGAACAGCGCTGCATGCCTGCCCTCAGCGTCGCTGGCGTCGTGCACTTCTGCCAGGGGCCCCGCCTGGCTGACGGCGCTGCCCGACAGGCCCGCGGCGCGCCAGAACGGTGTGCGGTAGAGCGCCAGCAGTTTGGCGTGGCCGGCCATCCAGGTGGGGGCGTCGCCCCAGCGCTGCGACAGTTCGGCAGGCAGCGCCGGGGACCAACGCAGCGTCGACGCCAGGAGCCTGGGGGGCAATGCCAGGATCACCGAGGACGCCACCAGGGCTCCGACCTGTCCGCCGCGCTCGAACTCGACGCTGACTGTGCCGTCCGGGCACGCGTTTAGGCCGCGCACGCGGGTGCCCAGAAGCACCCGGGTGCGCACCAACCTCGCCCGCAAGGCGTCGGTGAGGCATGCGATGCCGCCAACCAAGCGCATCGAGGGTGGCTGCTGCGCGAAGCCGGTGGCGTGACGGCGCACGGCCTGCGACGGCAGCTCGACCAACCCCGCGCCGCGCCCCTGCTGCTCGAACAGCGCAAGGCCCAGCGTGCTCAGCCAATCGGCTGTGCGCGGGTTGAGTTCCGGCCAGACCCATGCCGGACCGAGGTCAAAGCGGTGCGTGCCATCTTCTGCGGCCACGCCGAAGACGCGCCCGCCGACACGCCCGCGGGCTTCCAGCAACGTGACGCACAAGCCCAACCGTTCCAGCAGATTTGCGGCTACCAGGCCCGACAAGCCGGCTCCGACGACCATGACCTGCACCGGTGAACGCAAAGCCTCAGGTGCCGGCGAACACGAATCCGACTCGTGTGCGCTCACTGGGCCGGGTGGTGGCGGTTGCGCGTCTGCCGTCAATTGCTGGTGACGAAGTGGACGGCCAGCGCGAGCGCCACGACGGCGAGCAGGAAGTTCAGCCAGACACCCAGGCTCGTCCAGTAGCCCCGGGGGATCTCCTTTTCGCCCAGGCCGCGCAGCACGGTGCGGAACTGCAGGGCAGAAACGACTGAAACGCCCGCGCCGATCACCAGCAGGCTGACTCCGAGCCACAGCGAGAAGCCACGCTGCGAAGGCGACAGCGGCTGGTTGCTCACCATGCGCAAAAAAAGACCGAAGCGCTCCACGACGAACCCGAAGCCCATCAATGCAATGGCCGTGCGTTGCCACGCCAGCAGGGTCCGCTCCGCCGCGAACAGCACGCGAGGGTCATCGAGATAGGACATGGGGCGGTGTCGAGCGCAGGGTCTGTGGAAGAAAGCTGATTCGGAAGCCGACGGCTCCCCGTTCAGGCCCGCTTGCGCAAGACACGGACATGCATGGGCCGCGTGAAGTGAGCGCCGTCGGCCTTCACGTATGGCGTGAAGGCGGCACTCACCTCGGCCAGCTTGGCGTCGTCGATTCGATGGTCGGCAAAGGTCGGTCGCATCATGCGTTGCTCGAAGTCGGCGAAGTCCTTGAAGCTCACCGGCATCTCTAAGAACCGCTCGGCCACCTGTTCCCAGACACCAGTCCGCAACGCCGCATCGACGGCCGCCTGCGCTGCCGCCCTGACCACGCCTTCGTCGTTGAAGAGGCGGATCACCTCGTTCAGGGGACCGTCATAGACCGGCTCGGACACGTAGAGGTGGCCGCGCGGGCGGAGCACGCGGGCAATCTCGGACAACGCTTGCGCCAGCAGCGGCATCGGCACGTGGTGCAGCGACTTGAGCATCAGTGCCACGTCGAAGCTCGCGTCAACAACCGGGATGGACTGCGCACCTGCCGCCAAGAAGTGCAAGCCGGGCTGTGGGGAACCCAGGTTCTTGTCGTGCTGGCGCTCGTCGACCTCCAGGCCGGTGACCCTGCTGTCCGGGTGGCGTTCCAGCAGCGCGCGGGCCAACTTGGCCGCGCCGCAGCCGAGTTCGACGATGTCTCGTCCGGCAATCGGTACCAGTGCGGCAAGCACGTCCAGTTCATCGTCTACGAGTGCTTCGTTGCTTCGGTCAGGCGTCATGGCGGTGGCGAGTCATTCAAATGGGGTCAGGTGTCAGCGGGTCGATCGCAAGGCCTGCAGGCGTGTTTCGAGAGCAGCTCGATTTAGCACCCCAAAATACCGTGTCACGAGCGCCGCACGTGGACGGCCTCCTGATCCAGCGGGGCTAATACGCAGATGGTTGCTTTTTGTACGTCGTTTGTACTAACATAGCGCATATCTCGAAAGGAACCGCCATGACCGCTGCTGCCCGTACTGCCCGCCTTGGTCTGCGCACCACGCCCCAGCAAGAGGCGGTGTTGCGTCGAGCAGCTGAGGTGTCGCACAAGTCCATGACTGACTTCATCCTTGACAGCGCTTATCTGGCGGCCGAGCAAACGTTGCTCGACCAACGACTGTTCCTGATGACGGGTAGCCAGTCGGATGCTTTGCTCGACTTGCTCGATCGTCCTGAGCAGGAAAACGCTGGTCTCAAGGATTTGTTCTCTCGAAGCGCGCCCTGGACCAAATGATGGCAGGTGCGCCGCAAGCACTCAATAGCAACCATCTGTTGGATGGATTCGACTGCGGCAGGCCGGCGCTGAACGAGTGGTTGATCCGTCACGCGAGACAGGCGCAGGCCAGCGGTTCGGCGAAGACCTACGTTGTCGTCGAAGGTGCCCGGGTGTCCGGCTATTTCAGCTTGACGGTAGGACAGGCTGACGTACTCGAAGCTCCGCTGCGCATTCGGAAAGGCATGGGTAGCTATCCAATACCTGTGGTCATCCTTGCCCGACTGGCGGTGTCGCTCCAAGACCAAGGCCGGGGCATTGGTGTTGGCATGCTTCAAGAAGCGATCAGGCGCGCGGTGGCCATTTCCGATCAAGCCGGTGTACGGGCATTGTTGACACACCCCATCGACGACCAGGCCTCGCGCTTCTACCAACGGTTCGGTTTCGAGCGCTCGCCGATTCGCGAGCAACAGTTGCTTCTGCTCCTGAAAGACGCACGCAGGTTGCTGTCGTCTCTCGCGGGGCCCGGGTCCGCCGCGAACGTAGGTCACGTCGGTTCGGGCAAGCGGCCAGGCGGGTAAGTGCAGGATGATCTTCAGGACGGCGAATCGGCCCTGCTCGAAGAAAATGAATCTCTTTCGCTGAGCAGAAGGAAGGGTTGGGGTGACCCTTGCACAACGTAGCCAAATCGTAGCTACCTGACCGGTTCGAACGCTCTTCTAGGATCCGCATCGCTCCCCATTGCCCTGTGCGCGTGCCCGTTGGCCGGGTTCATTGAGTGCTTGGAGAGCGACTCCTAATCCGTTGGTCGAAGGTTCGAATCCTTCAGGGCCCACCAATTTTCCATTCCAGATCAATGGCTTGCGCGATGGCGCTTGCCGTTCTTCGTTGGGCTTCCAAAGTACATGCGCCCAAAAAAACGCCTGTTCGCGTTCGTGACGGCCGCGGATCTCGGCTTCGAAGTCCGCGCGCGACGTTAGGGGCAGCAAACGTACGTTTGGCAGCCCGAACTGCTGGCCGACACCAAGCTTTCGACTTCGGCAGTTGATGTTCAGCCCTGCATCGGAAGGCGGCAGCGCAGCCCCTTGGCGTTCAGTCAGGCTCCGGCCCAGGCCTCAACGAAGGCCCGCGCATTGGCCTGTATCTGCACGATTTTCATGCCCGGCCTGTACAACGCCGAGCCCAGGCCAAAGCCGTTGGCCCCCGCGGCACGATAGGACGCCAGGTTCTGCGGCGTGATGCCGCCCACCGGCAGAAACAGCACCTGGGGCGCGAACACCGCCCGCAACGCCTTCACGACCGGCGGGGTCAGCAGTTCGGCCGGGAACAGCTTCAGCGCGTCGGCCCCGGCGGCCAGCGCGGCAAAGCCCTCGGTGGGCGTGGCGATGCCGGGCGCGCACCAAAGGCCGCGCACCTTGGCCGCGCGAATCGCCTTCGCATCGCCATGCGGCATGACGATCAGCCGCCCGCCAGCGCGGGCCACGTCGTCGACCTGAGCCTCGCTCATCACCGTGCCGGCGCCAATCAGGCAGCGACCTCCAAGCGCGCCGGCCAGCGTCTCGATGCTGCGCAGCGGCTGCGGCGAGTTCAACGGCACCTCGATGATGCGGAAGCCTGCCTCGGCCAGCGCCATGCCCACCGGCAGTGCTTCGTCCGGCGTGATACCGCGCAGGATGGCAATAAGCGGCAGTTCGGCCAGGTGCTCACGCATGCTCGCTCCTCAGGCGGCAGCGCACAGCCCGGCACGCTGCGCGATCTGCCACAAGCCCTGCGCTGCGGTGTCGGCACCCGACACCGATGCGCTGCGGCCGAAGAGCGCAAGTGCACGCTGATAACGCGCGCACAGCGCCGCTTCGCCCACCAACCTTATCGTTTCGTCGCCAGCCTCGGGCAGCGCGCAACGCAGTTCCTCGCCGACCAGCAGGCCCGACAGGTAGTCCAGACTGTGCGCGGCCGGCAACTGACCCGCGAGCACGCGCGTGCGTGCCGAAAACAGCAGTGCCGTCGCCCCAGCCGGCCCGCCGTCGCGCACAGCGGCCACGCCGGCATCGAAGGCCTCGTCCGAGAATTTGCCTGCGCCGGCTTCGCGTGCCGGCCGGCCAAGGATCGAATGCTCGCGTAGCAGCGCGAACAGCTCGCCGGTCATGTAGGTGCGGAAGTCGACGATGCGCCCGGCGTCCACACGCACCCACTTGCTGTGCGTGCCCGGCAGCACCAGCCGCGCATCGGCGCATGCACGCGGGCCCAGCAGGCCGACGATCTGCGTCTCCTCGCCGCGCATCACGTCGGGCCGCTCGCCGCTGCGGCGTACGCCTGGCACGATGTGCAGCACGACGCCGGGCAGTGCCTCGAAGCGCAGCAGCCGCCCGGCCAGCGCCGCGGCATCGGCCGGCACCTCGACATACTTCGCCTCGCGCCAGCCCTGCGCGCTGCCGACCATGCCAGCGGCGATGGCCGGCAGGCTCGGCGTGGCAGCCAGCCAGTCGCCGGCGATGCCTCGCAGCGCGGCCGCGAAGCCGCCTTCGGGTAGGTGCAGGATGCCCCAGGGACGGTGCCGCGCCTCGAGCACTTGGCCGGCTGCGCCCAGCAGGCCCGCGCGCAGCGAGGACGTGCCCCAGTCCAGCGCGAGCAGCCGCGCCGCCGGCACGACTCAGCCCTTGGCCTTGGCCGCCACCAGCGCCTGGCACTCGGGCACCGGCGTCACGGCGCCCTTGCCTCCGAACCAGGACACCAGGTTGTCCACCACCAACTGGCCCATCGCATTGCGCGTGTGCACCGAGGCCGAGCCAACGTGCGGCAGCAGTACCACATGGTCCATCGCGATCAGCTCGGCCGGCACGCGCGGTTCGGCCTCGAACACGTCCAGTCCGGCGGACAGGATCTTCCTGTCGCGCAGCGCGGCCACCAGCGCCGCTTCGTCGATGACCGTGCCGCGGCCGACATTGATGACGATGCCGTCCGGGCCCAGCGCCTCCAGCACCTCCTGGTTGACGATGTGCCGCGTCTCGGCACCGCCCGAGGCCACCACCATCAACACGTCGCAGCTTTGCGCCAGGCCGAGCAGCGTCGGGTGGTAGCGGTACTTCACGTCGGACTGCGGTTTTCGGCCGTGGTATTCGATCTCCAGGTCGCAGGCTTCCAACCGGCGCGCGATGGCCTTGCCGATGCGGCCCAGGCCCAGGATGCCGATCTTGCGCCCGCGCAGCGTGGCGGTCAGCGGGTAGGGGCGCTCCAGCCACTTGCCGGCCCGCAGGTAGCGGTCCACCTGCGGCAGCTGGCGCACGGTGGCAATCAGCAAGCCCAGCGCCAGATCGGCCACCTCGCCAGTGAGCACGTCCGGCGTGTGCGTGACGACGATGCCGCGCTTGGCCAGCGCGGCGGCGTCGATGTGGTCGTAGCCCACGCCGAAGCTGGAGACGATCTCCAGCCGCGGGAACAGCTCGACGAACGCAGAGTCGATGCGCGTGTGGCCGCCGCACACCGCCAGGCCGCGCACCTCCAGGTTGGCCTCGCGAACCACCGTGAAATGCTCGTTCAATCCCTGGTCGACCAACGCGGGGCCGTTGCCCACCGCGCAAACCGTGACCTTGTTGTTCATGCCTTTGCCTCTCGCGGGTTGCAGTTCAGTGGTTGTCGCGCGGCACGCCGAAGGTGGCGTGGATCTTCTGGTACTTGACCGCCGGCTTCAGCACCATGCCGTGGGCCAGTTCATCGACGATGCTGCGCTGGATCTCCTGCCACGGCGTCTGGCTCGGTGGCACCGGATAGCCGCCCTTGGCATCGAGCGCATCGCGCCGCGCCTTTAGTTCCTCGGCACCCACCAGCATGTCGGCGCGGCGTTTCTTCAGGTCGATGCGCACCTTGTCGCCGCTCTTCACCAGCGCCAGGCCGCCGCTCGTCGCCGCTTCGGGTGAGGCGTTCAGGATCGACGGCGAACCGCTGGTGCCGCTCTGCCGGCCATCGCCGATGCAAGGCAGCGCGGTCACACCCTTCTTCAGCAGGTACGACGGCGCACGCATGTTCACCACCTCGGCCGCGCCGGGGTAGCCCACCGGGCCGACGCCGCGGATGAAGAGCACGCTGTTCGCCGTAATCCGGGTCTTCGGGTCGTCGATGCGCGCGTGGTAGTCCTCGGGGCCGTCGAAAACCACGGCCGTACCTTCGAAGGCCATCGGGTCGGTCGGGTTCTCCAGGTAGCGCTGGCGGAACTCATCGGTGATGACGCTGGTCTTCATGATCGCCGAATCGAACAGGTTGCCCTTCAGGTTGAGGAAACCGGCCTTCTTCTTCATCGGCTTGTCATAGGGCAGGATCACCTTGCGGTCGCTGGCGAATTGGCCTTCGCAGTTTTCGGCGAGCGTCTTGCCGGTGACGGTGATCGCGTCCTTGATCTTGCCCTTTTTCATCAGCTCGGCCACCACCGCCGGCAGGCCGCCGGCGCGGTAGTAGTCTTCGGCCAGGTACTCGCCCGCGGGCTGCAGGTTCACCAGCAGCGGCAGCTCGTAGCCGATCTTCTCCCAGTCGTCGTTGTCGAGCTTCACGCCGATGTGCCGCGCGATGGCATTGATGTGCACTGGCGCGTTGGTCGAGCCGCCGATGGCCGAACACACGGCAATGCAGTTCTCGAAGGCCGCGCGCGTCAGGATGTCGCTGGGCCGCAGGTTCACGCGCACCATCTCGACGATGCGCTTGCCGGTCAGGTAGGCCGCCTCCTGCCGGTCGCGGTAGGGTGCAGGGATGGCGGCGGTGCCCGGCAGCATCAGCCCCAGCGCCTCGGCCAGCGAGTTCATGGTCGAGGCCGTGCCCATGGTGTTGCAGTGGCCGGTGGACGGCGCCGACGACGCCACCAGCTTCAGGAACTGCGGGTAGTCGATCTTGCCGGCGGCCATCAGCTCGCGGGCCTTCCAGACGATGGTGCCGGAGCCGGTGCGCTCGCCCTCGTGCCAGCCGTTGAGCATCGGCCCGGCGTTCAGCGCGATCGCCGGGATGTCCACTGTGCAGGCGGCCATGATCTGCGCCGGCGTGGTCTTGTCGCAGCCGGTGGTCAGGATCACGCCGTCGATCGGGTAGCCGTACAGCACCTCGACCAGGCTCAGGTACTGCAGGTTGCGGTCGAGCATCGCGGTCGGGCGCTTGCAGGTTTCCTGGATCGGGTGCAGCGGGAACTCGAAGGCCACGCCGCCGGCGTCGCGGATGCCCTCGCGCATACGCTGCGCCAGCACCAGGTGGTGGCGGTTGCACGGTGCGATGTCCGAGCCGCTCTGTGCGATGCCGATCATCGGCCGTCCGCACTGCAGCTCTTCCAGCGACAGGCCGAAGTTCATCGTGCGCTCGAGGTACAGCGCGGTCATGTCGGCGTTGGCCGGGTTGTCGAACCACGCCCGCGAACGCAGTGTCGCGCTCGCCGTCTTCGACATGGGGGTCTTGCGGGTCTTCTTAGCCACCTTGCTTGTCTCCTGGGTGCGGCTCAGCGGCCGTGCCGCGGTTGTACACCAGCGGCCGGTGGCATGATCGGCGGGATGAACCTCAACCCCAACGACTATCCCGCACTCGGCGCCAGCGGCCTGAAGGTCTCGCGCCTGTGGCTGGGCACGATGATGTTCGGCGACCGCAGCGACGAGGCCGAGGCCGCACGCATCGTCGCCGCCTCGCGCGAGGCCGGGCTGAATGCCATCGACACCGCCGACATCTATGCCGGCGGCGAATCCGAGCGCATCACCGGCCGGCTGATCAAGGCCGAACGTTGCCACTGGGTGCTCGCCACCAAGTTGGCCAACCCCGCCGGCCCCGGGCCCAACGACCGTGGCCTGTCCCGGCGCCACATGCTGGCCGCGGTGGACGCCAGCCTGCAGCGCCTGGGCACGGACTGGATCGACCTGCTGTACATGCACCGCGAAGACGAAAGTACGCCGATGGAAGAATCGGTGGCGACGATGGGCCGCCTGATCTCCAGCGGCAAGGTGCGCTACTTCGGCGTGTCCAACTTCCGCGCCTGGCGCATCGCCCGCATCGTCGAACTGTGCCGCGCCATGGGCGTGCCGCAGCCCGTTGCCTGCCAGCCCCCGTACAACGCCATGTCGCGGCAGATCGAGGTGGAGGTGCTGCCGGCCTGCGCGCACTATGGCGTCGGCGTGGTGGCCTACAGCCCGCTGGCGCGCGGCGTGCTCAGCGGCAAGTACCGCATCGATGCGCCACCGCCAGAGGATTCGCGTGCCGCGCGCAACGACCGACGCATCATGCAGACCGAGTTCCGTCCGGAGTCGGTGCAACTTGCCCATCAGATCGCCGCCTATGCGCGGCGCAAGGGCCGCACGCCGACGCAGCTGGCGCTGGGCTGGGTCTGGAACAACAAGATGGTGCATGGCCTCATTGGCGGGCCGCGCACGCTGGCCCAGTGGCAGGACTACCTGGACGCGCTGGGTGCGCCTTTCGATGCCGAGGACGAGGCCTTCATCTCCGCACTGGTGCCGGCCGGCCATGCGTCGACGCCGGGTTACACCGATGCGCAATACCCGGTGGCCGGGCGGGTGGCGGCCAGCGCCTGAGCACGCGTTACAGTGTTCATGCCGCAGCGTGCGGCCCGCAGGAGAATCACGTCATGCACCACAAGCTCTGGCCGGCCCTGGGCGCCTGCGCGCTGGCCGCCGGCTGCGCGCCGGACCAGTTCAGCAACTACAAGGCCACCGGCTTCAACGCCTTCGTGGACCAGGCCGCGGCGGAATGCGCGCCGCTGCAGGTCGGACCGATGGTCATCACCAAGAATTACGACCCGCCCAACTACGCCACGGCGCAATACGGTGTGTGGCTCGACCAGACCTCTAACCTGTACTACAAGCGCATCACGCCCGAGGCCTACCTGCAGAACATCTACAACCTGTTCCCGGGCGAGCGCACGGCCACGGCCGCACAGTGCCTGGTGTCGAAGCTGCCGCCGCCGGAACAGCGGCCGTCGGCGCCGCGCTGATTCAGCGCACGCCCAGCTTGAAGGCGATCATCGCGCGCAGCTTGTTGGGCAGCACCGGCTTGATCAGCAGGTGGAAGTCGTGCTCGGCGGCCTCGCACTCGTGGCCGCCGATGGTGCTGCCGGTGATGACGATGGCCGGCAACTTGCGTGCAGGCCAATGCGCCCGCGTGACGGCCAGCGCATCCAGGCCGGTCTGGGCCTGCGGCAGCCGGTAGTCCACCAGCAGCAGGTCGGGCACTTCGCTCGGGCCGCCCGCCAGCCAAGCCTGCAGCGAGGCTAACGAATCGAAGTCCAGCACGCTGGCGCCCCAGGCCTTGAGCAGCACGACCAGGCCTTCGCGCACCGCGGGTTCGTCCTCCACCAGCAGCATCCGCCGGCCCTGCAGCGTCAGGCCCAGCGGCGCACGGGTCTGGGTGACGGCCGGCTCCAGTGCGCGCACGACCTTGCCCGGCGGCACCTCGAACGAGAACACCGTGCCGTGGCCGACGCGCGAGCGCACGTGGATCGGCGCTTCCAGCAGCGCGGCCAGCCGCGCCACGATGGCCAGGCCCAGGCCCAGGCCCTTGCGCTGGTGCGCTTGCAGCGGACGCTGGCTCTGCACTTGGTAGAACTCGTCGAAGATGCGCGGCAGGCTGGCCTCGGAGATGCCGATGCCGCTGTCCCACACCTGCATCAGCAGCTTGCCGCCGCGCGGCCGGCAGCTGACCAGCACGCCGCCGTCGTCGGTGTAGCGGATGGCGTTGCTGGTCAGGTTGCGCAGGATGCGCTCCAGCAGCACCGGGTCGGCCATGGCCACGTGGCGCTCGCCGTGGAAGCTCAACGCCAGGCCCTTCTCGAAGGCGGTGGGCTCGAAGTGCAGGCGCAGCCGGGCGAACAGCTCGCGCATCGCCACCGGCGCGGGGTTGACGTCGACGCCGCCGGTGTCGATGCGGGTGATGTCCAGCAACTCGCCGAACAGGCCTTCCAGCGCATCCACCGATTCGTTGATGCTGTTCACCAGCGAGGCCACCTCGGGGTCGTGCGTGCGCTGTCGCAGCGCCTCGGCGAACAGGCCCATCGCATGCAGCGGCTGGCGCAGATCGTGGCTGGCGGCGGCGAAGAACTGCGTCTTGGCGCGGCTGGCCGCCTCGGCGGCGCGGCGCGCCTGTTCGGACACGCCCATCTCGGCATGCAGCTGCACGGCCAGTTTCTCGCTGTGCGCCTTGAGGCGGATCACCTGGTCGAGCGCGCTGCGCTGCACCCGACCCATCACCAGCAGCGCCACGAACTGCAGCACCAGGATGCCGGCCAGCTGCCAGTGCCAGGGCTGGGTGGTGTCGGTGGCAATGCGCACGATGGCCGGCACCATCAGCAGGCCGACGAAGGCGATGTACAGCCGCTGCTGCGTGGCCAGCAGCTGTACCGAGGCCAAGCCGAGGCTGAAGATCACCAGCATCAGCGCGGTGCGGTGGTAGGGCGTGCCCAGGTCCCAGAACAGCCACACCGCCACCGCCCAGCACGACGCCTGCGCCAGCACCAGCACCTTCCAGCTGCGCCGCCATTCGTACAGCGTGGCCTCGTCGGCGTCAGGGTTGCGGCGAAAGCGCAGGTAGTGCGCCAGCCGCAGCAGAAGCAGCAGCGCCAGCACCCCGCTCCAGGCCAGCATCGGGCCGCGCGGTGCCAGCGGCCAGTACATGGCCACCATCAGGCTCCAGCCGATCAGGTAGCCGATCAGCGAGGCTGGCGTCTGCACGAACAGCGCACGCAGATGGTCGAAGCGCCGGCTCTGCGGCAACGCCGCCGTGGCCGCCAGCTCCAGCGCCGCGGCCGGCGGCACGCTCATCGCGAGTCGGCGTTCGAGGACTGGCGGGCGTTCTGCGCGGCCTGCTGCTGCATCTGGCTGACCGCCAGCACCGCCTGCGTGCGCGAGTTGACGCCCAGCGCGCGCAGCACCGCGGCCACATGGTCCTTGACGGTCTCGACCGAGACATTCAGCTCGCGGGCGATCAGCTTGTTCGGCTTGCCCTGCAGCAACAGCGCGAGCACGTCGCCCTGACGCGGCGTCAGGCCCACCGATTCGAGCGACATCGGCGCGCGCTGGTAGTCGGCCTGGCGGCTGGCGCCGCCCACCGGGCGCATCACGTCGGGCACGGTGTCGCCCTCGGTTGGCGGCGCGTCCAGGCCCAGCATCATCGGTGGCACATACAACCCGCCGGACATGACCATGCGCAGCGCCTCGAACAACTGGTCGTTGGACGAACGCTTGGGTACGAAGCCCATCGCACCCAGGTCGATGGCGCGGATGACGTCGCTGGTGCGGTCGGAGGCCGACACCACCACCACCGGCAGCGACGGATAGGCGGCGCGCAGCTCAGTCAGCACGTCGAAACCGTCGGCATCGCCCAGCGACAGGTCGAGCAGCACCAGGTCGAACTCGGCATCCTTCTCCAAGGCAGCGCGGGCCTCGGCGGCGCTGCCGGCACCGAGCACCGACACATCGTCGCCCAGGCCCTTGATCACCGACTGCAGCGCGGACAGGATCAGCGGATGGTCATCGACCAGCAGCACCTTCATCTTGCCGTCTCCTACCCCCTTGCCTACCAGCAATGGTAGTGCAGCTTGAAGCCGGCTCAGATGAAACGGCGTGACAGCGTCTCTGCCACGCAGGCCGGCTTGGACGAGCCTTCCAGCTCGACCCGGACCTCCACCGCCAGCTGCGCGCCGCTTTCGATGGGCTCGTAGGACTTCAGCACGAAATGCCCGCGGACCCGGCTGCCGCTGGGCACCGGTGCGGTGAAGCGCACCCGGTTCAGCCCGTAGTTGACGCCCATGTGCACATCAGCGATGTCGAAGGCCGTGGCGAACATCTCCGGCACCAGGCTCAGCGTCAGGAAACCATGCGCAATGGTCTTGCCGAAAGGCCCGCTCGCGGCGCGCACCGGATCGACATGGATCCACTGGTGGTCGCCGGTGGCCTCGGCAAACTGGTCGATGCGCTTTTGCTCGACGGCGATCCACTCACTGACACCGATCTCCTTGCCGACCAAGGCCTGCAGGTCATGCAGATGCGCGAAATGTCTCATCGATCGCTCCGATCTATCCAAAGCTTGAGGGGCAACCACTGTTCGAGGTCGCGTTCGACGCGGCTGGGGGCCACGTCCCACAGCGTCAGGCCGCGCGCGGCCAGCTGCACATAGTTCTGCGTGTCGCGCAGCCAGGCCACCACCGGCACGTTCAGCGTGGCCAGGTAATGGTGCAGCTGGTCGTTGGAGAGGGTGTGCTCGCGCACGCGCATGGCCACCAGGCCCAGTTCGATATCGCCGGCGCGCGGGTGGGCGCGCAATGCGCCCAGGAAGGCATGCGTGGCCTGGATGTCAAACAGGCTGGGCTGCAGCGGTATCAGCATCTTGGTGGCGATGCGCAGCACCGCATCGAGCCGTTTGCCGTGCAGCCCGGCCGGCGTGTCCAGCACCACGTGCGTGGTGCCCTTGGGCGGGCGCACGATCTCATGGTGGCTAAGCTCCCAGCCCTGGATCGACGGCAGGTGGGACGGGCGCATCGCCAACCATTGGCGCGACGATTGCTGTCGATCGACATCGCCGAGCATCACCGCATGCCCCGAACGGGCCAGCGCGCCGGCCACGTTGGTGGCCAGCGTGCTCTTGCCGACCCCGCCCTTCGGGTTGGCAACCACGATCACAGGCATGCACGACTCCGGAAAATGGCGATCAGGTTATGGTAGCGGTCCGCCGGCGCAGCCTGCACCGGGCAAACCCAAGCGCGCCTGCCACCGCCGCTGACTGCCGCACATGCCCGACATCGTCGTCCTGGTCGCCCACCCGCAGCAGGAGCATTCCAGAGTCAACCGTACCTTGCTACTGGCCATGCAGCGCAGCGGGCTGGCGCGGGTCGAGTCGCGCGACCTGTATGCGCTGTACCCCGACTACCTGATCGACGTGGCGGCAGAGCAGGATGCGCTGGCCTCGGCCAGCCTCGTGGTGTGGCAGCACCCGATCCATTGGTACGGCATGCCGCCGCTGATGAAGCTGTGGCTCGACGAGGTGTTCGCTTTCGGCTGGGCCTACGGCACGGGCGGCGACCGGCTGCGCGGCAAGGACCTGTGGCTGGTGGCCTCCACCGGCGGGCCGGCCGAGTCGTACCGGCCGGACAGCTACAACCGCTACTTCTTCGACGCCTTCCTGCCGCCCTACGAGCAGACGGCCGCGCTCGCCGGCATGCGATTCCTGCCGCCGCTGCTGCTGCACGGAGCGCACCGCATCGGCGCGGCCGAGCTGGAGGCGCATGCCGAACTGTTTGTGCAGCGCCTGGCCACCTACCCCGACTGGCCGGAAATCGCCGAGCTGCAGCCCTGCCCACCCTGCGTGGTGCCCGGCGACGCCCGCCCGGCGGAATGACATGGAACACGGCACCCCCTGGTTGCAGATGAGCCTGGTGTACCTGGGCGCCGCGGTGCTGGCCGTGCCGCTGGCGCGACTGCTCGGCCTGGGCTCGATCATCGGCTACCTGGCTGCAGGCATCGCCATCGGCCCCTTCGGGCTGCGGCTGGTCACCGACGCCGCGACGATCCTGCACTTCGCCGAGTTCGGCGTGGTGCTGATGCTCTTCCTGGTGGGGCTGGAGCTGGAGCCGAAACGGCTGTGGGCGCTGCGCCGGCCGATCTTCGGCTGGGGCAGCGCTCAGATGCTCGGCTCGACGCTGCTTATCCTGGGCGCAGGCCTGGCCTTCGGCGCCGACTGGCGGCTGGCGCTGGTGGCCGCGCTCGGCCTGGCGCTGTCGTCCACCGCCATCGGCCTGGGCGTGCTCAACGAGCGCAACCTGATGGCCACCCGCTCCGGCCAGAGCGTGCTCAGCGTGGCGCTGCTGCAGGACATCGCCGCCATCCCGATCCTGGCGCTGCTGCCACTGCTGGCACTGTCCACTGGTGCCGCGGCCGAGGCCGGCGAAGGCTGGTGGGGCGCGGCCAAGGCGGTGAGCGTGGTCGCCCTGATCGTGCTGGGCGGCCGGCTCGCGCTGCGCCCGGCACTGCGCTGGATCGCGCGCAGCGACACGCCGGAGATCTTCACCGCCGCGTCGTTGCTGCTGGTGGTGGCCACTGCCGCATTGATGGAGTCGGTGGGCCTGTCGATGGCGCTGGGCGCCTTCCTGGCCGGCGTGCTGCTGGCCGAGAGCGAATACCGGCGCGAGCTGGAGACCGACCTGGAGCCCTTCAAGGGCCTGCTGCTCGGGCTGTTCTTCATCGCCGTGGGCATGAGCATCGACTTCGCCGTGGTGCTGGCCAACCCGGGCCTGGTGGCGGCCATCGTCGCCGGCTTCCTGCTGCTGAAAGCGGGGGTGCTGCTGGCGATGGCGCGGCTGATGCCGCTGCCGCTGGCTGAACGGCCGGTGTTCGTGCTGCTGCTGGCGCAGGGCGGCGAGTTCGGTTTCGTCGTCTTCCAAGCCGCTGCGCAATCGGGCGTGATCGCTGGCGAGGCGGCTTCGCTGCTGGTGGCGGCGGTGGCACTGTCGATGCTGTTGACGCCGCTGCTGCTGGTGCTGATCGATCGCTGGATCGCGCCGCGCCTGGCGCGCGCCGACGCGACGCAGCGGCACGACGAGATCAGCGAGCCGCAGCACGCGCCGATCATCATCGCCGGCTTCGGCCGCTACGGCCAGATCGTCGGCCGGCTGCTCAATGCCAACGGCCTGAGCGCCACGGTGCTGGAGCACGATGCCGACCAGGTGGAAGCGGTGCGCCGCTTCGGCTGGCACGTGTTCTACGGCGATGCGACGCGGCTGGACCTGCTGCGCACCGCCGGCGCCGGCAAGGCTCGGGTGCTGGTGCTGGCCATCGACGATGTCGACCAGAGCGTGGCGGTGGCGCAGTTGGCACGTGACCATTTCCCGCAGTTGCAGGTGGTGGCCCGGGCGCGCAACGTCACCCACTACTACCGGCTGCGTCAGGCCGGCATCGAGCTGATCGAGCGCGAGACGCTCGACTCGGCACTGATGACCGGGCGCAGCGTGCTCGAGCTGATGGGCTGGCAGCGCCACAGCGCGCGCAACCAGGCACTGCGCTTTCGCCAGCACAGCATCGAGCTGATGCAGCGCATGGCACCGCATTTCGGCGACGAGAAGAAGCTGATCGCCGTGTCCAAGCAGGGGCGTGCACAACTCGAGGCGCAATGGGCGCAGGAGCGGCAGCAGCAACTCGAGCAGTACTCGCGCGTCGGCTGGCACACGCCATCCGTCAGTCCTTCCGATGCCGCCGGGCCAGTAGACGTCGACCGATGAGGCTGGCGCCCGGCTTCGTGTCAAGAAGCCGGTTGCATCAGCGGCGGGCGCGACGCTCCCAACCGTCGGTCAGCGTCAGCATGAAGGCGACGATGTCGTCGACCTCGCGCGGGCTCAGTCGCAGGTTACCCAATTCGTCGCTGTTCACGTTGGCGACCATCTCGGGGCGCGGCCAGCAGCCCCGCGCCAACGCCTCGGCCTCGGCGACGAATTCCTCTTCGCAGCGCGGCTTGAGGTCGCGCGTGTTGTAGAAGTCGACCACCGCGCGCAGCGAGCTGAAGTAGCCGTTGTGCATGTAGGGCGCGGTGAGCTCGACATTGCGCACCGTGGGCACCTTGAACTTGCCGTACTCGCCGGCCTGTCCGACCACGCCGCCCAAGCCGCGGTCGACGAAGCCGCGGCCCGCCGGGTTGTGCGCTTCGGGCAGGCGGTAGAACGGGTTGTCGGGATTCTTCGGCACGCCCAGGTTGTCGTAGGTGAAATCGGTACCCAGTCCGCCGCGGCCCCGGGCATCGCGGGCCACCGGATGGCAGGCGGCGCAGTTGCCCTTGTCTTCGCGCTCGAAGAGCTTCAGTCCGCGCAGTTCCTGCGGCGTGAGCCGCGCCCGGCCCGCAAGCCAAGCGTCGTACTTCGAGCTGAAGGGCTGGAACGCGGGAGTGCGCTCGAACGCGGCGATCGCCTCGCCGATGCGCTTGAAGGCCCGGTCGGGGTCGGCAAAGGCATCGCTGCCGAAGACCTCCTTGAACAGCGGCGCATAGGCTGCCGTCTGCACCTTGGCCACCACCTGCACGGTGTTGCGGTTGGCCATCTCCACAGGGTTCAGGAAGGGTTGCGTGGCCTGCTCTTCCAGCGTGGCAGCGCGGCCGTCCCAGAACTGGCCGCCGACATAGTGCTGTTCCGCCTTGTCGAAGTGGAAGGGCGGGCTGAACGCCATGTAGGCCGCCGACGGCGTGTTGCGGTCGCCGAACAGCCCCGTGCGCACGCCCTTGGAGGTGGGCGTGCGGCGGTCGGGATCGGCCAGACCGGCGCCCATCGCATGACAAGTCGCGCAAGCTTGCCCCGGCGGGTCGGACAGGTTCACATCCTCGAACAACAACTGGCCGAGGCGCAGCTTTGCGGACAGCTGCTGACCGGCCTGCAGGGCGGTCGTTTGTTCGGACTGGCCGACCCCCACCGTGGCGGCCGTCGCCATCACCAGCCCCAACAGGGCCCACCTCATCCGCCGCCCTGTACCCGGACCTGCGCGCCCACAATCCATGTCCTCACCTCTTCCACCGATCCACGCGGTTGATTGCTTCTACACCGGCTGCCGGATGCCCGAATTGAGCGTGATCATGGCCGGCTGTTCGACACGACGCCGGGGCTGCAGCACGGGCTGAAAGACCAGACCGGGTTGCCAGCACATTCCATGCGTACGACATCCATGGCACGGCGCAAGCCGGAACTGCCGGCTGACCCGATGCAAGCTGTGCGAGCTATGGGCGGCGCGCACGCCGCGTCGGTTTGCGCGTCGAATCCGACCGCAACCCATGGGCAGACGAGCATGCATACAGGGGCGCCGAGCCGCGAGAATGGAGCCGGGTACAGGAACGCGCGTACACATGGAGACCAGATGAAGATCCGCCACATTACCAGCGGCCTGCAGTTCCCCGAAGGTCCGATCGCCATGGACGACGGCTCGGTGCTGCTGGTCGAGATCGCGCGCGGCACGCTCAGCCGCGTCACGCCCGATGGCCGCATCCACGTCGTGTCGCAGATGGGCGGCGGGCCCAACGGCGCGGCCATCGGCCCGGACGGCGCGGTCTATGTCTGCAACAACGGCGGCTTCGAATACACCACCGAGGTCGATGGGTGCTTTCGCCCGATCGCGCAGGCGCGCGGCTATGCCGGCGGACGCCTGGAGCGAGTGAACCTGGCCACCGGCAAGTTCGAGCGCCTGTTCGACACGGTCGAGGGCCTGGGCCTGCGCGGGCCCAACGACATCGTCTTCGACGCCGAAGGCGGCTTCTACTTCACCGACCTGGGCAAGGTGCGCGCACACGAAATGGACCATGGCGGCCTGTACTACGCGCCAGCTGGCGGCGCCGCGCCGCGCACCATCGCGCGGCCGGCGCTCACGCCCAATGGCGTGGCCCTTTCGCCCGACGGCAAGACGCTGTACTACGCCGAGACCGCCGGCGCGCGGCTGTGGGCTTTCGGTATCGAGTCGCCAGGCCACGTGCGCAAGGACCCATGGCCGTCACCGCACGGCGGGCACATGCTGGCGGCCTCGCCGGGCGGCCATTTCCAGCGCTTCGATTCGATGGCCGTCGACGCCCACGGCAACCTGCACGTGGCCACGCTGCTGCACGGCGGCATCAGCATCGTCTCGCCCGATGGCCGCAAGTATCACCACCTGCCGCTGGACGACCGTTTCGTCACCAACCTGTGTTTTGGCGGGCGCGACCTGCGCACGGCGTATGTCACGCTGTCGGGCAGCGGCCGGCTGATCGCCATCGACGGCTGGCCGACGGCCGGGCTGCGGCTGAACTACAACGCCTGATCAGACGATGCGTTGCGCGTGCAGTGCGTCGATGCGCGCGTCGTCGTAACCCAGCACCTGCTGCAGCACCTCGCGTGTGTGCTGGCCCAGCAGCGGCGGCGCCACGTCGTAGGTGACGGGCGTGTCAGCAAAGCACATCGGGCTGGCCAGCAGCGCGAGCTCGCCGCGCGGGTGCTGCATCTCCACGCGCATGCCGCGGTGCTGCACCTGCGGGTCCTCGAACACCTGGTCGATGTTGTTGATCGGCCCGCAGGGCACGTTGTGCGCTTCGAGCAGGTCGATCCATTCGTGCATCGTGCGTTGCAGCATCAGCTCGGCCACCATGCCGCAGATCAACGCGCGGTTCGCGCCGCGTTGCGCGCCGACCTTGAAGCGCGGGTCCTCCGCCCACTCGGGATGGCCCACCGCCTGGCAGAAGCTCTTGAACTGGCTGTCGTTGGCCACCGCCAGGATCAGGTAGCCCCCCTTGCAGGGGAACACCTGGTACGGGACGATGTTCGGGTGGCCGTTGCCCAGGCGCTGCGGCACCTGGCCGGAGACGAAGTAGTTCAGCGTCTGGAACGAGGTCATCGCGATCAGGCAGTCGAGCAGCGCGATGTCGATGTACTGCCCCTGGCCGCTGACATGGCGGTGCTCCAGCGCACCCAGGATGGCGGTGGTGGCATACATGCCGGTCATCAGGTCGGCCACGGCCACGCCCACCTTCATCGGCCCGGCGCCGGGCTGGCCGTCGGGCACGCCGGTGATGCTCATCAGCCCCCCCATGCCCTGGAAGACGAAGTCGTAGCCGGGGCGCGGTGCATAGGGCCCGGTCTGGCCGAAGCCGGTGACCGAGCAGTAGATCAGCCGCGGGTTCAGCGCGCGCAGTGACGCATAGTCCAGACCGTACTTGGCCAGCGTGCCGACCTTGTAGTTTTCGACCACGATGTCGCTCTTTTCGGCCAGCGCGCGGATCAGCGCCTGGCCCTCGGCCGAGGCCAGGTCGCAGGTGATCGACTTCTTGCCGCGGTTGGCCGACAGGAAGTAGGCCGAGTCGCCGCGCACGCCCTGGTCCTTGTCGGCGCCGTGGAAGGGCGGGCCCCAGGCACGCGTGTCGTCGCCGTCGCCGGGCCGCTCGACCTTGATGACCTCGGCACCCATGTCGGCCAGGTTCTGCGTCGACCAGGGCCCCGCCAGCACGCGCGACAGGTCCAGCACGCGCAGGTGCGACAGCGGTCTACGGGGCGGTGGCGTCGTTTCGCTCATGGGGTCTCGGGCTCACGGTGGGGCACCGATGCTAAGGCCAGCGCGAGAGCCTGGCCGATACAATCTCGCGCCCCGCCGACGCCTTAGCCCCATGCCCAACGACCGCTTGGCCGTGTTGCCCCAGTACTTGCTGCCGAAGGGCGCGATCACGCGCCTGGCCGGCCGCGTCGCGTCTGCGCAGCGCGGTGCGTCCACCACGCGGCTGATCCGCTGGTTCGTCGGCCGCTATGGGGTCAACATGGCCGAGGCGGCCGAATCCCACATCGCGGCCTACAAGAGCTTCAACGACTTCTTCACCCGCGCGCTCAAGCCTGGGGCGCGGCCGCTGGCGCAGGCCGACCTGGTGTGTCCGGTGGACGGTGCGATCAGCCAGTTCGGCCGCATCCGCGGCGACCAGATCTTCCAGGCCAAGGGCCACGACTACAGCACGCGCGCGCTCGTCGGCGGCGACGCCGAACTGGCCGCGCGCTTCGCCAAAGGCCACTTCGCCACGCTGTACCTGAGCCCGAAAGACTACCACCGCATCCACATGCCCTGCGCCGGACGCCTGACGCGCATGCTGCACGTGCCCGGCGAACTGTTCTCGGTGAATCCGGTCACGGCGCGCGGGGTGCCGGGCCTCTTTGCCCGCAACGAGCGTGTGGTCTGCGTGTTCGAAGGCGTCGCCGGGCCCTTCGTGCTGGTGCTGGTGGGCGCCACCATCGTCGGCAGCATGGCCACCGTGTGGCACGGCGTGGTCAACCCGCCGCGCCCGGGGCAATTGCGCGAATGGCGCTACGACGACCAATCGATC
>Ga0105103_10000448_pt1 | contig 23265 bp, 25 predicted proteins | sample PPLLaktember2015_2_FD_79107 | JGI IMG/M metagenome (GOLD analysis project Ga0105103, IMG submission 79107) | Freshwater sediment microbial communities from Prairie Pothole Lake near Jamestown, North Dakota, USA - PPLs Lake P7 Core (6) Depth... | ecosystem: Environmental > Aquatic > Freshwater >...
CAAGACCGTCACTCCGGATGGCTTCACTCTCCCGTCGGCTCCGAGCGATCGATCCACACCAGTCATGGCGGCGGCAGGTCACGAGTTCACTGGCTATGACGAGACACGCCACGAGGGCTCGGCAATCCTGATGCTCTGGGACGAGAACCAGAAGTGGGCCGATCGTCAGGGGCTGAGCGCCGGCGACACCGGCTTCGTCGCGCTCGACAAGACCCCCTTCTACGTTGAAGCAGGCGGTCAGGTCTCGGACCGAGGGCGACTCACTGGCGCCGGCGTCGACGCATTGGTGGACGACATCGTCAAGTCACCGGGCATGACCCGAATCCACAAGGTGACCGTCACCTCGGGTACCTTGAACGTCGGCGACAAGGTCACCGCTGAGGTCGACGTGACCCTGCGCGACGCGACGCGGCGGAATCACACCGGCACTCACCTGCTCCACTCCGCGCTGCGCCGGGTGCTCGGCCCTCATGTGAAGCAGGCCGGCTCGCTCGTCGCGCCGGATCGCCTGCGCTTCGACTTCGTGCACTTCAGCGCGGTTTCCGCCGAGGACCTTCGCCGCATCGAGGACATCGTCAATCAGGCGATCCTGAGGAACGAGCCGGTCACGACGGCCGTTCGCGACACGCAGGAAGCCATCGCCGGCGGCGCCATGGCGCTGTTCGGCGAGAAGTACGGCGACAAGGTGCGCGTCGTGTCCGTGGGCGACGGGCGCTTCAGCACGGAACTCTGTGGCGGCACGCACGTGCGCGCGACCGGCGACATCGGTCCCTTCCTGATTACCGAGGAGGCAGGCGTTGCCGCCGGCGTGCGCCGCATCGAGGCCCTGACGGGGCTTGGCGCCCTGGACTACGCGCGGCCGCGGCTGCACGAGTTCGAGCGGGTTCGTGCCGTGCTGAACGCGGGCACCGACGAAATCGTGGCGAAGCTCGAGGCGAGACTGCAGACGCTGGAGAAGGCCATCAAGGATCGGGATCGCAAGCTGGCCAAGGCCGCGGCCGGCGACTCGGGCGGCCAGGGGCAGCGCGTGACCATCGGCGACGTCACCCTGGTCTGCCGGCGCGTGGACGATGCGAGCAAGGATCTGCTCCGCTCCATTGCCGACCAGATCAAGTCGACGCTCACGTCCGGCGTGGTCTTCCTCGCCGGACCCACCGCCGACGGCAAGGTGGCGATGGTGGTCAGCGTGACCGGAAATGTAAGCGGGCGTCTCAAAGCGGGACAGCTCGTGAAGGAACTCGCGCCAATCGTGGGCGGAGGCGGCGGAGGACGGCCAGATTTCGCGGAGGCTGGTGGCAAAGATCCTGCACAAGTCGATGCGATGCTCGCCGCGGCGCCAGAAGTCGTGCAACGACTGCTGGGGGCCTGACGACGGGCCGATAGAATAGGCCGACCGTTCGCCCGTGAGACACCTCCTCGCGCTCTTCGTGCTGCTGGCCGCCAGCGTCGCCCCGGCATCCGCCCAGATTTACTCGTGGCGCGATGCCCAGGGCTCGCTGGTCGTTTCCGATCGACCGCGCGAGGACGCCGGTGAGATGACCACCTACACCGTGCCCAAGGCGACGGCGGTGCGTGCCACGCAGCCGCTGCGGGCGTCGCTCCGCGGCGCCGAGTTCGACGACGACATCGAGGAGCACGCCAGCGCCCAGGGCGTCTCGCCGGAGCTGGTGCGGGCCGTCATCCAGGTGGAGTCCGGGTTCAACTCCAAGGCGGTGTCGCCAAAGGGGGCGATGGGCCTGATGCAGCTGATGCCCGCCACCGCACGCGAACTGGGCGTCATCAACCCGTTCCACCCCGGCGAGAACATCCGCGGCGGGGTGGCCTATCTCCGCCAGTTGCTGGATCGTTACGACAGCAATGTCGAGCTGGCGCTGGCTGCCTATAACGCGGGCCCGGGCAGCGTTGAAAAGTACGGGGCGGTGCCTCCCTACCGGGAGACCCAGGCCTATGTGAAAAAGGTGACCGGGGCCTCGGGGCCAACGCCCCCACCACCGCCCGACCACACCATCTACAAGTGGGTCGAGACCGTGGACGGCCGCGCCATCGTCCGCTACTCGAACAAACCTCCGAAGGGCGTCGCGGCGGAGCCACTGGGCCGCCGCTAGCCATCGTGGGCCCAGCAACGGCCCTTCCCCGGGCTTCGCGCTTGGTCGTCCCGCTGGCCTCGTGTTACCCTAGAGTGTTTTTCACCCACTAAACTCGAGGTTCTAGACACGTGGCAAAGCGAACGAAGTCGGCCGTCAAGGCCAACCGGCAGAACATCAAGCGGAACGAGCACAACCGGGCCCAGCGCTCCACGCTCCGCACCGGCCTGAAGGCCATCCGCAAGGCGCTCGATGCCGAGGATCTCGAGGGCGCGAAGGCCCAGTTGAAGGGTGTGCAGTCGCTCGTGGACAAGATGGCCGCCAAGGGCATCATCCACCGCAACACCGCGGCCCGCTACAAGTCCCGCCTCGTCGCTCGCGTCGCCAAGTCAGCGTAAGCGCCTGCCCGGGCCGGCGGGGTTCCCCGTCGGCCGCTAGCGCCCGCACAGCTCGACGACCAGTCGCTCGAGCAGGAACTTGGGGTGTCCGCCAGACGACTTCAACGCGAGGTCAGTGCGGAGGACCAGATCCAATCCATTTTTCGCACGCGCATCGGGCCGTAGCCGCCCGGCGGCGGCGCGTATCTGCCCGAGCACCATCACCGGCGGCGCGCCGGCATCGAACTGCGCCGCGACCTCGACCAGTGCCGCGGCGGCGTTGCTGTTCCAGATCGCCTTCCCGAGGGCGAAGTCGAGGCCGGGCTCGGACTGCGGCATCACCAGGTCGCGGATATGGCGCTCGGTGACCGCCGACTCCCCCGCCGCGTACAGGACGATCTTCTCCACCTCCGCCCGGATGCGGCCCAGACTGAGGCCGGTGGCTTCCAGCAGCAGCGCGATCGCCTTCGCGTCGATGGCGAGTTCGTCCTTCTCCAGGCGCTTCTTGATCCAGGTCGCGGCTTCCTGGGGGCTCTCGAGCGAACCGCAATCGACCAGCGTGGCGTGCTTCCGCAGCAGCTTCACGAGCCGCCGGTTGCCGTCGAGGGGGCCGGCGACGAACACGAGCGTGGTCATCGGTTCGGGCTTCTCGATGTAGGCCTCGAGCTCTTCGATCGGCGAGATCGGTGCCGGGGCGCGCTTCTTCTTGCCGCTGCCGGTGTCGAGCGAGGGCTGTTCGGCCGCCTCGTCGTCTTTCGACCGCCTGGGCGAGAGCAGGCGTTCGGCCTCGTGCAGGACGACCACGCGGCGCGGCACCATCATCGGCAGCGTGCGGGAAGTGGAGAGGATCGCGCCGATCATCGCGTCCCGCGCGCCGGCCGTGGTCGCCTCGTTGGCGTAGAAGCTCTCGACATTGAAGGCCTGGAGCCCCTCGTCCACCAGCGACGCGAACTCGAGGGCGAGATCGTGGCGCGACTGCAGGTCGTCGCCTTCCAGCAGGTAGAGCGGTCCGGTCTTGCCGGCGGCGATCTGGGCGCGGACTTCAGCAGGTTTCATCGAGTGGCTAGAAGGCTTCGAGGATGGCGCTGACGACGGAGCGGGCGAAGTCGGTGGACATGCGGTCCACGGCGGCTCGCTCCTGGCCGAGAAACGCCGACGCATCGAGCCCGGCGCTGGTGGCGCTGGCGAGTTCGTATTCGTCGGAGAAATTCAGCGCGGGATTCTCCCACAGCTTCTTCTTCTGCCTGACGTCCTCGAACGACACGCCGACCACGACCGTGAAGCGGTAGCGGCGCGCGAGCTGCGAGTCGGTGAAGGCCACGGGCACGGCCGAGATGCCGGTGATCGTGCCCCGCACGATGCCGTCGGCGCCCGTCTCGGTGGGCACGGCCGTGTACTGACCGCGGCTCTGGAACTCCACGCGCACCTTGTCGGTGAAGATCTGCTCCACCGTCTGATAGGGCGTGGTGTTGCCGAACGCGGGAATGCCGATGATGCGGATGTAATCCGGCAGGAACGATCCGCGCCCCGCCAGGGTGTAGCCGCAGCCCGCGGCGCCAACCGCGGGCAGCAGCGCCAGCATCTGCCGTCGGGTGAGTGTAGGCATCAACCCCTCATTCGCCTCTGCCAGTGACCATCAGGCCACCACAATCGACACCAGCCGTCCCTTCGCGACGACCACCTTCTTCACGATCTTGCCCTGCACGTGTGCCTGCACGGCCGGATCGGCCAGCGCCGCGGCTTCGAGTTCGGCATCGTCCACCGCCGGCGACACCGTGATGCGGCCCCGCAGCTTGCCGTTCACCTGCACCGGGATGACGATCTCCTCCGCGCGGGCGATCTCCGGATCGTACACGGGCCATGACGCCAGCGCCAGTCCGCCCTCGTGCCCGTAGCGGGCCCACAGTTCCTCGGCCGTGTGCGGGGCAAACGGCGACACCATCAGCACCAGCGTCTCGATGGCCTCGCGCGCCACGGCACCTGCCTGGGCCGTGCGCTCACCCTTGTCCGTGTAGGCGTAGAGTTCGTTGACGAGCTCCATCATCGCCGACACGGCGGTGTTCATCTGCTTGCGAACGTCGATATCCTGCGTGACGCGCCGGATGGTCTCGTGTGTCTTGCGCCGAATCGCCCGCTCGTCCGCCGACAGCGCCGCGTGATCAATCGTATTGTCGTCGGATAGCGGAGACCGGACATCGGACACCGCCTCTGTTCGCCACTGCTCCGCCAGTCGCCACACGCGCGCCAGCCAGCGGAAGCTGCCGTCGAGGCCGGCGTCGGACCACTCCACTTCCTTCTCGGGCGGGGCCACGAACATCACGTAGAGGCGCAGCGCATCGGCGCCCACCTTGTCGAGCATCGTGTCCGGGTCCACCACGTTGCCCTTCGACTTCGACATCACCGCGCCGTCCTTCAGCACCATGCCCTGCGTCAGCAGGTGCGTGAACGGCTCGCTGTGCGTCACCATGCCGAGATCGCGGAACACGCGCGCGAAGAAGCGCGAGTAGATGAGGTGCAGAATCGCGTGCTCGACCCCGCCACTGTAGAAATCGACCGGGCACCAGTACTCGACCTTCCGAGGATCGAACGGCAGACGGTCGTTGTGGGCGTCGGCGAAGCGGTAGAAGTACCACGACGAGTCGACGAACGTGTCCATCGTGTCGGTCTCCCGGCGCGCGGCGCCGCCGCACGTGGGACAGGTCACGTTCACGAACTCGGGGATGGTGGCCAGCGGCGAATCGCCACGACCGGTGAACTGCGCCACCTTCGGCAGGACGACGGGCAGCTGATCGTCGGGCACCGGCACCACGCCGCACTGCGGGCAGTGGATCATCGGAATCGGCGTGCCCCAGTAGCGCTGGCGCGAGATGCCCCAGTCCTTCAGCCGGAACTGGACCGTGCCTTCGCCGATGCCGCGCGCTTCGGCTTCGGCCGTCAGACGGCGCCGGGCCTCGGCCGACGTCAGGCCGTTGTAGGGCCCGGAGTTGACCAGCACACCCTCCTCGGGCAGCGCCTCGGTCATGGCGTCCACATCTGGTGCATCGCCCTCCGCCGGACGGATGACGGCGCGAACCGGGAGATTGTACTTGCGCGCGAACTCGAAATCGCGCTCGTCGCCGAACGGGACCGCCATTACCGCGCCGGTGCCGTACTCGCCCAGCACGAAGTTCGCCACCCACACCGGGACGCGCTCGTCCGTGAACGGGTTGACGGCGAACTGGCCGGTGAAGAACCCTTCCTTCTCGACCTCCCCGCTGACGCGCGCGGACCGATCCTGGCCGCGGAACTTCGCCACCCGCTCACGGAACGCGACCGGGTCGGCGGACAGATCCGCGAACTGCTGGACGAGCGGATGTTCGGGCCCGAGCATCACGAACGTGGCGCCGTAGATCGTGTCGATGCGCGTGGTGAAGACGTCGATGCTGCCGGGCAGGTCGGCCAGCGGATACGACACCCGCGCGCCTTCCGAACGGCCGATCCAGTTCCGCTGCATGGTCAGCACTTTTTCGGGCCACTGCGACAGACCCTCCGCGCTGCCGAGCAGTTCGTCCGCATACGCCGTGATGCGGAAGAACCATTGCTCGAGATCCTTCTGCTCGACGATGGTGCCGCAGCGCCAGCAGGCGCCGTCGACGACCTGCTCGTTCGCCAGCACCGTGTTGTCGACCGGGCACCAGTTCACGGTGGAGCGGCGGCGATACGCCAGGCCGCGCTCGAACATCCTGGTGAACAGCCACTGGTTCCACCGGTAGTAGTCCGGCATGCACGTGGCGAGCTCGCGTCCCCACGCGTAGCTGATGCCCAGGCGCTGCAACTGCCCCTTCATGTGGGCGATGTTGCCGAGCGTCGACTCCTCGGGATGGATGCCGCCCTTGATGGCCGCGTTCTCCGCCGGCAGACCGAACGCGTCCCACCCGAACGGGTGCAGCACGTTGAAGCCCTGCAGCCGTTTCAGGCGCGCAACCACGTCGCCGATGATGTAGTTGCGGACATGACCGACGTGCGCGTGCCCGGACGGGTAGGCGAACATCTCGAGACAGTAGAACTTCGGCTTGCTGCGATCCTCGGTGACCTCGAACGCCTGGGTTTCGGCCCAATGCGCCTGCCACTTGCGATCCAGTTCCTGCGGATGGTAGTCGGACACGTGTGCTCTCTCGGGAAGAATGATCCCTTAAGGATAGTCCATGCCAGCCACGTCGACGACCGCTTGCAGGCACTCCGCGATCGCCTTCAGGTCGTATCCGCCCTCCGTCACGATGACGACGCGCCCCTCGCACAAGCGGTTGGCGGCCCCCACCAGCAGGCCCGTCAGCACCCGAAACCCCTCGGTGGACATGCGGCAGCCCGCGAGCGGGTCGCGCTCGTGCGCATCGAAGCCGGCTGAAATCATCAACAACTCGGGCTTGAAGGCCTCCAGCCTCGGGAGCGCCTCGCGCTCGTATCGGGGCAGCACATCCCGATCCAGGGCACCAAGATCGAGTGGCAGGTTCAGGGTGAAGCCGAGCCCCGCTCCACGCCCCGTCTCGCTGGCGGCGCCGCTGCCCGGGTAGAACGGGTACTGATGCGACGAAATGAAGAGCACCGACGGGTCCTCGTAGAACGCCGCCTGCGTGCCGTTGCCATGGTGGACGTCGTAGTCCACGATGGCGACGCGCGACAGCCCGCGCGACCGCGCGTACGCCGCGCCCACCGCGATGCTGCTATACAAGCAGAACCCCATCGCCTTCTCCGGCTCGGCGTGATGCCCGGGTGGCCGGACCACCGCCAGCGCCCGCGAACCCGGGGGGCCGTCGAGCACGGTGTCGACACCGGTCAGCACGGCCCCGGCCGCCAGACGCGCCACTTCCTCGGAGTCCGGCGAGGTGAAGGTGTCGGGATCGAGCATCACCGCGCGGCCGCGGGTCGCGATCATCGCCTCCACGTGCCGCGGCGTGTGCACGCGCAGCAGATCGGCATCGGTCGCGGACCGGGGTGCGATCACGCGGCCACCGCCCTGCTGGTATCGCTCGACGACCGCGGCCATGGCTTCGGCCCGCTCGGGACGTTCCGGATGGCCGGGAGGGGTCAGGTGGTCGGCAAAACGAGAGGAGGCGATAACAGTCAGCATCTGGTGATCTTCTGAGGTGGTGAGCTGGTGATCTGAGCTGGTGATCTAGTGATCTAGTGAGCTGCCGCGAGGGGCCAGCAGTTCGTTGCACCGCGCCTCGCAATCGGCCAGCTCCCGCTCGAGGCGGAGGCGGCTGCGCTCGAGTTCGGGGTCGCTGGCGTCGCGAGGGACGACGAACGGTTCGCCCATGACGAGCGCGACAGTCGTGAACGGCTTCGGGATCTGGGTGGCATCCCAGCTGTTCAGCGTCCAGTGGTCCGCCGCCTCGGCATGGAAGGGAACCACCGGGTTGCCGGTGGCCTTCGACAGCCACACGGCTCCCGGCTGCGCCACCCGGGCCGGCCCGCGCGGGCCGTCCACGGTGAACGCGGTGGGATGCGCCATCGACTCCCTCACCATCTGCCGCAACGCTTTCCGCGCCCCTCGAGACGACGAGCCACGCGCGGCGCGAAAACCGAGACGGCGAATGATCCGCGCAATCCATTCGCCATCGAAGTTCTCGCTCACGATCACGACCAACCCCCGGCCCCGGAGATGGAAGATTCCGTGCACGATGCGGCCGTGCCAGCAGGCGTGGATGGCGTGCCGGCCGTCGCGTTCGGCCGCGCTTCGGCGGTCCTCGCCTTCCACCCGCCAGCGCCAGGTCGAGGCCAGCAGCCGCAGGAGCGGAGTGGCGATCGCCCCGATCGCCGCAAGCTGCATACGCTTCGTCCGCGAGTGTTCCCAGGCAGCCCCCGAGACCGGGCTCCCCTGGGGGTGCGTATGGCTCTCCACTGCTCGAATTACAACACAGGCCGCCGTCTCCCTCCTGAGATTCGGTTAAGATCGTCCTCACGCATGGCGAGCATGAAAGGCATCATTCTGGCGGGCGGCGCAGGCACGCGCCTGCACCCGTTGACCCTGGCCGTCAGCAAGCAGCTGATGCCGGTCTACGACAAGCCAATGATCTACTACCCGTTGACCACCCTGATGCTGGCGGGGCTCCGGGAGATCCTGATCATCACCACTCCCCACGACCAGGCCAGCTTCGAGCGCGTGCTCGGCGACGGCAGCCAGTTCGGCCTTCAGCTGTCCTACGCGGCTCAGCCGAACCCCGGCGGCCTCGCGCAGGCGTTCATCATCGGACGCGAGTTCGTCGGCGCGGGCGCCGTGGCGCTGGCGCTCGGCGACAATATCTTCTACGGGCACGGCCTGCCCGAGTACGTCCGTCAGGCGGCAGCCCGCGAGCAGGGCGCCACGGTGTTCGCCTATCGCGTCAAGGATCCGGAGCGCTACGGGGTCGTCGAATTCGATGCGGAGGGCCGCGCGCTCTCGCTCGAGGAGAAGCCCTCCCACCCGAAGTCGTCGTATGCGGTCACCGGGCTCTATTTCTACGACAACGCCGTGCTCGACATCGCCGCGGCGCTGAAGCCCTCCCCACGGGGCGAGCTCGAGATCACGGACGTGAACCTGGAGTACCTGCGGCGGAACCAGCTGCACGTGGAGACCTTCGGCCGTGGCATCGCGTGGCTCGACACCGGGGCCCACGACGCCCTGCTGCAGGCCTCCACGTTCATCCAGGCGATCGAGGAGCGGCAGGGGCTGAAGGTGGCATGCCCCGAGGAAGTGGCCTATCGCATGGGCTACATCACGGCCGACGATGTCGTCCGCAACGCGAGCAGCATGAAGTCCAGTCAGTACGGACAGTATCTGCTGCAGATGATCGCCGAAGACGCGGCCGCGGCGGCCACGCGCTCGGCCCGCTAGCCGCTACATCCCGTCGTACTGAGGGCCTTCGCCGCCCTCAGGCGCCACCCACGTGATCACGCCGTAGGGATCCATGATGTCGCACGTCTTGCAGTGCACGCAGTTCGAGGCGTTGATCTGCAGCTTGCGGCCGCCCTGCCCGTTGTCGACCATCTCGTAGACATTCGCCGGGCAGAAGCGCACGCAGGGGTGCCCGTATTCGTCGCCGCACACCGTGTGGCAGACGTCGGTGTGTACCAGTAGATGAACCGGCTGATCTTCTTCGTGGTGGGTGCCCGAGTAGTGGACGCTGGTCAGCTTGTCGAACGTGATCTTGCGGTCGGGCGTCACCGCGTTCGAGCCGCTGATGATGTCGCGCTTCGCCATCCCGTAGTAGTGGTCCAGCGTCTTCATCCGCGTGTGGCCGGCGTGGCCCTCGAGATCGCCCGTCAGCCGGCCGTTGGTCAGCATGGCGAGACCGGCGAACATGCCGCCGGCGTACAAGCCGCCGCTGAAGGCCTGGTGCACGTTCCGCACCGGGTAGAGCTCGGTCCTGATGGCGCTCTCGTCCACCAACGTCTTGTAGCGCTGCAGCCGCGCCGATGACGTGTCGTCGGCGCGGACGGCGTCGAAGGCCGCCTCCGCCGCCAGCATGCCGCTGCGCATCGCCAGGTGGATGCCCTTCAACCGCATCGAGTTCACGAAGTTCGCAGCGTCGCCAACGATCAGCCCGCCGTCCATGAACAGGCGCGGCTGGGTGTTCCAGCCGCCTTCTGGCAGCGCCTTCGCACCGTACTTCATCACCTGCCCGCCCTCGAGGATGCCGGCGATGAACGGGTGCATCTTGAAGCGCTGGAACGCCGAATACGGATCGAGCAGCGGATCCTTGTAGTCGAGCCCGACCACGAACCCGATGGAGACCTGCCCATCCGGCATCGCGTACAACCAGCTGCCGCCGAACTCCTCCTGCCGGAGCGGGTATCCCAACGTGTGGATCACCGTGCCCGGGGCCAGGCGGTCCTTCGGAATCTCCCAGAGCTCCTTGACGCCGATCCCGAACTGCGCGGGTTGGCTGTACTCCCCGAGCTGCAGGGTGCGCATCAGCTCCTTCGTGAGGTGCCCGCGCACGCCGTCGGCGAAAATCGTGACCTTCGCCTGGATGTCGGCGCCCGGTTCGAACATGCCGCGCGGCTGGCCGTCGCGGCCGACTCCGCGATCGCCCGTGCGCACGCCGGTGACGCGATGCCCGTCGAACAGCACCGACTGGCCGGCAAAGCCCCAGAACAGGTCGACGCCTTCGGCCTCGACCTGCGCCGCCAGCCACTTCGCGAACTGGTTCAGCGAGATGATGTAGTTGCCGTGGTTCTGGAACGGCGGCGGCGTGATGGGCAGCCGCAGCTTGCTCTTCGGCGTGAGGTAGTAGATGTTGTCCTGCTGCACTTCGCAGGCGAGCGGCGCCCCCTTGGCCTCGAAGTCGGGCATCAGCTCGCGCAGCGTGGACGGGTCCAGCAGCGCGCCCGACAGCTGGTGCGCGCCCGCCTCCCTGGCCTTCTCGATGACCGCGATGGAGAGCGGCTCGCCGCCCTTCTGCTTCTGCAGCTGCGCGAGGCGCAGTGCCGCGGACAGGCCGGCGGGCCCGCCGCCCACGATCAGGATGTCGACTTCCAGGGTCTCTCGTTGCATGGTGTCAGACTTCAGGCTCTGGGCTCAGGACCGCCAAGACTCAAGACTCAAGACCCAACCCTCAAGCCCCAGGCCTCGAGACTACTTCTTCAGCTCCGCAATCAGCGCCGGCGCCACCTCGAACAGGTCGGCCGTGATGCCGTAGTCCGCAATCTCGAAGATCGGCGCCTCGGCGTCCTTGTTGATGGCGACGATGGTGCGCGAGCCCTTCATGCCGACGAGGTGCTGGATTGCGCCGGAGATGCCGACCGCGACGTACAGCTTCGGCGCGACGGTCTGCCCCGAGCTGCCAATCTGCCGTTCCATGGGCAGCCAGCCGTTGTCGCAGATGGGCCGCGACGCCGCCAGCTCGGCGCCGAACGCCTGCGCCAGCTGCTCGGCCACCGCGATGTTCTCCTGCGACTTGATGCCGCGTCCCACCGCGACAATCCGCTCGGCCTGCGACAGGTCCACCGCCTGCTTGGCTTCCTGGAACGGCGCCTCAGCCGTCTGACGAACCACGCCGGCGGCGATGCCGATCGCGGCGGACGTGACCGGCGCGGCGGAACTCCCCTTCTGCACGGCGTCAGCGCGAAACGCGCCGATCTGCACGGACACCAGGTGCGGCGCCGGCCCGTCGAGGACCACGTCCGCCACGAGCTTGCCCTGGAACATCGGCCGCGCGAACGCCGGCTGCCCGTTGAACTGCCGCAACGCGACGACGTCGGTCACCAACGCGCGATCGAGGCGCGCGGCCAGCGTCGGCGCGAAGTCGCGCGTCTGGTAAGTGTGCGCCAGCATGACGAACTGTGGCGACTGCTGGGCGATCAGTGCCGCGGCCACGTGCACGAACGCGTCGGGCGTGTAGAGGGCGAGCGCGTCGTGCTCGACCGTCATCACTTCGGCCACCGCGGCCGCCGCCAGCTCGCCGGCGACGCCCGACAGCGATTGACCGAAGACGGCGAGCTTCACCGGCATGCTGCCGGCGGCGAGTTGCTGCGCCGCCGCAACGGCCTCCCAACTAGCGCGATTGAGCTTACCGTCCTTCTGTTCCGCTATGACTAGAATCACAGGACCCGCGCCTCCTCGCGCAATCGACGCACGAGCTCGGCGGCCGCTTCGGCGGACGAGCCGCCGATCATGACCGTCTGCTTCGACTTCTGCGGCGCGTAGAGCGCCACCACCTTCAGGCGCGACGACAGCCCGGCCGGCGGCGCCACCTTCCTGATTTCCTTCTTCTTCGCCGCCATGATGCCCTTGAGCGTCGCGTAGCGGAGCTGATTGATGCCGCTCTGGATGGTGAGCAGCGCCGGCATCGGCATGGCAATGTGCTGGAACCAGCCGCCCTCGAGCTCGCGCTTCACCCGGATGCCCGTCGCGGCGCCGCCACCGGCGGGCGCGTCGACCAGCACCTCCATGATGATCGTGGAGTGCGGCACGCCGAGCTTCTCGGCGAGCACCGGTCCGAACTGCGCGTGGCCCTGATCGTCGGACTGCAGGCCGGTGAGGATCAAGTCGAACTGCTCCTCCTGCATGGCCGGGACCAGCGCCGCGGCCGCCGTGAACGCGTCGGCGGCGCCCAGCGCATCGTCCTCCACGTGCAGCGCCCGGTCGGCGCCGCGGGCGAGCGCCTCGCGGATCACCTGCTGAACGCGCGTCGGGCCCGCCGAGCAGACCACCACTTCGCCGCCGTGCTTCTCGCGCAGGCGCAGGCCCTCTTCGAGGGCATAGGCGTCTGGCTCGTTCATCTCGTAGCTGGCGTCCTGCTCGCGAATCCACGTCCTGGCGTCGTTCAGACGGGGTTGCCACTCGCGCGTAGGCACCTGTTTGATGCAGATGGCAATCTTCATGAGTCTTCGTACTTCTTGAACAGGAGGGAGCCGTTGGTGCCGCCGAACCCGAAGGAGTTGGAGAGCGCGTAGCGCACGGCGGCGGGCCGCGGCTGGTGCGGCACGTAGTCGAGATCGCACCCGTCACCGGGCGTGTCGAGATTGATGGTCGGCGGCAGCATCTGATTGCGCACGGCCAGCGCGGTGATGCCGGCCTCGAGGCCGCCGGCGGCGCCCAGCAGATGCCCGGTCATCGACTTGGTCGACGACATCGCCAGCGCGTTCGCATGCTCACCGAACACGCGCCGGACCGCCAGGGTCTCCGTCGGGTCGTTGATCGGCGTGGACGTGCCGTGCGCGTTGATGTAGTCCACCACGCCGGGCTCGACCCCGGCGGACTCGAGCGCGGCCCGCATCACGCGGTAGGCGCCGTCGCCGTCTTCGGGCTGACCGGTCATGTGGTACGCGTCCGCGGACATGCCGTAGCCGACCATCTCGGCGTAGATCGGCACGCCGCGCGCCTTCGCGAACTCGAGCTCTTCGAGGATGACGACGCCGCTGCCCTCGCCGAGCACGAAGCCGTCACGGTCCTTGTCGAACGGCCGGCTGGCGCGCTGCGGCTCGTCGTTGCGCTGCGACAGGGCGCGCATGGCGGCGAAACCGCCCACGCCCATTGCACACACCGCGGCCTCGGAGCCGCCGGCGATCATCGCGTCGGCGGCGCCGCGCTTGATGATCTCGTAGGCATCGCCGATGGCATGGGCCGACGCCGTGCAGGCGGTGCACGTCGCCGAGTTCGGCCCCTTGGCGCCGAAACGGATGGACACCTGTCCCGACGCCAGGTTGATGATGGCCGCCGGGATGAAGAACGGCGAGATGCGACGCGGCCCGCCTTCGAGGAACGCCCGGTGCTCGCGTTCGATCGTGGTGAACCCGCCGATCCCGGAAGCGATGAACACGCCCACGCGCGGCCCGAGCGCCGGCGTGATCGTCAGTTTCGCATCGTCGACGGCGAACTGCGAGGCGGCGATCGCGTACTGGATGAAGACGTCCATCTTCTTGACGTCCTTCCGGTCCACGAACGCCAGCGGATCGAATCCCTTCACTTCCGCGGCGAACCGCGTGCTGAACGCGGTCGCGTCGAACTTGGTGATCGGTCCCGCTCCGCTCTGACCCGCCAGCAGACCGCGCCAGGTGGCCTCGGTCCCGATGCCCAAGGGCGACACCAGGCCGATGCCGGTAACCACAACTCGCCTGCTCACTGTGCCTCCGTCGCCGATGCGGCGCGCGCGTTTACTTCTTCTTGGTGTGCGATTCGATGTACTGAATCGCTTCCTTGACGCGCGTGATCTTCTCCGCCTCCTCGTCAGGAATCTCGATGCCGAACTGTTCCTCGAACGCCATCACGAGCTCGACGGTGTCGAGCGAGTCGGCGCCCAGGTCCTCGACGAACGAGGCATCTGGCGTGACTTCTTCCTCGTCGACGCCCAGCTGCTCCACGATGATGCTCTTTACCTTGTCGGCAACGGCCACAGTATTCCTCCCTTGACGGCGCCCGGTGCGGGCGCCCAGCTCACATGTACATCCCGCCGTTGACGGCGAGAACCTGCCCTGTAATATACGACGCCTCGTCCGATGCGAGGAAGCGAACCGCCGCGGCGATGTCCTCCGGTGTGCCCATGCGGCCCATCGGGATCTGCGAGGCCCAGTCGCCCTTGGCGTTGTCGGTGATCGCCTTGGTCATGTCGGTGGCGATGAGACCCGGCGCCACGACGTTCACGGTCACGTTCCGCGACGCGACTTCCCGCGCCAGCGCCTTGCAGAAGCCGATCAGCCCGGCTTTCGACGCCGCGTAGTTGGCCTGCCCGGCGTTCCCCATCTGCCCCACCACCGAGCTGATGGCGACGATCCGGCCGGAGCGTTGCCGAATCATCGGCTTCAGCACGGCCTGGCACCAGGTGAACGACGCGGTGAGATTGGTAGCGATGACCTCGTCCCAGTCGGCGCGCTTCATCCGCAGCATGAGCTGGTCGCGGGCAATACCGGCGTTGCTCACCAGGATGTCGATGCGGCCGTGCCGCGCCAGCACGTCGGCCACCAGTGCCTCGACACCGGCCGCGTCCGTCACATCCACGCCCTTCGCCTCGGCCGAGCCGCCCGCCTGCACGATCGCGTCGGCCACCGCGGCGGCGTTGTCGCCGCGCGCCACGCACACGACCGTGGCACCGGCGGCGCCCAGCTGCTCGGCAATCGCGCGGCCGATGCCGCGTGAAGCGCCCGTGACAATCGCGATTCTGCCGGCCAGCTGTGTCATGTGTGTGAGGAAACCGCGGCGTCGAGAGCGGCCAGATCGTCGGGCGTTTGCAGGTTGATCACGGTCGCATCCCTGGCGATCTTCTTCACCAGGCCAGACAGAACCGTTCCGGGGCCCACCTCAACATATGTGGTGACGCCCTCGGACGCAAGCCGCTTGACGCATTCTTCCCAGCGCACCGGGCTCGAAACCTGGGCGATCAGCGCCTCGATGCATCCCGCCACCGTCGTCCGGGGTTCGGCGTCGACATTGGCCACGATCGGCACGCGCGGGTCGCAGGCGGAGACCGCCCGCAGCTCAGGGGCCAGCCGATCCTGAGCCGACTTCATGAGCGCGCAGTGGAAGGGTGCGCTCACCTTCAGCGGAATCACCCGCCGGGCGCCCAGTGCCTTGGCACACTCACCGGCTCGCGCCACGGCGGCCGCAGTCCCGGCAATCACGATCTGGCCCGGGGCGTTGAGATTCGCGGGGCTCACGACCTCGCCTTGGGCGCCCTCGAGGCAGGCCTGTGCGACACCGCCCTCGTCGAGCCCGAGAATCGCCGACATGGCGCCTTCGCCGACCGGTACCGCTTCCTGCATGTAGCGCCCGCGATTCCGGACCAGCCGCACCGCATCGCCAAATGCCAGCGTCCCGGCAGCCACGTGCGCCGAGTACTCGCCGAGGCTGTGCCCGGCCACGAAAGACGGCCGCAGGCCCCGCTCGTCGAGCAGGCGCCACGCCGCCACGCTCGCGGTCAGAATCGCCGGCTGCGCATGCTCGGTCAGGGTCAGGGTCTCGGCCGGACCGTCGAAGATGATGCTGCTGAGGGACTCGCCGAGCGCGCGATCGGCCTCGTCGAAGGTGGCCCGGCAGACGGGAAATCGATCGGCCAGCGCCCGGCCCATGCCGACGGCCTGCGCGCCCTGCCCCGGGAAGATGAATGCGATCACGACGGGTCCGTCCGTCCTACCGCCAACATGTCGCTCTGCATCCGCGCCCAGCCCCCGTCTCCCGCAAACCGCGCCGCCTGCGCCACCGCATTCCGGATGGCCTTCACCGACGATCGGCCATGCCCCACAACTATGACGCCCGCCGTGCCCAGCAACGGGGCGCCCCCGTACTCGGAGTAGTCGACGCGCTTCCTGAATCGCCGGAACGCGCGCTGCGACAGCAGGTAGCCCATCTGGCTGGAGAAGGTGCTCTGCAACTCTTCGCGCAGCAGATCCTCCACCATCTCGACCACGCCTTCGCTCAGCTTCAATGCGACGTTCCCGGTGAACCCATCGGCGACGATCACGTCCGCGTCACCCGCAAATATGCCCCGGGCCTCGACGTTGCCCACGAAGTTCAGCGGCGCGTGTTTCAGCAACCGATGCGCCTCGCGCGTGACTTCGGTCCCCTTGGACTCCTCCTCGCCGATCGACAGGAGCCCGACCCGCGGGCGCTCGATGCCAAGCGCCACGCGCGCGTAGGCCGCGCCCATCATCCCGAACTGCAGGAGATGATGCGGACGGCATTCCACGGTCGCACCAGCGTCGAGCAGAACGGCCGATCCGTGCTTGGTCGGCACCACCGCCGCCAGCGCCGGACGGTCGACGCCCTCGAGCATCCCGAACACCGCGTGCGCGGCCACGACCGCCGCCCCCGTGTGCCCCGCGGTGACCAGCGCGGCACAGTGCCCGTCGCGCACACGCCCGGCCGCCACCATGACGGACGAACGCGGCTTGCGCCGGAGCGCCTGCGCGGCCGACTCGTCCATCCCAACGACGTCGGGGGCCTCGCACACGCGCACATCCAGCGCCTCTGCGTCTGGATGCCGGATGAGTTCGGCCTGTATCTGTTCGGAACGCCCGACGAGGTCCACGCCGATGCCCAGGTAACGGGCAGCGGCGAGAGCTCCATCCACGGGGCGCCTGGGCGCATGATCGCCGCCCATGGCGTCGACCGCTATGCGCATGGCGTCAGTGGATGACTACTCGTCGTTGACGGGCCGCACCTGGCGGGCACGGTAGTGGCCGCAGTAGGCGCACACGCGATGGGCGGCCTTCGGCTCGCCGCACTGCGGGCACTTGCCTGCCGTGACGGCGGTGAGGGAATCGTGGGTGCGGCGCTTGCGGCCGCGGGTCTTGGAATGGCGACGTTTCGGATTAGGCATCGTCGTGCTTTCGGTCGGTGATCAGGGCTTTCAGGCCAGCAAGCCGTGGGTCTTCCCACTGTACGCTGCACTGGCAGGTCTCAATATTCAGGTTCACGCCACACTGCGAACACAGCCCCTTGCAGTCCGGCCTGCAGAGAGGTTTCATCGGCAGCACGAGGTAGAACTGCTCCCGCAACAACTCCGAGAGGTCGATCTCCTCGTCCCGGTAGAACGTCATCGAGACATCGTCGTCCTCGAGTTCCACGTCCTCGTCCGGGTCGTCCGATGCCGTCTTCTTCTCGTCGTACCCCGCGCCCTGCGGCAGGTAGCGGAGATCGAATGCGGAGTGCACCGGCAGCGAGAATGGCTCCAGACAACGGCTGCACCGAAGCTCGAGCGTCGTGACGACACTCCCCACCAACCGGAACCGATCCTGGTCCTTGTGGATGGTGAATGCCAGTGTCACGGGCGCGCTCACCCGGTAGTCTTCGTCACCTTGCGCAACGGCCGACGGCTCGTAGTGCCGAAGGAACGCCGTCTCCGGCTGCCGAATGTGCGAAAGATCGAGCCGCATCAAAACGACGATTATAGCATGCGCGGGCCGTCGGTCACCGTCACCCAGGGCTTCGGGATGTACAACTGCTCGAACAAGTTAACCGCGTACCGGTCGGTCATTCCGGCGACGAAATCCTGGGCGGCACGGTCGAGGCCCTCCAGCTCGACCGTCCGGAGGTCGAGGAACAGCTCCGGCCGCTCCCGCACCTTCTCCCACAGGCCGGCGAGGATGCCGTGCGCCTTTGCGAACTCGGCCGTGGCCACCTGATTCTCGTAAACCGCCTCGAACATGAACGACCGGAGGGCCAGCATGGCGTCCAAGACCTCGTCGCTCATCCGAATCTCCGCCAGGCCGCCGGCCAGGGTCTGCTCCACCACGTTCGTCACCAGGCGGCCGATCCGCTCTGAGGGACTGGCCCCCAGCACCGCCACCGCGTCCTTCGGGAGCGACCCCTCGCTGATGATGCCCGCCCTGATGGCATCGTCGATGTCGTGGTTCACATAGGCGACGATGTCGGCGACCCGGGCGATCTGCCCTTCGATGGTGCTGGCGCGGTGCTCGGGCGGCGCGCCGACGGGCATGCCGTTCTTCCCCTTCGAATGGCGGGCGATGCCGTCCCGCACCTCCCAGGTCAGGTTCAGGCCGCTCCGGTCGCGTTCCAGCACGTCGACGATGCGGAGGCTCTGCTCGTAGTGGTTGAAGCCGCCGGGCACGAGCGCGCTCAGCACCCGCTCCCCTGCGTGGCCGAAAGGCGTGTGGCCCAGGTCGTGGCCGAGCGCTATGGCTTCGGTCAGTTCCTCGTGCAAGCGCAGCACCTTGGCGATGGTGCGCGCGATCTGCGACACCTCGAGCGTGTGGGTCAGCCGCGTCCGGTAGTGATCGCCGCGCGGCGAGAAGAACACCTGCGTCTTGTGCTTCAGGCGGCGGAACGCCTTCGTGTGGATGATGCGATCGCGGTCACGCTGAAACGCCGGCCGCACCGGATCCTCTGGCTCCGGGCGCAGCCGGCCACGGCTCGCCCCGCTGGTGGCCGCCTGCGGCGCGAGAATCTCCCGCTCGCGCTGCTCCAGTTGTTCACGAATCGTCACACGATCTCCTTGAGAAAACTCGTGCCATGCCTGAGCGGCGGCACGCCGAACACGTCCGCCAGGGTCTGCCCGAGATCCGCGAACGTGGCGCGGGTCCCCAGGGGAACGCCCGCCCGCACGCGGGCGCCGCTCACCAGCAGCGGCACGTGCTCGCGTGAGTGATCCGTGCTGGGCGTCGCCGGGTCGTTGCCGTGATCCGCGGTGATGACCAGCAGGTCGTCCTCGCGCAGCAAGGGGAGCATGGCCGCCAGGCGCGCATCGAAGCGCTCGAGGTTGCCGGCGTAGCCCGCGACATCGTTGCGGTGTCCGTAGAGCGTGTCGAAGTCGACCAGGTTCGCGAACAGCAGCCCCGCGTCCTGATTCGAGAGGCGATCGCTCAGCACATCCATGCCATGGTCATCGCTCGTGGTCGAGAGGGCCCGACCAATGCCTCGCCCCGCGAACAGGTCGTTGATCTTGCCGATGGCCGTGACCTGGTGGCCCGCCGCCGTCAGGACGTCGAGCAGCGTGTCATCGACAGGGGGCATCGCGTAATCGTGCCGGTTGGCGGTGCGAGTGAACGCGCCCGGCCGGCCCACGAACGGCCGGGCAATGACGCGGCCCAGTCCGGCGCCCTCGACGGCAATCTCGTAGGCGGCGTGACACCACTGATACAGCGTCGGCACCGGCACCACGTCCTCGTGGGCCGCGATCTGGAACACGCTGTCGGCCGAGGTATAGACGATGGGCGCGCCCGTGGCCAGGTGCTGCGGGCCCAGCTCGTCGATGATCGCGGTGCCCGACGCGACGACGTTGCCGATGGAGGCGCGGCCGATGCGCTGTTCGAACGCGGCAATCATCGCCGGGGGAAAACCCGAGGGGAAAGTCGGGAACGGCCGATCGAGCACGATGCCCATCAGTTCCCAGTGGCCGGTCACCGAATCCTTGCCGGCAGACCGCTCGGCCATCAACCCGTACGCGGCCTGCGGCGAGCCCGGACAGGCGATGCCTCGAAGCGGCACTGCGCAGCCGAGGCCAAGCGAGGTGAGCGTCGGGATGTGCAGCGCGCGGAACTCGGCGATATGGCCGAGGGTGTGACTGCCCTGGTCGGCGTACAGCGGGGCATCCGGCAGTTCGCCGGCGCCGACACTGTCCAGCACGATGACCACAGCGCGACGGAACACCGTGGCGTCAGGGATGATGCGATGAGAAATAGTTCGGAACGCTGCGCGGCGTGCGAATCGTCGCGATGGCGTGCTTGAACACCAGGTGGTCCATGCCGTTGTGCTCGACGATCAACGCGAAACGATCGAAATTCTTGATGCGCGCTTCGAACTCGCGTCCATCGAGCAGGTGGAGTACGACGGCGAGTTTCTCCCGGCGTGCGTAGTTGAGAAACACGTCCTGGATGTTCGGGGCGCCGGTCTTCGTTTCAGCCATCGCGGCGTAACTCCTTCAACCGTACAACAGACCCCGACCGGCCAGCCACTTCAGCACGTGGGCCTGCACATCCGGAGACTCTCCGGGGCCATCAAACCATGTAAGGGTAGGCTCTTTGCGGAACCAGATCAACTGGCGACGGGCGTATCGGCGATTCTCCTGCGCAATCAGGGCACGGGTGGCGATCTCGTCGCGCACGCCGTGGAGATGCTCGAGGGCCTGCCGGTAGACCAGCCCGCTGAACGGGCGCGCCGACTCCGGGACACCGGCCGCCAGGTTCGCCCGCATCTCGTCCAGCAGCCCGGCGTCGAACTGCTGGTCGACCCGGCGTCGGAGGCGCTCCGCGAGCAAGTCGTTGGGCAGCCTCAGGGCCAGCGCCGTGACCTCCACGTCCGCCGGCAATGGCGAAGCCGTGGCCGCGAAATGCGCGGTCAGCGGCTTCCCGGTCTGGAAGAACACTTCGAGGGCCCGCACGATTCGCTTCTGGTCCCTCGGCTGGATCCGCTCCGCCGAGGCAGGATCGATGCGTCGCAACCGCCGGTGGAGTCGTTCCACGCCAAAGCGTGCAGCCATGGCATCCAGCCGCGCGCGCAGGACCTCGTCCTTGCCCGGTCCAGGGAACAGTCCCCGAGTGAGCGCGCGGTAGTAGAGGCCCGTGCCGCCGGCGAGGATCGGCACGCGGCCACGGGCATGGATGTCGGCAACCGCCCGTGTGGCATCCCGCGCGAAATCGGCGGCATTGTATTCGGCGGTGGGGGGAACGATATCGATCAGATGGTGCGGAATGCCGCGCCGTTCTGCGACCGGCACCTTGTCGGTGCCGATGTCGAAGCCGCGGTACACCGCGGTGGAGTCGCAGTTGATGATCTCGCCGCCGAGACGTTCGGCCACCATCAGGGCCAGCGAGCTCTTGCCGGTGGCGGTCGGCCCCAGCACCGCGATCACGGGCTTCATGCCCGGGCCTACTGCCCTTGCGGCGGCCGGCCGTCCGGCGATTCGTTGTAGTAGAAGGTGACCGTGAAGAACGCCTTGTCGTCCGGGTACTCCGGCGGCAGCGGCTCGGTGGGATTCGAGGCGAGCAGCGCGTTTCGCGCCGCCAGATTGAACGAGTCGACGTTGGCGGGACCAATCACCGTCACGTCCGTCACGGCGCCGTTGCGGTGCACGAAGAAGGTGATCACCACCTTGCCGCGCAGCGACATCGCCGCGTAGGGCACGAACCAGTTGCGCTTGACCTGCGCGACGAAGCGCCGGATCCACGGCCCGAACTCGACGCCCTTCGTGTCGAACTGAATCGCCGGACCGAACTCCTGGGCGCCCCCCTTCGAATTGTCGAACGATTCGGAATCGACGTACTTCTGCAGGTTGCGCAACGCATCGCCCAGCTTGCCGCCCGGCGGCGGTTGCGCACGCTGCGGCTGCTGCATGGCGTACCGGCTCTCGGCATTCGGATCGAGCGCGCGTTCGGGCATCTCCACCGGCTGTGGCGTTTCGGGGGCGGGTTGCTCAGCCGGCCCCTTCCCGCGCGCGAGTTCTTCCGTTGCGGACTCGGTGCGCGCCGACGAGTTGCCGCGCGCGTACGGCAGCGGGTTCTCGATGGCCGGTGGACGCTCGACGGCCCGCGCCTGGCGGTCGATGTCCGACAACTCGGCCCGCTCGGGGGGCTTCGGCGCCGGCAGGTCGAGCTTTGGCTGCACGAACACGAAGCGCGGCGCTTCCGTCTTCGGCTGCTGCTCGACGTTGACGCTCTCGGGTTCAGGCTCCGGAAGGAAGTTCGGCAGGTACTCGGGCGCGAAGATCAACAGCGCGAGGATCGCGACGTGCACGAGCACGGACACGACGATGCCGTCGCGCAGATTTATTGCGCGCCCGACGGGCTCGACGTCGGAGTAGCGATCGTCGAAGTCGAAGTACATCAGTAAGTTACGAGAGTATCACAGGCCAACGTCGGCCTCTGGCTTCCTGCCACTGTATAGATAGACGATCCCCAGCGACAGTGGCCGGGCTTTGACCTGTGAAAATCCCGTGGCGGAGAGAATGCGGCCGAAGGCATCGCCCCACGGGAAGCTGCCGACGGACTGCGGCAGGTAGTCGTAGGCGGCGTTGTGCCGCGAGACCGCCCGGCCGATGCGCGGCAGCACGTGATTGAAGTACCAGAGATAGAGCGGGCGCACGGCCGGCACCACCGGCAATCCGAACTCGAGGATGGCGAGCCGCCCCCCGGGCTTCAAGACACGCAGTAGTTCGGCGCAGGCCACCTCCGGCTGCTGCACGTTGCGGATGCCGAAGGCGATGGTCACCGCATCCACCGATGCGTCCGCCACCGGCAGCCGCATCGCGTCGCCTCGCACCAGTTGCACTCGCGCGTCGAGCCCCTGCGCCCGCAGCTTCGTCACGCCGTGCGCCAGCATCGCTCCAGCGAAATCCACACCGACCACCCGCGCCGCACCCGAGTGCCGGCGCGCCCCCGCCATCGCGACATCCGCGGTGCCGGTGCAGACGTCCAGCAGCCGCTCGCGGCCCGTCAGCTGGAGGGACCGAATCGCCCGGCGCCGCCAGTAGCGGTCCAGCCCGCCCGACAGCACCGTGTTCAGCAGATCGTAGCGCCCGGCAATCGCATCGAACATGCCCGCGATCTTCGCGGGGTTCTTGTCAACCGACATAGAGCGCCAGGGCCGTGACGAAGAAGTACACAATCCCCACATATCCATTCATGTCGAAGGCGCGCTTCACTTGTGACAGGTCCGTGGCGCTGACGAGCGACTGTTCGTAGATCAACAGTGCGGCGACCAGCGCCACGCCCGCGAGGTAGATGCCGCCCAGCGGCACGAGCCACGCGAGCCCGGCCATGCAGACAATGGTGCCCACGTGCATCACGCGCGAGATGAGGAGCGACCGTTCCACGCCGAACCGCACGGGGATGGACCGCAGTCCCTGCGCGCGATCGAACTCGAGGTCCTGGCAGGCATACAGGACGTCGAATCC
>Ga0105103_10000449_pt1 | contig 23251 bp, 26 predicted proteins | sample PPLLaktember2015_2_FD_79107 | JGI IMG/M metagenome (GOLD analysis project Ga0105103, IMG submission 79107) | Freshwater sediment microbial communities from Prairie Pothole Lake near Jamestown, North Dakota, USA - PPLs Lake P7 Core (6) Depth... | ecosystem: Environmental > Aquatic > Freshwater >...
AACATGGCAAATTCCAAGAGCACAGACATCAGAACCCCCTATTTGCATTATAGACCAATTATATTTCAGGGGGATAACAATTTCAATGACTGCCCAAATCAACGCCCCATTCTGCCGCTATCATAGTCGCCGCATTTTTCTCCAATTCTGCACAAATCTGCTATACTTATTGAAGGAATCTACGCCATGAAGGAACTCCCGGATTCCCAATCGAAACATTCAAACCAGATTGTAGAATTGCAACGAAAAATTGATGAGCTTGAGGAGCGACTAGAACAATTTGAACGCATTGAAGAGACCCTAAGGGGGTCTGAAGAGCGTTATCGAAGCGTTATCGACAACGTTGATGTAGGAATAGCCCTCATAAGCCCTGCCATGGAAATAATTTCCCTCAACAATCAGATGAAGAGGTGGTTCCCGTTTATTGATATGGGTGACAATCCTATATGTTACAAAGCATTCAACAACCCGCCCCGCGACTCTGTTTGTTCTTATTGCCCTACATGTAAAACCTTACAAGATGGGAAAGTGCACAAGGCAGTTTCGAGCACCCCTTCTGGCGGAAAGGTGAGACATTTCAAGATTATCGCATCACCTCTACGGGACAAAAAAGGTGAAGTAGTTGCGGCAATTGAAATGGTCGATGATATAACGAAAAAGAAACGAACCGCAAACCTCTTGAAAGAGGAAAGAAAGATTTTTTTCTCTGTCTTGCAAAAAGCCCCTTATGGCGCAGTCATCATTGACAGTAAAGGGAAATACCTTTACATGAATGAAGAATTTACGACGATCACGGGCTATGATCTTAAGGATGTACCGAGGGGCATTGACTGGTTCCTTGAGGCATATCCTGACCCGGAGTATCGTAAAGAAGTGCTTAAGGCATGGAAAGAAGATATTTCTGTTAAGGGAATAACGAGGACTTTTACTATTCAATGCAAGAATGGCGTAGAGAAAGATATTGAATTCCGTTCAACAAAACTCAATAATGATAGATATCTCTCCATGCTCTCAGACATTACCGAAAGAAAAAAGGCCGAAGCGGCTTTGCTTAAGGCACGGGATGAGCTTGAGCTTAGGGTTGCCGAGCGCACCCAAGAGTTAGTTAAACTTAACCATGACCTGGAGGAAAACATCACCCTGCTTAAGGCGGTTAACGCCGAACTCCAGACATTCTCATACTCCATATCACACGATTTAAAAACACCAACGATTGCGGTAGAAGGTTTTTCCCGGATCCTTCTCGAACGGTACGGGGAGAAACTTGACACAAAAGCAAAGAATTTCCTGCGCATGATTGGCGAAAGTACCAGTCAAATGCGAGAACTCATCGACAATCTTCTTGCTTACTCTGCTCTTGGGCGCAAAAAACTCAAGTTTTCATTGATCGATATGGGCAGAATGGTCGGAGAAGTCTTTGATCAGCTTAAAGTGGTGTATCTGGGACACAGTATGTATCTCTCTGTGAATCCCACACCTACAATCAATGCCGATAAGACCATGATCCGCCAGGTGATCCTCAACCTTCTCAGCAACGCCATTAAATACAGCAGGGTAAAGGCTCAGACCGATGTTAAATTTGGTGGTTGGTCTGAACCGGGACGGGTGGTCTATTATGTGCAGGATAATGGGGTAGGATTTCCCATGGAGCACATGGGACGACTTTTTGACGTGTTCGAGCGTTTGCACACATCTGAAGACTTTGAAGGTACCGGTATTGGACTCGCAACAGTGAAGCGAATAGTCCAGAGGCATGGTGGCGAAGTGTGGGCTCAGTCAACGGTCAGCGAGGGTGCAACCTTCTATTTTTCAATCCCCCTCATTTCTTAAGTAATAACAACCACATTCCGAATACAATTATGAATATGAATACCCATAGGCATATTTTATGTACATCTTTGCAATTAAAATGGCAAACGCACGTTCACATCATGCTTATGGGTGTTCTTATAAAATCTTTAACGGTCTGGACTGTATTGATGAGGAGGAAAACCTTTGATTAAGGCTGAATCGTTAAGATCAAAGAAAGCGAACCTTCAGCCTGATGATTCTTTTGAAAAAAGCATTCTAGATTCACCTTTGTCAGATATTGATCAAGGCGTTGCCCAGACTTTCTTGCGGCTTATACTTACTGTTTCAACAAACTTTATCAATCTCCCTTCTGATCAGATAGATACAGGCATAAATGATGCGTTGAAATTAGTCGGCGATTTTGCCCAGTGTGATAGAAGTTACGTATTTCAGTTTTCCCAGGATGGGCATGAGATGAGTAATACACATGAGTGGTGTGACAAAGGGATCGACCCTCAAATACATAGGCTTCAGGGATTGCCCACGAGCAATCTCCCATGGTTCTATGAAAAAATATGTAAAGGCGATGTTGTCCATGTCCCTGATGTAACTCAACTTCCATCTGAGGCAAAAGCTGAGAAAGCAGAGTGGCAGGCAGAAAAAATTCAGTCCATCATTATTGTGCCTATAGCTTGCAGAGGAACTATCATAGGATTTATCGGGCTTGATGCAGTCGAGGAGAAAAGATTCTGGCCTGATGAGACGATTTCCATGCTCAGGGTTATGGGTGAGATTTTTGCAAATGCCATCCAGCGTGAAAGTTCCGTGAAGTCGCTGAGAGAAAGCGAAGAAATGTACAGGGCACTCTTTGAAAATGCAAATGATGCAATTTTTCTCATGAAGGAAGATACATTTGTTGATTGTAATACCCAGACCCTCAAAATCTTTGGCTGTACCCGTGAAGATGTTATTGGTCAACCTCCTTACAAGTTTTCGCCTTCAGTTCAGCCAGATGGAAGAGATTCAAAAGAGGAAGCCCTTAAAAAGATTTATAGCGCACTGTTTGGTTATCGACAGTTCTTTGAATGGCAACACTGTCGTTTGGATGGAACCCCCTTCGATGCAGAGGTCAGTCTGAACCGCACAGAGGTAGGGGGTAAAACCTACGTCCAGGCAATAGTTCGCAATATTTCACGACGGAAAATAGCTGAGGAGGCTTTACGAAAAAGCGAGGAAAAGTACCGGAGTATTTTTGAAAATGCGGTTGAGGGAATCTTTCAGACAACGCCCGAGGGTCGCTATCTGAGCGTGAACCCGTCTTTGGTTAAGATGTATGGTTACAATTCTGCCGAAGAACTGAGTGCCGCTGTCACAAACCTTCAACACCAGTATGTTAATCCGGATGATCGCAATAAACTGAAAGCTCTCTTTGAAAAGAATGGATATGTAGAGGGTTTTGAAACCCAACAGTTCCGGAAAGATGGGACAAAAATATGGATTTCCATGACGGCGCGGGTTGTTTGTGATGAATCGGGAAAGATTGTTTGTTATGAAGGAACTTCGGAAGATATTACAACACGAAAAGAGATAGAACAACTTCTTTGCAGAGAGCGGGAAACGTTTTATGGAATTCTTCAAAAGGCTCCCTACGGCGCTGCCCTGATAGACAGAGACGGTCGTTATCTTTTTATAAATCCTGAATTTACCTCGATCACTGGTTATACACTGGAAGATATCCCCACGGGAAAAGAATGGTTCAGAAAAGCCTATCCCGACAAAAATTACCGACATTATGCTATTGAAGAATGGAAGAAAGATATCGATTCCCGGGGTCTCAATAAAACCTTTAATATTGTTTGCAAAGACAAGTCAGTGAAAGAGATTGAAATCAGGACAGCTTTTCTCGATGATGGACGGGCTATCGTAATGTTGGTTGATATAACAGAACGAAAACAAACCGAAGAGGCATTGAGAGCGAGCGAGGATTATTTAAAAACCATCTTTAATTATATGCAAATCGGAATGATCATTATCGATCCAGAAAACCATACGATTGTTGACGTCAATTCGGCTGGCGCCGGTATGATCGGGGCCGATATAATGAATATTGTTGATTTGGAGTGCCATTCATTCATATGCCCTGCAGAAAGAGGAAAGTGCCCGATTACTGACCTCAAGCGAACTGTAGACAATGAAGAAGAAATCCTGATTCGAATAGACGGACAGAGAGTGCCCGTCATTAAGACAGTAGTTCCTGTTACGGTTAAAGGACGCCGATACCTCCTGGAGAGCTTTATTGATATTACAGAGCGTAAGCGATCAGAGCAAGCCTTGCAGGAGAACGAAAAGAAGTATCGCTCCCTTTTTGAGGGATCACGGGATGCAATATATCTGACTGCCCCTGATGGACAACTTATGGATGCTAACCAGGCTTTTCTCGATCTTTTTGGTTACTCACGAGAAGAAATAGTCCACTCGAATGCAAAACAGGTCTATGCTACAGCAAAAGATCGCAATGTCTTTAAGCAGGCCATGAAAGAAAGAGGCTCTATCAGAGATTTCGAAATGCAACTTCTCAAGAAGGACGGTACTGTCATGGATTGTCTCCTCTCAGTCACGACAAAGAAAGATGAAGACGGAAAAATCATTGAATATAATGGCATCGTCCGCGATATAACTGCCTATAAGAAAGCACAGGAAATGATCCATCACATGGCTTACCATGATCCCCTTACCGGACTTCCCAACCGGACACTGTTCAACGACCGTCTGAACATGGCCATAGCACGAGCACAAAGAGGTGAAAAACAGATCGCAGTCATGATGCTTGACATTGACAAATTCAAAAGTATTAATGACAAATACGGCCATGAAACAGGCGATAAAATATTAAAAACTGTTGCGGATCGTTTAGGGAATGCCCTAAGAAAAAGTGATACGATAGCAAGGATGGGGGGTGATGAGTTTCTTATTATTGTTCCCGAAATGGAAAAGGCGGCAGATGTGCTGGTGGTGGCCCAAAAGATCCTAACGATTTTTAATACACCCTTTGAGTGGAATGGCTTTAAATTAACGAGTTCTACGAGTATAGGAATTGCAATGTATCCTGAAGATGGTGATAATGGTGAGGCGTTAATACGATGTGCTGATATTGCCATGTATAGCGTGAAAGCAAAAGGAGGCAACAACTTTTGTATCTATGTACCCGAAATTGAGGACAAGCAGTAAAGCGATCTACCCCTCCTCTTCATCCCCATGAATCAGCTGTAGAGACTCACATCATTGAATCAGTTGGAAGTACCCCTAACATTTTATGAATACTCAGGAAATACGTTTGACACCATTCAAAGGGGCTGGTATATTTAGGTGCCTTTATGTCTTGATAGCACTCCGAACTAAGAACTCTGAACTGAGAACGAGCATAGCGAGTGAGACATGTACGAAGAACGTTTCTACAGGGCCGTAACGAAACCAAATGATCTTTTCTGCTATGAGGTCAAGTTTAAAGAGACGGACCTCTGGTGCTGTTCGCAAACTGACTTGAGCGAGGTCATTGAAGATCGGGTCTTCTTTTACCGGCACCAACTTGAGGAGTATATTCAGAGGAGGCCTATCTTCAAGGAGAGCCTTGTGCCCATTGGGGATGACCCCTTTGCTCCTGCTATTGTCAAAGAGATGATCTCTGCTTCGGCGAAGGTTGGGGTAGGACCAATGGCTACCGTAGCAGGGGCAATTGCTGAATTTCTTGGCAGGGACATCTCATCTCTGACAGACGAGTATATCATTGAAAATGGTGGCGATATCAGCATCAAAACGTTACGAGAGAGGATGATCCGTATATATGCAAAGAAATCTCCTTTTAGCCAAAAAATAGCGATCAAAATAAAAGAAAGAGATAGACCCTATGGGGTATGCACATCCTCTGCAACCGTTGGACCCTCTCTAAGTCTAGGAAAAGCTGATGCTGTATGTATTGTTGCTGATTCAGCGCTTTTTGCAGACGGACTTGCAACTTGTATTGGTAATAGTGTAAAAAGTAAGGACGATATAACCATGGCAATCGAAATAGGAAAATCATTCTGCAACATTATCGGCATATTGATAATTGTGGGCGATAACTTGGGCATTTGGGGAGATCTGGAGATCATCAGAGTTTAACTGCTAGTTCACAAGTATTAAGCCATAAAGCAAGGTGAGAGGTTCATATGAAAAAAAGAATTATACTGAGATTCAAAAGAAACACCATTGATAAACCCATAGTCTATAAGCTTGTGAAAGATTATGAGCTGATTTTTAATATATTGCGGGCAAACATATTGCCCAGGGCCGAATCAATGATGGTCATGGAGATTGAGGGCACAGAGGAAAACTTCAATAAAGGGATCGAGTACCTGAGGGGTTTGAGCATCGACACAACTCCCATAGAGCAGGATATAAACAGGGACGAGGAAAGATGCGTTCATTGCGGAGTATGCACAAGCGTTTGCGCGCCAGACGCCCTTTACATAGATAGAAAGACAATGAGGATTAATTTTGACTATGAAAAGTGTGTAGCTTGCGAACTCTGCGTGAGGGTCTGCCCTGTTAAGGCCATGAACGTTTTCTTTGATTGATCTGTGAAAAAAATATATTTTGATCATAACGCAACGACGCCTGTTCTTCCTGTGGTGGCGGATTTCGTTCAACCATTTTTTTCAGAATTTTTCGGAAATCCTTCAAGTATTCATTGGGCGGGGAGAGAGGTTCGGGGTTATTATGACGATGCCCGTGAACACGTGGCGCGCATGATCCATGCAAAGCCAGGTGAAATCGTTTTTACTGGCTGTGGATCAGAAAGCGACAACCATGCCGTCAAGGGAGTTGCTTTTTCAAGAAAGCGTAGAGGAAATCACATTATCACAACAACCATTGAGCATCCAGCCGTGTTGAACACATGCAGGTACCTCGAAACAATGGGGTATAAGGTAACCTATCTCCCAGTTGACCAGGACGGCCAGATAGAACCTGATGATATAAGAAAGGCAATTCGGAAGGATACGATCCTGATCACTATCATGTACGCAAACAATGAGACAGGAAATGTGCTTCCCATTCATGAGATTGGCGCTATTGCCCGTGAGCATGATGTTATCCTCCATTCTGACATGGTCCAGGCCATGGGAAAGATTGCTATTGATATAGGGTCTTTGAATGTTGATCTTGCGAGTTTTGCAGGTCATAAAGTTTATTCCCCAAAGGGTGTTGGCGCCCTTTATATGAAAGAAGGGCTGGACATAGATAATCTTATCCATGGAGGACACCAGGAGGGTGGTAGAAGGGCAGGTACAGAAAATATCATCGGTGCCATTGCTTTTGGAAAGGCCTGTGAAATTATTTCTCACGACATGGATGGAGAGAACAAGAGAATTGAAGGATTGCGACAGAGACTCCTGGATGGTATCCTCGAAAGAATAGATTATGTGAGGTTCAACGGACACCAAACACGCAGGTTGCCAAATACACTTAATTTGAGCTTTGAGTTCGCGGAAGCAGAATCTCTCCTCATTGCCCTTGATTTAAAAGGTATTGCGATTTCGTCGGGTTCAGCATGCTCTTCGGGCTCAACCGAACCCTCCCATGTATTGCTCGCAATGAATATTCCTGCTGAGACCTGTCAGAGCGCCGTTCGGTTGAGCCTTGGCAGAAGGAATACTGAGGATGACATAGACTATGCATTATCTGTGTTGCCTGATAGCGTTGAACGTTTCAGGGCAATGTCGCCGCTGTATAAGAAATAGAGAAAAGAGGAGAGAAGACAGATCACAGAGGTCAGACGGTATGAAAAAAGCATTGAGGTCAAGTCTGGCTTCTGAAAATCTGACATCTGTATTCTAGTTTTACAATGAAGTTCTTCATCCACACAACTGGTTGTAAGGCAAATCAATGGGACTCTTATGTCATAACAAACCGGCTGAAAGAGGCCGGGTATTCTATCAGTTCCGTGCCCCATGCAGATTTTATCATTGTAAACGCATGTACCCTTACTGAAGGTGCTGAGAGGGATGTACGACGATTTATTAACCGTTCTCGCACCATTAACAAAAGGGCGCGGATAATCCTTGCTGGGTGCCATGCGCAGGTTTTTCCTGATCAATCCTTCGGTGCCGACCTTGTACTTGGTCAGAGCGAAAAGTTTCGTATAAACGAGTTTTTGTATTTGGATGGTTCATTTGTAGAAAAGACACGTTCAATTCCCTTGGAGAGTATGTTTATCAATGGCATGCCTCGTGGAAGGACAAGGATTTTTCTGAAGATACAGGACGGTTGTGATCAGTTTTGCACATATTGTATTGTCCCCTTTGCCCGTGGCAAGTCCCGGAGCCGGAGTTCCGTGGAGATTATCAATGCCATGAACGCCTTTAGCGAAAGAGGGATTAAGGAGATAGTGCTGACAGGTATAGAACTCTCAGCATACAGAGATCCTATAACAGGGGCAGATCTGAAGGGTCTATTGCAGAGCCTTGAACAAGCGAAGACTCCACCCAGGATACGAATAAGTTCCATTGATCCGCTCTATATTGACGATGAATGCATTCGTATTATTGCATCTTCAACAAAAATCATGAAAAGCCTCCACATACCCCTCCAGAGTGGATCAGACTCAATTCTAAAAAGGATGGGCAGGCACTATACCAGGGATTACATTGGTGATCTTGTAAAAAAATTGAATACCATGATTCATGGTGTCGGGATTGGTATGGACGTTATGGTCGGTTTTCCCACTGAAGATGAAAGCCATTTCTCGGAAACATGGCACTTCATTAATAACCTTGATATTTACTACCTCCACGTTTTTCCATTCTCAGCAAGAAAAGGAACAAAGGCTGCAACCATGGAAAATACTGTGAGCGATACGGTAAAGAAGGAACGTGTAGGCCTGTTGCGCAAGCTTGACAGTGTGAAGCGACGAAGCTTCCACGAAAGATTTATGGGACAAACAGCACACATCCTTGCCGAAGGAAAGATATACCGTAATCTTTACATGAGAGGCTACACGGAAAACTACATCCCTGCGTGCATTTCTTATGAAAAAAACCTTGAAAATAATATTGTGAACGTTAGAATAAAAGAAATACGGGATAACTTGGTTATAGGCGAGCCAGTTACGGGTTGAGGTCATCGTTTATGTATACCAATAATTGTTCAAGTATTTCATATATGGGCATATCGTATACCGCGGGCAAAAAGTCAAAATCACGAAATACGATATACGAATAACGATATACGATTAGGAGGTTAAGATGTTTGTTTTTGGAAATTTTATTACAGGGTTTGCATATATCTTGGACATGCTGCTCAACATCTATTTCTGGATCATACTGATTAGAGCTGTCTTGTCATGGATACAACCGAATCCATACAATCCGCTGGTCAGGACCATCCATAAGCTTGTTGACCCTGTTACCTACAGGATATCGAGGATAATCCCCACAAGAATTGGTATGATTGATTTTGCCCCTTTCATTCTCATGATTCTCATCGTTTTTCTCCAGAGATTCCTTATAAGAAGCCTTTTTGACCTCGGGGCAAGAATGAATTAAAGTGCACGTACAGGTTCTATTATGATTATTGAAGTTCACGTCATCACCAATGCAAAAAAGAGAGAACTGAGATTAGAAGGGCATTACTTGAAAGTTAAAATTACTGCCTTGCCAAAAGAAGGCAAGGCAAATGCAGCATTGATAAAATTTCTTGCAGACTTTTTTGGCGTCAGAAAGTCAGAGGTTAAAATAACCAAAGGCGAGAAGGAAAAAAGAAAGCTCATTTCGCTGCCCATCAACGAGGAAGAATTCAAGCAGGCCATAGGTAAAGAAATGGCCGATTAACATCCTGCCCTTAGAAAAAGGCAAGAGTTACAGCCAGTTAATTTACTTGACATTCAAAGGTCAAACCAATTATATTATCAGATTTTAGAGGCAGGCAGCATTGATTATCAAACTTTCAGATATTGAGGATAAACTTGTCTTAAAGGGTGAGATGACGAATTTGGCATTTGAAAACCTTGAGGAGAAACAGTTTAGGATGGAATCACCTGTTCTCTTTGAGCTGCTGATCACGAAGCTGGACGAGAGCATGAAGATTGTAGGGCAGGTAAAAAGTGCCGTGACAATGACCTGCTCCTGTTGTCTGGAGGAATTTTTGTGTTCCTTTGACACACATCTTGATATAGAGTTAGCGCCCAAGGGTCTTGTGCCTCAAGGCTCAGAGGTTGAACTGAGGCCGGATGATTTAGATATTTACTATTATGAAGGTGATGAAATTGACCTGGATCCCTTGATTTATGATGAAGTGCTCCTCAATATTCCGCTCAGACCCTTGTGCCGGGAAGACTGCGCAGGCCTTTGTCAGTCCTGTGGAAAGAACAGGAATATTGAATCCTGTTCCTGTCACCAACCTGTCAATACAGTTTTAGGGGAGAAACTAAAAACTTTTTTGAATACATAAGGAGAACAACATGGCAGTACCTAAACGAAAAACCTCAAAATCCTCAAGAGACAAGAGACGGTCTCATGACAAAGCCACGGCTCCGAATGTGGTACTGTGTTCGAATTGCAAAGAGCCCAAGCTGCCCCACATTGTGTGCCCGAAATGCGGATACTATAAAGGCAAACAGTATCTCAAGGTAGGAGAAGCCTAATCTGCATGGTTAGAATTGCAGTTGACGGCATGGGGGGTGATTTTGCCCCCCAGGCTATCGTGAAGGGAGCAGAACAAGCCTCCAAAGAGAATGTTGCTGAAGTAGTCCTTGTTGGCGATAAGACGAAGTTGATGCCATTCTTAGAGAACCCTAATGGCATTGAGATTGTCCATACCGATGAGTATGTAGAAATGACTGAGTCGCCTTCAGTCGCGCTGCGAAGAAAGCGAGGATCATCGGTGAATAAGGCCTTTGAATTGGTGAGAACCGGTAATGCTCAAGGTGTTGTAACGGCAGGAAATTCAGGTGCTGCCATGGCTTTTGCCATCTTCACTCTTGGAAGGATTGGCCTCGTGGAAAGACCAGCAATTGCAACCCTTCAGCCGAATGTGGCACAAGGAACCATAACGGTGCTCCTGGATGGAGGCGGTAACGTGGACTGTAAACCCGTTCACCTTGCTCAGTTTGCCATTATGGGTAGTGCCTTTGCGAAGAATACCTTTGGCATTGATGCCCCGAGGGTGGGGCTCTTGAGCAATGCCGAAGAAGAGACAAAAGGCAACGAGCTAACACGAGAAGCCCATGCCATGATCAAGGATCTTGACCTTAATTACCTTGGATACATTGAGGGGAATCATGTTCATAATGGACACGTTGATGTTGTGGTGTGTGACGGTTTTGTGGGTAATATAGCGTTAAAGATAACAGAGGGAGTTGCAGAATCATTGATGACCTTCCTGAGAGAGAACATAGAAAAAAGTTTCAAGAAGAAAATCGGTTATCTTCTCATGAAGGAGGTTTTTAATGAACTTGCAAAAAAAACAGATTATTCTGAATATGGAGGAGCGCCCCTCCTTGGCGTTGACGGTGTCTGCATTATATGCCACGGTAGATCCAACGAAAGGGCCATTAAGAATGCAATTTCCATGGCCGCAGGATTTGTAAAAAAGAACTTAAACGAGTCGATAAAGGACACGATGATCGACCATTTCAGAGGTTAAAGGAGAGTTGTCCATGGATTATTTCCTTACAGATGATCAGAAACATATCCAGGCATTAGCGCGGAGGATCGCCGAAGAAAAGATTGTGCCTATACGGGCTGAGCTTGATGAAAAAGAAGAGTTTCCCTGGTCTGTCATGAAGGTTTGTGCAGATACCGGTCTTTTTGGGGTGAGTATACCTCCTGAATTTGGCGGTATGGGTGGAGGATGTTTTGAGAATTGCCTTGTAGTGGAGGAGTTGAGCAAGGCATGCCTTGGTGTTTCAGTGAGTTACGCAGCGAGCCTTCTCGGCGCATACCCTATTCTGATTGGCGGTTCAGATGAGCAAAAAAAGAAATATCTCAAAGAGATAGCAAGTGGAAAAAAACTTGGCGCCTTTGCCCTTACAGAAGCAAATGCCGGGAGTGACGCTCAGGGAATAAGGACAGAGGCAAAAAAGGTAGGCAACGAATACATCTTGAATGGCACAAAGCAGTGGATAACCAACGGAGGAGAGGCCGAGATTTATACTGTTATCGCTATGACTGACAGAAGTAAGGGTGGCAGGGGAGCAACTGCTTTTATCGTCGAGAAAGGCATGGAAGGTTTTTCATTTGGAAAAAAGGAGAATAAGCTGGGTATCAGAGCTTCTGCCACGAGAGAGCTTGTATTTCAGGATTGCAAAGTTCCCAAGGAAAATGTTATAGGTAGAGAGGGTATGGGGTTTGTTTTTGCCATGAAAACCTTTGACAAGACAAGGCCTGGCATTGGTGCCCAGGCAGTGGGGGTAGCCGCCGGATCCCTTAAAGCTGCTGTAGACTATGCGCGGGAGAGAGAGCAATTTGATCGGAAGATTGCTTCCTTTCAGGCCATTCAACATATGATTGCAGATATGGCGACCCAGGTTGAAGCAGCAAGAGCCCTTGTCTATGCGGTTTCGAGGTATATCGACAGCAATCCAAGGGATTCCTCAAAGGTTTCCGCGATGAGCAAGGTCTTCCCGAGTGATGTTGCAATGAAGGTCGTTGTAGACGCAGTGCAGATTTTTGGCGGTTACGGGTATATGAAAGAATACCCGGTTGAAAAGATGATGCGGGACGCAAAAATACTCCAGATTTATGAAGGGACAAACCAGATTCAGAGAAATGTCATTGGCCTCGAATTGATCAAAGAGGCAGCCTCAAAGAAAAAGTAAAGGGAGATATATCAGCAATTCTATGAAGAAAATAGGCGTTGTCTTTCCAGGTCAAGGCTCACAGTACGTGGGTATGGGAAAAAAACTTTATGACCGTTTTAGTGAGGTAAAAGACCTTTTTGCAGCCGCTGACAAAGCCCTGGGTTTTTCGATCTCTGAACTCGTATTGAATGGTCCTGAGGAGGAATTAAGACAGACCTTTAATACCCAGCCTGCCCTTGTCCTTGCAAGCTATGCTGTCTGGCGTATCATTCAGAATGAAACGAAACTAGCTCCCTATCTTATTTCCGGCCACAGCCTCGGTGAGTATAGTGCCCTTCTTGCGAGCGGATATTTCTCCTTTGAAGATGCGCTGAGGATAACCAGAAAAAGGGGATTGCTCATGGAGGAATCCTGTCCAAAAGGGAAAGGCGGTATGGTTGCCCTCATAGGGGCCAACATGGAGAAAGTCCAGCCTGTGCTCAATGGAATATCCCATGATGAGTATGTCGCTGTTCCGGCAAACATGAATTCTGCCGAGCAGGTTGTCTTATCGGGTGATATAAACGCCCTGAAAGAAGCGGTGGACAAATTGAAGGGCATCGGATATAAGAAAGCAGTGTTTCTGAATGTTTCAGGACCTTTCCATAGTCCTCTTATGAAAGAAGCGGCAGAGAAACTGAAGGGAGAATTGAAAAGTCTTCCCGGAGGTGAGCTGGCTTTTCCGGTTGTCTCAAATGTTGATGCCACCCCAGAAAAGAGTAGAGACGCTATCGTTGATAAGCTCTATCGTCAGATGTTCTCGCCTGTCCTCTGGGAAGCCTGCGTTAAAAAGATGGTGACTGAAGGTACTGAGTGTTTTATTGAGGTGGGACCCCAAAAGGTTTTGAGTAACCTCATAAAGAGAATCGAACCGGATATTCCGTGCTACACTGTGGAAGCATACGAAGACATAGAAGCTATTAAGGGTATTTTAGGATGAGAGCACATAGAAAATTAGAGGTTTCACTATCGCCTATTGCCCGTTGCCTACTACCTAACGAGGTTTACTTATGAAAGGTACTGTTACTATCGTCACCGGCGGCTCCCAGGGTATCGGGAGAAGTATAGCGGAATTCCTTGCCTCCAAGGGGGGTGATATTGCAATTTTTGATATTATTGACGGCAGTGAAGTTGTACGCTCTATCAAAGAAAAGGGGCAGGGAGCGGAATTTTACCATGTAGATGTGTCAAACTTCCAAATGGTTGGCGAAGCTGTTGAAAAGGTAGTTAAAGACATGGGTCGTGTCAGCAACCTTGTGAATAATGCCGGTATTACTATTGACAAGCTTCTCCTGAGAATGAAAGAAGAGGATTGGGACAGGGTAATACAGGTGAACCTGAAAAGCGCTTTTAATTGCACCAGGGCTGTTGTTCGTTATATGATTAAGACCGGTGGATCGATTGTGAATATCAGTTCTATAGCAGGGGTTATGGGTAATGCCGGTCAAACAAATTATGCTGCAAGCAAGGCTGGCCTCATTGGCCTCACCAAGAGTGTTGCAAGAGAATATGGGGAACGGGGCGTCAGGGTCAATGCTGTTGCCCCTGGTTTCATAAAAACAAAAATGACTGAATTTCTTGATGAAAAAGCAAAAGAAACGATGTTCAAGGCTATCCCTCTGGGAAGATTGGGAGAGCCGGACGATATTGCTCATGTTGTATATTTCCTGCTTTCTGAGTATGGAAGTTACATTACAGGGGAGGTGATAAACGTCAACGGTGGTTTGTATATGTAAAGATCATTATTGGGCAATCGGTCCAGAGCGCAAAAGGGTTTACGATAACATGACCTATGTTGCTCGCTGAAAGTCTGTGTTGTTAAAAAATAGGAGGTGATTAAATGACAGTTGCAGAAAAAGTAAAGGAAATGATCATAAAACAGCTTGACTCAAAAGAGTCTGAGGTTGTGCCAGAGGCGCGGTTTATCGATGACCTCGGAGCAGACTCCCTTGACATTGTTGAGCTTATTATGGCGTTAGAAGATGAGTACGGACTAGAGATTCCTGATGAAGATGCAGAAAAGATTGAGACAGTCGGGGATGCAATACGATATATCGAAGAGCATATAAAAAAATAAAAGGAGTTGAAAGTCTTGAAACGTAGGGTGGTAGTGACTGGGATAGGGCTCGTTACGCCCTGTGGCATTGGAACCGATAATGTCTGGAACAATATCCTGAGCGGAAGGTCGGGTATTGGGCCTATCACACGGTTTGATACAGAGCGGTTTGACACAAAGTTTGCAGGGGAAGTCAAGGATTTCAATCCGGAGGATTATATACAGCCCAAAGAAGTTAAGAAAATGGATCTTTTTATCCACTATGCAATTGCTGCTGCTCACATAGCAATGAAGGATTCAGGGCTTGATATGGGCAAAGAAGATTCTGAGCGTGTTGGGGTTGTTGTGGGTACTGGCCTTGGAGGGCTTCCGACTATTGAAAAATACCACAGTGTGCTCCTGGAGAGAGGCCCGGGCAGGATAACACCTTTTTTTATCCCCATGCTGATAGCAAATGAGGCGCCCGGCCATATAGCAATTCAACATGGCATTAAAGGACCAAACCTTTGCATCGTCACTGCCTGTGCAACGGGCGGCCACTCTATCGGCGACGCCTGCAGGATTATCCAGTATGGCGATGCTGATGTAATGGTTGCCGGAGGAAGCGAAGCAAACTTGACCCCCCTCACTGTGGGAGGGTTTAACGCAATGAAGGCCCTGTCCACCAGGAACGATGACCCGCCGAAGGCATCAAGGCCATTTGAGCGTGATAGGGATGGATTTGTGGTGGCCGAAGGTTCAGGAATAGTCATCCTGGAAGAGCTTGGGCATGCGAAAAAACGGGGAGCCAAGATATATGCTGAGATGGTAGGGTATGGCTATAATGGGGATGCATACCATATTACAGCGCCATGCCCGGATGGCGATGGTTTCATCCGGTGTATCAGAATGGCGCTTAAGGATGCACAACTTTCGCCTGACGATGTTGATTATATAAATGCACACGGAACATCAACAAAATTAAATGATTATGTAGAAACTCTTGCGATTAAGGAAGTATTCAAGGAGAAAGCTTACAAGATACCGGTAAGTTCAACAAAATCCATGACGGGCCACCTCCTCGGCGCTGCAGGCGCTATTGAGGCAATTTTTTCAGTCCTCAGCATGCGCGATCAGGTATGTCCGCCAACGATCAACTATGAGAACCCTGATCCGGAATGTGATCTTGATTATGTTCCGAATACGGCGCGCAAATGTACCATCAATGTTGTTATGTCTAACGGCTTTGGCTTTGGAGGCACAAATTCAACCCTTGTGTTTCGGAGATTCACGGAATGAAGGTTGTAGTCGGGTCTGACCATGCCGGTTTTGAACTGAAAGAGCAGATAAAAGCTGTCCTTGTAGAAAAGGGGTATGCCGTTATCGATGTTGGTACCGAATCCCCTGCGTCAGTTGACTACCCGGATTTTGGAATCAAGGCAGCCACGCTCGTTGGCCGTGGCGAGGCTGACCGTGGCGTGCTGGTCTGCGGGACTGGAATTGGAATGAGCGTCGTTGCAAACAAAGTGAAAGGTGTTCGCGCCGCCCTCATTTCTGACCTCTACACCGCTATCCAGAGCAGAAAACATCTCGATGCAAATATCCTTATACTTGGAGGGAGGGTAATCGGCAAGGACCTTGCTGCCGAAATTACCCGGGTATGGCTTGATACACCTTTTGAAGGTGGGCGGCACCAGAAGAGGATTGAAAAAATAGAGCATTACGAAAAGGACAATTTAAAATAGGTATGAAAATGGACGGCAAGGACAAACCGATTTTTGATCTTTTGAAACGCGAGTTAGAAAGAGAAGAATATAGCCTCATCCTGATCGCTTCTGAAAATTATGTGGATGAAGAAATCCTTGAAGTCCAGGGATGCGTCTTAACGAATAAATATGCAGAAGGATACCCTTCAAAGCGATACTATAGCGGCTGTAAATTTCTGGATGAGATTGAGAGCATCGCCATCGAGCGGGCAAAAGCCCTTTTCAATGCAGAGCATGCAAACGTTCAACCTCACTCAGGTTCTGCTGCCAATATGGCAGTTTTTTATGCTGCGCTTAACCTGGGCGACAAAATACTCGGAATGGACATTGCCCACGGTGGCCATCTGACCCACGGCGCCCGGGTAAGTTTTTCCGGGAAGTTCTATCAGGCTGTCGGATACCAGGTAGCAAAAGACAACGAAATGCTTGATTATGATGAGATACGAAGGATTGCTCTTGTGGAAAAACCAAAAATGATTATTGCAGGTGCAAGCGCATATTCGAGACTCATTGATTTCAAAAAATTCAGAGAGATTGCAGACGAGGTTGGTGCCTATCTCACAGTAGACATTGCACACATTGCCGGGCTTGTTGCTGCTGGTCTTCACCCTGACCCTGTAGAATATTCTCATTTTGTTACCACCACGACCCATAAGACCTTACGGGGCCCACGGGGAGGGATGGTCCTTTGCAAGAAGGAGTTTGCAAAGGCTATTGATTCTGCAGTTTTCCCTGGCATCCAGGGCGGCCCACTTATGCATGTGATTGCTGCAAAAGCTGTTGCGTTGGGAAAGGCAATGACAGAAGAATTCAAGGAATATCAGCGGCAGATTATCAAAAATGCCAGGCGCCTCTGTAGTGCCCTGGAGAAAAAGGGCTATAGGATTGTCTCCGGTGGCACAGATAATCACCTGTTCATGGTTGACCTGACAAGTAAAGGTCTTTCCGGAAAGGAGGCCCAGGAATCCCTGGAGGCGAGTGGTATCATGATTAACAAGAACCTCATACCCTTTGACACAAAGAGCCCAAATGTGACAAGCGGTATACGGGTGGGTACCCCAGCGGTAACGACACGAGGTATGAAAGAAACTGAGATGGATGTAATCGCTGACCTCATTGATACTGTCCTTCAAAAACCTGCCGATGAAGCATTGCAGACCACCATGAGGGAAACGGTCAAAGGGCTCTGTAAAAGATTTCCCTTCTATTCCCGTATTTACGATCTATGAAAAATTATCGTCCTGGCTGGGATTCCTACTTCATGGAGATAGCCCGTATTGTTTCTAAGCGGTCTACCTGCATAAGAAGGAATGTAGGCTCCCTTATCGTAAAAGATAAGAGGATTCTATCAACCGGTTATAACGGAGCACCAATTCATTTAAGGCACTGCATGGACACAGGGTGCATGCGTGAGCGATTAAACATTGCTTCAGGAGAACGGCATGAACTCTGTAGAGGTCTTCATGCTGAGCAGAATGCTATTATCCAGGCGGCATATCACGGTGTTTCAATCAACGGGGCAGACGTCTATTCTACCCACCTCCCGTGCTCCATATGTATGAAGATGATCATCAACGCCGGCATCGCAAAAGTATTCTATGTAGACGGATATCCAGACGAACTCTCTCACGAGCTTATTATCGAGTCTGGAATTTTAGTGCAAAAAGTGGATAACGATGAGCATTTGTCGAACAACGAAGGTGGTCAACGTTCAACGTTCGTAGTTCGGAGTGTTAACTCAAAACTCAAAACTCAAAACTCAAAACTGCGTTCAAAGAAAGCATGAAATGCCCTTTCTGTGGTTTTATAGAAAGCAAAGTTCTTGATTCACGCATCAGCAAGGAGATGGATACCATCCGGAGACGGAGGGAATGTCTGAAGTGTACAAAAAGGTTCACGACTGCTGAAAGACTCGAGGAAGGACTGCCGCTTGTTATAAAAAAAGATGACAGGCGCGAGGTGTTCGACAGAACAAAGATTCTGAATGGGTTGAAGAAGGCATGCGAAAAGCGACCCATAAGCATTACTCATCTTGAGAAGATTGTTTCCCGGATCGAATACATGCTCTTGGATCGAGGAGAAAGGGAAATTAAGGCTTCAGACATTGGCGCCATGGTAATGGAGGAATTGAAAAGGCTCGATGATATCGCCTATGTTCGGTTTGCATCGGTCTATCGACAGTTCAGGGATATAAATGAGTTCATGGACGAGCTCAAAGGGCTACTTCTGAAAAAGGAAGAAACATAGGGGTTAACGGTGAAAGACGAACAGTGTATGCATTTAGCCATATCTCTTGCCCGCAAGGGAATGGGGACAACATCCCCAAACCCAATGGTAGGTGCAGTGCTTGTAAGGGGTAACCGTATTGTTGGAAAGGGATATCACCGAAAAGCAGGCATGCCCCATGCAGAAGTTGTTGCTCTGAGCGAGGCAAAGGAAGAGGCAAAAGGGGCTACCCTTTATGTCAACCTTGAACCCTGTGTGCACGTTGGGAGAACCCCACCGTGTGTAAACTCGATAATCGCAGCTGGTGTCAGGAGAGTTGTTGTTGCCATGCTTGACCCTAATTCATTGGTAAATGGAAAAGGGGTCAATGACCTGAAAAAGGCTGGAATAGAGGTAAAGGTAGGGCTCCTTGAGGAGGAGGCAAAGAGGTTGAATGAGGCCTTTGTGGTATACATGGAGAAGAAAAGGCCGTTTTTCACTATGAAGGGCGCTGTTAGCCTTGATGGAAAAATAGCAACAAAGACCTGTGACTCTAAATGGATATCGAACGAGGAATCGCGACGTTATGTAAACAAGCTGAGATCTGCTGTTGATGGCATCATGGTGGGTATCAATACCGTTATCCTTGATAATCCACTTCTTATACCGAAAATTGCCCGACCAAAAAAGTATCCGGTACGCTTAATTCTTGACTCTAAACTTCGCATACCCTTGTCCTGCGATGTAGTGAGGACTTCAGAGAAGTATAAAACATGGGTTTTTACTGCCGAAGACTCCCGGTCGGATAAAGAAGCAAAACTCAGGTCAATGGGGCTTGAGGTAATACGAGTGCCAAAGGACGAGAGTGGGAGGGTATCCCCAAGGCATGTTTGTGAAGAGCTCTTCAGGCGAGAAATCATGCATGTCCTTGTAGAGGGTGGTGGTGAGGTCAATAGCGGCCTCCTGAAGGAAGGCTTCCTGGACAAGATCATTCTTTTTTATGCCCCCATTCTCATTGGTGGGAAAGGCGCCTATAACCTTATTGGCGGTAAAGGGATTGATTTCCTTAAGGATGCCTACAAAATCGATATAGCTGCTGTGAAGCGGTTTAAGGAAGATATCTATTTAGAAGGATATGTTCACAGGAATTATTGAGGACATCGGGTCCATTCTTTCTATCAAGAAATCGAGTGGGAAGTGGGAATTTTCTATTAAAACGGTACTCGCCAAGGCAGGTATCCGAGAAGGCGACAGCGTCTCCATAGATGGTGTCTGTTTAACAGCCACAACAATAACGGGAGATGGTTTTGTTGCCGATGCTTCTCTTGAAACTCTCAGAGTTACAACGTTAGCCGAAAAGAAAACTGGCGCAAGGGTGAACATCGAAAGAGCTATGGGTTCCGATGGAAGGTTTGGCGGCCACTTTGTCATGGGCCACGTAGATTGCGTAGGTACAATTGCGGATAAGAAGAAGGCAGGCGATTCGGTAAGGCTCAGTGTTGAAATACCACTTGATTTTACACGGTATATCGTAGAAAAAGGGTCGGTCGCCATAGATGGAATAAGCTTGACAGTCAACGAGCAAAGGCATAATATATTTACAGTTAACATAATACCTTTCACCACGTCGAAGACAACCTTAGGTGAAAAGAATCCAAAGGATAAAGTCAATATAGAGACAGATATTATTGGAAAATATATTGAGAGTTTCTTGATAAAGGACAAAAACAAGGGAGTCGACCTTGACTTCCTCTATAAACATGGATATGTAAGAGGGGATTAATAATGGCAATTTCAAAGATAGAAGACGTCATCCGGGATATCGCCGAAGGTAAAATGGTGATTATGACAGATGACGAGGATAGGGAAAATGAAGGAGATGTTGTAATTGCTGCCGAAAAAATTACCCCTGAGGCCATTACCTTCATGGCGCGATATGCCTGCGGGCTTATCTGCCTCTCCATGACTGACGAAAAAGCAAAAACCTTGAACCTACCCCTTATGGTGAGAGATAACACTTCAAAACACAATACGGCTTTTACTATTTCTATTGAAGCAAAGAAGGGTGTTACAACCGGTATTTCTGCCCATGACAGAGCAAAGACTGTCCAGGTAGCAATAGATGATAATTCAACAGGAGACGATCTTGCACGGCCAGGACACATCTTTCCTCTTATTGCCCGAAAGGGTGGTGTTTTACGTCGCGTAGGACACACTGAGGCATCTGTTGACCTTGCAAGGCTTGCCGGATTAAAGCCGGCAGGTGTGATCTGTGAGATTATGAACGAAGATGGTACAATGGCGAGACTTCCGCAACTTGAGGTATTTGCTGAGCGGCATGGCCTCAAAATAGGAACTGTTGCAGAACTGATACAATACCGAATGAAGAACGAGCATCTGGTAACCAGGGCTGCGGAGACCAGGATTCCTACCCGATTTGGGGGAGAATTTAATTTGATCGCCTATGAGAACAATATGGACAAGCAGGAGCACCTTGCTCTCGTGAAAGGTGATATAGGCCCTGATGACGTAGTTCTTGTGAGGGTCCACTCTGAATGCTTTACCGGAGATGTACTTGGTTCCATGCGGTGTGACTGCGGGGAGCAGATGCATGCGGCCCTGAAGATGATTGAGAAAGAAGGCAAAGGAGTTTTCCTTTATATGAGGCAGGAAGGGAGAGGTATTGGCCTTGTCAATAAGCTTAGAGCCTACAGCCTGCAGGACCAGGGACACGATACTGTCGAGGCAAATATCGCCCTCGGATTTTCGCCTGACCTCCGGGACTATGGTGTTGGCGCACAGATCTTGAGAGACCTTGGGGTCCACAAAATGAAGCTTTTAACGAACAATCCCAGAAAGATCAAGGGGCTCGAGGGATACGGACTGACCGTGGTTGAGAGGGTAGCCCTGGAGATGTTGCCCACAAAAGACAACATTACGTATTTAAAGACCAAACAAGAGAAGCTTGGTCACATTCTCAACAACATATAAGGAGCGAATATGGTACATGAGGGCAAGCTTAACGCAAAAGGTTTCAAGTTCGCAATTATCGTAAGCAGGTTTAACAGCTTCATTACCGATAGGCTTTTAGATGGCGCCCTCGACGCACTCAAACGGCATGGAGCAGAAGATAAACAGTTAGATATTTACAGGGTTCCCGGCGCGTACGAGATACCTCTTGTTGCGAAACTCGTTGCGAAGAAGAAAGACGTGGATGCAGTTATCTGCCTGGGTGTAGTCATCAAGGGTGCCACACCCCACTTCCACTATGTGGCTTCAGAGGTTGCAAAAGGTATTGCGGTTGCTTCCCTCGATCACGAAAAACCGATTACCTTCGGAGTCATCACCAGTGAAAATATTGAGCAGGCAATTGAGCGGGCAGGCACCAAATCAGGCAATAAGGGCTATGATGCTGCCATGGCTGCCATAGAAATGGCAAATCTCTTAAAGGACAAAGCCTTGTGCGGAGACGGAAAGCAAGAGAACTAGCCCTGCGGATGCTCTACCAGGTAGAGACCGCAGGTGAAGACCCGCAGCTTGCCCTTGCCCGATACTGCGAATCCTTCCCTTACCAGCAAGACATCTTAGATTACACAAGGTTGCTTTTATCAGGTGTCAGACAGGATCAAGCAGCAATAGACAAGCACATCGAGAAGGCAAGCGAACATTGGAAACTCGAAAGAACTACCTATATTGACAGGAGTATCCTGAGGTTGGCCGTATTCGAAATGCTCTTTTCCCAGGATGTGCCGCCTAAGGTCGCAATTGATGAGGCGCTTGAGATGGCAAAAAAATATGGAAACGAAGAATCCAAGGATTTCATCAACGGAGTCCTTGATAAAATTCTGAAAGAATTCTATAAAAAGAAAGAAGTTGAGAACCTTAGAAAGTAGGAAGTTTTGGAAGTTAGCTTGTAATTAGTCAACTACTCAACCAATTAACCACTCAACTTCTACACATAATTATGCTTCATCTCATTATTGATGGATACAATTACATACACAGGATACGGAGCGGGCCATTGACTGACGGTTTGAATCTGGAACTACTCCGACGCGAACTCCTGGAAAGGCTATTCCGGTATAAAAAAGATCGGGGCGTCCGTATTACGGCTGTTTTTGATGCCCGCGGGGGCTACAATCTTGGCCGGCAGAGGGAAAACTACAAGGGCATCGATGTTGTGTACGCAGGGGAAGGAGAGACTGCCGACGACATAATCATCGGGTGGATCCGGGAAAAACGGGCTGGTCGCATCGTGGTTACTTCAGACCGGGCCATTCTTGATGAGGCAAAAAAGGCAGGGGTGCCCTTCATGACACCTGTTGCCATGGAACAGAGCGTAGTAGTTGAGGGCAAGGAAGAATGGGCAGACAAGGAAGATAATAGCGACTTTCGCCGCCCGAAAACCGGAAACCCCAGAAAGCTCCCCAAGAAACTCCGCAAGGCAACCAAAAGTATCAATAAGATCAAGTTATAAACCCACATTTCCATGAGGATAAGCATGGTGTCGACCTTTCCCCGCAAACACGCACGTTCGCTCCAGCGGCGACCTTCGCTCGCGTTCAGCTTCGGAACATATTA
>Ga0105103_10000451_pt1 | contig 23215 bp, 18 predicted proteins | sample PPLLaktember2015_2_FD_79107 | JGI IMG/M metagenome (GOLD analysis project Ga0105103, IMG submission 79107) | Freshwater sediment microbial communities from Prairie Pothole Lake near Jamestown, North Dakota, USA - PPLs Lake P7 Core (6) Depth... | ecosystem: Environmental > Aquatic > Freshwater >...
AAGGAATCGGGGTTGTTAGAGGGAAGGTTACAAGGACCGGCGGCGTTGTGAAAATCTCTGCTGCAGCCGGCGCTCTCCGGGAATAGACCTGCAGATCCACCTGCAGGGTATCGCTGTCAATGGATCCGGGGTTCTCAACTTTCACCGAGTACGACCTGAGCCCGGTATTGACGGACGTCAGGAATTCCACGGTTGCCTGCCCGGAATGGCCGGTGGTTACCAGAGCATAATACCGGGTATTCGGCATATCGGGGGTTGAGGGCGGGATGTCATCCCGTATCGTCTGCCCGTTCCCATTATTGTACTGGTAGGACCCGATGGGCCATGGCCCTTCTGGAGGATCTTCCACGATATTCACCTGGGAGCCGGCAATTACCGGCGGCTGGTCACGGGGTTCCCCGCTCATGGTGGATGTGTCCGGAATCCACAGGAAATAGGAGGAATTCGGCAGCCCGGTAATTGTCACGGTAAACCGGCTCCCCCGCGTCAGCGAGTCGCCAGCTGATTGCTCAGCAGTCTTTACTGCAGAAACCGGCATGGCCGCAAGCAGGAACAGGGCGAGAATCACCAGCACAATGAACTTCTGTTGTATCTTTTTCATGAGGAATTTCCATCACGAACTATGCACACTAACGGACATTTCACGTATGCAGATAAAAGGATACAGCATCCGGCGTGCTTCAGGGAAGGTGTCCGGGGTCGGAGATGAAAACCTGCGGAGGGGTGATGCTTCGCGAAGGTATGATTGTAAGGGATAAGAACCCCCGGGAGGGATCCCGGTTTCCTGTGAAAATCCATTTATTATCCAACATACTCCATACACCTGTGTGGTAATCATGACAGGAGAAGGTGCGGAATTCAAAGTGGTGAAAATTCACAAGCCTGAAGACGTGAATGTTATTCTGGGGCAATCCCATTTCATCAAGACCGTTGAGGATATCGCGGAGGCGGTTGTGGGGTCCGTTCCTGGTGCAAAGTTCGGCCTGGCGTTCTCAGAAGCGTCGGGAGAATGCCTGATCCGGATCGATGGCAATGATGAGGATCTGATAGCACTCGCGCGGGACAATGCGAAAGTCATTGGTGCAGGGCACTCATTTATCCTGTTTTTACGGGACTGCTATCCCATCAATGTCCTGAACGCGATCAAGAATCTCCCTTTGGTGTGCACTATCTATTGTGCCACGGCAAACGCCGCAGAGGTTGTCATTGCCGAATCAGCCCTGGGAAGGGGAATCATGGGTGTGATTGACGGGGAGAAGCCACGGGGTGTTGAGGGTCCGGAGGGGGTCACGTGGCGGATAGCCCTGCTCAGGCGGTTCGGGTACAAACGAGGGTGATGGGCCATTTGATCCTGGAATATCAGGATTGTCTAACCAGTTATTCTCTCAGTTTCCGGTACAGGAAAAGTCCCCCTATCGACAGCAGAGCAATACCTGCTGCAAATCCGGGTACTTTTGTTGTTTTTGAGAGCCCGGTAATATATTCCGCTGTTGTACCGGGATTGACGGTAATGGTTGTTTTGAGATCCTGGTAACCGTCCATTACCAGGGTAACCGAATGCGGTCCTTCTGCAAGCATGGGAATTGTGGCCGGGGTCACCCCCATCATTGCTCCGTCCACGTATACCAGTGCTCCCTCCGGAGTTGTTGTGATGGAGAGCGAACCATAGCCGGTTGCCTTTCCGGACGTGGCCGGTATTGTGGATCCGTTACCGCTGGCCGGTGTCTGACCCGGGAGAGAAGTGGTTGTCGGAGCAGATGTCTGCTGGTAGAGTGCTTCGTGGACGGTCTGGTTATCAGCAGTAACCGTCACACTCTTTGAGAGATCCTGATATCCGTCCAGTTTTATCAGGACGACGTGATTGCCGTTGGGGATGTCCCGAAACAGAGCCGGAGACAGCCCTTTGTATACATTATCGATGTAAATATCAGCACCGGACGGGGATGACGTGATTGTGATACTGCCATATGCCAGTGTTGGCGGGGGTGTCGGTTCCCCAATGAGCCGGTCAATGGCCACGGCTGAGTAGGCGATCGAGTACCCCCTGGCATCCAGTTCCTGTATCGTCACCAGCGTTTTATTGGCCCCCCGTGCCGTGCCTGACGGGATGGATCCCCGGAGCACCACCTGCACGGTAACCTCGTCCTGATTCCTGTACCCTAATTCAAACCCATTGATGGTCAGTGTCCGCCCTCCCGTAACGGGCCGGGTATTTTTCACGCCGTTCACCACCACCGAGTATGTCCATTTCGGGTCATCAAGTTCCGTGATGAACTGCAGGTCATCATAGGAAGGGAATGCCGCTCCGGACGCGGCGTACACCGTGTAGGAAATATTGACGGAATTCCCGGGATACAGGTAACCGGAAGGAGTTACTGAAACGGAACCTACCGTAAATGCCGCAACGCCATGAACTACGAAGAGCAGGGCGCAGCAGACGATTGCCGGTTTTAATGATTTCCGGGTGAGGATCATCAAATCCAATGTCACTCCGTGCTGTTATAAAAAGTTCGTGGTATCCTCCACGGAAGTCCAGCCGGAAACGGGCATCATCAGAACGGCAGAACGTTTGCAGGGAAAAATGAAAGGGGGAAAAGTGTTTACGTGCGCGGCCTGAACGGCATTAAGGAATCTATGATCTTGTATCTCTTCCCATCCTTCAGCGTCACATAGACCATAATCCGGTCGGTATTTTTCGTTCCTTCCAGGGTTATGGTATCCCCCACCCTGATACCGACATCGGACGTTTTGATCTGGCCGTCGGCCCGGATCAGGGAAACTTCGATTCTGTTCACCTGCTGAAGCCCGTTTCCTCCCTGGAATGTCACGATAACATTTCCGAGATAATCTTTCTCCACGTTAACATTGACTTTATTGGCGTCAATGACGCTGTCCGTAGGGGACACCACAAGGTCAGGTCCGGCCAGAGTCGGGGATGCGGTTTGTGTGCCTGCAGGAACGGTTGCCTGCGTTACTACCGGTGTATTTTGTGATCCCGTACAGCCGGCAATGGCAAGCAGTACACAGAGCAGAGCGGTCATCAGAATGATGGTTTTAAGTTGCATATCTGATAATCAAAAGGAGAGCATATCATTGTTGTGATACCTTGCCTGCAGGTGCCTGTCATCTTCCTGCATGGACGGGGATTTTTCCTGAGGATCCCTTTGGGGAATACCCCTGCTCTGTTTTCATTGAATCATGGGTTTCTAAAAAAAAGCGGTGGCCGGGTCATCGCAGGAACCCGCATTCCGGCATGTTATCTTCTCGTTTTACCACTGGCACGTTCGAAATCGATGAAACCGTTATACGGGTCTGTCTTCAGGAGTCTGACATTCACCTTCTGGCCGACCCACATGCCCCGATCCCCTCTTACAACACGGCCTTCGGCCGGGGGATTGATGAGCCTGACATAGGTGCCTTTTTCAGAGGCACCGGTTACCATCGCCTCGAATTCATCGCCAATCCTGTCCTGCAGCAACACGGCCGCAGCCGCTTTTCTCATGAACCGCTCAACTTTCTTGGATCCTTTCTCACGGTCAGACAGCCAGATTGCCTCGTCAACCAGTTCGTTAAGGGTATAGGGGCTGGGGGTGTTGTCAAGAACGGATTTTAAAAGGCGCTGGTTTATGACATCGACATAGCGCCGGTTCGGGGCAGTGCCGTGGGTATAATCGGTAATCGCCATCGAGAAATGGCCGGTTGGCGGCGCGCCGGGCTCGAGGGTCATGTACTCTCCCGGTCCAAGGAGTTTGATGATGGTGAGGGAGAGATCCGGAAACCGTTCGGGATCAGCAGCCTTCTGGTCCTTCAAGAAGGCTGCCAGCGCTTTCACGTTTGGTGCAGCCGGCAGGTTCACGCCATAGGATGCGGCTGTTAAAATGATCTCGTCCCAGTATTTCGGTACCCGTACAACCCGCTGGATCATGGGTATGCCCGCTTCCCCAAGGCAGGAGATCATGGTCCTGTTGGCTGCAACCATGAACTCTTCGATCACCTTTCGTGCCATATTCGGTTTCAGGACCACAAGGTCCCGGACCTTGTCCCCGTCCAATACCGGTTGCGGCTCTATTGTTTCGAGGTCGAGTGCACCCTGTTCCATCCGTTTTTTCCTGAGTGCGCGGGCTCCTTCAGCCTGCAGCAGGATCTGGTCTTTGAGCCCGGGAATGTCCCGGACAAGCGGGGGTATGGGCCCTGTCCCGTCAAGCCATTCCCCGAGATCCTCGTACACGAGTTTTGCCTTGTTGCGTACGATGGCGCGGAACACCTCACCCGGGCGGATACTCCCGTCAGGGAGGATGGTATAGCCCGCGACTACAGCGAGGCGGTCCTGGTCCGGCAGGAGGGAGGAGATATTTTTCGAGAGTCTGTCCGGCAGCATGGGAAAGGTAACGATGCCGGTATACACTGAGGTTCCGTTATGGGAGGCATACCCGTCTGCACGGGATTTTTTTGGGACATAGATATCAACATCAGCTACCGCAACCATGACCTGGATCTCCCCGCCCGGCCCGCGCTCGCAATATTCCAGCTGGTCGAGGTCCATGGAATCGATGTTATCGATAGATGACCAGAGAAGAGAGCGAAGATCCTTTGTCGTCTTTCCCGTATAGGATGGCACTTTGTCAATGATTGCATTGACTTCTTTCATTACCGGTTCCGGAAACCGGGGCTTGAAACCATACTTTTCCATCGCCATTCCTGCGACAGCTTTCAGATCGACAAAGCGGGGTTTTTTCATGGTATCTCAAAAGAGATACATCTTCCGGGATAAAAACTCTGGCAGACTGCTGCCTGTTTACACAAGAGGCACCCGAACCGGTTTGTGCAGGAGATGCATTTCTGAATAAAAACATTGGAAATTTTTGCTCTGGAGAAAACCTCTTTTCATAGTGATGATAACCCCCTTGCGCCAGCCCTGCCCCCGTCGGGAGCGGGGGCATAATGCGATGTCTCTTTAATTACCGTCACGGAAAATATCTGCTCAGCTGTGTACAGGTAATACGGCACTATCGTAACCGGGGATGATCTGGCGGCGGGGGCGGAGGCCTCGGAAAGCGTCATAATTACTATCAAATGATTTCCCATGAAAACAGACATGATACCGAAGTGCTACATGCATACAAACACATGAAAATGGTGAAACCATTTTCATATTAAATCTCGCAATTAAACATATTATTTTAGGATTTTTTATTTTCTCAATTATTTGCCATGAACGCCGCCGCCCCCGGAGGGACGCCCCCGCGGCGGATCTACAACCGGGAGCATTTTGGAAAACACGGAACTGCCCCGCCGTGCCACGGAGGAGCCCTCATATCTGCGATTTAATATGTGAATGGGGTCACTTTTTCATCCTGTGTGCCTGTGGCCGCAGGCATCATATCTGTTTTCATGATCCGGGTGTGAACTCTTCGTTCATGCCCGTTTCTCCAGAGCAGAAATATTAAAAAAAAAACATAAAAATTACTTTTTTTGTTCCTGTTTCTCGAACCTGACCTGTTTTAAGGGTGAATGCTTCTGGCCTGCCGGGTCAAACCCGAAACTGTACAGGACGGGAAGGATTTCTGATGCCAGCACATCCCCCTCAATCCGTGAGAGTACATAACTGACTACCGCCCCTCCCAGATAACTGGTGGTTCCCGTTCCAAAAAGCCATTTTCTCGTAACTGACTCCCCGCCGCTGGACAGGACGCCCAGATACAGCAGGTGGGTGATTTTGAGTTCATGGACTTTCTCACGGAAGACTGCCTGCGCCAGCTTTGAAGCCGGCTGCGCCGCATTGGCCGTTGTAATAGTCTTTATAAATATTCCCAGTTCCGTATGGACCGCATCTGAGGCAAGGACTTCCATATTTGCCCGGTTCAGCCATTCAGCCTCCCGCCGGATCGCTTCTTTCAGGTCTGCGATCTCCTGCTCTGATTCGGCTGTGGGAGTCTCTTTGGAAAGCCTGGCTAAGGATATCTTCAGTTCAGCCAGCACTCCGGTTTTATTGCTGATGAAATATTGCAGCCTGTTCTGGGATTGCGCGAGCCGGCTGGAACAGTCAAGGACGCCGGCATACATGTTCATCAGCTTGGACTGGGGACCGGTTGTGTCCATTGAATAGAAATTATATACGTATACGTACCGTTTCTCTGAACGCAGTGATCCCGCTACGGCAGCGATCAGACCTTCTGTTTTTAAAGAAAGGTTACGGCCTTTGAAGGTATAATCGGACCTGAAATACCCGGCGATGTCTGCCGCTGTCCCGACAATTCCTGTTACGACCGGCAGGGCGGTAACGGCAGTAGTAAGTGCCGGGAGGAAAAAAGGCAAAACTGCAAGGGGGGCCAGTCGGGTCGCGCCGGATTTTACCGTGGGTGTTTTCTCGTCACCCCCTTCATCATCCTTCTGCATGGCAAGATCAGCGAGTTCCTTGTTTGTGGCAATCTGTTTCCTGCAGCGTACTTCAAACACCGATAACTGGGAGGTGACTTCAATAAAGGGAATGTCCCCCGTGGCATAATCCAGCCGGTCCACGATCATGATCCTGACATCGTTTCCCAGACCTACTACGGCGCCGAGGCCCCGGGTGATATCTGCCGATACACGTTTTAGCGCATGATACCCGACAAGTTCGCAAACATACCCGGCATTTGCATCGGACTCGATCTTCCCTTCGGGTGGTTTTGCTGCAGGCTGGGGCAGGATCTTTGCGAATAATTCACCCTGCAGTTTTATCTGCTCAAGAGTACTTGTTGCCTGCAAACGCTCCCGCTCAAGGGTGGCTTTGAGCAGGTCCCGTTCGGCTTCCGCCCGTTGTTTATCGATATCGGATTGCAGGGTTGCCCGCTCTTTTTCAAGTTCCAGTTTTTTCTTCTCCAGATCGAATGCTGCCTGCTGCTCCCTGATACTCGTCTCGGTTTCTGTGCCTGCAGCATTTCCTGTTTTTGTGGATGTACTCGTTCTTGGAATAATTGTCCCTCCACCACATTTGTGTATGTCGAGATTGTGCATTGCGATACAAATGTTTTCCCGGGACTCTTTTGGTTTCTCCCGTCGGTTTTTCCTCGTGGTATTTGGCGGTACATGGATTTTTCCGGGCGATCTCTCCCCGGGATCCGTTGGTTTTATACTCCGGAAACTGATTACAGGGTATGTCTCCCCGGAAAGCATCTCCAGAAAAGAATGTTGGGAAAAAAACAGTGAAAGCCGGACCGAGCAAGGACCGTGAACGTCACCTGGAAGACTCCCGTCATCATCCCGCGGAAAATCCCCTGCCGCACAAGAAGCATAAGGCCATCCCGAAACCTGCCCTTCCCCTGCGACGTACTCCTCACACTAATCCCCATGGCAACGAATTGCCTTCTCATACCAATCCTTCTGGTCCGATCAAGCCTTCCAAAAAGGTGACAAAGACCGGTGCCCGGAAATAACTTTTCATTTCTGGGAAATTTTTTACAAGCAGAGAAATGCGTCAATCATACTATTCTGTGGCAAAAAATCGCCCGGTTTAACGGGTAATCCATAAAACCATCAGTGCCTTATGGGGATTTTTGAGTTGATATCCAGCGATCAGGCAAATTAAGAATATTTTTATACCCCTCTCTTTCCACTGGAAAACCTTGTAATGGAACCCCGATTGGAATATCGGGTGGTTTAAGGACAGTTTTGCGAAGCTGTTTATTCTTCCGTTTTGAACAGCGGGCGGAGTGGAAATACCGCTATATCCTCTCAAACCGGTCCGGATTGTCTCATGTGAAAAAGCGGAGATGTCAGCATATATACTGGCGGATATGCATTTTCCACCAGATTATGGAGAATGACCGGTCGGCAAGCCGGAGGAAGGGAAAACCTTTTTTCCCCAAATTGATGAAACTTAATGGCATGCCCTCTGTCCTTTATGTCGATGATGAACCGGAACTGCTTGCTCTTTGCAGGCTTTTCCTCGAAAAGGATGGCAGGCATACTGTAATAACCGCGGAATCGGCAGCGGAAGGCTTAAAAAAACTACGGACCGGTCATTTCGATGTCATCATATCCGATTATCTCATGCCCGAATCTGATGGTCTCGAATTTTTACGGCAGGTCAGGGCGGAATTCGGGGATATCCCGTATATTCTTTTCACCGGTAAAGGCCGTGAGGAAGTTGTCATCGAAGCAATGAACCTTGGTGTTACCTTTTATCTCCAGAAGGGCAGTGATCCCGTTTCACGGTTCAGCGAGCTCAGCAGGAAGATTGAAACGGCAATCCTGCGGAGCGGGACAGGTGATACCGGCAGGGAAAAAACCAGTGAGCTTGACCAGTTCTTCACGCTGGCTCTCGATCTTCTCTGTATCGCAGATACAGACGGCTTTTTCAGGAGACTGAACCCTGCATGGGAGATGATACTGGGATGGAGCATTAACGAACTGGAAGGAAAAAAATTCCTCGATCTTGTCCACCCGGATGATCTGGCAACAACCCTGAAAGCCATGGAGGACCTGCGCAGGGGAAAAGAGATCGTTAATTTCGTCAACCGGTTCCAGGGCAAAGACGGGGTTTATCGCTGGATCGAATGGCGGTCGTTCCCCTTTGGGGAAAAACTCATGTATGCTGCAGCCCGGGATATCACGGAGCGCAAGCAGGTGGAACAGGCCCTGCAGCTCGCAAACAAGAAACTGAACCTTATGGCCGAGATCACCCGTCACGATATACGGAACAAGCTGACAGTACTGGGGGGGTATCTCTCCTTGTTAAAAGAGTATCCACCCAGATCTCAGGCAAGCATGTATGTTGATAAACTGATGGATACCACAACCGTTATCGCACAGCATATAGAGTTTACCCGGCTCTATCAGAACCTGGGCGTTATTCCCCCCTCCTGGCAGAATGTCCAGACGGTTTTCCTTCAGGCCTGTACCCATGTCGAATTGCACCAGGTTCAGATACAGTCGGATCTGGAGAGTATCGAGATCTTTGCCGATCCCCTGCTGGAACGGGTGTTTTTCAACCAGATCGACAACACCATGCGGTATGGTGGCCCGAAAAAAACCCATATAAGCCTTGCAGCACACGAAACCAGCGACGGGCTTGTTATTGCTATTGAGGATGATGGGGTTGGCATACCCCCGCAGGACAAGGAAAAAATATTCCGGCGCGGGTTTGGAAAAAACACCGGTCTGGGCCTCTTCCTTGCCCGGGAGATCCTTTCTATTACCGGGATCCGTCTTTGCGAAACCGGAGAATACCTGCAGGGTGCACGATTCGAACTCTTTGTCCCAAAAGGTGCATACCGGTACGCATTACCGGCCATTCACCATGGAAAATACCGGCAGGAATACTGATAGTGTTCTCTGTTGAAATTCTGCACAACTTCACAGAATCAATCCGGCATGTTGTGCCCCCTATGATGGTGCACTGGTTCAGAGAGTGCTTTTTGCGAATGGAAGTCCCGTGCTGCATAGTATGTATTCAAAACCGGGTATTCCGGTTTATCCATTCGCGGTGTGGCGTTCTGGCGTTTAAGTGAAAAAAGCCTTATCGTTATCGCGTATGAACGATCCGGTGCTCTTCCAGCCGGCCATTGCAGAAAACCATGATCCGGATTTCTTCACCTCTGGCAAATGCCCGCATGCGGTCGTCATAGATCTTCTGTACATGCCTGAGCTGGTTTTGGGAAAAGTAATCCTGCATACATACAAGAAATGCAATCTCCTGCCTGATACAGGCAATTTCATAGTCCTTGGTTTCTGCAGCTGCTTCATGGCAGCGAATCTCTGGAATCTCTGTATGGTACTCACCATGCTGATCCAGCCCGGCAATCTGGCGCCAGTCCACGTTCCCCTGCTCATCAGGTTCCCGGTGAAGCATATACGGGTAAACGCGACAGATGGAAAACCTCCTGTCGTATATCCTGCACCTGTTGTTCTCAAGGAAATAGCAGGACCCGCAGTCATCGTCCTTTGCCCGGAGTGCATACCCGGATACATAAAATGTTCCCTTCTGGTCGCAAAACTCCGGGAACGGAGCAGGTTCGACTGATTCAGGATCAATTTCCCTTGCTGTTGCCACATCACGGTCGAGAAGGAATACATGCCCGTTGAATGCCCGGGTGCAGCACCTGCTGCAGAGATCACACCGGAACCCGACCTCCTGAATAATCGCTGCAAGCCGTTCCTGCGGGTATGCAAGGAGTTCGGATAATTCGCCTTTTTTTGCGGCAATCCTTGACGCGATGGGTAATAAGGAAACAGAAACCACCCTTACACTTTTCCAGGATATCTGGCAGTATCCATAGTTTGCGTTATATGAGACTATAAATTCCCGTAACGGGGCTTAACCAAATTAAAGGATCGCCACCAATACCTGTGAATGCCTTTGGAAGACCTGATTATCCCCGTCAGTCTGGCACTCGTCCTCGGTTTTATCCTTGGTTTTTATTATGTGAAGATCCGGATCACTGCCATTGAGGAAAAATCGCGTGCCGAGCTCGAGACCTGGAAACGGGAAGCTGCCGGTGAAATACGGAAGGATTCAGTAAACCGTTCGCGCTCAACCCTGAAGGGAAAGATTGCCGAGCAGATGGCCCCGGTTCTTCCTGATTTCTGTTATGTTCCGTCAGATGCACGGTTTATCGGGTCACCGGTGGATTACATTATATTCGACGGTCTGACCCGGGTAGCCGATGATAAAGAGGATGAGATACAGATTGTTTTCATGGATGTCAAGAAGGGGAACGGAACGCTGACACGTACACAACGGCTGATCAGGCAGGCTGTTGAAAAGAAATCCGTGACATGGAAGACCATGCGGATTCCCGATGACTGAGTGGGATCGTGCGCAGTCCTGGCAGGCCTTCCGGGTGATCCCGACCCCTTTTGGTGACGAACCCCTGGACCCTGCATTGTTTCTGTCGGCATATTATACCGATCCTTGTGCAGTACGTCGATCAGCCCGATGACAAGCGCGAGGCCTTAAATTTTTATTGAAAAATGCCCGGGAAAAATTTCTCATTGTGAAGAGAAAAGCGCGACAGAGTTGACTGAAAAACAAGAAGTACCGTGTCTCCATAAGATATACTGCGAACAAACAAGGAAACAATCATGAAATCATGTGGATTTTCAATCGCTATCCGGGTTTTGGAAAAAAATTGCGACCGGTTTTACCCTGAAAATCGATTCCCGGTTTTTCCGGATTGGTTTTCAATCGCGATCACGATTGCGGTGAAAATGTTAAAATCGTGATCCGGTTTGAAAAAGATGCTCTGGAGAAATGAGCATGAACTGAGTGAGTTCACACCGGAACCATGAAAATCGAAGATGTGAGGGCTCCCCGCCTCACGGGGCACGGCGGGGCAGTTCCGTGTTTTTTAAAATCCTCCCGGCTATTGACCCGCCCACGGGGGCGCCACTTCGGCGGCGGCGGTGTTCATCGCAAATAACTGAGAGAGTGAAAAATCCTAAAATCACATTTGTTCAATGCAATTTAATATGAAAATGCCTCCGGTATTTTCATCCTGTGTGCTTGTAGCCCTCCGGCATCATGTCTGGTTTCATGGGAAAACATTCAGTAACTCTTACGCTCTTTTTGGTCATGCAGGCATGCCCCCGCCGCTATGGCATCCCCCTCAGGGATATTGACGTATTACCTGTACGAGAAATCATATAATTACAGTGCATCTGAATCGTTGTATCCCAATGCGCCCCGTCCCCCGACGGGGGACTGGTGGCGCAAGAGGGTGGGCTTCATACAAAAAAAAGAGGTTTTCTCCAGAGCATAAAAAATAAAATCGCGATCCGGTTTTTATAAATAAATCGCGATCCGATTTGAAAAACAAAATCGATCTGCGATTTTTCCGGAACGTTTTTTGATCGCGATGGTAATCGCGGTGAAAATGGTAAAATCGCGATCCGGTTTTCATATGAAAATCGCGGATCGATTGTACCGGAAATATCGGATCTCCTGTCCTGAAGAAGGCTCTAAAAAAAAGTTAGTTATACGTCCGGAACGGAACGTAATCATCGAAGATCTTGACGTTATCTCCCTGGGGTGTTGTTGCCCAGACCTCAACTCTGTTCACATTTCCCATTTGAGCTGTAATCGGTAATGATACTTCTTTTCCTTTATAGAGTGGTTTGGAAATCACATCAGTTACAACAACACCATCCGGCCGGGTAACTTTTACATCGATCTGCTGGATAAAGTTCAGCCCTTTTCCCCCCTGGCAGCTGACAATAATCCGGGGGTTGATGGCTTCACCATTGCCATATACCTGAACTTCGAGACCCCAGACCTCCGGAAGCGTCTGTGTTGGTCCGGGGGTCAGGGACAACGTTGTTGGAACCATTGTGGGCAATTCTGTTGCTATGGTCTGGACCGCTGTTGGTGTCGGGGTTGCCGGTGGTGTTGTCTGCATGCACCCTGCTGTGATGAGCATGAGCAGCAGGACAAGAAATACACTCATACAATATCGAGCATTCATGCAGAGAAGATGCCCATGGAAAATATAAGAGGTTTCCGGGATGATCTACCGATGGTGGCGTTACGCCCGCCGCCCCTGCCCCTGCGCAGGTTCGATCTTCGTCGGCTGGTTGCGGATTGTCCGCTCTTTCATAATCGTGTACACCTCAGATGCATGCTCTTTTGGGATCTCGACAAATGAGTAGGAATCAAGGATACGGATCGCCCCGATCGCTTTTCCGGGAATACCTGTCTCACCTGCAATCGCTCCAACGATATCCTTGGGCTGGACCTTGTGTTCCCTGCCAACCCCAAGGAAGAACCTGACCATGCCCGGTTCGGCACCGGTGTCCTCAAAAGCGATCTCCTCTTTTTTCATCACGGGTTCTGCACTACCCTGCTCCATCTGGATTTTTAGGAGGGCAGCCGCGATCTCGACTGTGGTAAGGTCACCCTCGGTCTCGTCTTCGATGATCCGGGTATATGCCTCAAGCCCGCCCTCGCGGATGGTCACGCGGACTTTCTCAAGCATTGAGAGTGTCCGGGTCTTGGCCACATCGCTCTGGGAGGGTATCGGGATCTTCTGGATCTTCACCTTGGCAAAGTGCTCGATCTCGCGGAGTTTTGTGAAGTCCCGGGGCGCGACAAAGGTGACTGCCTTGCCGCTCTTTCCTGCCCGGCCGGTCCGGCCGATCCGGTGGACATAATATTCCACGTCCTGCGGGACATCAAAGTTGATCACCATATCGACATCGTCCACGTCGATACCGCGGGCTGCGACATCCGTTGCAATCAAAAAATCGATCTGTCCCTTGCGGAACCCGCCCATCACCCGGTCGCGCTGCGACTGTTTCATGTCGCCGTGCAGTTCCTCGGCACGGTAGCCCCGGGCCTTGACCTTTCCGGCCAGTTCCTCTGCCCGGCGCTTGGTGTTGCAGAAGATGATTGCAAGCTGGGGATCCCAGAGGTCAATCACCCGGCAGAGTACGTCGAGTTTCTCGCGGTCCTTGACCTCGATATAGGTCTGTTCTGTCTGGGGAACGGTCAGCTCGGCATACTGGACCCGGACAAATTCCGGCTTGTTCTGGAACCGTTTCGAGATGTCGATGATCGGTTGCGGCATCGTAGCCGAGAAGAGCAGGGTTTGCCGGTTCTGCGGGACTTTCTTTAAGATCCACTCGATATCGTCACGGAATCCCATATCGAGCATCTGGTCGGCTTCGTCCAGTACTACCGTGGCGATATCATTGAGTGCAAGCGTGCGACGCTCGAGATGATCCATGACACGTCCCGGAGTGCCGATAACGATATGGACACCATGGTGGAGTGCACGCAGCTGGCGATCGATAGGCTGGCCGCCATAAACCGGCAGTACCACGATGCGGGGGAGGTGGGCGAGGAGGTTTGAAAACTCTTCTGCAATCTGGATGGCGAGTTCGCGGGTCGGGCAGAGCACGATAGCCTGCACGACACGTTTTGAGGGATCGATCTTTTCAATGACAGGGATCCCGAACGCAGCAGTCTTGCCGGTTCCGGTCTGTGCCTGGGCCGTAACATCGCGACCGGCCTGGATGAGAGGGATGGCGAGTGCCTGGATTGGTGAGGGCTCTTCAAAGCCCATATCTTCAATGGCTTTCCCGACTTCCTTTGACAGGTTAAAATCGGAAAACTGTATACGAGAATTCATATCGCAACATTCTTTGGTGTGCAAGCTCATAAGATGGCGCTCTGAGACAAACCGGTAAACGGTGAGGACAGGCACCCCCCGGTTTTTATACCGGGATACCGAGATCAACTAGAGAGGTGTTTTATGAAAGTCGTGGCATTCAACGGCAGTGCACGCAGGGATGGTAATACTGCCATCCTTGTCAATACGGTGTTTGAGGAACTGAAAAAAGCAGGTATCAAAACTGAACTCGTCCAGCTGGCTGGAAAGAAGATCCGGGGCTGTACTGCCTGTGGGAAATGTTTTACCAACCAGGATAAGCGGTGCGCGGTGAAAGGCGATATCCTCAACGACTGTATCGAAAAGATGCTGGACGCTGATGGTATCATCCTTGCCTCGCCCACGTATTTCTCGGACGTGTCCACCGAGATGAAGGCCCTGATCGACCGGTCAGGATTCGTGGCAAAGGCAAACCAGGATATGTTCCGGCGCAAGGTCGGGGCGTCCGTGGTGGCTGTCCGAAGGGCCGGGGCCATCCATGCGTTTGACACGATGAACCACTTCTTCTTCATCAGCCAGATGATTGTCCCCGGCTCTTCCTACTGGAATATCGGTGTGGGGCTAGCACCGGGAGATGTAAAAGCAGACGACGAAGGAACCATGACCATGCACACCCTTGGCACCAACATGGCGTGGTTACTGAAGAAAATAGGGGAATAATCCCTTTTTAGATATCCACGGTCAGGTCGTCGGTTGCAACGATAAGCCCGGGACTGAGATGTTCAAACTGATCCAGTAAGGCTTTGCGCTCTTCCAGTGTCCTGTACACCTCTGCCCCGAAATGGAGAAGGGCGAGGCGTTTTGCACCGGATTTCGTTGCGATCATAATCGCGTCCTGTGGATTGAGGTGAGGCCAGTCCGGGCTGCTTTCACCGGGCTTTAATCCGCACTCAGTGATGAGCAGGTCTGCATTGCGGGCGAGGATGACTGCGTTGTCGCAGACGCCGGTGTCCGTACAGTACGTAATCACCTTCCCGTCAATCTCCAGCCGGAACCCGAAACAGGCTGCGGGATGGACCAGGACAAGGCATTCCACAATAAACGGCAAGGTTGTCTGGACACCCTCCTCGAGTCCGGTAATATCCGATGGATAGGGGAGACCGGAAAATGGTATGGTGAACGGCTCACGGACAAACGCATTAAGGTCTGATATCGTTCCCCGCTGGGTACAGATGTGCAGTCCTTGTTGTAATCTGAACTTGACCAGCGTATGGAGCCCGGCAATGTGATCGATATGGAGATGACTGATGAACAGGTACACGGGTTTTTTCTGGGTGATATAACGGTCCGCTTTGGCGATGCCGTTACCCGCGTCAAAGATAATATCATACTTTTCGGACTGCACAAGGACAGAACATGTGTTACCGGTAACCGTATCGTACCAACCGTTGGTCCCGAGGAATGTCACCTTCATGGAGTGGATATTTGTATTCTTTATCAAAAAAGGAACTGGTGCTGGTACTCATCGTTTTTTATCCGAAGGGTCGTGTTAAGGTCAGAAAAAAACATTACCGGTCTCCGCAGACCTGAAGATACTGCAGTATTACAAAATGTTCTCAATCCATTCAAAGAAGCAGGAATAACCTGTCTGGATAAGCCGAAGGTTGCAATCACCAGCATCGTCTGTTCCTATGATCCTGGATTCCCGCTCAATCTGGTCAGGATTGCGATGGCATTAATGGACCATGAGAGGGTTGAATATGAATCGGAAGCGTTCCCCACACTTGTCTGCCGGATAAGTGATCCCAAGATAGTATTTCTTCTCTTCTTATCGGGAACGATCATTATCACCGGTGGAAAAACTATGGACGATGGTAAAGCAGGACTTGACATTCTCATGGAAAAACTGAGTGTTATGGATAACAAATTTCAAAGAATTCAAAAGTTACCGGCGGAGGTATGGCACGAACCCGGTACATTGAAAAATATCGTCGTTCCGTTGAATGAAAAGTCAGATCGGGTTTCTGCACCCTTCATACAAAATACTCCATGAATGGAGTATTTCTTAAAAAAAAAGGATGAATGCAGTTATAACGAACTCATCCGAGTTCATCCCAACGTGAACGCTTGCGGTATATTACATAGCCGACAACCGCAAGCACGACAACAATAACACCGACTATCAAAAAAATTCCCCCGGGAAGCTTGATGGTGGGCAGCTTCAACCATGCAAACCACCCTTCTCCGAGGTCCTTCTGCCGCTTGAGGGCATCCGTGTAGGACTCATTTCCTTTATTGAACGCATCCTGCGCTTTAGCCCGTGCCTGGGCATAATTGCCGTTGCTGATCTCATCATTTGCAGTTGAGATATAACTCACGGCCACTTCCCGTTTCGCAATAATTGCCGGGAGCTGCACATCATCTGAAGTGCTCTTGTTTCCTTTGAACCACGCAATAACGTTATCGACATTATTGATAGGGATGTTTGCATTGGTGACCTCGTTTTCTGCCCAGGCACGGTCAAGGGAAACTTCCCCGTCGGCCACGGCAGTCTCTGCAGCATTGAGGTCACTGAAAGCCAGGGTGAACTGCGTTGAAGGGCGGTTCTTCGCTGATTTGATCTTTTGATCGGCTTCGGAATATTTTGCTTCTGCAGAAGCGGTGTCAATCCCGAGTGCTGATTTTTCATCGATATGGGACCGGTAGGTAAGGAGAGTGGACTCCACCTCTGCGATTTTGTTCTGAATTTCTGCAATATTCACGACTACTGCTGTCCTTTCGACAACGGTACTTGAAATGAGATTACTATGGCTGTCATATTCCGCTATCTTTATCATCGTCTTATTGGTTGTCTGGGAAACCGTCGGTGCGGTACCTTCGAGGGTTACCTTCATCGCTTCTTCGACGGCAGCGGGATAGGACAGAACCCAGCCGGATACGGAGAGTACGCGCCCTGTGTTCGAGGGCTGTACCGCATCAACACCATCCAGAACAAGGGAATAGCTCCATTTTGCCTTATCCAGATCCGTTGACAGCTGCAGTTCATTGGCTGAAGGAAATGTCTCTTCACCGGATGGTGAAAAATCAACCTTGAACGTGACAATCACCGGAGTTCCCGGAGTAAGTGACCCGGAAGGATCAACGGTGATTGATGATACACCAAATGCAGAAACTGCATGAATACAAAATATCAGAACTATCGCACTTATAATCCACTTAGTGAATCCCTTCATCTGTAACCTCACTCAAATAAGGGGTCGATACCCTCCTCGAACATACTGGTTTTTTTCTCCTTTGATTTAATGACATCTTCTTTTGTCTCCTTTGCGATATCAAGGAGTTCCTTGATCCTCGGGGCGTTTCCCACCGTTGCCAGCATGACAACAGCGGCTACATATTCACTGTTGACCGGGTAGTCTCCACCCCGGACTTCAACACCTGCTATATTCTCCTCTACCCAGCTCTTCGCCTTTTCAACGCCTTTGCGATCCATTTCATCGGGAGGGCCTGCTACAAGAACCAGCGCACGCTCTGCGGTCGAATAATCACAGGGAAGGGTCAGCCTTCCGAGCATGGCCCGCCGTACAAGCGCCACGATCTTTGCCGAACGGTCTTCCCCGAGCAGGACCTGTTCGTTCGCCTCTCTTTTGGCACCGAATTTATTCTTGAGACCGCCGATAAGCCCTCTTTTATCCTTTGTACGCTTGCTCATCACTTCGCTGATGGCATATCCCACGGAAGTGATACCGCCACCGCGGAGAGTATTGATGATCTCACTGGAATCGACGACCATCTCACCGACTCCCATCCTGGTCACTTCCCCGGCACGGAAGAGTACACCAAACCTCCTCACTACTTCATTATTCAGGCGCTGAAAAGCACCTTTGACACTCTCGCCCTCATTTTTCCAGGCACTGTTGTCAAAAATAAAGGTATTATCAGCTTCATTCACGAGTGTTGTCAGGCTCCTGGCTGCATTATACGAGTATAAGCGGCCTTCTTCCGGCGCCGGGATGATCCCGATGGCATAGACCGGCTCCCGGTAAATCCGCTTGAGGTGGCGGGCGAGGACGGGTGATCCGCCTGAACCCGTCCCTCCCCCGAGGCCGGCGACAATGACAAACGCATCCACATCGTGGGTGCCCCGCATGTCAATGGCACTGATAATGCTGTCGATTTCATCTGCAGTGACGCGGGCGCCGGTCACGTTGTCAGTACCAACCCCGTGACCCTTGACCATGGTCTGTCCGATGAGGATCCGGTCTTTCATTTCTATGTTTTTCAGTCCCATCAGGTCGGTTCGCGCAGTATTTACAGCAATCCCCCTGAAGCTGTTGGTCCCGAGCTTTTTGTCCTGCTCGATAAACATATCGACAATTTTACCGCCCGCTTGACCAAAACCTATGAAAAATACGCGCATCTGGTTACACCATCCAATGGGCTAACGGATAATTATTCTCTTTTAATTCTTTTAAGTCCTTTTGCTCGTATGAACCTTTATTTCGACAGTACAAAAACTTTCTTATAATATCTACGAGGGTATATTGGATTTTTACCGCATTTTTACGGAGCCTTTTTCATTTCGCCATGGAAAATACTATGGATCACTACCATGCGGATATGTATCATCGGCGGAGGATTGACCGGGCTGGTTGCAGCACACGCTCTTGCCGGTGAGCATGAAGTTCAGCTGATTGAAAAGATGCCTTACCTTGGCGGCTGTCTTTCCTCCTATACTGTCAATGGTTACTGGATCGAGCGGTATTATCACCATTGTTTCTCCGGTGACAACCACCTGTTTGCCCTGCTCCGGGAGCTGGGGCTCTCTGAACATCTTGAATGGAGGACCGGGACGAGCGGGTATTATTCCGGTGGCACAATCTATCCACTGAATACACCGATGGAGATTCTCAGGTATCCTTACCTCTCGCTTCTGGATAAAGCCAGACTTGCTTTCCTGACGCTCACGGCAAAAAACGCAGATCTCTCTCTTCTTGACAATGTCCCTGCGGAACGTTACATAATCGACCACCTTGGCCGGAATGTCTATTCCTCGTTTTTCGAGCCCCTGCTTAAGAGCAAGTTCGGGGACCGGAGAAAAGATGTTTCGGCAGCATGGCTCTTCAGCCGGATCGCTATACGGTCGGATCGCGGAGTTTCCGGGGAACGCCTCGGGTACCTCAACGGGGGATTCCACCGTATTATCGATGCCCTTGAGAAGAAGATTGAGAAAAACCAGGGAACCATCCGGACACAGTGCCCGGTATCATCGATATCCCGTGAAGAGGGGAGCTGGCGTGTAAACGATACCCGTTTTGATGCGGTTATATCCACGATCCCACCGCAGGAACTCGAAAAAGCCGGAGGACCTGTCATGCCCCCCATACCGTACCAGGGAGCTGCATGTATCACCCTCGCAATAGACCGGGATGTCACCCGGGGCATTTACTGGCTGAACATGAAAGACAGTGCACCGTACGGTGCCGTGGTCAGTCATACGAATTTCCTTCCTGTGGAGCGATATGGGGAGCACCTGGTGTACCTGGCGTCCTACTTCTCCGGTACGGTCCCTGCCCATATCGACAAGACCATGCTCGATGACTTCTGTACCCGCTTTTCCATTCCCCGAAACGAAATCCGATGGCACCGGGTGGCTGTGGACCCCTGGGCCGGGCCGGTCTATACGACAGGATATAAAACACTGGTTCCGGCATATGAAAACCACGGTCTGCTGATGGCCGGGATGTTCTCGATGACAAATTATCCGGAGCGGAGCATGGAGGGATCGATCCGGGCCGGCAGGGAAGTGGCGGCCTGTATACCGGGGAGGGAATCCTGTGACCGGACCTGAAGTGAGTGCCATCATTCCGGTATTCAATGACCGACCTTCTCTTGAGGTTGCCCTTAAAGCATCCCTTGAAACCTTGTCCGGTATAACCAGCGATTTTGAAATCATTGTTGCAGAAGACGGGAGTACCGATGGCAGTACCGAATTTGTCCGGCAGTATGCATCCCGGGAAAGCCGGGTACGGCTCCTCCACCATGATGAGCGCCAGGGACGGGGCCGGGCACTGAATCAGGCGATCCGCGAATCCCGGGGGAAAATTGTCTGCTACTATGATGTTGACCTTGCCACGGATATGAAGCACCTCCCTGCACTGTTATCGGCTGTTTTCGAGGGTTCGGACATTTCGACCGGTTCGCGGCTTTTGCCTGCCAGTGATATCGTGCGCACGGGAGGCAGGGAGCTAGCGAGCCGGACCTATAATTTCCTTGTCCGGCTTTTTCTCTCCAGCAGGATCTATGACCACCAGTGCGGGTTCAAAGCATTTGACCGGGAACGGATCCTTCCCCTTCTGACGGCCATACGGTCGAACCACTGGTTCTGGGATACCGAGATACTCGTCCGTGCCCAGCGGGCAGGTTACCGTGTTACGGAATTGCCGGTACGGTGGCGTGCAGGAAAAGGTACAACGGTCCGGTTCAAGGATGTCTTTGAGATGGGTACAGCAATCCTTCGCCTGTGGTGGCAGATCCATGTATCGAAAAATTAGCGCCATTGCCATCCCGACGCTGGCAGCGGCTGCCATTCTTGGCTTCATGCTCTACAGTATCCGCGATGATCTCCTTCTTGCATTTCAGCATATCATACCGCTCTATTTTGTCGTATCCGTGGCGATCTGCCTGTCTGCCTGGTGGCTCCGCGGCTGGAGATATCACTCCATTTTAAGCAGCCTGAATTACCCGGTCGGGGTCACGGTTTCAACGGCATGCATTTTTGTCAGCCAGACCGTCAACCTGGTTGTCCCGGCACGCCTCGGGGATTTTGTCCGGGTCTTTATCCTGAAGCATGAGTATGCTACTTCCTATTCGGAAGGGGTGTCTTCGATCGTTGTTGAACGCGTTTTCGATATCTTCACCGTTGCGCTTCTCGGGGCGCTCTCCCTTTTTTTTGTCCTGAACGCCCCCCCATGGTTCACAACCCTGATTGTCGTACCGCTCGCAGCCGGTATCCTTTTTTTTGGATTCCTCTTGTTTATCGGGAAATTCTCCTCGCAGAACAAGTATATTATCATCATCCTGAATATGTTTCACGAGATCAAACGGGCATCACTCAGTATCAGATCCATTCTGGTGCTTGGAACTTCGTCAATAATCATCTGGCTTCTCGATATCCTTGTCTGTTTTGCGGTAGTCCGCATGTTCGAACTGCAGGTCCCCTTCACTCTTGTTGTTCTGGCCGTTGTCATCGGCAACCTCGTAAAAGCTGTCCCCCTCACACCGGGAGGGATGGGTACCTACGAAGCTGCCCTTGCGATTACGTTCGGTCTTGCCGGGGGGGTTTCGGCAGCCTCGGCAATCCTCATAGCCGTGATAGATCATCTCATCAAGAATCTCGTGACCCTTGCCGGTGGCGTCGTCTCGATCTATTACTTCGGTGACTGGGTGGTCCCGAGCATAAAGACTGCTCTCGACAGTAAACTGGGCGGGGGCGATCCTCCTGTCATCTGAACAGCAGGTCTTTTTTGTCATCAGCTGGCTTGCAGTGCTCATCCTGCTCCAGATCTCTTTTTTGCCGTCACTGAAACGGACCTTTGGCAGTTTTGCATTTCCGGTCTCGTTCTCCGCCTCGCTCCTGGTGTTCACTCTCCTGTCCTGGTACTGCGGGCTGGTACGCATACCTGTGTTCCTTTCCCTTGCTCCGTTCATCCTCCTGCTTGTATACCATATCTGGTACCGGCACTACCCTCCTGCTGAGCTTTTGAAAGAATGGCACTGGGGGCTCCTGTTCATCATCTGTTTTTTCCTGATGCTCGATGTGCGGTTTGTGAATCCTACCATATCCTATGCAGAAAAATTCATGGACCATGCATTTCTGGCATCAGTCATCCGCACTCCTGTTGTCCCGCCGCTCGATCCCTGGTTTGGCGGTGGAACGCTCAATGTGTATTATTACCTCGGGTACTGGCTGTTCGGCTGCCTTGCCATCGTGAGCGGGGTCCCTTCGAATATTGCGTTTAACCTTGCCCTCCCCACCGTGTTCGCTCTTGCTGCCGTGAACGTGTATGCCATCGGGACACTGGTCCTTGACCGGTTCCGCTGGCTCCCGCTGCTCGTACTTTTCCTCCCCAATCCCTCATTCTTCTACCATCTGGCCCAGGGAAAAGCGATGAGCTCTGTTCTGTGGGACAGCACGCGGACCATTACGAATACTATCAATGAATACCCGCTCTTCTCCTTCCTCTGGGGGGATGTCCATGCACACGTCATCTCGTTGTTCAACCAGGCATTCCTGATCTTCCTCCTCCTCTTTGCCTGTACGAAGTGGGAGTCACTGCAGTCCCGTGGCCGGTGGATTATCTGCCTGTTGTGTGCCCTGAGCCTGGGTTCCATGCCGCTCATCAATACCTGGGATGTGCTGCTGTATGCCCCGATCACCCTCTTCTTCGGGGTATTGATTTTGTGGCGGAACCGTTCGGAGATCCGTCACTATTCCTCATGGATGTTCCTTGTCACCGTCCCGCCGCTTTCCCTCCTTTCATACCTGCCGTTTTACCTGCAGCTGGTGACCAATACCGGGGGGATCTCCCTTGTCCTCACACCCACGGAACCCCTCCAGTTCCTCCTTGTGAACGGGTTCTTCATCGCGATTTTTATCGCAGTTCTCTCAAAGGAGATGCAAAATCATCCCTGGTATCTCCTTGCGGCACTGCCGTTTGCCGTAGCGGGATATTATGCCGCGGCAATCGCCACAATCCCCCTCATCTATTTCCTCCTGAAGAACGAGAAGACCCTCCCTGATCTCCTTGCCATTCCCGGACTTGTGATCCTTGTCCTGTGTGAAGTAATCTACCTCAAAGACAGCATGGGCGATACGTATTTCCGGATGAATACGGTCTTCAAGTGCTACCTCCCGGCATGGCTGATGCTCGGAACTGCAGCGTTCTCTATGGCAGGGACATGGCTGCAGGACTGGGGAAAAGTGCCCCGTATTCCCCTCCGGGTGTCTGCTGTCGCTGCTGTGATCGTGATCGCCTGTCTCTTTGCCACGCCGTTCTTCATCCTGTTCACGTACAATTACGGTACCGGCACCCTTGACGGGCTTGCCTATCTTGAAGACAAGCACC
>Ga0105103_10000452_pt1 | contig 23182 bp, 29 predicted proteins | sample PPLLaktember2015_2_FD_79107 | JGI IMG/M metagenome (GOLD analysis project Ga0105103, IMG submission 79107) | Freshwater sediment microbial communities from Prairie Pothole Lake near Jamestown, North Dakota, USA - PPLs Lake P7 Core (6) Depth... | ecosystem: Environmental > Aquatic > Freshwater >...
CCCGGTTCACTTCCCGCGAATGATGCACGCCCTTGCTTCGAATCTCGTCCACGACGGCACGATCGGCCGGCGTCAACTGCAGCTCGGTCTGGCGCATCGGTACACCTTCGTAAGCCTGTCGGCGGTACGCGCAGTGTATTCATGTTCCGTTACTTACGTGTCAACTTACCGGCCTTCGATCATCGACAGTCCGGACTACAGCCGCTGTTCGAGCATTCCTTGCGCATTCATTGCCAGCATCCCTCAGGGAAGGATGTTCTTGCCGGCCTGATGAACCCGATCGCTGGCCCGCAGTTCCGTGGGCGCTACAGTGCGCGCGCCAGCTGCATCACCCATGCCCACCTTCCCGCAACGCATTGTCTGCCTGACCGAGGAGCCCACCGAGGTGCTCTACGCGCTGGGCGAGGAACATCGCATCGTCGGCATCTCCGGCTTCACCGTGCGGCCGGCGCGGGCCAGGCAGGAGAAGCCGCGCGTCTCGGCCTTCACGACGGCAAAGCATGAGCGCATCCTGGCGCTGCAGCCGGACCTGGCGATCGGCTTTTCCGACATGCAGGCCGACATCGCCCAGGCGCTGATCAAGGCTGGCGTCGAGGTTTGGATCAGCAACCACCGCTCGGTGGAGGGCGTCCTGGGCTACGTGCAGCGCCTGGGCGCGATGGTCGGCGCAGCCGCCAAGGCCGACGCCTATGCCGCGCGGTTGCGAGCGAACGTGGATGCGGTGCGCGCGCGCGCCGCGGGCCTGCCGCGCCGCCCGCGGGTGTACTTCGAAGAATGGGACGAGCCGCAGATCAGCGCCATCCGCTGGGTCAGCGAGCTGATCGGCATCGCTGGCGGCGACGACATCTTCCCATCGCGTGCCGTCGCCAGCCTCGGCCGTGAGCGCATCGTTGCGGACCCGCTGGAAGTGGTGCGCGCCGCGCCGGATGTGATCATCGGCTCGTGGTGCGGCAAGAAGTTCCGGCCCGAGAAGGTGGCTTCGCGGCCAGGCTGGGGCGGGGTGCCCGCGGTGCGCGACGGCGAGCTGCACGAGATCAAGTCGCCGCTGATCCTGCAGCCCGGCCCGGCCGCACTGACCGACGGCCTGGACGCCCTGCACGCGATCGTCGCGCGCTGGGCACTCAGAGGATCAACGCCGCGACGAACACGCCGATCATCATGAAGGCGATGACCACCTTCGACACCAGCCCGGCCATGATGCCCAGCCAGGTGGCCAGGCCCACCTTGAGCGCGCGACCATGGTCGCGCTGCGCCACGAACTCGCCGATCGCGGCGCCGACCAGCGGCATGAAGAGCACGCCGACGAGGCCCATAAACAGGCCGGCCACGGTGCCCAGTGCCGCGCCGACGATCGCCTGGCGGCTGGCGCCGGCCTTGCGCGCACCGAGCAGGCCAGCCACGTAGTCCAGCACCCAGGCCAGCACGGCCAGCACGATCACCGCCGTCAGCACGCCCCAGCCGACCCGGCTGAAATCGTCGATCCACGCGCCGAGCAGGATGCCGGCCAGCACGAACAGCGTGCCGGGCAAGGCTGGCAGTACCGTGCCGGCGACGCCAACGGCGATCAAGGCGGCGCTGAGAATCCACAGCAGGGTGTCGATCATGTGCAGGGCTCGAGTGGGGCTCGCCGAAGGTGGCGCCGGCGACGCACAGTTCAAGTGTGCCTGAGGCCACAATCATCCTGCCATGCGATTCACCGACACGCGCGTCGCCCATGTGCTGAAGGATCCGGGGTCCTTCGCGCTGCGCACACTGCAAGCCTTTCGCGCAAACCAGGGCCTGCTGCTGGCCGGCGCGGTGGCCTACTACGCACTGCTGTCGATCGTGCCGCTGCTGATCCTGAGCGTGATTGCGCTGTCGCACTTCATCCCACAGGACGCGCTGCTGCAGACGCTGGGCCGCTATCTCGAATGGCTGATGCCTGGCCAGTCCGGCGCCATCGTCGGCGAGTTGCGCAACTTCATGGCGCACCGCGAGGTCATCGGCTGGTTGCTGCTGGCCAGCATGCTGTTCTTCAGCTCGCTGGCCTTCACCGTGCTGGAGAACGCGATGTCGGTGGTCTTCCACCACCGCGTGGCCATCCGCCGCCGCCACTTCATGGTGTCGGCGCTGATTCCCTATGCCTACATCCTGAGCCTGGGCCTGGGCCTGCTGCTGGTGACGCTGGTGGCCGGCAGCCTGCAGGCCATGGGCGAAACGCAGGTCGAATTCCTGGGCCGCACCTGGTCGCTCGACGGTACGTCAGGGCTATTGCTTTACCTGCTGGGCTTCGCCGGCGAGGTGTTCGTGCTGGCCTCGGTGTACATGATCATGCCGGTCGGGCGGCTGTCGTGGCGCCACGCACTGATCGGCGCCATCACCGCGGCGCTGCTGTGGGAACTGTCGCGCCATGTGCTGCTGTGGTACTTCGACACGCTGTCGCAGATCAGCACCGTCTACGGGTCACTGACCACCGCGATCGCGGTGCTGCTGAGCCTGGAGGTGGCCGCCACGCTGCTGCTGCTGGGCGCGCAGGTCATCGCCGAATACGAGCGCATCGGCCGGCAGGATGCGAAATCGCAGCCGCGGCGCTTCCACACACGGCCGCGGTGACGCAGCCTCAGGCCGCAAACAGGCCGGTCTGACGCGCCGCGTCGAGCAGCAGCGTGGCCAGCGTCGACAACTGCTGGCCGACGTCGGACGATGGCGGGGCGCTGGCCTGCGCGCTCCACATCAGTCGGCCGCTGGCCACGTCGGTCAGCGAGGCGGTGGCGGCATAGCCGGTCTCGGCCGGGCCGGCACCCCCAATGGGCGCCGACATGCCGAAACCCACGCCACCGCCGCTGCGGTAACTGCCGCCGAAACCGCCGATGCCGATGCCGATGGTCGGCCCCGGAGCCACCGCCACCACCTCGGGTGCAAGCTGCGTGCGCAGCAGAGCCACTGCCCCGGCCTGGCGCGCCGCCTGCAGCAGCGCCGCTTCATTCGGAAGCGTGGCATCGGCGGCATCGCTGCTGTCCGGGGCCAGCACCGGCACCGCGCCCAGCGCCGACACCTTGGCCGCCATGCGATCGGCGCAGATGCGACGCAGCGTCGGCTCGATGGCCTGGCAGGCCACCAGCACCTTGGCGCCGCGCGGCGGCTGCCCTGCGAACTGCGGATCGCTCCACTGCGCGTTGATGCGGCTGCCGGCGCAGCCGGCCAACAGCAGCGCACACAGTATCGGCAGCCACAGCGCGCGACTCATTCCGGCGCCACCTGCACCAGGCGCTTGCCGATGGCCTCGCCCTGCATCATGCCGATCAGCGCGGCCGGCGCGTTCTCTAAGCCGCTCACGATGTCCTCGTGGAAGACGAGTTCGCCGCTGCGCAGCCAGGGCGCGACGCGGGCCTGGTACGCGGGCAGCTTGTGCACATGGTCGTAGATGATGAAGCCGGTCATCTGGATGCGCTGCGTCAGCACCGCCTGCAGGCCGCGGATGCCGGCATCGGCCGTCTCGTTGTAGGCCGAGATCATGCCGCACACCGCGAAGCGCGAGCCGACGTTGGCATGGCGCAGCGCGGCTTCGAGCGTGCTTCCGCCGACATTGTCGAAGTACAGGTCGATGCCGCGCGGGCAATGCGTGCGCAAGGCTTCGTCCAGGTCGACGCTGCGGTGGTCGAAGGCGGCGTCGAGAGCGCAGCGCTGCAGCAGGAAGTCCACCTTGCGCGCGCTGCCGGCCGAGCCGACCACGCGCGCGCCGGCGCGCTTGGCAAACTGCCCCGCCAGCTGGCCCACGGCGCCGGCCGCCGAAGAGACGTAGACCGTGTCACCCGGTGACGGGCGGCCGATCTCGATGGCGCCGACCCAGGCCGTCAGGCCCGGCATGCCCAGCACCGACAGGAACTGGCTGGCGCGGCCCAGCCCGGGGTCGATGCGATGCAGGCCTTCGCCGCGCGGCACGACACAGCGCTCGGCCCAGTCCAGGAAGCCCCAGACCAGGTCACCTTCGCGGAAGCCCGCATGGCTGCTGGCGATGACCCGCGCAACCACGCGCGAGACGATCGGTCGGTCCAGTTCGAAACCCGGCGCATAGGACGGCCCGGCGTTCATGCGCCCGCGCAGGTACGGGTCGGTAGACAGATACAGGGCCTGCAGCAGTACGTCCTCGGGGCCGCACTCGGGTTCGGCGCAGGACTCGATGCGGAAGCAGCTTTCGTCCACCCAGCCCACAGGCCGGCGACTCAACACGATGCGTTGGTTCATGCGCCACTGTAGCCCGGTCAGCGCACCAGCAGCACGCGCATGCCCAAGGGCTTGCCGGCCGCGCGGTCGAGCACCTGCACCGTGGTCTGCCGCGGCTTGAAGCCTTCGGGCAGCGGTAGGCTGCCGCGCATCACCTCGTGGCTGCCCAGATTCAGCGGAATCGGCTTCAGCGCCAGCGTGGACGGCACTCCGCCCGCCGATTCGCCAGCGACGGTGAGCTGCATCACACCGGCCAGTGGCTTGCGCGGGCTGCCCTCGCGCAGCAGCACGACCTGGTAGTCGAGGACACCGCCGCGCGCATTGAACTGGCCGGCGCGGACCTCGACGCTGCCGCCACGCGGGTCGGGAGGCAAGGACTGTATGACCGCAGTCAGGTCGTCGCGCAGCCTTTCGGCCGCGGCCCGGCTGCCGGCCAGATCGTCGCCCAGCGCCTTGTTTTCGACCAGCGCCGCCTGCAGGCGTTGCTGGGCCTGCGCAAGTTCGGCCTTCAGGCGCAGTCTTTCGCCGTCGGCCTGCTCGTAGGATTGGCGCAACGAGGCCGATTCGCCGGCAGACAGCCGCGCCGGCAGGTACCGTTCCTGCACTGCAATGACGCCGGCCACGCCCGCGAGCACCCCACCCAACAGCAGCCACAGCCAGCCGGGCAGGCGCCGGCGTGGACGGCGGCTACCCAGGGAATCGAACATCGCGGGGCGAGAACGTGCGAACAAGTTGCGGAACTCCAGCTTGAGAAACAGACCTGAAAGCTACTACGCAAGCCGGTACGAACTGCAACACGATGTACGCGCACGCGCCTTGGTGCATGCACCGCATGAAAAGCCGTGCCAAGGCCTGCGCCCGCGCGCAGGGCTGCCTCGGCCTTTACGGGCGGTTGCACTCCTGCAACACCGCAGACCCTGCCAAGCGGCTAGGGTCTCGAAAGAGCCACCGATGCAACTGCGGCGCAGTGGTCATGACCGATGGAGGACAGCATGTCGAACGAGTTTGACGAGATCCTGGAGCCGACGATCCCGCCGGATCGAGCCGCGGGGCGTACCGGCACGCCCACCCCGCGCCTGGTGGCGCGTCTGTTCGCCGCCGCCGGCAACCCGCTGCGCGTGCGCCTGCTGCGTTGCCTGATGCACCCGCTGGGGCCGCTGGGCGCGGCCGGTGTGGCCGCGGGAGCCTTCGCCACCTTCCTGAACCCGCGCGGCGGCACAGAGCTGGTGATCGACCTGGATGCAGTGGCGCAGCTGTCGAGCCGGCAGGTGCATGAACTGGCGCAATTCGTCGAACAGGTGGACCCACAGGCGCTGCAGCAGTTCGCCAGCCTGGCCTCGAGCAGCCCGCTGGCCGTGGCGACCTTCAGCGCCTCGGCGCTGGTCCTGCTGTACCGCAGGCTTCAGTCCGTCAGGCCACCAGCCTGACCAGCATCCACACGAACAGACCCAACTGCGCGCCCCAGAAGCTTGCCCGCAGCATCACCTGCAGCGGCCCCGTGCCCCACAGATGGGCGGCGCTCTGGCCGATGCGCGCATACAGCACGAAGGGCGCGAGTGCCTCCACGGCACCGGGCTTGCCCAGCACCGCGGCCGACAGCACGATCACCGCGAACACCGGCAGGTTCTCCAGGCAGTTGGCATGGGCGCTCTCGATGCGCTGGACCAGCGGCGCGTCGCTGACCAGCCTAGTGCCTCGCGGCCAGCTGTTGATCGGCGTGCCGGCCAGGAAGCGGCCTCCTCGGTAGGCAAACACCAGCAGCACCAGCAGCAAGGTCCAGGCGGTGAAGCCCACAAGGGCCTGAATGGCGGTCATCGTCAGAACTCCTCGTCGAGTGTGGAGCAGCTGCGCAGGATGGCGCAGTGGCCGACACTCAAGGGGAAACCTGACCGATGCGCAACTGCACCGCCGCTACCGAGGTGGTGGTCGGCGGGCCCAGTTGCTCCGAGGATACGCCGCGCGCGATCAGGTGCTTGCGCACGTTGTCGGCACGCTGCTGCGCCAGCGCTGACGCGGCAGCGGCGTCGCCGGGCGCGGCCAACAGTTCCACCCGCGCAGCCTGCTTGCGTTGCAGGCTCTGCGCCAGCTTGTCCAGCACGGCGGCGAGCGGCGGCTTGATGGCGCTGCGGCCGGCATCGAAGCAGTAGTCGCGCGGGACATCGACGGTGAACGCAGCTTCGCTGCGCTGCACGATGCGCACCGGCGTACCTTCGAACCATGACTGCAGCCACTGGCGCTCGACGGCCAGCGAAGACGGCTTTGGCGCTGGCGCTGCCGGCACGGCCGGCGCGCTAGCCGGCAGGGCCGGTGCGGGCGGCGGGCTGGGCGTAGTGCTGCAGCCCTGCAGGGCCAGCAGCAGCCATACCGCAGCGAAGCTGAGAGCGGATCCGCCTTTCACCTGCAAATGCTAGGCCGAGAGCAGCCGACGAAATGCCACCAAAAGTAACAGCGGCTCAGCCGCTGGGCCGGCAGTTATAGCGCGGCTGGCCAACGAAGCGGACGTTGCGGTACGGGCCGGAGATGAACACCACCCGGTTCGACTGCCGCGCCGGCAGCGTGACCTGCGTGGTGACTCCGCGCGAGCCGCCGGGCTCGTCGTCCGAGGTCCAGGCGAAATTGATCACGCAATGAAAGGCGACGTCGGCATCGTTGCGTGCGTCGATCGTGATGACGCTGCCGCCGGCCTGGGCCGTGAAGCTGGGTTCGGCCAGGGACGGCGCCCCTGCGCCGCCGCCTCGGCCGGGCACCGGCGCGATGCCGATGCGCGGCCCCGGCGGCGTTGTGGCCGTGCGCCCGGGCGGACCCGCGGCCAACGGGTGGCCCGCAGCCGCGCAGGCCTTGCGGATGGCCGGCGTGTGGAAGGCGGGCGCGATCGCCGCGCGTCCGTCCTTGGCGTAGGTGACATAGAGCACGCCCCTGGAAAGGCCGCAGTGCAGCACCTGCGCATCGGCGGGCATGAATTCCAGCGCCGGCCCGGCGTCGGGCTCGGCCTGCGCCGTGGCGGCGCCAGCACAGGTCAATAGGACCGCTGCGAATGGTCGATGCAGGACAGAACGATGGCTCATGGCGGCAGGCGCTTTTCAATATTGACACGGATCACCTCACCCTGCGCGGCCGCGGGCGGGTGCAGACAAAGGCACGCGCCTTCGCACCCTTGACAGTCCGCAGTATGAGCCGTGGCGCCGCGGCACCGATAATGTCTGCATGACCGTCTTCTACTGGGTGATGGGCGTACTCATCGTCGGTACCTTCGTGCCCTCGTTGCTGTACCTGGTGCTCTATGCCGTGACCGGCGAGGACGGATGCATGCGCCGTGCGCGCAGCCTGTGGAACTACACCCGGCTGCTGTCGCTTCTGGGTGGCAACATGCTGATCTGGGGACATGTAATCGTCGGCCTGTGGCGCATCTGGTTCCGCTGAGACCAGTCTACGATCGGTTATGGTCGGCGGCGTCTCCACTCGACCCAAGGCGCGGCGATGCACGATCCCTGCGACCATGACCCCGCGGCGCCGGTAGCGCACGCCCTGGGTATCCCGCGTGTCGGCGCATTCGACGCCGCGGCCTTCGAACGCGCCATCGGCGACCTGCTGCAGGCCTGCGGTATCTCCAACGAAGGTGTGCATACCGGCAAGACGCCGCGGCGCGTGCGCGAGCTGTGGGAGCGCCGCCTGCTCGGCGGCTATGCGCTCGACCCGGCCGAGGTGCTCGGTCCGGGTTTCGCCGACGCGCGCGAGGACATGGTAGTGGTGCGCGGCATCGCCATCCACGGCGTGTGCCCGCACCACCTAGTGCCCTTCCGCGGCATCGCCCACGTAGCCTACGTGCCTGGCGGCCGGCTGCACGGCTTCGGCCGCATCGCCCGGCTGGTCGATGCCATCGGCCACCGCTTGACCTACCAGGAATGGATGACGCGCGACATCGCCGAGGCACTGGTGCGCCACGGCCAGGCCAAGGGCGCGGCCTGCGTGATCGAGGCCGAGCAGCTGTGCCTGCTGCTGGGCGAGGACCGGCGCGGCGACGAGCGCGTCTACACCCAGGCCTTCGCCGGCTGCCTGGACAGCGACGAGCAGCTGCGCGCCGAATTCATGCGCGCCATCGCCAGCCATGGGCCGTGAACGCCGGACCCTGCCTTCAATCCGATTGAAGGCCGCGTTCGCGGCCGTGCAACCACCACGGCCCTGGCGAGCCCAAGAATTCCCCTCGTCCCCACCCCTACCGACGAGGCAATTCATGGCGAAGGTTCTGGTCTTGTACTACAGCAGCTACGGTCACATCGAGACGATGGCCCAGGCCGTGGCCGAAGGCGCGCGCAGCGCCGGCGCCAGCGTCGACATCAAGCGCGTGCCCGAGCTGGTGCCACCCGAGGTGGCGCAGAAGTCGCATTTCAAGACCAACCAGGCCGCGCCGGTGGCCGAGGTGGCCGAGCTGGCCAATTACGACGCCATCGTCTTCGGCACGCCCACCCGTTTCGGCAACATGGCCGCGCAAATGAAGAACTTCCTCGACCAGACCGGCGGCCTGTGGGCCGGCGGCAAGCTGGTCGGCAAAGTGGGGTCGGTGTTCACCTCCACCGCCACCCAGCACGGCGGCCAGGAAAGCACGATCCTGTCGACGCAGACGGTGCTGCTGCACCACGGCATGGTCATCGTCGGCCTGCCCTATGCCTGGCAGGGACAGACCACAGTGACCGAGATCTCCGGTGGCAGCCCCTATGGCGCATCGACCATCGCCGGCGGCGACGGCAGCCGCAAGCCGTCGGCCAACGAGCTGGACGGCGCGCGCTGGCAAGGCGCGCACGTAGCTCGAATCGCCGCCAAGCTGACCGCCTGACCCATCGCCAAGTCTCGGCAGACCCAGCCGGCCGCCAGCGCAACCAACCGCTGCACTCAGGACTTGCGTTCCAGCAGGATCGAGCGCACCTTGTCGTAGTCGCGCTGGCTGATGGCGCCCTCGTCGAGGGCACGTTTCAGGTCCAGCAGTTCCTGGCCAGTGGAGATGTTCGTCGTGCCCTTGACGGTCACATTGGCCTTGGACGAGCTGCCGCATCCCGACATACTCGTCAGCAGCGCCAGCGCCAGTGCTGGGAGCACAGTGTGGTGGATAGACCTGTTCATGACTTGTCTCAGCGCACGGAGTCGATCAGGCGCTTGACCTGCGCCTGGTATTCCTTTTCGGACAGCGCGCCCGCGTCCTTGGCCCTCTTCAAGTCGATCAATTGCTGGCCGATCGACACGCTGACGGTCGGCTGCAGCACGTCGGTGGTGGCCGATGAGCAGGCACTCAGCAGCAAGGCCGCCACGAGCGCAATAACGCTCAGGCCGGTTCTGTACATCGGCAGGCTCCTAAACCACGCCATTGTCGGCGACTCGGGCCGCCGATTCTTGTCCTGCGTCAGTCGGCTGTAGGCGCGCAGGCCGATACTGCTGGCACTGCAGTTCACGCGAGGTGCAGGATGCCGGAGCCGGCCATCACTTCAAAGCCACAAGACGATCCCGACACACGCCAGCGCGAGGCGGCTGCCGCGCTCGACGGCGCACTGCATGCCGCGGTGGCGCCGCTAACGGGGGGCCTGTCGCCGATCTCGCTGCTGCTGGCGCAGGCCGACTGGGCGCTGCACCTCGCCACCCAGCCGGCGCAGTCGCTGCGCTTGGCGATGGACGCCCAGCGGGGTCTGCTCGACGTCTGGACCGGCAGCGCGGGCAATGCACAGCCGCCGCCCAGCCAGAGCAGCGAGGACCTGCGCTTCAGCCACCCGGCTTGGCAGCAATGGCCCTATGCCACCTGGGTGCAGGCCTACCGCGCCGCCGAGACCTGGTGGAAGGACGCCACCGCGCTGCGCGGCATGACTGCGCACCACCAGGAACTCGCGCGCGTGTTCGCCCGGCAGTGGCTTGACACGCTGTCGCCGGCCAACTTCGTGCTGAGCAACCCCGAGGTGCTGGAGCGCACGGCCGAGCGATGGGGCGGCAACTTCATCGACGGTGCGGCCATCGCCATGGACGAGTGGCGGCTGCGCAAGGGCCTGCCGCCGCTGAAGCCTGCCGAGCATGACTACCAGGCCGGCATCGACCTTGCGGTCACGCCCGGCAAGGTGGTGCACCGAAATGCGCTGGTCGAGCTGATCCAGTACACGGCGCAGACGCCCAAGGTGCACGCCGAGCCGGTGTTCATCGTGCCGTCGTGGATCATGAAGTACTACGTGCTCGACCTGTCGCCGCACAACTCGATGGTGCGCTGGCTGGTCGAGCAGGGCCACACCGTGTTCATCGTCTCGTGGCGCAACCCCGACGAAGGCGATGCGTTGCTGGCCATGGACGACTACCTGGAGCTCGGCGTGTTCGACCCGCTGGCTGCCATCGCCCGGCTGCTCCCGCACACCCGCGTGCATGCCTGCGGCTACTGCCTGGGCGGCACCTTGCTGGCCATCGGCGCGGCAGCACTGGCCCGGCCGCAGCGCATCGAGCGGGCCGAGTTGCTGGCACCGCTGGCCAGCCTGTCGCTGCTGGCCGCCGAGACCGACTTCAGCGAGCCCGGCGAGATGGGCGTGCTGATCGACGAATCGCAGGTAGCCATGCTCGAGGACCAGATGGCCGAGCGCGGCTTCCTCACCGGCCGGCAGATGGCCGCCAGCTTCCAGTTCCTGCATTCGCGCGAGCTGGTGTGGTCGGCGCTGACGCGCGAGCGGCTGCTCGGCGAGCGACTGCGCCCCAACGACCTGATGGCCTGGAATGCCGACGTCACGCGCATGCCGGCCGCCATGCACAGCGAGTACCTGCGCCGCTGCTACCTGCGCAACGAGCTGGCCGAGGGTCTCTATCCTGTGGAGGGCCGGCCGGTGTCGCTGGCTGACGTGCGCCAGCCGATCTTCGCCGTCGGCACCGAGAAGGACCACGTCTCGCCGTGGCGCTCGGTCTACAAGCTGCACCGACTGACGCACACCGAGCTCACGTTCGTCCTGACCAATGGTGGCCACAACGCCGGCATCGTCAGCGAGCCCGGCCACCCGCATCGGCACTTTGCGATGCACACGCGCCGGCGCGACGACCCGGTGCGCGATGCCGACAGCTGGCAGGAACAAGCACGCCGGCACGAGGGTTCATGGTGGCCGGCCTGGCATGCCTGGCTGCTGCAGCGCGGCAGCGGCGCGCTGGTACCGGCGCGGCGCATCGATGCCGGCACGGTGCTGGGCGACGCGCCGGGCAGTTACGTGCTGAAGCGCTACAACGACTGACTCGCGTCGCCGGGTCGCGGCAGCTTTGCAGGAGACGGCTGCCGATCAAGGCCGTGCGCTCGACGCCGCAACGCGGATCGGCCGTGCGATCATTTCCGCACGACGGTGCTGAACACCTTCTGCGCCACCGCCCAGCGGCCACCGACCTTGAGCAGGCTGAGATAGTCGGTGAAGTAGCGCGGTGGGATCTGGCAGCGCACCTTGACGAAGGCGGTGTTCGGCCCAGACTGGTCGAGCCACAGGATGGCGTCGTCGCGCGCCAGGCCCTTGGCCTTGGGCGACGGCCGCTCGCGTACCACCTTCAGCCACTCGGCCAGCGTCCACACCGCCAGTTGCCCGTCCTGCTCCCAGCTCAAGGCGCTGGTGTCGTGGAAGACGCTAGCCAGCTTGTCGGCATCGCCTTCGTATAAGCCGTCGAAGTAGGTCTGCACGGCCTGTTCGATGGCGTGGCGTTCGTCGGTCTTCATCAGTGTGTCGGTGGTCATGGCGTTGTCCCGGCCGCGGCCAGCTTGTCCTGTGTCTGGGTGTCGAAGTCGCTGGCATCGTGGCGCTCGTTCAGCTGGCTGGCCGGCGCGCCGCTGATGCGGTTGACCATGCGCCCGCGCTTGACGGCCGGCCGCGCGGCGATCTGCTCGGTCCAGCGCTGCACGTGCCTGTAGTCCTGCACACTCAGGAACTTGCCCGCGTCGTACAGCAGGCCCTTGGCCAGCGCGCCGTACCACGGCCACACCGCCATGTCGGCAATGGTGTATTCGGTACCGGCCAGGTACTCGCTGTCAGCTAGGTGGCGGTCGAGCACGTCGAGCTGGCGCTTGACCTCCATCGCGAAACGGTCGATCGCGTATTCGATCTTCACCGGCGCATAGGCATAGAAGTGGCCGAAGCCACCGCCCAGGTAGGGCGCGCTGCCCATCTGCCAGAACAGCCACGACAGGCAGGCGGCACGCGCCTCGGGCTCGTTGGGCATGAACGCGCCGAACTTCTCGGCCAGGTACATCAGGATCGCCCCAGATTCGAACACGCGGATCGGCTTCGGCCCGCTGCGGTCCACCAGTGCCGGGATCTTGGAATTGGGGTTGGCCGCCACGAAGCCGCTGCCGAACTGCTCGCCCTTGTTGATGCGGATCAGCCAGGCGTCGTACTCGGCGCCGGCATGGCCCAGCGCCAGCAGCTCTTCGAGCATCACCGTCACCTTGACCCCGTTCGGCGTGGCCAGCGAATACAGCTGCAGCGGGTGCCTGCCCACCGGCAGCTCCTTGTCGTGCGTGGGCCCGGCGATGGGCCGGTTGATGTTGGCGAACTGTCCGCCGCTGGGCTTGGTCCAGGTCCAGACTTCGGGCGGGACATAGGCTGTCGAATCGGTCATTCAGGCCACTCCGGCGATACGGGAAGCGGCGACTCTAGCGGACTCGGCCGCGTGCTGCTCAGGCTGCGGCGGCCACTCTCAACCGCGCCAGGCTGGCTATGGCCGCCATGCCGGCCAGCACCGCGCCCAGCCCCAACGCCCACACCGGCCCGCGCGCGCCGGCCAGGCCGAAGCACAGCGCCACCAGGGCCGCGCCGATGGCCTGGCCGTTCAGCCGCGCCATAGCCACCATGGCGCTAGCGCCGCTGCTGCGCTCGGGCGGCGCGGCCGACATCAGCGCGTTCAGGTTGGGCGACTGGAACAGCCCGAAGCCCAGGCCACACAGCGCCATGCGCAGCACGATGGCCGTGGTCGAGGCCTCCGGCGTGAGCAGCGCCAACGAGGCCAGTGCGCCACCCAGCAGCAGCAACCCGATGCCGCCCATCAGCCCCGGCGGCCAGCGCTCCGACAGCCGCCCGGCCAATGGCGCCGCCGCAGCCACGACGATGGCCCAGGGCGCGATCAGGAAGCCCGTCTGCACGCTGGCACGCTGAAGCACGGTTTCGATGAAGAAGGGCAGCGACACGAAGGCCAGGCCCTGCGCAGCGAAGGAGCACATCGACGTGGCCACCGACAGCGCAAACAGCGGCCGGCGCAGCAGGTCCGTCGGCAGCATCGGCGCCGCGTGCGCGGCCTGGCGGCGCAGCAGCGCGCGGCCGCTGGCCAGTGCCAGCACGGCCAGCGCCAGCGCCCACGCCATGGCGCCGCGCTGTGCCGCCGTCGCCAGGCAACCCAGCAGGCCAGCGAAGGTCAGCGCAGTGAGCAGCGCGGCCACGGCATCGAAGGGCCGGCCGCGCGGCGCGCTGCGCGGCAGCGACGCATAGGCCACCACAAAGGCCACCAGTCCGAGCGGCAGGTTCAACGCATACAGCCAAGGCCAGGGCAGCAGCGCCAGCAGCGTGGAGGCCACCGTGGGCCCGAGCGCGAAGGACACGCCGACCACCAGCGCATTCAGCCCCACGCCGCGTCCCAGTTGCTGCGGCGGATAGATCTGCCGCACCAGCGCGATGTTCACGCTCATCATCGCGGCCGCGCCCAGGCCCTGCAGCGCGCGCGCCGCCGCCAGCACCGGCAGGCTCCAGGCCAGCGCGCTGGCCAGCGACGCGACGACGAAGAAGGTCATGCCGCCGAGGTGCACGCGGCGCGCGCCAAACCGGTCGGCCAGCGCCGCGAAGGGCAGCAGCGCGGCCACCACCGCCAGCTGATAGGCGATAACGACCCAGATCGACTCGGCCGGCCGCGCCTGCAGCGCGGCGCCGATGTTGGGCAACGCGGTGTTGGTGATCGACGAATCGAGCGTGACCAGCGACACTGCCATCAGCACCGCCACCAGCGCGCGGCGGTTGCCGACCAGCGGCGCGGCTGGCGCGGGCGCGTGTGGTGGATTCAAGCCTCGGCCAGCAGCAGCTGCACCAGCGCCTCGGGCTCGGTGACCATAGGGCAGTGCCCGGTGGCCAGCTCCACCACCTTGAAGCCGGGCAGCTGGCGCACGCGCTGGCGCATCGCGGCAATAGTCGGGTAGGCCGGCTGGATGCAGTCGATGAAGGTGCGCGGCAGCGCAGCCCAGCGCGCGCCGTCGAACTGGAGCGGGTCTCGGTACGGGCCGAAGGGGTGCGGCACCTGGCGGCGCAGCAGCCAGTCGCGGTCGGCGCCGTGGATGCCGAAGTCGGCCGGGTCGGGCGGCGGCAGCGCATGGTCGTTAGCCAGAGCGGCCGCGGTGCGCGCGGCGACCACGCTCGCGTCGTGCTGCTCGCCCCAGCCTTCCCCGGGCAGCGGCACCATGGCGTCGACATACACCAGGCCGGCCACCGCCTGCGAGTCGGCTTGCAGCAGCCGGTCGGCCGCACCGGTGACCACCATGCCGCCGTAGCTGTGGCCCACCAACAGCACATCGTGCAGCTCCTCGGCCTGCACCGCGGCCACCACGTCCTGCACATGCTGCGCGAGCCTGATGCCCGGGTGGCGCAGGTGCGCCCGGTCCCCGTCGCCGGTGAGCGTCAGCGCATGCACCTCGTGACCCGCCGCACGCAGCGGCGCCAGCACGCGACGCCAAATCCAGGCGCCGCCCCAGGCGCCATGCACCAGCACGATCGGTCTTGCACTCATCGGTGGAACTCCCCTCGTCGAAAGCTGCGTCATTGTGAACACAGGATCAAACCATCGCGGCGCACCCTGGCGCAGGGAGTCATGCGTCGCTGCGCTGGTGCCAGTAGGTTGGCTGCGAACGACCGATACCACTGCACAGCGACAGCCCTACAGCCGCGCTGGCCGTTCGCCCTTTCGTTCATACGTATCAGCACACTGCCAAGCTCTGACGGCGAATCGCCTTGACCGACGGCCTGCAGTCACGACTCGGCGCGAGCCTCACCCCCCCGCCTCATCCATCGACTTCTGCAAGCGCCGCATCCCCTGCAGCCAGCGCTCCAGGTCGGCGGTCTTGTGGTTCATCCACTTCTGTGCCAGCGGGTCGGTCAGGATCAAGAAGCGCTCCTGGTCGATGGCCTCCAGCACCATCTGCGCAACCTCTTCGGGTTCCTTGATCGGCCCGGCAAAGTTGCGCGCAAAGGCCGAGTCGGTGGGCCCGAGCATCGGCGTGCGCACGCCCAGCGGCGCCAGCAGCCCCACGCGGATGCCCTGGTCGTGGTAGGTCACCGACAGCCATTCCGCCAGGCCCACCACCGCATGCTTGGTCACCGCATAGGGCAGGTTGCCGGCGCTGGTCAGGATGCCGGCCATCGACGCGGTGTGCAGCAGGCAGCCCTGGCCGCGCCGCAGCATGCTGGGTAGCACCGCGCGCACCGCGTACACATGGCTCATCAGGTTGACCTGCCATTGCTCGGCCCACACGTCCAGCGGCGTGCTCAGCGGGTCGCTGCCGGTGGCAATGCCGGCGTTGCTGAAGAAGATGTCCACCGGGCCAAGCTCGCGCTGCGTGCGCTCCACCAGGGCGTTGACCTGCTCTTCGCTGCCGATGTCGCAGGCGATGGCCAGGCCGCCGATGTCCTGCGCCACCTGCGCGGCACCCGCGGCATTGCGGTCCACCACCACCACCTTGGCGCCGCGCTGCGCAAAGGCCCGCGCGCAGGCTGCGCCAATGCCGCTGCCGGCGCCTGTGATGATGGCCACTCGATCGTTCAGCTTCATGCTCTGGTCTCCAGGGGGGGGTTGCGTCAATTCGGCCGCGACCCGGCCATCGTCAACAGGTCCACGTAGGTGGTGCTGAGGCCGCCGCACAGGATGACCAGCACGTCGGCCGCCGTGCGCAGCGGCGTGGCCTGGCGCTGCACGGTGGCGGCAATCGCGGCACCGCAGGCCGGCTCGACGATCAGCCGGTGCTCGTCGGCCACCGCCAGGCAGGCGCGCACCGCCTCGTCGTCGCTGACGGTCAGCGAATGCACCTCGTGACGGCGCGTCCAGTCGAAGGCCGCGTCGCACACCTGGCGCGCGCCCAGCGTGGTGGCCAGGCTGGTGATGGCCGGCAGCGTCACAGGCCGGCCGGCGGCCACGGCCGCGTGCAGCGATTCGGCACCGCGTGTTTCCACCGCCACCAGCGGTACGTCGTGCCAGCCCGCCGCATGCATGCCCTGCAGCACGCCGCACATGAGCCCGCCGCCGCCCACCGACAGCACCACCGCGCCGGGCCGCGGCCCCTGCGTGGCGGCCTCGGCGATCAGGGTCGCGTGGCCCTGCCACACCAGCGGGTCGTCGAAGGGGTGGATGAAGGCATCGCCCGGCCCGCGCAGCGTGGCCAGGTGTTGATTGGCCTCTTGCCAGCTGCGGCCGTGCACGCTGACCTCGGCACCCAGCCGGTGCATCAGTGCCTTGGCGCGCTCGCTGGTCGTCTCGGGTACCACCACACGCACCGGCAAGCCCAGCTGCCGTCCGCTGTAGGCCACGGCAATGCCGGCATTGCCGCCCGACGACGACAGCAGCCGCCGCGCGCCGCGTGCGGCATGGGTCTCGGCGGCATGTCCGATGCCGCGCAGCTTGAACGAGCCGCTGGGCTGCAGGCACTCCAGTTTCAGCCATACCTGCTGCGCCGGCGTGCCGAAGCCGTCGGACTCAACAAGCGGGGTCGGGCGGTGGATGGGCATGGAGGCTGCTCCGGGCGATTGGTACGCGTGGCGGCCAGTGCGCGCGCCGGCACAATGCATTCTCGCAAGCCGAATGGAACGGCGCGGCCCCGTCCGCTACATTTCACCCCTGACCGCCGCCGCGCTACCGCACTGGAGCCCGTTGCCCCGCCAGAGCAGGATCAAGAGGCCGCCATGATCAGATTGCTCGCCATCGTATGCGCCATGACATTCCTGGCCAGTTGCAGCCAATTCCGGCTGGAGAAATGCGTGAGGGACATTGTCAGCAACAACGAGCCCTATCAGACCCAGGCCGACCGCGACGACAGCGAGATGCTGGCTCGGCAGGTTTGTCGGGAAAGGGCCACGGCCCGGGGCAATTGATCGGCAGTATGGCAAGCAACCCCCAAGGTTTGCGAGTGGCGATGTGAGCCCCAGTGGAGGTTGGACGTTCGGCCGCCGCAATGTCTTTTCTCGCGCCCGTCCACCACCACTGCGCCGTGTCCTATTCACGTTTGGACACAAAGCATGCATAGGTGTGACGTTCAGCGTGCCATGCCGGTAGCCGACAATTTGTGCAGGGGTTTGCCGCCTTGGCGGGCCGCGTGTCCATCGCAATCCATTTGACAGGTTCAACCATGCATTCGCAGATCCAAGACGTGCTGCTGCTGATCCTGCTGCCATTGGTAGGTGTCCTTGCGGGCTACCTGATGGCCCTGCGCCGCCATGGCGCAAACGCTCGGAGCGAGTCGGTCGCGATGGAACCGACATTCGCGGAACGTGCCATGCCCGCACAGATGCACCCGGTCACTGCGGCAATCAAGGCCAAGTCGCGGCTGATGACGAGCCCAACGCTGCCGCAAGTCGCCGACCTCTTGCTGGTGGACGATTCGGCGGTGGCCCGTGCCAAGCTGCGCAGGCTGTTCGAAGCGGCCGGCTACCAAGTGCATCTGGCCTGCGACGGTGTCGAGGCGCTGGCCATGCTGGAGAAGGGTCGGTATGCACTGATGATCACAGACCTGGAAATGCCCAACATGGATGGCGTGACGTTGATCAATACCTGGCTGGACCGCCCGCATGCTGCGCGCATGCCGATCCTGGCGATCAGCGGCCACGAAGGCCTGCGCGCCAAGTTCAACGAATGCCGAAACATCGCCGGCGTGCACCGCAAGCCCTGGGTCGATGACATCCTCCTCAGCCACGTCGCCACACTGGTCAGCACCCGACGAGCGCGCGTGGAAGAAATGGCCTAGGCTCAATACTGTTCACTTTGATCTAGCGCGCTTGATTTTGGGCCTGGTTGGAGCGGCGATGTTCAGAGGGTCTCCTCTGCTACGCAGCGGGAAGTTCGGCATCTTGCGCTTGACCCCCCGCGGATTGGCTCGGCCTCGACTCTGAACGCAGCGCCGACTGGCAATTTCATCCAAGACGCTGGCAAGCCAGGCTTTGCGCCGCGCAGGGGGGAATAGCGCCGGTGGCGGGCAATCGCCGCCTTAGCACGTTGACCGCTGCAGTGAACGACAGGTCCTCTGCCGCTTGAGACGTCTGCTGCGCCGCCATCGTCATCAAGCGCCGGATCGCCGCATGGGCGATCAGCAGCGCGTAGAACTCTTGCCGCACAAGCTCTGGCGTCTTGCTGCGCAACGTCGTTGAGTCGTTCAGGTGGGTCTTAATCTCGTCGAGCGCCTGCTCGATCTTCCAACGCCGGTGGTACAGCGCCGCCAGTTCTGCGGCGGGCGCTTGCATTGGATCGAGCAAGTTCGTGAGCAGTCGGTAGGTCGTGGCCGGTTCCTGGCCGCGTGCAGCCCCCTTGAGTTCGTACTCGATCACGCGCACAGCGAATTCTTCGCCGCCGCCAACTCCGCGCCTGGCATCGCGGCGCGCCTTGGTGCTGCCATACAGGGTGCCGAGATAAGAACCGTCGGGCAGGATGCGCTCGACCGGCGTACCTGGTTCTCGCGCAGTCGGAACACGAGCTTGGAGCCGCGTTGGTTCGCTGCCTTCCACATCGGATAGCCGACGAACCCGCGGTCGGCCAAGATCAGCATGGTGTCGTCGGCGTGTTCAAGAACCTGTGCAGCCAGTTCGTGCTCGGAGGCGCGGAAGGGCCCCATCTTTGCGCCCACCAGCATATGTGTGCCGCACTCGGCCAACGCCGCGAAGCGCAACTGTGGGAAGGCCGATCTGCCGCGCGATGCTCCCGGATACCCGTAGTGCTGGGCATTGGCCGCCTCATCAGCAACTTCCAGCGTGCTGCCGTCCAACCCCATCACGCGCAGGCCGGCAGTACCAAACGCCGGGCATGCCAGGCGGGCCAATCGGCTGCACCTGCTGCGCGTACAGCCGAGCCAGCGGTTCGGCACCCAGGCGGGTTCGCCCCTGCGAGATAGCCGCCTTGCTGGCAACAGTCTGGCCTATCTCATCGCCGTAGACGCTGCGCAGTCCTTCGACAACCACGCGCAGCACCTCCTCGTAGGCGGCACGGCGATACACGCACAGCGCCATGACATAGAACACGAGCACCTCGGCCGGCAAGTCCCGCCGGCGCTTGCTCTGCGCCCCAAGTTCATCGAGCACCTGACGCACCTTCGCCAGGGGACAGTTCATCGCCAGATAAGCCACCGCAAGGTGATCCGCCAATCGGGCGCCCGCGCCCAGCACTGCTTTGGTTCGTGCCATCCAGCACCTCCTGCTGGGAGACGCGTCATACCGAAAACTTCTCTATGTGAACAGTATTGCTTCTAGCCCGGATATTTCACCGTAGCCGAGCTGCACGGCCTTGGCGGGGTGAATTGCCCTGCCGCAGTGTCGGTTGGACGTTGATCGGCCGCATTTGCGCTGCGCAAGGGGATCAATGCCGTGATCTGGTCCAGTCCCAGGTGGGTGAGGATCTTCTCCATCACCGGCCGCTCCAGGATGGCGGCGATGTTGCTGAGCGACCGCGAAGCTGCCGGCCGTTAGCGGCTGCTGTTGGCCGTTATGGCAAGACCTGCATAACGGCCAAAGGAGCCGGTCGCGAGTACCCGCTTTCTGGCGGCCCAGTTTCATGAAATGTGGAGCCGGTCAGCCGCTATTCGCGTAGGCCGGCAATCGACCCACAACTGCCCTGCGTCGTTCCGGATTGGCCGCCTGAAAGCGGCCCGTCGCGTGTTCCGATCACGCCAGTCTCGCCTCGGTTAGGAGCACACCGATCATTGCGCCTCGACTGGCCGCACGACCGCTGTGTCGCCGATGGACCGCTGCGTGGGGCCTACAGCTGGCGCTCCTCCGGACCCGGTAGCGAATCGGCGTCCTGCGGCGCTCGGCCCGCCCCCAGGCCCATCACGCCTCCGGCCGCCATGCCGGCGCCGCCCTGCCCGCCAGCGCCACCCGCTCGGCCACCCGAGTTCGCCGCACTGCCACGCCCGCCGGCTGGCGAGGAGCGCAAAGGACCCTGCTGGGGAATCTGCAGGTCGACCGGCACGGCTTCGAGGTCCAGCACTTCTCGGATGAAATCGCGCAGGGATCGCACCAGTGCAGCCGTCTCGATCTGGCGGCCGGCTACCATGTCGTTGGCAGCCTGCGCTGCCAGCCGTACCTGCTCGGTCGTGCCCAGCAACACTACGTCAGACAGTGCGGCCTCCACCGCATCGCGGATTCGGCGACGGCGCTCGGAACTGCCAGACTCCGCAATACGACCGCCTTGAGGGTTCTCCTGCGCGGTGGCGGTGCGTGTGCGCAAATCGTGCAGATGGCTGGGGTCCACGGCCAGGTTGCCTGTGAATGACCCGCCCAGCGTTCTGTAGGCCGCGATAAGCGTCTTGAGCCGTTCGTTGATCTGGCGGTTCTGGCGCTCGCGGCGCTGCTGCACGCGCTGCATCACCAACAGCCGGATGCCCACGGCCACGACGGTCACGAGGACCAGCCCCAGCAGCGTGGACAGCACACCCTGCCAGGAGCTGAAGTCGATCAAGTTGCGCATGGACTCAAGCGTAGCAGTGCAAAGCAACTGCTCACAAGCGCCCGCGTCCACTCCTCGCAGTGTCGGGCGCTTGCATCCGCCTGCCGTAACCACAACGATGACAAAGCGCACGTTGCTGCGATAGTCCACCGTATGGCAATCCGCTGCAACCGGCAGCTTCAAGGAAATGCGATCAGATCAATGAGGATCCGCCCTCGACCCCGGCCGGTCGATCGTTCAAATTGATCGCCGCAGAGCCGACGCCGAACGCCCCCGCGGCTCTCAGACTTCATCGCCATTGGGCATACCGGCGTGGTGTGGCCCGGCCTGGGCCAGAATTGGCTCAGAACCGCTTGGACATCGACTAACTCATTGAGGAGGGAAGCCACCGGCTCTGCCGGTGGACTCACGAAGGTTTGACCGTGTGGTACGGTCGCGAAGTTTGGAGTTGGACGCGGAGCCTGTCACGACTGAGCTTAGTCGGTGGCCAGTGCGTCGGTGAGGACTTGAAGCGATTTCAGCCGCTGGCGCGTGTCACTGGTATCGCGCGTTTAGGCGCTGACTTCTGGCCCCTTTGAGGGGCTCACAAACCAGGCCACCGGCTTTGCCTGTGGTTCCTGACTCGGTCCGTGATCAACCCGACTGCCGCGCACTTCCTGGGCAATCCAATGGGGTGCTTCATAGAAGGTTGACTCATGCACGCACTCAAACGCTTCTGGCGCAATCTGCGGACGAGCTTCTGGTTCGTGCCTTCTCTGATCGTCGTGGTCAGCATCGCTCTTGCGGTGGTCCTAATCGAAGCAGATTCGACCGGCAGCGATCAGTGGCTGGGTCGCTGGCCGCGCCTGTTTAGTGCCAACGCCGCCGGCGCGCGTGCGATGTTGTCCACGATCGCCGGCTCGATGATGACGGTGGTGGGTATCACCTTCTCGATGACGCTGGTGACGCTGGCGCTGACCTCGAGCCAATACACCTCGCGCATCCTGAGGAACTTCATCCGCGACCGCGTCACGCAGGTCGTGCTCGGAGTCTTCGCGGGCATATTCACTTATTGCCTGATCGTGTTGCGCACCATCCGCGGCGGCGACGACGCAGGGTTCGTGGCGAGTGTCGCCGTGTCTTTCGGCGTCGTTCTGGCCATCGGTGGTATCGGCGTTCTGATCTTCTTCATCCATCATATTGCGTCGTCGATCCAGGCCTCGAGCATCATTGCCGGGGTGGCTGAAGAAACCATGGGTGCCATTGACCGGCTCTTTCCCGAGAGGCTCGGACAAGAGCCTGCTGGCGGGGACAGCGATCAGGTGCCGCCCCCCCAATCGCCGCAGCGCTGGCAGGCCGTTCCCGCTGAGGGTAACGGCTACATCGAAAGCGTAGACAACGCCTTGCTCCTTCGCCTGGCACGCGAGCACGACACGATCGTGCGGATGGAACGCGGCATCGGCGGCTTTGTGGTCCAAGGCGCCCCGCTGGTTTCACTCGCGCTGGAGACGCCACCGGATGCAAAGATCGTCACCGTCGTGCAGGCCGCTTACAGCCTTACCCGCCACCGCACGTTGCAACAGGATTGTGCTTTCGGCATCCGACAGATCGTGGACATGGCCTTGAGAGCCCTCTCGCCCGCCATGAACGACACGACGACGGCCGTGATGTGCGTGGACCATCTGACGGCGATTCTGGCGCGGCTGGCCGCGCGGGACATCCCTTCGCCACTCCGTCACGAGGCGGGGGAACTGAGGATCATTGCGATCGGGCAGACCTTCGCCAGCCTGGTGGCTGAATCCTTCGACCAAATTCGAGGCAGCGCGGGGGGCAATGTTGCCGTCATGCTGCGCATGCTCGGCGCGCTTCAGACAATCGCCAGCCTGACGTCCAGTCCGATCCGACAGCACGTGCTGTGTGATCAAGTTCAATGGATCGCCGAACTGGCCGATCGCACCATCGACTCGCCACACGACCGGGCACGATTCGAGGACCGGATGGCACGTGTACGCGAAGCACTCGATATGCATCCGGCAGCCAAAGGCGCGCTCCCTTGATCCTGCACCCGACGGAAGCGAACGGGCTCTGTCGCACGCTGTTCTCGCGGGCAGACTGATGGACACCGCACGCGTGTCCTGCACACCGCGTTGATCTTCAAGGTCATTCTGGGTCTCGAGGTGTCTTCGAAGGACAAGCAGCTCGGCGCACGATGCGACCGGAAACCTCGATCAAACGCCCCAGACTATCGCGGCATTTTCGGCGTGCGCACGCTGCATCATCTCGACGAGCGGCCAAGCGCGCTGACGCAAGGTCACGAGTTCGTCTCGCGTCAGCTCGGGGCCCTCTGACG
>Ga0105103_10000453_pt1 | contig 23157 bp, 17 predicted proteins | sample PPLLaktember2015_2_FD_79107 | JGI IMG/M metagenome (GOLD analysis project Ga0105103, IMG submission 79107) | Freshwater sediment microbial communities from Prairie Pothole Lake near Jamestown, North Dakota, USA - PPLs Lake P7 Core (6) Depth... | ecosystem: Environmental > Aquatic > Freshwater >...
ACGGAACGCCTGGATGTACCGGTCGGTGTATTCCCGGAGGGACACCCCGGCCTGCGCCGAGGCGGTGATCGTCTTGTCGTCCACGTCGGTGAAGTTCATGACGTGGCGCATCTGCCAGCCGCCGACGTACTTCAGGGCGCGACGGAGCACGTCGACGCACACGAACGTGCGAAAGTTGCCGATATGCCCGCGCGCATACACGGTCAGGCCGCAGGTGTACATCCGGACGGTGTTGTCGCGCAGGGGCTCGAACGTCTCCTGCTGTCGCGTCAGCGTGTTGTAAAGGCGCATCGTCAGGCGTTCAGAGGCTGGGTGATGGTCTGGCCTGCCACGGTGACGCGCAGCTCGCCACCGGCGCAGGTGAAGTCCAGCGGGCAGGCCACGTCCGGATTGGTGGCCACGGCTTCGGCGGCCGCGGCGGCCACCCGTTCGCACAGCGCCGCTCCCGCGGCCTCCGGCATCTTCGCGTAGCCGACCGCGTGGGCGCAGAGATCCCGTACGACCCCGACCAGCCGGGCGTCGCCGGGAACCGTCACCGTGAAGTTGAACGACTCGGGACTCACCTGACCTCCATCACACACCAGAACCGCCGGGCGTCAAACCGAAAGTCTATCGAATAATCGCCCGGCCCGCCTCACGTCCGCGGCAATCTGCTCGCGCAGGGCGTCCACGTCCGGAAAACGTCGCTCGTCCCGCAGCCGCTGGACGAAGGCGACTTCCGCCTGGCGGCCGTACAGATCGCCGGAAAAATCCAGGACGTGGGTCTCCACGCTCACCTGCGGACTCTCGCCGAAGGTGGGACGGAGGCCGATATTAGTCACGCCGGGCCGGATCACGCCGTCCAGGGTGATGAAGGTGGCGTAGACGCCATTCGGGGGCAGGAGTTCGTTGCTTGTGGCAAGATTGGCGGTCGGAAAGCCCAGCTCCCGGCCACGCCGTGCCCCCTCCACCACCTCGCCGGTGATGGCGTAGTGGCGGCCAAGCAGCGCACCCGCCTCCTCGACCCGGCCCTCGGCCACCAGACGGCGAATCCGGGTGCTCGACACCACGAAATCCTTGTAGCGGATCGGGTCGATCTTCTCCACCCGGAACCCCGATTGCTGGCCCAGGGTGCGCAGCAGCGAGAAGTTGCCGGATCGCTCGCGGCCGAACAGGAAGTCCGCGCCGACCCAGACTTCCGCGACGCGCAGCCAGTCGACGAGCACACGGCGCACGAAGGTCTCGGGCTCCCACTGGGACAGCTCGAGCGTGAACCGGACGACCGCCACGCCCTGCACGCCGGCGCGCTCGAGTGCGGCCAGCTTCTGCGGCTTGGTCATCAGCAGCGCCGGGGCCTTGTCGGGCCGGAGCACGCGGGGTGGATGCGGGTCGAAGGTCAGGACGACCGCCGTGCCGCCGCGCTCGGTCGCGCCCCGGCGGATGCGCTCGATGATCTTGATGTGGCCCCGATGCAATCCGTCGAAGTTGCCGAGCGCCAGGACCGGGTACACCCAGCGCTGGGGCCGCGGGTCGTCCGGGAAGTGAATGACGTCCACCTCAGCCGACCTCCACCGGGAAACGCAGGCCATCGAAGGCCAGGGCCGTACCCTCGGGCAGGGACCGATTGGTGAGCTCGTGCGGCAGGTCGTGGCAGATGTGCGTGAAGAACGCGCGCCGCGGCTGAAGCCGCTCGGCGACGGCCGCGGCCTCGGACAGCGAGAAGTGCGTCGGATGCGGGCGGTGGCGCAGCGCGTTCAGCACCAGCACGTCGAGCCCCTCGAGCATCGGCCAGGTCTCGTCGGGAATCGTGCTGGCATCGGTGAGATACGCAAAAGAGCCGAACCTGAACCCGAGGATCGGCAGCGACCCATGCAGGAGCGGCAGCGGCTGCACCGCCAGCGCCCCCACGCGGAACGGCCCGGCGATCTCGTGGAGGACGATCTGGGGAATGCCTCCACCCTTCTGCGACGGTGGCTCGAAGACGTACTGGAAGATGCGCCGCAGCTCGCGCCCCGTGGCGGCGGAGGCGTGGACCGGAATGGCGCCATGGTTCAGGACGTTGAAGCGGCGGACCTCGTCCATGCCCATCACGTGATCGGCATGGCTGTGGGTCATCAGGATGGCGTCCACCCTGGTCACGCCGAACGCGAGCGCCTGCTGGCGAAGGTCGGTGGAGGTGTCGACGAGGACCGACGGGCCGCCGTCCACCTCGATGTAGATGGAGGGCCGGAGCCGGCGATCGCGCGGGTCCGTCGACCGGCACACGTCGCACGTGCAGCCGATCATCGGCACCCCGTGAGACGTGCCGCTCCCGAGAAAGGTCACCTGCGCCTGCAAAACACCGAATGATAGCATTCAGCCATGTCGCACTCGGCTGGCGCGCGCTTCGATCGGCTCGTGTGGATCATGCACACCTTGCGGGGACCGGAGGGGTGTCCGTGGGATCGCGAGCAGACGCTGCAGTCGCTCCGGCCCTTCGTGCTCGAAGAGACCTGCGAGCTGCTGGACGCCCTTGACGAGGGCGACATGCACTCGCTCAAGGAAGAGCTCGGCGACTTCCTGTTCGAGGCGGTGTTCCTGGCCGAGCTCTGCGCCGAGGCCGGTCACTTCACCATCGCCGATTCCGTGCAGGCCGTAGCGGACAAACTGGTGCGTCGACATCCGCACGTCTTCACGCCGGAGGGCGAGCAGCTCCCGCCGAACACGACCATCACCTCGTCCGGGGTGAAGGCGCAGTGGGACGACATCAAGGCCGACGAGCGATCCATGGCCGGCAAGCCGGAAAAGACGACGTTCAGTGGCATCCCGCGTTCGTTGCCGGCGCTGCTGCGCGCGGAGAAGCTGGGCCGAAAGGCCGCGAAGGTGGGATTCGACTGGGAGCAGCCGAGCGATGTGCTGCACAAGATCGAAGAGGAAGTGCGCGAGTTCCGTGAAGCGGTGGCACTGACAGGCATGGCCTCGCCCGAGGCGGAGGAGGAATTCGGCGATCTCCTCTTCGCGCTGACCAACCTGTCGCGAAAGATGGGCATCGCGCCGGAAACCGCGCTGCGCAAAGCCAACGACAAATTCCAGCGCCGCTTCGAGTCGATGGAAGCCGCCGCCAACGCGGAGGGGCATGCGCTGAAGGACCTGTCGTTCCAGGAACTGGACGAGCGATGGAACGCCGCGAAGAAGGCCACGGCTGAACAGCCCTGAGCGCCAGCGCCCGCCACCGATTACCGCGACCGCCATCGCAGCCCTGTGAAGGTCGTCACGTCCAGCGATTCGCCGTCTGTGGCGAGTTCGACCTGCCCATCGCGATCGGTGCGGAAGACCTGCGCTCCCACCGCCCTGTAGCGCGCCAGTACCTCCGGCGTCGGATGTCCGTAGAGATTGCCGCGTCCGGCACTGACCAGCACCGCAGCGGGTCGCAGACGCTGCAGGAACGGCATGGAGCTCGATGTCGCGCTCCCGTGGTGCGCAGCCTTGAGCACGACGATGGGCAGGAGGTCCAGCGTGTCCACGAGTCCGGCCTCCACCGCCAGAGAGATATCGCCGGTCAGCAGGACGGACACGCGACCGTACCGAAGCTCGATGACCAGCGAGTCGTCGTTCCTCACCCGCTGCCGCTCCCAGTCCGGGAGCGGTGGGTGGTGAACACGCAGTTCGACCCCGCCGATCCGCATGCGGTCCCCCCGCTGCAGCCAGCGCAGGCTGCTGCGGCCGGCACGCGCGGCCGCCGCCAGCATCGCTTCGGGCTCGTGTCCAGCGACCGACACGCCCATCCACACCTCGCTCGGGCCGAAGTCGCGGACCACCGCCACCGCGCCGCCGATGTGATCCGGATCGCCGTGGGTGACGGCCACGTAATCCACCCGTCCCAGACCACGTGCGCGCAGCGCCGGCCCGAGGATTCGGTCGCCGATGTCGAAGTCCCCGCGCGTGGAGACACCGCCGGCATCCACCAGCAGCGTCTGGCCGTCCGGACACGCGACGAGAAACGCGTCGCCCTGCCCCACATCCATGGCGATCACGCGCATGCGCGTGTCGAACATGGCGCGCGCGTAGGTGTGCGGCGCGACCGCGATCCACAGCCAGAGCCCCGCGGCCGCGGCCGCGCACGCCCGCACCACTGCGGCTCGAGCCGAACCGCGCCTCCGGCCCAGAGTCCACCACGCCACCAGGGCAGCGTAGTACGCCGCCATCAGCCAGAGCGACGGCGCGGGCACACGCCACGTGGCCCATGGCGCGAGGTCCACGAGCTCGCTGCTGTCCACCAGCACGCGCGCGGCCCCGTAGGTCACCCAGCCAGAGAGGTCCGTGAGGAGCGCGACACCGAGCGCGTCGGCCATGACACAGGCGGACGCAGCCGCCTGCACCACTCCCATCGCCGGAACCGCGGCCAGATTCAGCACCAGCCCCGCCATCGTCACGCGCTCGAAGACCAGGGCCGAGACCGGCATCAGCACCGTTTCCACCGCCAGACTGCCGAAGCAGATCGCCGCTGGGGCGTGCCACCACGCCGCGGGGCGCGCGGCATCCCAGTTCGCACCCGCCGCCAGCAGGGCAACGGTGGCGCCGAACGTGAGCCAGAAACCTGCACTGACGATGTCGAGGGGATTGCCGATCAGCATCAGCGATGCGCCAACCGCCACCGCGTTGACCGGGGCGGTTCGCTGATCGATGGCACGCAGGGCGAGATAGACGGCGGCCATCACCGTGGCACGCATCACCGACGGTCCACCTCCGATGACCCAGGCGTGCACGGCCAGCACGGTGAGGGCCACCATGGCTCCAGCGGCAAAACGCAGCCTGATGGCCCACAGCACTGCGAGCACGGTAACAGCCAGCAGGGCGATGTTGCCGCCGGAGATGGCAACCACGTGATACGTGCCCGCCTCCTGCAGCCGCTGCTCGACCTCTCGCGTCATCTGTGCACGGTCGCCGATGAGGATTGCCGTGCCGATGGCGGCAGCCACGGCATCGTGCCGCCCGACGTGCCGCGTCATGGCGCTGCGGACGGCGGCCCGCAGCCCCGCGGCGCCTTCGTCCCACCAGCGCCCCTTCGCCCGCACTTCGACGAGCACGCCGCTCTTCACCGAGCCCACCAGTGCCGTGCCCCGCCGGGCCAGCGCGCGCTCGGCATCCGGCACGCCGACGTTCAGGTAGCGGGCCGCCGTGCGAAGGGTGGCCGGGAACTCCACCAGCCGGCCGCCGCGCCATTCCGCGGCGGCCGCGCCGGCGAGCACCCCGCCGACCGCCACCGAAAGACCGCCCTCCACCGGCTCCCAGGCGCCGCCCAGCGACACATGTGTCACGGCCACCTGCATCGAGGCGCCCAGTTCCGTCAGGGCCGCATCGCGGGTCAGCCAGCCTCGCACCAGCACTGGTTCCTCGCGCCTGCCGGGCGCGTTCGCCGTCGCCCCGCTGACGCGCGCATCGAACCATCGCCGCAGCGAGGAATGCTCCGCCCGATCGACGGCGTGCATGCCGTAGAGGGCCGCGGTCGTGACCAGTGCGCACGCCATCAGCCCCCAGGGCAGCGCCCGCACGCCGAGGTGCCGGGCCAGCCAGGCGCCGCCCAGACAGGCCGCGAGCAAATTCGTCGCGAACGGGGCGAGTGCGATGTCGGTGTGAATGCCGGCGGTGAGGCCCAACGCCAGCAGCAGACAGAAGAGCAGGGAGAGAGGCATGCCGCGGTTCATGCAAACCGCGGCACACCGGAATTCAGGCCGGTTCAGCGCACCGGCAGGCGAACAGTGGCAGAAACCGCCACGCGGAGCGGTGCCGCGTCAGGCAGATTCTGCGATGACCGTGGCGTGGTAATCCTGCAGTGCTCGCACGTCCAGCGGCTCGGTCCGCAGGGCACGAATGGCCTGCACCGCGGCGGCGGCGCCGGTCATGGTGGTCACGCAGGGCACGCTGTTCATCATCGCCGCGCGCCGGACCGCCTTGTCGTCGAAGAACGACTCGCGGCCGAGCGGGGTATTGATGACCATCGCGATCTTCTTGTTCACGAGCTCGTCGGCAAGGCTTGGCCGCCCCTCGTTCACTTTGTAGACCACGCTGGCATCGATGCCGTGCGCGCGGAGATACGCCGCGGTTCCGCGGGTGCCTGCGATGCTGAAGCCGAGCGCCGCGAGCTCGCGCGCGATGGGCAGCGCGTCGGCCTTGTCATCGTTGTTGACGCTCAGGCACACCGTGCCCGATTCCGGCAGCCGCTGCCCCACTCCCATCATCGCCTTCACGAAGGCCATGCCGAAGCTGCTGGCGCCGCCCATCACCTCACCCGTGGACTTCATCTCGGGTCCGAGGATGGTGTCGACGCCGGGGAACCGGACGAACGGGAACACCGGGCTCTTCACGAACACGCCGGTCGGCGTCAGGTCCTCGATCAGCCCGAGCGACGCGAGCGTCCGGCCCGCCATCACCCGCGCCGCCACCTGTGCCAGTGGCACGCCCGTCGCCTTGGCGAGGTACGGCACGGTCCTCGACGCCCGGGGATTCACCTCCAGCACGTAGACCGCATCGTCCTTGATGGCGTACTGGACGTTCATCAGACCGTTCACCTTCAGGGCCCGCGCGATGCGACGGGTGTAGTCCCGCATCGTCGCCAGGTGCTTCTCGGCGACGCCGTGGGTCGGCACCACGCACGAGCTATCGCCCGAGTGGATGCCGGCCTCTTCGATGTGCTCCATCACGCCGCCGATCACGACGGCGCCGGTGGCATCAGCCACGCAGTCGACGTCGATTTCCTTGGCGTGTTCGAGGAAGCGGTCGATCAGGATCGGGCGATCGTGCGAGACGTCCACGGCCGTGGCCATGTAGTGATCGAGCGTGGTCACGTCGTAGACGATCGCCATGTTGCGGCCGCCGAGCACGTAGGACGGACGGACGACGACCGGGAAGCCGACGCGGGCCGCCACCTCCCGGGCCTCGGCGCGCGAGGTCGCCGTGCCGCTCGCCGGCTGCGGGATGCCGAGATCCCAGAGCAGCTGCGCGAAGCGCTGCCGGTCCTCGGCGAGGTCGATCGAATCCGGTGAGGTGCCGAGGATGGTGACGCCGGCTTCCTGCAACGACAGCGCCAGCTTCAGCGGGGTCTGGCCGCCGAACTGCACGACGCACGACACGTCGGGATTGCCCTGCCGCTCGCGCTCGATGATGGCCATCACGTCCTCGAACGTCAGCGGTTCGAAGTACAGCCGGTCGGCGGTGTCGTAGTCGGTGGACACCGTCTCCGGATTGCAGTTGACCATGATGGTCTCGAACGACTCCTTGCGGAAGCCGAACACCGCGTGACAGCAGCAGTAGTCGAACTCGATGCCCTGCCCGATGCGGTTCGGCCCGCTGCCCAGGATGATGACCTTGGGCAGCGCCGTCGGCTCGGACTCGCACGACTCCTCGTAGCTGCTGTACATGTAGGGCGTGAACGACTCGAACTCCGCGGCGCAGGTGTCGATGCGCTTGAAGGCGGGAATCAGCCCGAGTTCCAGGCGCTTCTCTCGAATCGCCGACGCGTTGGCGCCGAGGATGTCGCCCAGCTCCTCGTCACCGAATCCGGCGCGCTTCAGCGTGCGCAGCAGGTCCGGCGACATCGCGCGGAGGCCGATCATCTCCGCCGTGCGCCGGAGCTCGACGATGGCGGCGAACTGATCGAGGAACCAGGGATCGATCCTGGTCAGCTCGTGAATCCGCTCGATGGTCCAGCCCTTGTCGAGAGCGCGGAACAGCGCCCACATCCGGCGGTCGGTGGGCACCACCAGCCGGCGCCGCAGCAGTGCGTCTTCCTCCTCCCGCTCGTCCTCGGTCTGCGTGCGCTCGTCGTGCGCCTCCGGGCGGCGGAACAGCAGGCCTTCCTTCCCGAGCTCGAGCGAACGGACGCCCTTCAGGAACGCTTCCTTGAACGTGCGACCGATCGACATCGCCTCGCCCACCGACTTCATCTGCGTGGTGAGCGTGCGGTCGGCCTGCGGGAACTTCTCGAAGTTCCAGCGAGGAAATTTGACGACGACGTAGTCGATGGTCGGTTCGAACGAGGCCGGGGTGACGCGCGTGATGTCGTTCGGGATCTCGTCGAGCGTGTAGCCGAGGGCCAGCTTGGCGGCGATCTTCGCAATCGGGAAGCCGGTCGCCTTCGACGCCAGCGCCGAAGATCGTGACACGCGCGGATTCATCTCGATGACCGTCATGCGGCCATCGGCCGGGTTGACGGCGAACTGGATGTTCGAGCCCCCTGTCTCCACGCCGACACGGCGGATGATGCGCCGCGCCGCGTCGCGCATCCGCTGGTATTCCTTGTCGGTGAGGGTCTGCGCCGGGGCCACGGTGATGCTGTCGCCGGTGTGCACGCCCATCGGATCGATGTTCTCGATCGAGCAGATCACCACGAAGTTGTCCGCGCAGTCGCGCATCACTTCGAGCTCGTATTCCTTCCAGCCGATGACCGACTCCTCCACGAGCACCTCGTGGACGGGGCTCAGGTTGAGCCCGCGCGAGCAGATCTCCTTGAACTCCTCGAGGTTGTAGGCGATGCCGCCGCCGACGCCGCCCATCGTGAACGACGGGCGGATGATGGACGGGAAGCCCGTCTCCTCGACCGCGGCCAGCGCCTCGTCCAGCGACTTCACGACGGCGCTCTTCGGCATGTCGATGCCGATCTCCCGCATCGCGTTCTTGAACAGCAGGCGGTCCTCGGCCACCTTGATGGCGGGGATCTGGGCGCCGATCAGCTCGACGTTGTACTTGCGCAGGATGCCGAGCTCGTCGAGCTGCACCGCCAGGTTGAGCGCGGTCTGGCCGCCCACGGTGGGCAGCAGCGAATCCGGGCGTTCCTTGTCGATGATGCGCTCGAGCATCTCCGGGGTCAGCGGTTCGACGTAGGTGCGGTCGGCCAGCTCGGGGTCGGTCATGATCGTGGCGGGATTGCTGTTGACCAGCACCACCTCGAGGCCTTCGGCGCGCAGCGCCTTCAGCGCCTGCGTTCCGGAGTAGTCGAACTCGCAGGCCTGGCCGATGACGATCGGACCCGACCCGATCACCAGCACACGACGAATGTCAGTACGTCTTGGCATCGCTTACCGGCGCTCCATCTCCTGAATGAACTGCGTGAACAGGTAATCCGCGTCGTGCGGCCCGGGCGACGCCTCCGGGTGGTACTGCACCGAGTAGATCGGCTTGTGCAGGTGACGCAGGCCTTCGATGGTGCCGTCGTAGAGGTTCAGGTGCGTCACGCGCGCGATGTCCGGCACCGACGCCGGGTCGACGGCGAAGCCGTGGTTCTGCGCGGTGATCTCGATCGCGCCGGTGTCGAGTTGCTTGACCGGATGGTTGCCGCCGCGATGGCCGAACTTCAGTTTGTAGGTCTTGGCGCCGAGCGCCAGTCCCATCAACTGGTGGCCCAGGCAGATGCCGAACATCGGGACGCCGACATCGATGAGCGTCTTGATGTTGTCGACCGCGTAGGTCACTGCCGCCGGGTCGCCGGGACCGTTGCTCAGGAACACGCCGTCCGGCTCCCAGGCCAGAACCTCGGTGGCCGGGGTGTGCGCCGGGAACACGCGGACCTCGCAGCCGTGTGCCGCCAGCCGATGCAGGATGTTGAACTTGATGCCGTAGTCGTAGGCCGCCACCTTCAGCGGCCGCGACGCCCGGTGGAGCGGCGGCACCCCGAACGCCGCGTCGTTGACCGCGTCGGCCAGCGTGGTCGTGAAGTCGTAGGGCTCCGCGCAGGTGACGGTCTTCACGAGGTCGGCGCCTTCCATGTGCGGCGCCGCGCGCGCCTTCTCGATCAGCACCTGCGGATCCACCGAGCCAGTGGCGATGATGCCCCGCATGACGCCGCCCGAGCGCAGCTTCCTGGTGAGGGCGCGGGTGTCGATGTCGCCGATGGCGACAACCCCGTTCTGTACCAGATAGTCGCGGAGCGTGCCCTGGGAGCGCCAGTTGCTGGCGATCGGCGACGGGTCGCGCATGATGAAGCCGGCGACCTGCAGGCCCTTGGACTCCTGGTCCGAGATGGACACGCCGTAGTTGCCGATCTGCGGCGAGGTCATCGCGACGATCTGCCCCGCGTAGGAGGGATCGGTCAACACCTCCTGATAGCCAGTCATGCTGGTGTTGAACACGACCTCACCCGTGGTTTCGCCGGGGGCCCCGGCCGACACGCCCCGGTACCACGTGCCATCTTCCAACGCGAGAACAGCGATCATTACGGCTCCTGTACGCTCGTCAGCGAAGCGGCGACGCGCGCACGCTCGCCCGCGACCACGCGCACGGTGGTCGAGATGGGCCGGAAATCGGCCAACTGCAACTGCACGGTGTATGACCCGGGCGCCAGGTCCCCGATGGTGACCGGCGTCGTGCCGGCGCGCCGCCCGTTGAGCAGCACCGTTGCGCCAGTGGGGCGGGATTCCACAATCAGGGTACCAGTTTTTGCGGCCGGCGCGGAGGACGCGCTCGGCGCCGCGGCGGCTGCGGGCCGCGTCAGGCGCAGGTCCAGTGAACGCGAGGGACGGCTCCGTGTGAGCGCCACCTGACGCTCCTCGGTCGTGAAGCCATCGCGCTGCACGCGCACCCGCCGTGTGCCGAGGGGCAGCTTCTGCACCGTCAGCGGTGTCACGCCGCGGCGTTCGCCGTCGATGAACACCGTGGCGCCTTCCGGCGACGTTCGCACCAGCAAGTTCCCGACGGCCGTTGCCGCGGCCGGCGCGGACGGCGGAGTGCCCGCTCGTGATGCCGGCGCGGGTGATGGAGATGCCGGCGGCGTGGGCGTGGCGGCCGCCGGCGGTGCCGGGGCCGCAGGCGGTGGCGATGCGGGCAGCTCCATCACCGGCGAAGCGTCGGCCGTTGGTGCCGTCGCCGACGCGCTGTCCGCCGTGGCTGACGTGGGCGCGTCGCTCCTGCCCCACAGAAACGTCGCAAGCCCGATGCCGATGGCCACTCCCAACACGATGCCGGCGATCAGGTATGAGATGCCGAACCCTGACGGCGTTGGCTGCGCGGCCGTGCCGAGGAGCGGACCACTCCGGTCGTCGATCCTGAAGGGCAGCGGCTCGCGTGGCGTCGAGATCGGCGGGGTCGGCGTGCGGGGCGCGGGCACGGGCTGGGGAAGCTCCACCGGCGTCACGGCGGGCGGCTCGTCAAAAAACGAATACGGTTCCGCGGCCGCCGGCCGATCCGGCGCCAGCGGTGCGTCGGACCACAGGTCCGCCGACGCAACGGCACTGCCGGTATCCGGTGGGAATGCCTCCAACGACAGTCGCGCGACCGTGTCGGCCTCCCCCGACGCCGCGACCGGCGGGACGGCTGCTGGGCCTTCGAGCGGCAGCGACGGCGGCGCCTTGGCTCGGCGTCGCGGACGGGCTTCGGCTGCAGCCGGCTCGGCCTCGTCAGCCATCGTGGCCGCGACGTCCGCCAGCTCGGAGACGAACGCCCCGCACGACGCGAACCGCACGGCCGGGTCGGGGTGGAGCGCTCGGGCGAAGACATCGGCCAGGGCATCGCGATCGGCGCCAGGCACGGGCGCCATGTCTCCCGCGACGAATGCGGACGGAGCGCGGCGGCCCGTCATCCACTCGTAGGCCAACGCGGCCAGCGAGAACTGATCGCCCGCGGCCGACACCACGCTCTCACCCAGCTCTGGCGCACGGTACGGTCGGCGGATGGGCAGGCGTTCTCCATGGGCGGCGAGAATCGGCCATACGCCCAAGCCGGTCAGGGTCGTGTCGGCCTCCGACACCGTCACGTCGCGCGGATGCAGTGCGCCGTGAAGAATGCCCCGCGTCGCAGCAGCGTCCAGCACCCCGGCCAGCGCGCGCACGCGCGGAACGAGGTCCGGCAGCGCGGCTGGGCCAAACTGCTTCAACGCCACGTCCAGCGAGTCGCCTTCGGCGAACGACGTCGCCAGATAGGGCGTGTGGCCGTGCAGACCCGCCGCCAACGGCATCACGGCCGAGGCCAGCGGCGGCGTCGCCGCCACCAGGTCGGCCAGGGCTTCCACGAAGCTGGCCAGCCGTTCGGGTGGCAGGTCGACAGTGAAGAGCTTGATGGCAATGGGAGCGTCTGAGTCGGGATCGACAGCGCGGAAAACAGGTCCGCACGTGCCCGCTCCGACTTGATGGAGGACACGGAAGCGGCCGATGGCCGCGGGTGGGACGTCGAACAGCGAGCCTTCCCCGGTCACGTGTTGACTTGCGATCTTATCACGCGCAGTTGACACGCTTGGCAACGCTCTGCGACAGTACGCGGCGGTGCCTGCCGACACGACGACAACCTCGACCGCCAGTGTGTTGGCTGTTGACATACGACAATTCCCCTGGATTCGCCGCCTGGCCTCCGACTACGCGTACGACTTCGCGCGCGTCGAGCCGTTCTTCGCGGGCAATCCGGCCATACCGGCCGCCTGGGCCGATACCATCCGTCGCTCGCAGTCGACGGTCCGGCACCCCGCCGAACTGGCGGCCGTGCTGGCCAACCAGCAGGTCAGGCGCGGCGCTCCGGCCGAGGCGCGTGCTGCCGCCGCCCGTCTCGCCGATCCCGCCACCCGTGTGGTGATCACCGGTCAGCAGGCGGGCCTCTTCGGCGGTCCGCTCTTCACCCTGCTCAAGGCCCTGACCGCCATGAAACTGGCGGCCGACGTGGAGCGCGATCACGGCGTGCCGGTCGTGCCCGTGTTCTGGATCGATGCGGAGGATCACGACTGGGCCGAGGTCTCGGGGTGTACGGTGCTCGACACCGACCTCGCCCCGCACACCGTGCGCCTGGCCGATCTGCCGGGGGCCGGTGAGCGCCCCATCGCCCGCCTCGCCCTCACCGACGACATCACCGCCGCCATCGACGACCTCGCGGCCGCCCTGCCCGACACCGAGTTCCGCGCCGAGGTCGTCGCCAGTCTCCGCCGCGCCTATCAGCCTGGCCGCGGCATGGCCGAAGCGTTCGGCCACTGGCTCGAGACAGTGCTGGGGCCTCACGGCCTGGTGGTGTACGACTCGGCCGATCCCGCCGCGAAGCCGCTGGCGCGCAGCATCTTCATCAAGGAGATCGCGCAGCCTGGCAAGACCGCGGAGCTGGCCAGCCTGGCCGGCCATCGCCTGATCGAGCGCGGCTATCACTCGCAGGTGACGCCGCACGAAGGCGCCATCTCGCTGTTTCACCTGGCGTCGAGCCGCGAAGCCATCAAGGCGGTCGACGGCCGCGCGACCATCGGCGGCGAAGCCACGACGCTGCAGCAGCTCGCGGTCGAGGCCGAACAGACGCCAGCACACTTCAGCCCCAACGTGCTGCTCCGTCCCATCGTGCAGGACGCCATCTTCCCCACCATCTGCTACGTTGCGGGCCCGAACGAGCTGGCCTATCTCGGGCAGTTGCGGGACGTCTACCAGCACTTCGGCATCGCGATGCCGCTGATGTACCAGCGCGCCACGGCGACGCTGGTCGACTCGGCCACGCTGCGCTTCCTGTCGAAGTACGGCCTTCCGCTGATGGCGCTGCAGGCGCAGGACGAGAAGGCGCTCAACGAGCTTCTCGAAAGCCAGCTGCCCCCGACCGTCGAGCAGGCGCTGACCGGCGTCTCCACGCTGATGGTCGAACGGATGGACGCACTGGCGCAGGTCGTGCCGCAGATCGATCCCACGCTCGAAGGCACCGTCCGCACCACCCTGGGCAAGATGCAGCACGAGATGCAGACGCTGCACAACAAGGTGATTCACGCGGCGAAGCGCAAGGACGAGACGGTTCGCCGCCAGTTCCAGCGGGCCCAGTCGCTGACGTTTCCATCGGGGCACCCGCAGGAGCGCGAGATCGGCTTCGTCTGGTTCCTCAACCGCTACGGTCCGGCGCTCGTCACGCGGCTCATCGAGGATGTGCCACTCGGCATGGGCCAGCACTTCGTGTTGAGCATCTAGGAGTCGGACCCCATCGTGGCAGCCCGTCGCGCCAGGTTCGCCGGCATCCGCCGCCGCGTGCGCGGTGCGACGAAGTTCCTGCGCCGCCATCGCCTGCTGAAGCCGCTCGCCGTCAGCGCCGCGATCGCCGCGATCCTGGTGTCGGCGGCCTTCGGCTACTACTACGTTCAATTCTCCCGCATCATCGAGGCGCGCCTCCACGGCGAACGGGACCGGGTGATCCCGCGCGTCTTCGCGCGTCCCCTGACGTTCAACAGGGGACAGACCATCAGCGCCGCCGAGCTGGTCACGCGCCTGAACGACGTCGGCTACTCCGAGCGAAGCCGCGTCTCGAACCCCGGAGAGTTCGCGATCGACGGCCGCACGGTGGCGTTCGTGCCGCGCGGCGGCGAGTTCGCCGGGCGGCCGGTACAGGTGTCGTTCGCCGAGCCGCCGGTGCGGAAAGCGCCCTCCAAGGCCCCTCCGCCGCCAGAGCGCGTCTCGAAGATCGTCATCGCCGGCAAGTCGGCAACCGAGGTGTCGCTCGACCCGCCGGTCCTGACCGGCCTCGTCACGGGTTCCCGCGAGAAGCGCCGGCGCGTGGCTCTCGAAGCGATTCCGCAACGCGTGCAGCAGGCGGTCCTCGCCATCGAGGACCGCCGCTTCTACTACCACCCCGGCGTGGACCCCATCCGCATGATCGGTGCACTGATCACCAACATGCGAGGTGACCGGGCCTACCTGGTGGGCGCGAGCACGATCACCCAGCAGCTGGCGCGTAACTTCTTCCTCACCGAAGAGATGGCCGAGGAGCAGCAGACCCGCCAGCGCTCGGTGCGCCGGAAGCTGCTCGAACAGTTCATGGCCGTCATCCTCGAGACGAAGGCCACCAAGGCGGACATTCTCGAGCTGTACCTGAACGACGTGTATCTGGGGAACCGCGGCTCGTTCGCGCTCCACGGGGTGGCCGAGGCTTCGCGCATGTTCTTCGGAAAGGACGTCACGAACCTCACGCTCGCCGAGTCGGCGCTCGTCGCCGGCGTGATCCAGTCGCCCTACAACCACTCGCCATTCACCAGTGTCGAACGGGCCCGCGAGCGCCGCAACGTCGTCCTGCGGGCGATGGCCGACGCGGACTACATCACTGACGAAGCCGCGGCCCGAGCCTCCGACGAACCGATCACCGTGGTCGCACGCGCCCTCGACAACGAGGCGCCCTATTTCGTCGACTACATGGGCCAGGCGCTCGACGATGCGTTTCCGGGCGTGACGGGGCGGGCGACGCCGCTCGACATCTACACGACGCTCGATCTGAACCTGCAGCGGGCCGCACAGGATGCCGTGCGGGAAGGCCTCGCCCGTGTCGACGAGACCCTCGCCCGGCGCCGGAAGGGCGAGACCCGCCGCGCGCAGGCCGCCCTCGTGGCGCTCGATCCGCGCACCGGTGAAATCCTGGCGATGGTCGGTGGCCGCTCATACAACCAGTCGCAGTTCAATCGCGCCGTGCTGGCCCGCCGGCAGCCGGGATCCACCTTCAAGCCGTTCGTATATCTCGCCGCCTTCGAACAGGCGGCCGAGGATGGCCGTGCCGACATCACGCCCGCCACGATGGTGTGGGACGAGCCCACCACGTGGACCTACGACGAGCAGGAATGGGCGCCGAAGAACTACGAAGACAGTTACGACGGCAACATCACGCTGCGGCGGGCGCTTGCACTCTCGCGCAACATCGCCACCATCAAGATCGCGGAGCAGACCGGCTTCGACCGCGTCGCCGCGCTGTGGGGACGCACGAAGGTGGGCCAGCAGCAGCTGAAGGGCTACCCCTCCATCGCCCTCGGGGTCTTCGAACTGTCGCCGCTCGAGGTCGCCACCGCTTACACCCTGTTCGCCAACAACGGCGTGGTCACGGCCCCCCGCGCGATTGCGCGCGTGGCGAGCGGCGAGCAGACGCTCACCGTCCCCGTCGAGCCGGGTCCCACCGTGGCGCGGCCGACCACCACGCACCTGGTGACGAGCATGATGCGCAGCGTCCTCAACGAGGGCACCGGCGCCGGCGCCCGCGCCGCAGGCTTTGCCCTCGATGCGGCCGGCAAGTCCGGCACCACCAACGACCTTCGGGACGCGTGGTTCGTCGGCTTCACGCCAGAGCTGCTGGCGGTCGTATGGGTCGGCTTCGACAACAACGACCCCCTCGGGTTGAGCGGCACGCAGGCGGCCGTCCCGATCTGGACCGCGTTCATGCTGAAGGCGCTGGCGGGCCACGCCAACATCCCCTTCGAGGCGCCCGAGGGCGTGAGCACCGTCGAGATCGACCGCGACACCGGCAAGCTGGCCACCCCGAACTGCCCCCGCGTGACGACCGAAACCTTCCTGTCCGGCACCGAGCCCCTCGAAATCTGCGAGCTGCACCGCTGGTAGGCGGGGCCGCTATAATCGGCTGGTGAACCACGAAATCTTCGCGGCCATTGGCGAGGCCCTGACCCGGGGCGAAGAGGTGGCGCTCGTCACCATCGTCTCGTCCAACGGCTCCACGCCACAGCGCGTGGGCGCCAAGATGCTCGTCTTCGCGGATGGCCGCACGGTCGGCACCATCGGCGGCGGCTGTTACGAGCACGATGCCCTCGGCAAGGCGCGCGAGGCGCTCCGCACCCGCAAGGCGATCACCGCGAAGTACGACCTCAACGACGACTTCGCCGAAGAGAGTGGCCTGGTGTGCGGCGGGCAGATGGAAGTCTTCATCGAGCCGCTCGAAGCGCCGCCGGCGCTCTACATCTTCGGCGCCGGGCACGTGGGCTACTACCTCGCCCGCGTCGCCTCCGATGCCGGTTTCGAGGTGCACGTCGTCGACGACCGCGCCGCGTTCGCGAATCGCGAACGCTTCCCGTTTGCGGCGTCGGTGGTCGTCGAAGACATCCCGACCTGGCTGGCCCAGACCACGTTCTCGCCGTCCACCTACGCCGTGATCGTCACGCGTGGGCATCGTCACGACCTGGACGCGCTCGAGTCGCTGGCGCCGCGCGAGCTGCGCTACCTGGGGCTCATCGGCAGCCGCGCGAAGGTCGCGCGCCTCTACGACCAGCTGCTGATGGACGGCCGCACGACGCTCGAGCAGCTCTCGCACGTGCACGCCCCCATCGGGCTCGACATCGGCGCCGTCACGCCGCAGGAGATCGCGGTGAGCATCGCGGCCGAACTCGTCGCCATCCGGCGCGGCAAGGCCAAGGACATCGCCGATGCATCGCTCCGCTGGATGCCGAAGGCCAGGGTTCCCGGCGCGCTGTAGCCCGCCGTGTCCGCTCCGCTGCTCGTTCGCAACGCCACCATTCTCACGATGAACGACGCCTTCGAGGTGATCGAAGGCGACGTCCTGATCGACGCCGGCCGCATTGTCTCGCTCGGAGCGGTTGACCCGCCTCCACTCACCCCGGTCATCGATGCCGACGGCGACTACCTGCTGCCTGGCTTCGTGCAGACCCACGTGCATCTGTGCCAGACGCTGTTTCGCGGCTACGCCGATGACCTGGCGTTGCTCGACTGGCTGCGCACACGCATCTGGCCGATGGAAGCCGCGCACACACCACGTTCACTGGCGGCCGCGGCGTCGCTGGCGGCAGCCGAACTGCTGATGGGCGGCACCACCACTGTCCTGACGATGGAGACGGTGCACGACACGGATGCGGTGTTCGAGGCGCTCGAGCCGACGGGGTTGAGGGCCGTGGTCGGCAAGTGCATGATGGATGCCGACCCCGCGGTGCCCGCGCGACTGCTCGAGCGCACCCAGGCTTCAGTCGACGACAGCCTCGCGCTCGCGGCGCGCTGGAATGGCAGGGCCAACGGTCGTCTCCGGGCGGCATTCGCGCCGCGCTTCGCCGTGTCGTGTTCGCGCGAGCTGCTGGAGGCCGTCGCGTACCTGTCGCGGCAACATTCGCTGCTGGTGCACAGCCACGCGTCCGAGAACCGGAATGAGATCGCACTCGTCCGCCAGCGCACCGGGCTGGGCAACATCGAGTTCCTGGCTCAGGTGGGATTGGCCGCACCGCACGTCTGCCTCGCGCATTGTGTGTGGGTGGACGACCGTGAACAGGCGCTGCTCGCCGAGCGCCAGGTCAAAGTCCTGCACTGCCCCGGTTCAAACCTCAAGCTCGGGTCGGGGCTCGCGCCAGTCACCGAGATGCGCGCGAGGGGCATCGCGGTGTCTCTCGGCGCCGACGGAGCCGCGTGCAACAACCACCTGGACATGTTCCAGGAGATGCGGCTCGCTGCCGCGCTGCAGGCCGTGCGGAGCGGTCCTGGTTCGCTGACCGCCCGTGAGGTGCTGGCCATGGCCACGCGTGAGGGTGCGCGTGCACTGGGCCTGCAGGACGAGATTGGCACCATCGCACCTGGGATGCGCGCCGACCTGATGCTGGTTCGGCGCGGCGGGGCTCATCTGAGTCCGGACCCCAACCCGTACAGCACGCTGGTGTACGCCGCGCGACCGGGCGACGTGCGGACGGTACTGGTGGATGGTGAACTTCTGGTGCGGAACGGACGGCCCACTCGCTGCGATACCGTCGAGCTGTCGGCAAGTGCGCGGCGGGAAGCGGTCGCGCTGGCGGCTCGGGCCGGCCTCTGAGTGCGGCTGCGCGGTCAAGCCGGGGGCACGACACGCGCGGCCCCTGCTATACTTCTAGCAGTCGTCTTTCCAGACTGCTAATGAGCGCTGCCCTTTCCGACCGCACCCGACGAGTTCTGGCCGCCCTGGTCCGTGAGTACATCGAGACCGGGGAACCGGTCGCGTCGGCCACGCTGATGCACCGGGCCGGCCTGAACGTGTCATCGGCCACGATCCGCAACGTCCTCGCCCAACTCGAGGACATGGGGTACGTGTGGCAGCCCCATACTTCAGCTGGTCGTGTGCCGACCGACATGGGCTATCGGTTCTACGTGGACATGCTGCTCGAGGGGCGCCGCGCCGCCAAGGACACGACGGGCGTCGAAGCCCGGCTGCGGCAGGAAGTCGGCGACGCGCCGCTCATGGACGACCTGCTCTCGTCGACCTCGCACGTGCTCTCGGAGACCTCGCGGCACATCGGCTTCGCGATCGCGCCGGCCAACGAGCATGCGGTGTTCCATCGCATCGAGTTCGTGCCGCTCAGCGGCAACCGGATTCTCATCGTGATGGTGTCGCGCGGCAACCAGGTGTCACAGAAGACGGTGGACATCGGCGAAGGCGTCAGCCCGTCGGAACTGGTACAGGCGGCCAACTTCCTGAACTCCGAGTTCGCCGGTCGCCGGCTCGACGATGTGCGCGACGGCGTGCGGGCGCGTCTGCGCGAGGAACGCACGCTCTACGACCAGCTGCTGGGGCTCGCGCTCCGGCTGGCCAGCCAGACACTCGAAAACCTGCAGGGCCCCACGGCGGTCTACATCGAGGGCGCGTCTACACTGCTGGAGCAGGTGGTGCAGGCGAGCGGCATCTCCGCGACCACGCTGGGCGCGCTGCTGCGGATGGTCGAAGAGAAGCAGCGGCTGGTCCGCCTGCTGAACGAATATATCGACGGCCCCGGTCTCACAGTGGTGATCGGCGCCGAACACAGCGATCCCGAACTTCGCCCCTTCAGCCTCATCGCGTCCACCTACTTCGACGGCCGCGGCACGGGCACCGTGGGCGTGATCGGTCCCACCCGCATGAAGTATTCGCGGGCGATCACAGCCGTCGACGTGGCCGCCATGGCGGTCGCCCGTGTCCTGAAGGACGTCAACTGACACCTCTGCCAGCCTAGTCATCATGAGTGATCCCCAGGAACCGCTTCAGACCGACGAACAGGCGCCCGCGCCGGCAGCCGACAGCCCCCGGAGCGGGGACCCGGCCAGCCAGGTGCAGAAGGAGCGCGACGAGCTCTACGACCGTCTGCTGCGCAAGACGGCGGAGTTCGATAACTTCCGCAAGCGGATCGAGCGCGAGCGCAAGGACTTCACGGAGTGGGCCGCGGCCGAAGTGCTGAACGATCTGCTCGCGGTGATGGACGACTTCGATCGCGCGCTCGCCGCCGAGGCACCCGCGTCGGCGCAGGTGTACAAGACGGGCGTCGAGCTGATTCACCGCGCGCTCGCGGACCTCGTGCGCAAGCGCGGCGTCACCGCGATCGAGGCCGTGGGCGCCGATTTCGACCCGCACCTGCACCAGGCCGTCGCCTACGACATGGTCGAAGGCGCGCGCGAGGGTGAAGTCGTCGAGGAACTCCGCAAGGGCTACATGCTGGGTGACCGGCTGCTGCGGCCCGCGCTTGTCAAGGTTGCCAAGGCATCGTGAGCAAGCGCGACTTCTACGAGGTCCTCGGCGTCGCACGTACGGCCACCGATCAGGACATCAAGAGCGCGTATCGCAAGATGGCGCTCAAGTTCCATCCCGATCGCAATCCCGGCGACAAGGCGGCTGAGGAGAGCTTCAAGGAAGCGGCCGAGGCCTACGCCGTGCTCGCCGATGGCGACAAGCGCGCCCGCTACGATCGCTTCGGCCACGCCGGCGTCGCCGGCGCGTCTGGCGGGGGCGGTGTCGACCCCACCATCTTCGCGGACTTCCAGGACATCTTCGGTGGCCTGGGCGACATCTTCGGTTTCGGCGACATGTTCGGCGGCGGCAACCGAAGGCGCTCCGGCCCACAGCGCGGCTCCGATCTCCGCTACGACATGGAGATTGCCTTCGAGCAGTCGGCCAAGGGCGCCGAGACCGCCATCCAGATTCCCCGCCAGGAGACCTGCGACACCTGCCAGGGCTCGGGCGCCGCACCCGGGACCACGCCCACCGCGTGCCCGCAATGCCGGGGCGCGGGACAGCTCCGCTATCAGCAGGGGTTCTTCACGGTCGCGCGGACGTGCGGGCAGTGCCGCGGCAGCGGCCGTGTGATCGCCAAGCCCTGCGCGACCTGCCACGGCCAGGGCACCAGGGAACAGCAGCGCAAGATCACGGTCAAGATTCCGGCCGGCATCGCCACCGGCCAGCGCCTGCGCCTGTCCGGCGAAGGCGAAGGCGGCACGCATGGCGGCCCGGCCGGCGACCTGTATGTGGTCATTCACGTTCGCGACCACGAGTTCTGGCAGCGCGACGGCAACGACCTGCACTGTGAGGTGCCGCTCTCGATGACGACGCTCGCGCTCGGCGGCGAGATCGTGGTGCCGGGCATCGACGGCGACGAAACCGTCAAGGTTCCCGAGAGCACGCAGACGGGCACCACTTTCCGGCTGAAGGGCAAGGGCATGCCCGATGTGAGTGGACGGGGCAAGGGCGACCTGATGGTCACGGTGCAGGCCGTCACCCCGAAGAAGCTCACAAAGGAACAGCGGAAGCTCCTCGAACAGCTCGCTGCCACGCTGCCGGCCCAGAAGCACGAACCCCGTCGGAGCGACGAGGAAGGCGAAGACAAGGGGTTGTTCGACAAGGTGAAGGACATCTTCGGATGACCGTACCGGAGGCGGACGCCGCGCCGGCCGGTCGCTCCTGGCCAGCGGTCGTTGTCGAAGCCGTCTCGCTCGACGATCCGCCGGAAGCCGACGAGTTGCTGGCGGCCGTCCTCGACGATTTCGCGCCGCTCGCCATCGAGGATCTCGCCGAGCGGCCGCTGCCGCCTGGCGGGCTCTGGGACCCGACGTTCCCCCCCATTCCGGAGCCGCCGCCGACACCGTTGCGCTGGCGGGTGTTCTTCCGCGACGCCGAGGCTCGGGCCCGGGCCATGCAGGGCATCCGCGCGGCCTTGCCACAGCTGCAGCTGTCGATGGTCGACGTGCCGGACGAAGACTGGGCCGCCCGCTCTCAGCAATCGCTGACCGCAATCACCGCGGGACGCTACGTGGTGGCGCCACCCTGGGACCTCCCCGCTGAGGCGGCGGGTCCCGACCAGCGGGTGCTGATCGTGATCGAGCCATCGATGGGCTTCGGCACCGGCCACCACCCGACGACGCGCCTGTGCCTGCGGCTGCTGTCCGGGATCGATGTAGGAGGCACCCGTGTGCTCGACATCGGCACCGGTTCGGGCGTGCTGGCAATCGCGGCCGCACTGTCTGGCGCATCCGACGTGGTCGGCATCGACATCGATCAGGACGCGATCAACTCGGCGGTCACGAGTGCGGCCATGAACCCGCTGCCGCCGGTGGTTCGCTTCGAGGTCAGCGACTTTCGCACCACCCCGCCGCCGCCGGCGGATCTGGTGATCGCCAACCTCACCGGCGGCATGCTGCGGACTACGGCACGGATCCTGGTCAGCCTCAAGCGGCCAGGCGGAACGCTGATCGTCAGCGGCTTCGATCACTCCGAGGTCGATGCCGTCCGCGCGGCATTCGACGATCTCGCGGAAGTCGAACGGCTGGAAGAAGCGTCGTGGATGGCGCTGCGCCTCTCCTGAGGCGCAGCGTCGATCGCGCAACTCACTTCACAGGGCGCTGCTGTCCCTTCTCGCGACGATCCCCCCACGAATCCACCAGCCGGCGCAGTTCCTTGATCGGCTCCGGGTTGTCGTCGACCTGCAGGCGCAGCACCACGTCGTTGTTCAGCCACACGCCCTGCCCCTTGCCGACGATCAGGATGGCGGCCGATTGCATGCCGCGTTTGTCGCCGCCGGCCATCTGCCCGGCTTCGAGGGCCGCGGTCAGGCGCTTCGAGAGGTGACCGGTGGTCGACTCGAAAGCCTTCACCATGTCATCCACCACCGCTTGCCCGGCGAGGATATTGCCCTGGGCTGTGCAGAACTTCCCCTGCTTGTGCCCCGCCCAGTCCGTGGCCTTCGGCCCGGTGTAGACGGCGGTGTTGCCCTGCTGATCGATTACGGCGAACTGGCGGCCTTCCTTCGTCCACCGCTCGGGCTGGGGATCGGGATCGCTCTCCCAGATGGCTTTGATGATGGCCTCGGGCTTCAAACCCGCTCGCAGGAGCGCGATCGCCCTGGGCCCGTAGCTCACATCGACGATCGCCTGCGAGGCCGCCGCGCCCACGCCGGCTTCGGCCCACAGCACGCCGTTGCCCACGCTGAACACGCGCGACTGCACGGCGCCACCGACCTCGCCGGTCTCCGGGTCGTAGCCGAGAATGGAGAACGTCGCCACGGTCGGCGGGTCCTGCGCGCGCAGGCCCGAAGTCATCAATCCGATCACGGCCAGACAGCCGATCAACAGTCGTCGCATCGTCAGTGCCTCCTCGTTACCAGGCGCGCCACGCCTCGAACAGCGCCGCGAGCGCCACCAGCGGCGCGGTCTCGGCGCGCAAAGTGCGCCCCCCCAGTGACACGCTGGTCACACCAGCATTCACCATCAGCGTGAGTTCATCCGGTGTCCAGCCGCCTTC
>Ga0105103_10000454_pt1 | contig 23127 bp, 23 predicted proteins | sample PPLLaktember2015_2_FD_79107 | JGI IMG/M metagenome (GOLD analysis project Ga0105103, IMG submission 79107) | Freshwater sediment microbial communities from Prairie Pothole Lake near Jamestown, North Dakota, USA - PPLs Lake P7 Core (6) Depth... | ecosystem: Environmental > Aquatic > Freshwater >...
AAGCCATTGAAGTTTGCCTTGACCCCCGTCAATACCGGCGATTGGATTATGGTCCGGAAACGTTCTGCTTTGGCCGGGGCCTCATCGGGCTTTGTGATGATAAAGGGTTCGCCCATGCCCACGTGCGCCATGCCCTCAATGATGTGACGGTTTACACTTGAACCGATGCCGAAAGCGAACATATTGGCATCACCGAGGTTCTTCCGCATAAGGTCGAAGACCTCTTCTTCAACCATGACGTAGCCGTCCGTCACGATTACCATGGTACGTGAGACTCCGTCGGCTCGTTTGAGGGAGAGGGCATGCTTCATGGCCGGGAGAAGCTCTGTCCCGCCTCCGCCTTTTTGACGCTCGATGAGGGCAATTGCCTTGCCGATGTTCTCGGAAGTGGCAGGCAGGGATTCCTCGGACATGACGGAATTGCCGCCCGAAAAGAGGAGCACGTTGAACGTGTCAGTGGCGCGGAGATTGCCGATGAGGTTTTTAAGAAGTTTCTTGGAAACATCCAACGGAAATCCATGCATAGAGCCGGAGACATCGACGATAAAGATATATTCCCGGCCTGGTATCTGGGCTGTAGAAACCCTTCTTGGGGGCTGCATCATGAGGAGGAAAAAGTTCTCCTTCGCGCCCTCATACAAGAGAAGTCCTGACTGTATGCTGTCTCCATTAAGGCGGTACCGAAGTATGTAGTCCCGATTGCCGCCCTGCTTCTCTGATTTGTCGAGTGTGATTGTAGCAACGGTCGGGCCGGTGTAAACCGTATTAACCTTGTGAGACAGGCAGGTGATCTCCTTGACCGGCAATCCGGCTGCAATATGAACGGTCATATCGAAAGCGTAGGTTGGAGCTTCTCCCTCGTGAAGGTAAGGGTTTTTCACCCAATTCTCTGAAGAGGGGGCTGTTTCCGCTGCCTTGTTTGAATAACGGGGGCCGACAACGGTGGGGTAAGCAAACTCATACACGCGGTCGGTCGGTACGATGAGTTCGGTATATTTGAGCTCCACCCTGATCTCATCACCGGGCATGATGTTGGCCACGTTCATCTGAAAGACATTAGGTCGTTGCTGTTCCAGGAGAGAGGCGCTCTTACCTGCATCCCTTGCCTGCTCGTATTGTCGCCGGGCTTCCTCCCTCTTGTTGATTTTAGCCTCGATGACCCGTTTTCCAATGGTCATTTTCATGCCGTAGACAGCGGCCCTTGTCGATGCCGGAAAGACATAGATCGCTTCCATGGACTTCTTGCCTTCGTTCTTGTAGGCCTGTGTAACGGTGACATCGGCAATGACGCCGGCGATATTCACTTTGGCTGATGTGGATTTTAATGGAAGCTGATCCACCGTGGGGTCGTCACTTTTCACGAAAAAATAGGGAGAGAGGGTCTTGTCGTTCGACTCTCTCTGGAGTGCGGGTATAGTCTTCCCAAAGGCAGTGCCGAAGAGAATGAGTACTGCTGCAACCAGTAGGACAAAAGATCGTGTAACGGGTTTCATAAATAACCTCCTATGACATGGAATGATGTGCATCTGTTTACTTAGACAGGGGAGGTGCCGAAAATGTTCCCGGATCAGAGAAAAATACAAAACAATATTTAACCGCAGGTGGACGCAGATAGATGCAGATGAAAGATGATGTGATTCATGTCCCCTCCATTGTGATAATGCGGCAATGAAGGGGACACCCATCCCGCTTGAGCGGAATTCATCCAAAGCTCACAAGTTGTCACACTGGCAGCAAGGAGAGGTGTTTGTGCTGACTGCCGGCAAGGAAAGCTTCTATAGTTACAGGTGCAGAACAAGCGGGATTGTGATAATGTAATGGGAACCGGACAGCCATGAACCTTTCAGATATAAGATTGCCAAGAGAGCTGGAAGCCGACGGAAACGCCAAAACCATTCGTCAGGTCCTGGGGGCCCGCACCGTTCAACTTTGGGCCGGAAGTGATCTTTCCATGCCCATAATCACCATGGGCGAGCCCTTAAAAAAGGTCATCCGGAGAGCAGGCCTGAACGGTCAGGTGCGGTGGGGTTTGGAGGCAATCTCTGACAAGCTGAAAGAGGAGGAAAGGGGAATTGCCAATCTTCGGGAAGACAGAGGTCTGCCCACCGGCGACAGGGTTTCCCGGCTGCTTCTCATTTCCAGCGATGGCGCCCAACGTTTTTACCGGCACATCGAACGCCTCCTGCAAGCCCATGCTCCCAGGCTTTTCGCGTGTATGTTAGATATGGATGGCAATGAACTGGGAAGCATGGTTACAGGCAGGGAGAAACAGATCAAGGTTGTCATGGCCGAACACAAAAGTGTTGTTGCTGAGATATTGCGTGCCGTGGCGATAGGATAGGACAGTCTATGATCACCATATATGTTGATGCCGACGCAAGTCCTGTGAAGAACGAGGCAGTCCGGGTTGCAAAACGCTATGGGCTTAAAATCTATTTTGTCTCCAACTCCAACTCCAACATGAAGGCTCCGCAAGACAAATTGGTGGAAATGATTGTGGTGAATGACAATTTAGACGCTGCAGACGATTGGATTGTGGAGCACATTACCGAGAAGGATGTGGTAGTGACGGCTGATATTCCTCTTGCTTCCCGGTGTCTGAAAAAGGGTGCCCGGGCCCTGGATCCCAAGGGGCGTGTTTTTACGGAGGACTCCATCGGAGAAGTTCTTGCAAACAGAGATATTATGACTTTCTTGCGGGATCTGGGAAACATGACCGGTGGATCACCTCCGTATAGCAAGCAGGACCGCTCTCGCTTCCTGCAACGCCTGGATGATTTGGTCCATGCAATCCGCAAGGAGAGGGCTGCAAATGCATCAAATTCACATTCGAAATCTTAAGCTCGATCCGCCCCTTCTTCTGGCTCCCATGGCAGGTCTTACCCACAGCGCCCTCAGGCAGATTTTCTCCGGATTTGGCGGAGTCGGCCTTTTATCAACGGAAATGCTCTGGGCAAAAAGGCTGCCCACTGAGAACCCCATGATCTCTCCTTATCTGATCAGGACCGGTTTGGAAAAACCACTTTCCTACCAACTCCTGGTTTCCATAGACAGTGAGATTGCCCCGGCATTAGATAAGCTTCATAAACTTCAGGCCGATGCTATTGATCTGAATATGGGCTGTCCGGCGCGGAATATCCGGAATTCAGGCGGAGGCTCCATGCTCATGGAACAGCCGCAGAATGCCCGCCGCATAGTGATGGAGGCGAGAAAAGGTACACATCTGCCTCTTACCGCAAAAATCAGGCTTGGCGTAGAACTCGATGAACAGGCATTGAAGGACTTCTGTGTTATGCTCGAAGATGAAGGCATTGATATGCTGTCGATCCATGCCCGGCTCCAGAAAGAGCCGCTTGACAGAAGGCCTCGTTGGGAGTGGATTGCCAGGATAAAGGAATGGCTCAGGATTCCTATTATCGCCAACGGCGGAATATTCGCTGTCCGGGACGCGGAAGATTGCCTGCGCGTAAGTGGCGCCGATGGATTGATGCTTGGCCGCGGGGCGGTTGTTAAACCCTGGCTCTTTGCTGAAATTGCCCGGGAGCTGTATGACTGCAACATTGCGGAACTAGCAGTATTCCTGCCTGCTGTATATGACAACTTTATAGACCTCATAAACGATCTTTTCACGCCTGAACGCCGGCTGGGGAGACTTAAGGAGTTTACCCATTACTTTGCGAGAAATTATCAATTCGGGCACCAGTTGAGTTGGAGGATTCAAAACAGCACCAGCGTTGAAGAGGCAAGAGATAGGGCAAATATTTTCTTCGAAAATAACCACTGTTAAAAAACAGTAGGAGACGTTGTTGAGTTGTTAACTAACCTGCAGGCCGGCAAGCTAAGAAGCTGGCGTATGTCGCGGAAGGCTAATTCTGATTTCCAGTCCTTTTTCCTTATTCAGTGCCTCAATTGTCCCGTTATGCTTTTCAATCGCCTTTTTGGCAATAGTCAGTCCCAAACCCGAACCTGGCGTGCTGGAACGTTTTAACCGGTGAAAGGGATCGAAGATGCGCGAAAGATCTTCCTGCGACAGTTCCTCAGAGGTATTCATGATGCGTATCTCCAGTGCATCAGGCTTCCACGTCATCTGTACCGAAATATCCCCCTTCTCGGGAGCAAACTTGGTTGCGTTGTCAAGTACGTTTAACAGCGCCAACCGAAAAGCTTCTTTATCAGCAAGAAAAGGCTGACAATGAGAGAACTCGGTTGTTACATGGAGGTCTTTTCGTTCGATGAGCGGGCGAAGTTTTTCCAACAGTTCTCCTATAAGATCTGATGGATCAAGCGGTTCAGGCCTGAACGGCGATTGACGGATGTCCAGCCTCGACAAATCCAGCATGCGGCCAATAAGGCCGTCGAGTTCATCTATATCTTCGCGAATCCCGTCGAGATGTCCCGCCAGGTCCTTTATGTTCCCCTGTGCAACCTTCTCCCGCAGGAGTTCCTCAGCCATCCGAATCCGTGTCAGAGGGGTCCGGAGCTCATGGGATATATTGGCTGTAAGCTCTTTGCCGCTCACGATCATACCTTCGAGTTTATCTGTCATATCGTTGAAGGTTTGGGCCAGATCGCTGATCTCATCTTTGCCCTTGATGTTGACCCTGCGTGAGAGGTCTCCTTCTGCAACCAGAACGGCAGACTGGCGGAGCTTCTCGATACGTCTCGTGATAAGCCGGGAAACAGGAATGACGGACAGGGCTACGATGATGCCGATTATGAGCAGTCCTAAGGCGAAAAAACCCTTAGGGGGAGAAAAGGCGGGTCTCTTGAACAGTATATGGATTGCTCCTACCTTTGTCCCTGAAAGCTCTATGGGGACAGCAGTGTAGAAGTGAAGATCCCTCAGGGGATGTAGCGTGGGGATTCCGTGTTTCCTTGGCCTGTCTTTCCTGATAGTCTCGGGAATATCCGGGATTTCTCCGGGGAAGGATTTCAACGCAACTGTGCCATCCTCGCGAGTCACCCACATCGGGGCTCCCAGGAGCCTACCAAAATCGGAGATGAACTCCTTGAGGAGGATATTCTCCGACCAATCAGCAGCCGGTACGGATTGAACCTTGTCTCCAACCATCTCCTTCACGACCAGAACCTTGTCTTTGGCGAACTGCTCGAAGCGGGCGGTAAATCGCCGTGCAGGGATCATGATAAAGAGGAAAAAGACGAGGACCTCCGTGATGAAGAGAACTGCGAGGAACGACAGAAGTATTTTTGTGTACATCGATCTGAGTTTCATTTTGCATCCACAAACATGTAACCCGATCCCCACACCGTTTTTATTCGTATGGGCGTACGGGGATCGTCTTCCACCTTGGCCCTGAGCTTGCTGATGTGGACATCGATGCTTCGGTCGAAAGCAGTGAAGTCCCGCCCGCGGGCCAGCGTCATGAGCTGATCCCGGCTCAGCACCGTGTTGGGGTTCTTCATGAGCACCTCAAGAATCCTGAATTCGGCGGTGGAGAGTTCCAGCTCATTGTTTTTGACAACAACGGTTTGCTTTGCCATATTCAGCGTAATGCCGCCTGCAGTGATAGAAAGGTCATGCGCTTGTTCTCTCGCATCTTTAATTCTGTAATCGGACCTTCGCAGAACCGCCTTCATCCGGGCAAGTAACTCCCTGGGGTTGAAGGGTTTCGGCAAGTAGTCGTCTGCTCCCAGCTCAAGCCCCACGATGCGGTCCGTATCGTCACCCTTGGCGGTAAGCATGATTACAGGCAGTGTATGATCCCTCCTGATTTCCTTGAGCACCTCCAAGCCATCCTTTACCGGTAACATGATGTCCAGGATGATGATATCGGGTGCTTCGGCGGACAAGGTTTTCAATACATTCGAACCATCTGCAAGGCGCAGGGTGCGGAATCCATTGCCTATCAAATACTCTCCAAGAAGCTTACAGAGCTTGTCATCATCATCTATGATTAGAACCGTATTTCCCATAGATGTCACCTCTTTTTACAGTCTTTTACATCTATTTTACACTTTTTTGCACGTTCGCAAAAATATCTTTACATCTTTTCAGTATCCTATATATGCATGGGCAGCGACCCAGAGCAAACTTTAAGGAGGGAAGGCATGAAGATAAGAAAGCGTTCCATGGTAATCGGCTGTGTTATACTATTGGTGGTCCTTGCCGGTTTTGGAGTTTTCGCGGCGTGGGGACCGGGAGGATGGTCAGGATGCGGTCCTCATTTCGGACCATTGGGCAGGGGATTTCATCATGGACCCTTTAGCAGGGGAGATATGCACGAGTTCGTTCTTTGGCGGTTTGACAACAAGATGGAAGAGCTGAAGCTCACCCCTCTCCAGAAAGAGAAGTATGGCGAACTCCGCACACGCATCAAGGGGCATTTTTCAGCGGCAAAAGAAGAACGGAAGAGACTGAGAGAAGATTTTCGCGCAGAGATGGCCAAGGAAACTCCTGATGTGACCGGTTTAACGAAGACAATGAAGAAGAAGATTCAGGATGTTTCGGGAATCATGCAGTCCGACCTTGATCTCATTGCTGCTTTCTACGGGAGCCTCGACAACACGCAAAAACAGAAGGTGGTGAGCGGGATACGGGAGAAAATGGCCGGAAAGGGTCCTTGCGGGGAGGAGCAACAATGAAAGCAATCACGAGGAGGGAGTTTATGATAACCGGTTCAATATTGGCCGGTGCCGCAGTGACTTGCCTGGTACCGGGTAGCGGAGTCTTGCCGACGTCAAAGGCCCATGCTGCCGCGGTCGATTTTCCTGAAGGAAAATGTGGAGATGAGAAGAATATGGAAAAGAGAGTATTGGTCGCCTACGCCAGCAAGTATGGATCCACGGGAGGAGTCGCCGATGCCATTGGAAAGGAATTGTGCAGTAAAGATGTGGCCGCGGACACAGTCTTAATCAAGAATGCCAATAACATAAGTTCATATCAGGGAGTGATCATAGGCGGCGCAGTCTATATGGGCAAGTGGATATCTGAGGCGGCAGATTTTGTTAAGCAGAACAAGGATACCCTGTGCAAAGTGCCAGTCGCCTATTTTCTTGTGGGGATGACCCTGGCGCGGCATCCAGAAAAACGGACCGAAGTTTTGTCCTACATGGACCCCATCCTTAAGGCTGTGCCGGAAATAAAGCCTGTTGGCATTGGAACATTTGCCGGAGCGATGGACTACAACAACCTTTCTTGGATAAACAAAAAGATTATGAAGTCCAAAGGATCTCCGGAAGGGGATTTCCGTGACTGGAACGCTATCCGCTCGTGGGCCGGAGGTCTCGCGTCGCGGCTGGTATAAGCGGAAGGGACGTTGCTAAGTTGTGACTAAATGAGAAGCAAGCGGGGAAGGCGCGACGGGCGGGAATAATTTGTTTATCTAGTGTACTGTCCCATTAATAACATAACAGTTGTCATTCCGAGCGAAGCGAAGGCTTGTCCCGAGTAAAACGAGGGAACTCAGGGAGATTGCCACGTCGCTTAAGCTCCTCGCAATGACCATGTACGGAAGCGTTAGGGACATGACACTAGTTTGTTTCGTTTATTCGGTTTTGATAACTATAGAAACCTGAGAAACGAGGAAAACGAGATGGGTTTGCAGGCTGCAAGGCTGTGAAGGCAACACGAATCAGGAAACATATACGCGTCTGAGCGTAAACGCGTAAATGCATGAAAGCGATGGAACGGTCGAGTTCTTTTATAAACGACAGCAATGAAAAAATTATCAGCTCTTTTTTCTCTTTTTCAGTATCATTATAAGGAGAATTAGCACTAATATCACGGAAGCTATGATCACTGATACCACGAAGAGCATAGCAAGATTTCCAAGAATGCTTACCATAAATTCCATCGCCCCTGGTTACTTCTTCCTCCCCAGGATCATTCTTTTTCATCTCTTAAAAAGAACCCCCGAGGGGAACCCTATAGATTTTGTGTTGGGGAAAATCAGGGTTCGGAACCCCAGGGGTAAGAGGCTTCTTAATCCTTATGAGATCATAGGGGCCCTTGTCGTCTATCGGGTCCCGAAAAGTTTCCACCCAAACCCCTGATAGGATCACGATAAACATCTACCCATCGTTCTTCTGATGGACGATAGAACTGCCTGAGGGTTTTGCCTAAAAGCAGCCTATCGAGTGTGCGGGCATCAATATCACCATAAATGTCATTCAGGTATTGCACACGTATCAGCATTCCTCTCCCCCTATGATCTTTTTTGGTCTACTAAGACAAGTATAGCAGAAGAATCTGATTTGTACAGGGACTGTATCGGTTCTGATATTATATTTTTATGGTGCTTTCCATAGCCCGCGCCGATATGTTCTTGCTTCTTTGTAGGCCTCTATGAATCTTTCCTGATATTTGATATTGGGAGGGGCTATGGCTACCTTTGCATACCCCGCCCTGACGATTTCTTCATTGAGCATTCTTCCATCGGAGAGGTAGACATACCCCTGAAGTTTTCCCTCCTGGTCTCTTGCCTGGACATCGAAGGCCATGACTACGATGTCTCCCTTTTTGACAATCCTTTCAACAAAACGTTTGGCATCAATTCCCTTGAAAGTTATGGTGAGTAAACTTTCCCCTGCGGTTCTGGAGTCTATCTCTGCCTTCCTGTTCATTACGCTCTCCGGGGCATCAATGCCAAGAAGGTTTATGGATTCTTTCTTGCTAGTATACTCTACCATGAGGGTGTCGCCATCCACGACATCCACAACCGTGGCCGTCTCATCGGCATAGAGCGTCAGGATCAAAAGAAGACAAAGCAAAAAAAGAGCCATAATCAGAAAAACTTTCGTTCGTAAAAATCTTTTCATGAGTACCTACCTTGTAGAACTGTGAAGCACAGCATGGACTATTATAACAGAACAATGGAAAATGGTACAAAAGATGAGGGGTGAAAACATACTTTGTTTGACACCCCTCTTTTGAAAGAACACTGTCGTCATTACGGTTCGGTTAGTCTTAAGGCGCGGGCATGAAATCGACCCTCCTTTCCTTTGCCCAGCAGGACTCATCCTTTCCCTTGCAGGTGGACATCTCTTTTCCAAAACTAACAACATTAAGAAGTTTTGCATTTATACTATGGCTAATAAGGTATTGCCTTGCTGCCTCGGCTCTTCTCTTGCCGAGGGAAATGTTGTACTGTTCTGTTGCCCGTGGGTCACAGTTTCCCTGAATAGTTGCCTTTCTCCCCGGGTTTTGCCTGAACCATTTAAGATTTTGTCTCAGGGTTTTTTCAGCATCGGCCCTGATGTTGGATTTGTTGAGATCAAAGTAGATTGGTTGAAGGGTGGCTGTCGGAGCTGGTTGTGGCGGAGGAGCTGGCTGGGGAACTGGAGGAGGGGGTGGCGGATCAGGGTATGCGTATGCCTGATTTGGAACGATTATAGCTGGCGGCGGCGGTGCGTATAGTACCCGAGGAGGTGGATAGACATATACCGGCCCCGGGATGTAATAAGATCGTGGATAACCTGGCCCATACCACGGTCGATAGTATGGCCTGTAATACGACCTGTATGATGGCCCTGCCCAATGTCCTTGATAATAATTGTAGTTCGGCCTTTGGGAGTAACCGTACCCACGGGAAGGGGGGTTACCACGCACGCCATGGTCGCCACGCTCGCCATAGCGTGCATAGCTTGCGTTGGGAAAGATACTTATCACCATAATAATGATTGTCCAAAAAAGTAACCTTTTCATGGTAATCCTCCTTGATGCTTGTCTCCAAAAACTGATAAAATCCTAAAACCTCTATAGCAATACCTATGCCTGGAGCAGTTGATTATAATTAATTGAAATTAATGATGAAAATATTGTTCGGCTAATGTCGGTTAACATTTTTGTCGTTTATCTGATGGATTTCCGACAAAAATGTCGATGAGCACCAACAATACCTTATCAAGAGTCGGGAAGTTGATGAATCTAATCCCAATGGATGTATCGTTTACGCTAAACTGATAGTGCCATCATAGGCGGATTTGCATATGAGTTTTCCGACCACAATCGACTATGCATAGAAAGAAGATTCCATTCTGACAGAATTGGCATTTCTTTTGCACTAATAAAGTTAGGCATGGATTACCGTCAACACAGTTGAGTTTGTGATAGCGTTATAGTGCTGATATATGGAGAATGATTTGATTTATAAAGGAAATAACGATAAACTGTTGGCACTTTTCGGAGGACGAATGCTGTTACATAAACTGAAAATCATCATTGCTTTTGTCGTCATTGCTGGTTTTTTCAGCCACAAAGCATGCGCTATTACCCTCGACGAAGCCATCAAAAGGGCACTTGAGATCTCTTTTCTAATAAAGGAACAGCAGGAAATTGTTAAAAAGACAGATTACTCATATATCTCCACCATCGATCCCTATCTGCCTCAGGCAGACATATACAGCTCGTATATCAGATCTATCAATGGAAAGCGATCGGTGAGCTACCTGAGCGGAAGCAGTGCTTCGGGCACATCCGGTTCCAGGTATGCGTACACCTTTAATGGCTCAATCTCCTATTTGCTTTTTGATGGAGGTGAACGCTATGCGCGTAGGAAAGGTGCGTTTTTCTCTACGCAGCGTGAGAAGGAACGCCTCCAGGGTGTGAAGACCGATGTTCTCTATCTTGTTAAGGCAGCTTTTTATACTGTCCTGGGAAATAAGTCCATTGTTGAGAAAAGAAAAGAAGCATACGACGTTGCCGAAAGGGTTTTGGCCCTCACGAAGGGGAGATACGAGGCAGGCGTAGCGAAGAAGAGTGAAGTTCTCCAGTCAGAAGTTCGTATGACAACAGCAAAGATTGAATATATGGATGCCCAGAGGGAATATGAAAAAACACTCGCTGAATTCAAGAGCCTACTCCTCTATGATCCGGAAGACAAACAGGACGTAGACGGTTCACTTTTGGAGCCAACATACAAGGGAGACTATCGTCAGCTTACTGAGAGGGCAATAAATGTAAGGCCCGATGTGATAGCCCAGAAGAACGAAGTGGAACGGCTGAACATGGTCTACAGGGAAAAAACAAGCGCCTGGTTTCCAAGGATTAACGCACAACTTGAGCAGTCACGGCAGGATGACAGGTTTTTCCCTGAAGGCAGACAAGAAACGTTCAGTATTAACCTCTCCTGGCCTCTTTTTGATGGTGTGGGTCGTTATTACAATATGCTTGGAGTATCAAGCGATATAGCCGCTGCGAAATACAGGCTTGAAGAAATTAAAAGAACCGTTGATGTGGAGATCATCAAGGCACTCAAGGACTATGAACTCGGTGTTCAGAACGTAACACTCTATGGTGAATTGGTAAGAGAGGCCACCTCCAATTTTGACCAGGCTTTCGGTGAATACAAGGTTGGGAAAGGGGACATTCTGGCCCTTCTCCAGAGCGAGAGGGATCTCGCAAAAGCAAAAGAAAACCTCGTGAGCGCCCTTTCGCGGGCCAACACTGCCCTCGCAAGTCTTGAACGGGTTGCCTACATGAGCGGTGAATAACAGTGAAGAAGAAATATATTGTCGTTGCAGTCATTGTAGTAGTTGTGGCAGGAATACTTATTTATTTCTTTGCCGGCAAGAAAGGCAGTTCAGAAAAAACTGGTGAGAATTTTACCGTAAAGCGGGGTAATGTTACCCATTTTACAGAACAGACAGGCATCATCAAGGCACAGGTCGGCGCCATAGTCAAGGTAGGCACACGGGCAACAGGCACCCTTACCCAGTTGCAATACCAGGTTGGTGATGTTGTTAAAAAAGGCGAGTTAATTGCTACGATTGATGACAGGGAAATCCTGGCGAACATAAGGAATATTGAAGCTACCATTGAATCGCTGAAGCGTGATCTCGAAGCAAAGGAGGCGCAATACGCTTATAGCAAGACGAATTATGATCGGGAACAAAGCCTCCTTGAGAAGGAGTTTACCACAAAAGACAGTGTCGACAAAGCCAAACGCGAGATGGATGTGGCATATGCCCAGGTAGAGTATGGCAAGGCAAAGGTGAAGGAGTCTACTGAACGGCGCATGGCCCTTGAGGTGTCCTTAAGCTACACAAAAATCTATGCCCCAATCTCCGGCTATGTATCTGCCGTCTCAACTCAGTTGGGCGAGACTGTTGTTTCTGGCCTTTCCGCAGCTATCCTTATCACCATTATCGACCCTACAAAGCTTGAGATGTGGATTTACGTGGATGAAACAGACATCGGTCGGACGAAGCCGGGTATGAAGATCGAATATTGGGTTGACACCTTTCGCGATAAGAAGTTTTACGGAAAGATTGACATGATTTATCCCCAACCTGAAATTAAAGACAACATCGTGTACTACCTGGCTATTGTTAAAATAGACCCTAAGGATACAGTTTTTTTAAGACCTGAAATGACGACCCATGTAAGAATTATCGTTGAGGAAAAAAGAGAAGTATTGGTTGTACCGAATAATGCTCTGCGCTTCGAGGAAGGAAAGACCGTGGTCTACCTCAAGGGGAAAGACAAAACTGAAGCGAAGCAGGTAACCCCGGGCATTCGGGATGATAAATTCACAGAAATTACTAAGGGACTCAGCGAAGGCGAAACCATCGTGATACCTGCGGTAGTCAAGAAGCCCCCCCAGAACGCTTCGCCAGGCTCAAAGAAGTGATAACGCTCAGAAATATTAAAAAAAGTTATTTTATTGGAGAGAGGGAACTGCCCATTCTCAAAGGAATTGACCTTGAGATCAAAAACGGGGAGTTCGTTGTTCTCATGGGTGTTTCCGGGTCAGGGAAGACAACATTGATGAATATTGTTGGTCTTCTCGATAAGCAGACCGAAGGTGAGTATACATTCATGGATGTAACCATCAATGGTCTCGATGATGAGAGGCTTGCTTCCATGAGAAACCTGCATATTGGCTTTGTTTTTCAACAGTTTTTCCTTCTGCCCTATTTGAATGCCATTGAGAATGTTCTTATTCCTATTGTCTACTCTTCGAAGCAAATCAAGCATCCCCGTGACAAGGCAAGAGCACTCCTCGGCAGGTTCGGCCTTTCAGAGAGAACCCACAACAAGCCTTCCCAGCTTTCCGGAGGTGAGCAGCAAAGGGTCGCCATAGCCCGTGCTCTGATTAACGAGCCTGACCTGATCCTTGCAGACGAACCGACCGGCGCCCTCGATTCCAAGACTGGCGGTGAAATCATGGACCTCTTCCAGGTGCTCAATGAAGAGGGGAAGACTATCATCGTTGTAACCCATGACCCCAAACTTGCATCCTTTGGCAAACGACTGATCAGGATAGAAGATGGGACTATTTCAGAAGATATCACAAGGTAGAGAGTTTCTTGAGGAGATTCTCAAGATTCTCTATTACTATCGGGGAAGGGTCATTTTTTCTTTCGCCGGAGTAGCCCTCGGCATACTCTCAATCTGCATCATCATAACAACTATAGATGGAGCAAACAAAAAGGCAAAGGACATATTTGAAGCGCTTGGTCCTGATTCCATAATGGTTTGGGGGGGTGGGGAGAGACAACGGACAGCGCGGGTGAGAAGGAGCACCCTCACGCTCATAGATGCGGAACACCTTGAGAACATAGAAGGAATCTACGATTCTGTGAAGACCTACTATGCGAGACGCCCTACGATGAAATACAGGGATCGAAAATGGCAGTCCCGTATAATTGGTTCCACCATAAATTACTTTGAATCGATGTCTTGGGAGTTTCAGGTAGGTTCGCCCTTTACTGAAGACGATTACAGAAACGCCAAAGCGGTGTGTGTTATAGGGTCGAAGGTGTATGACGAGCTCTTTCAGGGTGAAGATGCCATAGGCAAGGTAATCCTCGCAGATAGACTTCCCATGACAGTTGTTGGCGTACTCAAAGAAAAGGGCGGAGGGACAGGCGGACCTCAGATAGATGACAGGGTGATTATGCCGCTCACAACGGTCATGGGCAGAGTTGTTAATGACAAGCGGTATCTGAGCGGAGTGAGGTTAAAGACAAACAGGAATGTGGACGAAACCGTCGAGGATGTGAGGGCTGTGCTCCGGAGAAACCATGGCCTTGCGGGTTCAGCAGAGGATGATTTCACCATAAGGAGTTCTCAAGATATTGTGAAGTTTGTAACGGTTATTTCAGGACAGCTTTTCCTCTTTCTTGGAATGGCTTCCATAGTAGCTCTCGTGGTCAGTGGGTTTGTCCTTGCCAATCTTTTCTACCTTACCATACAGGAGAGAAGGAAAGATATCGGCATCAGGAGGGCCTACGGGGCGTCAAAGAGGGGCATCCTCCTCTCGTTTCTCTTCGAATCGGTAATCATAACGCTGCTGGGCGGAATAGCCGGTATTTTGCTTAGCTTGGCTCTGGGCGGGACTTTTGAGACGCTTTTTGAAATACCCATGTTGTTTTCGTACAAAGTTGTTGTTTTTGCACTTATGTTCAGCTTTCTCACAGGAGTGCTTGCAGGTTTCCGGCCAGCCTTGAAGGCAAGCAGGATAGAGCCGATTGAGGCAATAAGAGGATGAAATACACCATTGGCTTCTATCTCAGGATAGCCTTTCAGAATCTTGTCGTTCATAAAGGCAGGATGACCCTTGCCCTTCTCGGCATACTCTTCGCAGTCATGAGTCTTGTTGCTTTTGGTAATATAAGTAACGGTCTCAAGAAGCAGATAGATACTGAAATAGGAAAATTTGGAAAAAATCTTGTCATTTTGCGATCTGGCCTTGTCCGTTTCACAGGGAGAGGTACGCTGCCGTTCGGTGATTCAAAGACCTTGAAGCTGGAAACAGTGCTGAGGATCAAGGAGTCGGTTCCAGGGATTGTTGAGGTGGTGCCTTTTTATGACGTATCCTACCCGGCACGGTACGAGGAAAAAACTGTCACTGCGAGCGTCGTGGGCACGACTGAGACCATGTTTCGCATAAGGAATCTGGATTTACTTATGGGCACGTATTTTTCAGAAGAAGACGACTTGGTAGGCAGAAAAAAGGCCGTTGTCGGATACAAGGTATTTGACAATCTCTTCCAGCGCGAGAATCCCATAGGCAAATATATTCTTGTCTATCGGGTCCCAACAGAGATTGTCGGGGTTCTGAATGAAAAAGGAACTGATTTGGCAGGCCAGGATCAGGACTTACAGGTCTATGTGCCTTTGAACTCTTTTATGAGGCGATACAGCAACGTGGATTACATTAAAGGCGCCTATATTCAAGTGCAGGATGGGGTCTCTTTGGCCGAAATGAAATCGGTTCTCCAGAATTTCATAAGGATGATTCGCAATATGAAGCCTGAGCAGAGGGATGATTTTTCTGTTTTTACTATGGAAGATATCGTGAAAACACAGGAGCAGGGCATTCGGCTTGTGTCGATCCTGACCATCATCGCTTCAATTGTTTCTTTTTTGATAGGAGGGCTTGGTATCTTTGCCATAATGCTTCTCTCTATTTCTGAAAGAAAGTTGGAGATAGGTATACGGAGGGTTGTAGGTTCCAAAAAAAGAGATATCATACTGCAGTTCCTTACGGAGTCAGTTGTTGTTGCCCTTATGGGTGGCATTTTCGGTGTTTTTGTGGGGTTTATCATCACGGTTATCGTCAACTACTTTGGCGACTTACCTTTTTCGCTGTACCTCGGAAATATCGTAATTTCCCTGTTAATAAGCACACTGGTTGGAATCGTGGCTGGCATCTATCCTGCAGTGCAAGGGACGAAGTATGAGCCGGTGAGCGTCCTGTACGGATAGGAATCAGCGCGACAAGTTATTTCTTTTCTAAACCTTGCAGTGCTTGCTCAGCGAGTGTTTGAAGGATTGTACCTGAAGAGCCCTTCACAACTTCCTGATAAAGGGTTTTAGCGTCATCAGTCTTTCCCTGCATGGTAAAAATGGTGGCAAGGTAAAGTCTGGCAGTCTGGTATGCCTTACCCTTCTTTTCTTTGATAAGCGTCTGAAAAACATTTTCAGCATTTGCGAGACTTTCTTGCTTGCCGGTTTGACTGTATTCCTCAAAGCTTTTTATACCCTGAAACAATATGGCCTGGGATTTTTCTTCTTGTTTGCGAGAATACACAGTGTAACCGTAAACCGCAAGGACTGCCATAATAAATACTACAGCGCCGATGATGAAGTTACGGAGATTATTTTGGATAAATGTATAAGCAGTTTCAATGAATGTGAGGAGAAAATCTGGTTTTCTGACTAATTCTTTGGTTTGTTTTCTTGCCATAGTCGGTATTTCACCACATTAAACGCATAGCTGTCAATGTTTAAAAAGAAGGCAGGAAAAGCGGGACGAGCGAGAAAGGCGAGAAGCGGGAGATAAGTGTAGACGCGTTGACGCGTGAGCGTTCACATATGCGTAAGAAAGCTTGCCAGCTTGAAAGCTATATAGCTGGTGAAACTATCTGCTGTGAGCTATGAGCTTGTCGTGCTGCTTTCAAGTAGATTCTTATCCGCCTCAGGTTGGGTTCGTTCAGGATACGGGAGATTGTATCTTCGTCTGATTGGGAGAGTTTTTGAATAGTGTCTATTCCCTTGGCCTGTAGTTTAAGGTAGTTGTCATATCCAAGCCCTTTTAAATGAATCATATCCAGGGTTGCTTTTTCTTTTTGCTCCAATACAGCCGGATCTATTCCAAAGCTGGTTTTTACTCCTGCAGCCCTTAAGGCATAGAATCTTGCCTTTGCAATAAATGACAACTGATCAATCCTCGCTGTGTTTGAAAAAACCGTATTCCTGTCAATCATTGCAAAAGAGAATAATGAGAAAATAAGCGCTACTGCTGTTGCACGAAGGAGATACGATTTATAGACTTTGATCCCCTGCAGGAAATTGACGAATGCAATGGTTCCCATGGCAAAAAACAGAAACCCGAGGTAACCAGGGAGGGGCATCTCAAAGATCTTAAGATTTTCGAAAAAAGGGACAGTGTATACCCACTTGGAAATGGACCAGAAGTTCCAGGTTTCCCAGAGCACTCCACAGATAAGCCCGGATAAAAGGGTGGCAATGATGTTTCCCGCTAAGCCCTGCTCCTTTTCTCCCATGAAGGATGAGTAACCCCTCTGATAATTGTAACCGTCCATGATCATGACAAGGAAGATCCATGCAAGGGGAAAAAAGTAATCAGGAAAGGCTATGGTTACAATGAGTGTTGCAGCACCGACATACGTGGCTGATATCGAATAGCTCCTCGCAGATAGAGGTTTGACCTTCATCTCTCCAAGCAAGTTTTGGATGAAATCTTTGGTGACATACAGAGCAGGTATGACAGTGCCATAGGCCAGCATATACCCTACCCAGCGCTGGAAGAAGTTACGGGGTAGGTTTATGTAAAACCAGTTCTCAAGCCTGAGATTGATAATCTCATACATGCACCAGAAACCTGACGAGATAATAATGAGAAAGGGTAGGTTTCTGTTAAAAATTAAGAAACGCTTGCTTCTTATGGCGAAGAGGGTATCGATGAGGAGTATATATGACCACCACAAGATAAGATATGCAAAATACTGGAAGGGCTCAATCTTTTTTATGAGTATATAGTAACCGGTAAGATGGAAAAGAACGGCGAACAGAAAAATAAGTATATTCTTTTTGTTCAAATACTATGTATTATTTGATGAGGTGTTCTGTTGGTTTCTTGGGCTTTCCGCTGAGTCATCAGGTGATTTTTTCACCCGGGTAGCCCCAATAAACGTCTTTGAATAAAAGTCAGAAGAAAGGGCGTCAACTTTTACACCAAGCTTATTACGGTTTGAGGATGAATGTATAAAATTGTCATCCCCAATATAGATCCCTACATGGGTAGGATACTTTACATAGCGCTTGGTCTTAAAAAAAACAAGGTCGCCGACAGCGAGTTGATCTTTTGTTATTTTATATCCTACTTTAAATTGTTCTCGGGCACTTCTTGGAAGCTGAACATCGAAAATGTCGTATATTTTTTTTACAAATGCAGAACAGTCAAGCCCACGGACTGATTCGCCGCCATATTTGTAAGGAGCACCCATAAAGCCCTTGGCAACCTTCACAAGCATGTATCTCTCGTCATTGTTTCTCCAGGGCTTAAGAGGCTTGTTAGAGAGTTCAATGAGCTCTTCTGAATCATCGACCTCAATGATTTTAGGGATGAGTATGACATTTGGAAGCTTCTTGCCGGTTATGTTGTTTGATTCAAGGATTTCTTCCTTGTCAAGGTTAAACTTTGATGCAATCTTTGCAAGGGTGTCACCCTTCTTCGGCCGGTATTCAATAAATTCTCCGTCATTTTCTACTGCCGTTAGAACAACAGACTGATCCCTGCTTACTGATGGCGCAGAAACCGCTTCTTTTTCTTTTTTAGCAGAAACTTCATTTTTAATGACAAGGATTTGACCTGACTTGAGTTTTGTTGATGATAGGTTATTGAGGCTCTTCAGTTTATCAACTGAGACATGATATTTTTTGGCAATCTTTTTAAGATTATCACCTGATTTTACCTTGTACGTAACATTTGCTGAAAGTGTCTGACTTGATAAGAAAAATGCAAAAAAACAAAATATGACAAACGTGAAGACAGTCCTTTTCATTACCCCTGATCTATCGCCGTTCCTTATGCATGGATTATTTGTATTGTTTCATAACAGAAGCCATAAAACCATGTCAAGATATTTCTTCGGATTATTTGATGTAAACTTAAAATACTCATAATAAGTTATTGATTTTAAAAGTTTTCCAGGTCCTTGTATAACTTTTCACAAATAAATAAGAATTTATTTTCACAAAGAAAATATTTTGTGGTAGTATATCGCAAAAAAAAGTCTAGGAGGCGGATGATGGAGATTGGCAGGGAGATCCTCTGGAACGCAGGACATGTGGGGCAGTGGATTACTTACGTGTTTATGGTTATTACCTTTGTTCTCTTGATTCTTGGTATCAAGAAACGCTATGCAATGTGGAAGATAGGGAAACCTGAACCCATAAACTTTGCAAAGACAGCCGGCGCAAGAATTGGCTACTTCATCAAGAGTGGGATTTTTCACAGCACTATTTTGAGAGCAGGCGAATCCTTCCCCGGTTGGATGCATTTCTTTATTTTCTGGGGTTTTTTACTCCTTACCATTGGTACTGCCCTTGTAGCGATCCAGGCAGACTTCACCGACCTTCTTTTTAACTATAAATTCCTTACCGGTGACTTCTATCTCTGGTTCTCTTTCTTCCTTGATCTTGGAGGCCTGATTGCCATAATCGGAATTCTCATGGCCATGTACAGACGCTATGTAGCAAAGCCTGAGAGAATCAACGACAACAAGCCGGACGATTTTATTTGTCTCATCTGGATATTGGTGATTCTCGTATCCGGTTTTTTGGTTGAGGCTGCCAGGATTGCGGCAACAAAGCCTGAGTACGAGGTGTGGAGTTTTGTGGGCTGGTTCACCGCAGGGCTTTTCAGTGGAATGGACGAAGGAGCCATTAAGGCAACCCATCTTGTTCTGTGGTATTTTCATATGGTAATAAGCTTCGGTCTCATTGTGTACATTGCGTATTCAAGGCTACTCCATATCATTACCTCTTCCCTTAATATGATGTTCAGAGGGGTTGAAGAAAAACCGAGAGGAGCTATTGCCCAGATTCCTGATTTCGAGAACGCAGAAGAGTTTGGCGTAAATAATATAGAAGGCTTTACATGGAGACAGCTATTTGACCTTGATGCATGTACGCGATGCGGTCGGTGCCAGGATCGCTGCCCGGCACATCTCACTCAAAAACCGCTCTCACCTAAAAAACTCATCCAGGATATGAAAGGCGAGTGGGAGAGGGTTGCTGCAGGTGTTAAGAACGAAGATGGTATCATCGATAACGTCATTCAGGAAGAAACCCTCTGGTCGTGCACTGCATGCTTATCCTGCCAGGTGAACTGCCCGGTATCCATTCCAACCTTTGACAAGAATATCGAGATGAGAAGATATCTCATCATGACCTTGAGTAAAGTAAACTCAGAATTAAAACTCCTCTACAAGAATCTCCAGACCCGCTTTGACCCTTATGGCATGGGCAAGTCCCAAAGGCTTGAGTGGACAGAAGGCCTAGATATCAAAAAGGCGTCCGAAGAAGAGGTTGAATATCTTTACTGGGTTGGCTGTGTAGCATCCCTGGACGACAGGAACAGGAAGATTGCAAGGGCAGTTTCAACGATACTCCAGAAGGCAGGCGTCTCATTCGGCGTGCTCGGTCCGGATGAAAAATGCTGCGGTGACCCCCTTCGGAGAACAGGGAATGAATATCAGTATTTTGAATTAGCAGAGGGGAACGTGGAGCTACTGAAGGAACTGGGCGTTAAGAAGATCATTACCGCCTGCCCACACTGTTATAACACCTTGAAAAACGATTATGCACAGCTTGGAGGCAACTTCGAGGTCTATCACCACACAGAGATCATAGCAAAACTGGCACAGGAAGGCAAAATCAAGATCAATGCGAGCCTTGAAGGTATCACCACGTACCACGATCCATGCTACCTTGGCAGGGTGAACCAGATTTTTGATGCCCCAAGGAGTGTTGTAAATCAGTTCAAAAAAGGAAGCTTTGTTGAGCTGGGACGTAACCATGATGAAGGTTTCTGTTGCGGTGGCGGCGGCGGAAGGATCTGGATGGAAGAGCATCATCTGAGGATAAACCACCAGAGAATGGATGAAGCGATTGCCGTGAATGCCAACACCCTTGTAACTGCTTGCCCATATTGCCTTATCATGATGGAAGACGCCATAAAAGACAAGGAAAAGTCTGAAACAATGAAGGCATTAGATATCTCAGAGATTGTTGCGAAAAGTATTTAGATAACAGGCTACAGTGAAACATATAAAAGGATGGGGCTTGCCCCATCCTTTTATTTTTTAGGTGAAGACTATTCTTCCATGCTTATTGCTTCTACGGGGCACTCATCAACGCAGGTCCCGCATTCAGTGCAGGTTTCCGAGTCAACTTTTGCCACATCATCAACTGAAATAGCTTCGACCGGGCATACCTCTGCACATGCCCCACATCCCGTGCAGGCATCTTGATCAACTTTTGCAGGCATCGTTATACCTCCTTTAAGTATTTTAAGATTCCTAAACAAATCTGAAAAGAATGTCAATAAAAAAATATAAAACAATTCTTTTATTGTTTACTTAGATTCTGCCGGTCAATATTTTCATAAAAGCATGTTTCTTATTATGAAGCAAGAAGGCATGGGTTTGGATGTGTTTTTCATTGACATCATTAGAGACATCGAATAAGATTGTTCCCATGATTGACTTTTTTAAGGATATGTTCCTTGACCTCTATGACAACTTTACAGAGGTCTTCCTGAATATCATCGTCATGATTATCGTAATGATTAGTGGTTTCATTATTAGCTGGTTCATCAAAAAGCTCCTGGCGAGGCTTCTCGTTCTTTTCCGGTTTGATAAATGGGCGAATGAGGTTGGAATTATCAACTTTTTGCAAAAAGGTGGGGTTCATACCCTACCATCTATTGTGATAAGCAAGATTGTTTACTGGATATTTATTGTTGTTTTCTTCTCCTTTGGCCTAAATTTTATTGGCATAAGCCAGTTTACTGAATATGCTTCACGGGTTTCAAGCGCTCTTCCACTTATTGTTGTGTCTATTGTCATCATTATCATTGGCATTATTTTGAGTAATTTTATCAGCAGGGTCATTTACCTTGCTTGTGAAAATGCAAATATCAAATATGGCGACCCTATCGCAAAGGGCGTCAGGATTTTTCTTGTTATTATAACATTTGGAATTGTTTTTGAGTATATAGGCGTTGGCAATACAATCATCACCATAAGTTTTCTCATTATTTTTGGTGGTATTATCATGACCCTCTCTCTTGCCCTTGGTATAGGGTTAAGCAATGTTGTAGGCGATTTTATCAAAGACCGACTCGGAATAAAAACAGAAAAGAAAAAGGAATAGCCTATACCTTCTGGAAATACCCCTGGAACCAATGAAGCGCAAGTTTGATGGCTTCATCCCGGTGGATGGGGTCTGAAAGGGTATGGTCGCCACCCTTGATTATGACACATTTTTTCGGTTTTTTTATGCTCTTGTAAATAGTCTTCCCTTCTACGCACGGCACAATTTCATCCATTTCGCCGTGGATAACCAGAGCATTTGATACCTTCTGTGCTTCAGCAAGAACATCGTGTTGGGCGAAGTCAGTAAAAATAGTTTCCTTGAAAGGTATGCCCGATATGGTTCCATCTTCATCCTTGTCCAATCTGTATGGGGTTGCCCACGGTGAGATACATTTAATCCTCGCGTCCTTTGCTGCCTTCAACACACATGTGGTTCCGCCAAAGCTGCTCCCGAGTATGCCTATGTTATGAGGATCTACAGAGGGGTGGTGTATGATGTATTCTGTTATGACGTCGAGGTTCTCAAGGCGGATTGAAAGGGTTGTTTCGGTAATGTCACCCCCGCTTTCGCCGCATCCATGATAGTCGAATCTGCACGTCGCAATACCGGCCCCGGCAAAAATGTCCGACACGAGAGCATATTTCGAACTCTCTTTGGAGCTGACGAGGCCGTGTGAGAGAATGACGCACGGGTATTTTTTTCTCCGGCCCTGAGGAATTATCATGAGCCCTGCTATTTTGTTGTACGCTGAAGAAATTTCAAAGTTCTTGATCATAGCGTTGTTCCTTAATAAGTTTGTTGAACTTTTCCTCAAGGGGGATGAGATTCAGTACATCCTCTTTGTTGTATTCAAGGAGCAGTTCAAGGGCGTCTTTTCTTCCGTGCCTTCTATAGATTTCCCATAATTGGACAGCTTTGAAGCCATTAACACCTTCAGTTTTTCTTTCTATGCCATACTTTTTCTCGAGCTCCTTCAGACCCCCCTTAATATTGAGTCGCTTCTTTACCTTGAACAGGTCATATGAACGATGGGTTGCTGCGAGGTCCAGGTTGAGTTGTTTTTTTATCTGAGGAAGGTCAAAACTATCTCCATTGAATGTTACAATTGTTCTTGCTGATCGTAAGCAATTCTCCACCTTATGGCTGGTGATTGCTTTTCCAACGAACTGTCTGAATCCGCTATTACCGATTGAGATACCAATAACGTTAATATTACCTTCTCTGTCTGTTTCAATGTCAAGATATGCTTTCATTACAAGAAAACCTTTCTATTATTTTTGGGGCTCACGTCGCCCCCCTCACCCGGCAAAGCC